>Ga0315276_10000053_pt1 | contig 84602 bp, 77 predicted proteins | sample YL17G05_0_MG_FD_204542 | JGI IMG/M metagenome (GOLD analysis project Ga0315276, IMG submission 204542) | Sediment microbial communities from Yellowstone Lake, YNP, Wyoming, USA - YL17G05_0 | ecosystem: Environmental > Aquatic > Freshwater > Lake > Sediment | place: USA: Wyoming | collected...
ATCGATTTGCCGTCAGGCGAGAAACGGGGAGCCTCAATCGGTCCTGCCGGGGTCGGCACGAGGCGTTCACGTCCGCCGTTCATTGGTATGACAAACAGGTCCTGACGCAGATCGTCGAGATCGGGATCTTTGGCGCGGTTGGAGACATAGGCTACCAGCTTGCCGTCAGGGGAGAGGCTGGGGTCACCGTTGTCCCGCTTGCCGCCGGTCAGTTTGCTGAGTCTGGCAGAGGAAACATCAAGAGAATAGATCTGAAACGTATCTTTCGGCAGGAAGCCGAGGCCATCAAGTCGATAAAACAGCCGGGTGACATGGCGGTAAACGGGCGGCTCGATTTTCTTCTTCTCGTCTTTGATGAAATGGGCATCCTCATGACGCATGGAGAAGACCAGGTTCTTGCCGTCCGGCGTCCAGTTCAAGGCGCCAATAGACGCCTCGATTTCAATTAGTTTACGCTCGGCGCCGCCGGCTGCCGGCATCAGATATATGCCGGTCTTCTTGTCGCGGCTCGAAACAAAAGCCAATGTCTTGCCGTCCGGCGACCAGTATGGTTTGCCGTCATTTTGCTTGCCATGAGTGAACTGCACACTGGAGCCGGTCTTGAGGTCCAGCAGATGCAAGTTCGTGTAGTATTTATTATCTTGGGTGTCAATGCGCTCCACCGTGTAAGCAACATACCGTTCGTTCGGAGAGATTGAAACGGAAGTGAGTACTTGATACTTGAAAAGGTCCTTGGCCGCGATTTTCCGACGTGCCCGTTTACGTATAATCATAGTGCCCGATCCTTTCGGTTGCAGGTCGTGTGGTCAGCCGTCAATGTATGTCATGGCATGGCTGCCCGGAAAGTGAATTGTTGACACCACGAAACCAGATGCGAAGATTGTGGTTGAACGACAGCGGCCGACGGCGGATGCGGAAAATCGGATTGCGTTTGTCGAGGAATCTCTTTTTCTTTTCGGGAGCCTTTCGGGCAAATCGTTGTTATAGCGTGATGTTTGGGTCGAACGACCCCGTTTTGAAGCCGGTAAATCGCTTAGGAGGATCGATAATTGGAAGTTCTAACGCTCATTAGCAAAGTCAGAAGTTTCGAGGGAAAGCTCCCCGCGAAGGTTAAGGAGAATCAACCGCTCGAAGCGTATTCCGGCAAGACGCCGGCGGAACTGAAGCGGATGTTGCGGACGATGTTGACCGCTCGCCGCGTGGAGCGCGAGGAAAAACTTCTGCTGCGCAAGGGATACAACCGGTTCTTCATCGGTTGCGGCGGCAAGGAATTGATCGATGTTGTCTGGGCCGACAACCTGCGCAAGAATGACCCGTTTTTCGGCTACTATCGCAACAAGACATTTGATCTGCATCGCGGTTCTACATTGTGGGACAAGATGCTTGAGGCGATCGGGGATTCCCGTGCGCGCAACAGGGGGATGCAGATTCCGTCACATCCGGGTTACCCGGAACTGGCGATTCTTCCACAAGCCTCGCCCACCGGCTCTCATGCGATTGAAGCCGCCGGAACCGCCGATGCTGCCGCGCATCCGTCGCCGGTTTCCAATCTTTCCGATTTCCCCGGGGGCGCCTTTCCACAGGACGCCGTGACGCTATGCTGTATCGGCGAGGGCTCCACTTCGGAGGCGGAGTTCGCGCGGGCCGTATTCTATTCGGTCTTCTACAAGACCAAAGCGATTTATGCGATCTACAACTGCGGCTGGGCGATCTCCGTTTCCGTTGAGGAACAGTTTCCCGAAGGAGACCCGACCACGCCCTTTGAGGGATACAAGCGGTTCGGCCTCAAGATCATGCAGGTGGACGGCACCGATGTCAAAGATGCTTTGGCCAAAGCCGCCGAGGCGGTAGAGTACGCCCGCTCCGGCAAGGGGCCGGTGCTGCTCAATATCCGGGTCACGCGCGAAGGCTCGCACTCCGGCTCTGATGATCAATCGTTTTATATGGATCCGGTGGAACAGGATTGGCACACGTACAATGACTGCGTGTTGAAGACCTGCAACACTTTCATCGAGGACGGCATTATCACACCTCAGGAAATCGGCGACATTTGGGACGAGTTAGACAAGGAAATCAGCGCACTGTCGGCCAAGGCGGTAGCATCATTTCAACCGAAGACGCCCGAATTGATAAAGGGCCTTGTCTATTCATACGATTTTGAGAAATCCAAAGAGACATGGAAGAAATACCGCGCAGCAAGTAGTATCGATCGAGCCGCCAAATACAAAGAGTATCATCAGAAGGGGTACTTCACGACACCGGAGTTGCCGGAGCATGTCGGACCGATGACCATGCGGTTTGCCATCAACTACACGCTGTTCGATGTTTTTGGCATGACCGAAGATGTGCTGATGTTTGGGGAAGACGTGGCCGATTTCTCCGGTCACATGATAGAAGACAAGGAGAAGCAGGCCAAGTTGAAAGGGAAGGGGGGTGTCTTTCTGGTCTCGAAGAATCTGCAACGGGAGTTCGGAAACCACCGCTGTTTCAACACGCCGCTCGACGAGATAGGAATTCTCGGCCGGGCGGTCGGCCATTGTTATCAGGGGAGAAGGCCATTGCCGGAGATACAGTTTCTTGACTACATGTCGCCCGCCTATCAGGTCTTGAAAGACAAAATCGCGACCACATACCAGCGTTCCGGTGGCTTGTACAAGATGCCGATGGTCATTCGCACCACCTACGGCGGCTACAAGCAGGGGGCTGGAGCCTTCTGGCATTCTGAAGGGAACCTGGGGACATGGATGAACATTCCCGGACTCTTGATAGCCGTACCGTCGAACGCCTACGATGCCGCCGGTCTGCTCAAGACGGCGTGGGCATCCGATGACCCGGTGCTGTTCTGTGAATCCGTGGCGCTATACAACCGGCGCGACTGGGAAGGGGTGCCGATGGAAACGCCCATTCCGGACATTGATGAGTTGATTCCATTTGGCGTAGCTAAGGTATACCACGAAGAGCACGCGGACGTCGGCATTATTACCTACGGCGCGACGCTTCAGATGTCTCGCAAAGCGGCAGAGATTCTCAAGGAGAAGGGGATCCACGCGCGAATTATCGATTTGCGCACCGTCAAACCGATGGACGAAGAAACCATCATCCGGACCGCCAAAGAGTGCGGCAAAGTGCTGGTCGTTACGGAGGATCGGTTTCACGGCGGCGCGGCTGCGACGATTGCGAGCGTTATCACCGGCGGCGAGGCGCTGTTCCATCTCGAGGCGCCGGTCAAGCTGCTGACGGCGATTGACGCTCGTGTCGCGTACGGTTTGGATGGCGATGCCGCGTGCCTACCGACAGTTGACAAGATTGTCACGGCGGTCGAAGAGCTACACGACAAATACTAAGCTATTGAATTCGCTGGAGAGCCGTTGTCCCATGAGAGTTGGACAACGGTTTCTTATTTTGACGAATCGCCACTCCGATTGCGGTGAGTTATCACGTCAAGAATACGCCTTCGGTCTGACGATTCCAGTACAACGACAAAGCCGACAGTCGCCGTCACAACGGTGACGATGAAGATGTCTGCGAACAATCCCGGCCAACGGTGCGGAGGCATCAGGCGCGACACGGCGACGGCCACCGGTATGGTCACCAGGGCGGCCAGTAGACCGGACTTGATCTGAGTCAACAGCAAGCGACTGAATGAGACACTAAGTACGCGGGACATCACATACGGATAAACAGTCAGACACGTAACGACTTGTGCCGCCGCAGTTGCTGCCGCCATTCCCTCAGCGCCGTAAGTGCCGATCAAAACAAGCGATAATGTCAGTTTGATTACGGCCTCACACGCCAGCGCCGCCAGCAGGTATTTGTGCTTTTCCATTCCAAACAGCACGGCGTTGCCGACAATCTGTGGCAGAAAGGCGGCCGACCCGACGGCCAGAATGGCCATTACTCTCGCCGTGTCACCGAATTCCGGTGGCAGCCATAGCCGCACGAACGGCGCTGCATACAAGATGACTCCCGAGGCAAGGAAGACTGCCCCGAAAGAAACATACTTAATCCCGTTGAGATAAGCGTCCTGCACTGCATTCCCAAGATTCCTGGATTCCAGGCTCGCTACGGCCGGGGCCAATGGCGTTCCTGCGGCATTGACCGCGTTGCGAAGGTACAACATTAAATTGGCGGCGGGCGCATACAGGCCGGCGGCGGCTGATGACGCGAGTAGTCCAAGCAAGGCCATATCGGTGCCGAACACGACCAGCCAGGCAAAATTAATAGCGAGTGATATGCCCGCATATTGGAAAAGGTCGCGGCGAGTAGCGGGATCAATGTCCGACCGCCTAACCGTGATCTCCTTGTGTCTCAGCCGAAGCCACAGAACAGTTCCGACAAGTCTAAGCAGACCGGCTCCCAGAACGGCTGCCGCCAGCCATGTCAAACTGCCACCAAGCGAGAGGACTACCACCAGCAGACTCACTCGCAGAACTTCTTCGCCGATATCGAGTGCGCTGATAATGTCGGAGCGCTGTAGTCCCACTATAGTGGTGGTCCAAGGCGAGATCCACAAGCGGATTGCCAACAGCACTCCCAGCAAGTAGAACGCCCCCCGGCCTTCCTGAATGACGGCCAGCGGAGCCTTGAAAACATCAAAGGCCAAAAGCCCGAAGAGCCAGGATGTGATCAGGACGCACGCTCCCAGCGCAAAGTATAATGACGCGGCAGTGGAGAAGACTCGCGTAACCGCGCTAAAGTCCTTTCTTGCGGCTAGATGCGCGACGAATTTGACGACGGCTCGCTCCAGACCAAGATCAAACAGGGTGAAGTAGCCGATTATCTGAAAAGCGATGACCCAGATACCGTATCGCTCGCTCCCCAGAGCCGCGGTGATAAATGGCACAAATACGAATCCGATCAGGATTCGCAGCGCGTATCCCAACCAGGAGGTCAGAACGTTTTGGATCAGTTGACGGCCAAGCGACATTGAACAAAAAACCTTTGCATGAGCAATCTAGGAGTATAATCTTTGGCAATGCAATCGGCAATCGGACAGTCGGAACAACGATCTTTGGACTCTTCAGTCATTGCGGGACGATTTCGGGACATGCGTAGAGCGCTGGTAGCACATCTTTTTGTTTTGCTCTTGTGGTCAGGGTTAACGGCCAAGCCGGAGGCGGTCTTTGGATTGAGTTTGGCTTATCCGCTTGATGTACCGGTCTTTCAGGAAGGAGACTCGTTGTTTCGGTGCGGCGAGGATGAGTACATTCGGCTGCAACTACGAATCGACAAGAAAGGCACAGTCACCAATTTGACTCTTAACGACGTCGTCTCTGACGCTCGGCTCGGTGAGTACACCACTTTCTTCAGGCGATTCCGTTTTCATCCGGGCAACCGCGATGGCGTCGATATCGCGCAGCTACTGCCGGTGACTCTCTACCTCTTCACGGACCATCGTCCACCCATCTTGACAGTGCCGATCACGGCTGATGGCCGGGTGGATGATCCCGGTCTCTACTGGCAGGCGCTGGAACTCAACGGCGTCACTTTGCCGCAGCTTCGCAAATTCCCGTCTTATCACTCAACTCTATTGGGAGCCGACACCTTCATCCAGTTGCGGTACGTGCTCGTGGCGGTTGACCTGAATCGGTGGGGCGTGCCGTCACGCATCAGCCTGGCTCGAACGAATTACCCGACCTTTGCCGGACAGATCCTCAATGCCGTGAACTGGGGAGAATACGACCCAGGCAGGACCGACACTAAGGCGGTGGCATCCTCCTGCTTTCTGCTCGTCACGTTCTTCCCCGCCATGCAATACCCGAGTCGGCCGTTTAGAGTTGAAGCAGGCGACACCGTTCTTGATATCGAGCGGCTGGCGGTCCGATTGCTGCCTGATACTCTGGGCTATTTGTCCGGACCGATTCCGCGCCTGGCAACTGATTGGACATATCCTCTATCGGCAACTCCGGGTGCGTGGAGGCATCATGGGATATTCCGCTACAAGATAGATGACCAGGGGAACGCCTATCTTGTTTCCGGCGGAAACGGATCAGCGGCGGCATGGCAGTTCGGCACCTCACTTTCAACGACTATGCGTTTCTATCCTGCTACGGACAAGCGGGGGAATCCGGTCTCTTTTGAAGGAGTGGTGAAGGTGACACCGAAAGGCAAGTCAAACGTACGAGTCGAGTTCCTCTGGTTTCAGTAGCCGGCGACCTCTCGATTGCCCCCTAACTCGCTAATAAACAAAAGCTTATGGAGCGCTGGACTGCTCCCGTTACTCCAGTTCCTTCGCAGTTCCTGCGCCTGCTGTCCAGAGATTGCGGGAAGTAGACCCTACGGTATCCTTTAAGTTATTCAATAGCAGACAGTTACGGCATCGTTACCCTTTGTTGCGCTATCAGGGCATGAATCTTGACTTGTAGTCACGGTGGAATGAGATCGGCATGTATGGCATTGCCCTGCTACATGAAAGATTTCCAAGCTCGTGGAGTATAAGAGAAAGGAAGAAGGAGATGAACAGAATGATATGGTGGCTGGATTTCCTTTCGATTGCAATGCTGCTGGCAACCGGCGGTTGGCTAGTACTGATGTTTGCGGACATGATATCGGTGTCCGCCTTGCTCCCCGTACAAACGCTGGCCTTAGTGACAGCATTGGCGGCAAAAGGATTCTCCGGTCCACGTGAGAAGAGCCGAAACGATAATGTGTTACGCTGATTCCGAACGGGAATTTATCGCTTGACAACAGAGGACCTTGGGATATTTTGAGTGTCTGCTTATGAAGAAAACACAGTCTCATACGACCAGCGACCTGAGGGGAAGGTTGCTCTATTCATGTCTGCTTCTGGTCTTCGCCGCGCTGATGGTTGGCGCGCCGGTGCGGGCGCAGGATATTGGTGCGGATATCCGCCAGGTGCTTGCGGCCGGCGACACCACGGTTGCGATCAATCTTCTTAACAAGGCGATTGAGCTCGACAGGGCCTTCTTTGCAAACTATCTCTTGCTCGGACAGATTTACTACGCGCGGGAGCAGTACATTCCGGCCAAGGCGCAATTGCTCCTCGCGGTCGAGCGAAAGAAGAAGGACTTCCAGTCAGCCTATTTTCTCGCCATGACACATCTACAGCTCGGCGAACTGGCTGAAGCCGAGAAGGTGATGGATGACGGACGCAAGAAGGCGTCCAAAGACATGAAGGGGAAGTTCGAAGATGGCTACGGCCAGGTGATGATGGCCAAGGGGAATTTCCAGGAAGCGGACCGGGCCTTTCGCCAGGCGCTTGTGACCGAACCCCAGAACGCCATCTACCACATTCATCTCGGCAACGCCAATTTCCGCGAAGGGGTTCCGGCGCTGGCCGTCGGTGAATACGAGCAGGCTCTTAAGAGTGATACCGGCAGCACCGAAGTGTACTACAATTGGGCCGAAGCCTGTCTCGAGATGAAAGACTACAACTGCGCGATGGAGAAGCTGCGGATAGTGCTCACTAAAGACAGCACCTATGCCGGGGCGTGGATGCGCGCCGGCGGCATCTATTTCAAGGCGGGGCTTTCCTCGACCAATCGCGAGGATCGGGCAAATCGATTCCGCGAGGCTGTCGGATCGTATCGGAAGTATCTGGAGCTGTCTAACGCACAGCCTGACTCGGCTCACGTCCGGGCGTATTTCGAGTTGGCGATGGCGTACATGAACCTCAACGGTTTTGAAGATGCGGCCGCCAATTTTGACAAGGTGCTTGCGATTCCTTATGAAGCCAGAGACATATATTTCAACTATGGGAAGACGCTTTGGGGGATAAAACAATACGAAAAAGCCGCCGAGATGTTTGTCAAGCATCTGGACTGGTTGCAGCGCATGGGGGACAAGGCCAACTCCGCCGTCAATCTGGCCGAGCTGTATCAGTACCTCGGCGACTGCTATTACTACCGCAAACCGGCAGAATATGCCAATGCCATTACGAATTACAAGAAGGCGTTGGAATATGATTCGACTCAGAAACGAATTCTCTACAACGTGGCCGTCTCCTATCACACGCTGAAGAGCTATGTCCAGGCAATTGAATATTACGACAAGCGCATCGCTCTCGGAGTCGACTCGGCCAGTTCCTACATCTTTAAGAATGCCGGCTTCTGCGCGCTGAACGTGGCGGGCAAGACCCTTGAGGATCAGGATCTGCAGAATGTCAGCGACGCCGGAGGGGCTGATCCAAGCCTCGACTCTTTAGCGCCGGCGGCTACGGATAAGAACTACTACCAAGTGGCCGTTGACAATCTCGAGAAGTACTTGCAGTTCAATCCCAACGACGCAAAAGTGCTGGCCTTGGCCGGCAGCACCTATCTTTTCCAGTTGAAAGATTGCTCTAATGGCGTGCGGCTGTATGAGCGACTGCTGACGGTTGATCCGAGTGACTGCGCGGCGAAGCGGTCGCTGGGCTTTGCATATTTCGGCGATATTTGTTCCAAGAGCTACTCGAAAGCTCTTAACTACATGCTCGACGCCAACTCCTGCCTGAAGAAGTCGGCCGGCGGAAACAAGGATGTTGATCTGACACTCTGGATAGCACAGTGTTATCATCTCCGGGCCGCTGAGAAAGGGGCCGAAAAGGCTCAGTCGACGGCGGATTTCAAGTCAGCCTATAACTGGTACCTGGAAGTGCTCAAGCTCTCTCCGGGTAACAAAACAGCCATAGAAGGGCGAGATAATACTCGCTATGAATTTAAAGATTAGATGAAGGCAAACGACACGAGGTCTTGATGGTTGAACAGAACAAGCAGGCTTCATCCGGTGGCCGTATCGCACCTGATGAGCGTTTCCATTACATCGGTTTCGATGTCTATCCGGGCAAGACCGGAGAGATTTTCAAGTCCGATTCGGAAAAGGCGAGCTTGGTGGATGCTGTACAGAAGAAGCGAAGCAAAGGTGACCTGCTGCGCGAGCAGTGTACTCTGCTCATGGCCCGTGTATCGGGTTCCGAGCGTACTGTGCTCACTGTCGCCTGTGTCATTATTTTCCTGTCGGTCTTCGCGCCGTGGTACTCCGTGTACAACACGGTCGTTGACCAGTCGGCACAACAGGCCGCTACGGCCCAGCAATCGGGCAATCTTGCAGGTGAAGAGGTCATCACCGGTATGCAGGTACGCCAGAAGACACACAACGAGTACGCGACTCTGACCGGCCTGGGGTCGCTAATCTCAATTGGCTCAGTGGGCGGCTCGATGTTCTCATCCGGATTCGTTCTAATACTTACGGCCCTAATCATGCTGGCATACACACTGCTGTCCTTGGCATTGCCGGTGTATGTCCTCATGGCGCTCTATAAGGGAGGGAAGGAGTCCGCAGATGAGGCGGCACTTCGCTTAAAGAAGCTGCTCCGATTGAATTGGACGCCGATTGTCCTGTTTGTGGCAGCGATAGTGCTTTCGTTCCTCGGGGCCGACTACGCATCCGGTGTGTCGGGAATGTTCAGCAGTCTCGGTACCAGTTACGGTCCGGGTGCTTGCATTGGATCGATGTCGTGGGGATTGTTGTTGACCTTGGGCGGGTTCCTCGTGCTCGCGTCCAAAGGAATAGAAATTTGATAACGTTGTCTGATATCTTTGGAGGTATGGTAAGGTGGTAAAACAGACTCTTCTCGTGACGATCACGGCAATCGTGGCGTTTCTCGTGGGCTTCGGCCTGTGGTACGGGGTCTTTCGGACCTCGTCGAACAGCATCGTTCATTCTATGTACAAGGGCGGCCCGCTGGTCGTTGTCCTCATCATGGTGTTGATCATGCTTCTTACTTTTGTGGTGGAACGGTACATCTCCTTGTACAAGGTTGCCAAGGGAAAAAGCTCGGTGCAGATTTTCTTCAAGAATCTGGTGAAAATGATGCAGAGCGATGATTTTGACGGCGCTTTGGCCGCTTGCGACAAGCAGCGCGGTACCACGGCCAACGTCCTTCGCGCCGGTATCGAACGATATCGCGAAGTCAAGGGTGACAAGAGCCTGAATGGCGAGAAGAGAATCCAGCTCACCCAGGCGGCTATCGAAGAAGCCAACGCTCTCGAAGGACCGCTCCTGGAACGGAACTTGATTGCGCTATCAACAATTGCCTCGATTGCCACTATGATCGGCCTGCTCGGAACCACCATCGGTATGATTCGTGCGTTCGCGGCCACTGGTAACGTCGAAGGCGGCGTCATCGATGCCAACGCGTTGGCAGTCGGTATTTCCGAAGCGCTCGTCAACACTGCCGGCGGTCTTCTCTCCGGTATTCTTGGAATCTTTTTCTACAATTTCTTTGTTAATAAGGTAGACGCCTTTAACTATACCACGGACGAAGCGACGTTCGAGGTGATGCAGATTATCAAGGCGAAAGAAGGTATCTAAGCGATGTCTGGAAAGAAACGCCGCGTCGGCATCCGCATCGATATGACTCCGATGGTGGATATTGCGTTTCTGTTGCTGATCTTTTATATGGCAACGACGCAGTTCAAACCACCGGAAGCGCGAGCGGTGGAGTTGCCCAAATCGCATTCGCAAATACAGCTGCCGGATAAGGATATTATCAATATCACGGTGACGAAGTACGACTCGATTTACGTCGATATTATGGATAAAGCGACTATCGAAATAGACGGACAGCAGATCGAGTCAACGGTTCGCAGGGTTACGACCGTAACGCCGCAGACTGTCGCGACGGCCATCAATCGCGCTCGCGCCAAGAACATGAAAGCGCTGGTTGTCATAAAGGCCGATAAGAAGGCGACTTTCGGCATAATGCAGGATGTGATGAAATCGATGCAGGAAAACAGCCTGGAACGATTCCTCATCATTACGGAAACGGTGAAAGGGTAACCGGGATACACGCATAGCCCTGTTACTGTAGTAGATTTGGACCTTGAGCCGCCGTAAGCGGCAAGGTCCCGAAGGAGAGTGATAGCGCATGGCCGGCGATGTTGTTGAACGGCAAAAAAAGAGCAGCAAAAAAGGACTGCGACGTCCCAAGCGGCGGGTGGCGATTCGTATCGACATGACGCCGATGGTGGACATCGCCTTCCTGCTCCTCATATTCTATATGGTGACGACGGTCTTTGCGATGCCTCAGGCGATGGAGATCAACCTGCCGCCGAAGGAGCAGAAAGACGTCGAGATCGACATCAAAGAGTCCAACCTGCTGACGGTCCGCGTCGACGACCAGGGCAGATATTGGTGGATTATCGGAAATCCAAAACCGGGCAACTTGCCCCTGATGATCCCCTCCACCAAGGACAAACCGGATTCGATCCGGTATCAGGTTAGTGCGGATTCGCTCCGAGGTCTGCTGGTCGCCAAGAACCGTGACAACACCAAGCTGAGCACGCTGATTCTGATCAATCGCAAGGCCAGCTATGACGACATGGTTATGATGCTTGACCAGATCGACGTTATCGAACGACAGTGGAATCAGTACACCGCCGAACACGAGTATGGCGGTGATCTCAGCAAGATTCCTCCGGACAAGAAGTTCTCGTATCGATACGCGATGGGGGAGTGGGAAGATCGCGACGACAAAGTTATGATGGACGCGATAGCAGAAGCTCGGAATCGAGGTGAGTTATAATGGCACATGCAAACGATGTCCTGTACTCGCCCTACGGCGCGTTTGAACTGAAATCCCGGTACCAGCGAAATCTGGTGACTGGGGCCGGCTCGGTGATAGCGCTGGTGTTGATGATCTTGATCGTTGTCTGGCTGATTGGGGTTATTACGGCCGAAGATTTGAGCAAGATTCCGGAGGTCCGCATAAAGACTATCGCCGAACTTGGTCCGCCGCCGACACTCGTGAAGAAACCGCCGCAGGTCCAGATTCAGCAGACGCAAGTAGCGGCACCGAAGATCGGCATTCCGAAACCGGTGGCGGACGAGGAAGTATCCGATGCTGAAGATGTCACTATCGCCAGCCGCGATGAACTGGCAGAAATTCAGGCCCCGGACATCCAGGCCACCGACAACCAGAACATAGTGGTGGATATCAACGAGAGCGAGTATCTGCCGAGTGCGGATGAATTTGTCGCGGTCGAGGTCTATCCTGAAATGATCTATCAGGAGAGACCGGAATACCCGCGCTTGGCCAGGTCGGCCGGTCTTACCGGGACAGTCTGGGTCAAAGTGCTGGTCGATAAGGACGGCACCGTGCGCCAGGCTATGGTCGGCAAAACCTCCGGGACTCAAACGCTCGACGATGCGGCGGTGGCCGTGGCCCACAAGAACAAATTCAAGCCGGGAATCCAGAATGGCCGACCGGTAGCCTGCTGGGCAACGTATCGAGTCGATTTCAGCATCGAAAGTCAGTAGGCACGACTACAATATGGTTATGTGTCTCCGGTGAAAGCCGGAGACACCCGATAACGGAATCCGATTGACCAAGGAGGTCGCTGGTATTAGCTGACCTACACCCCTCCTCACTACCTCACACCTGGAACATACTGACTCAAGACACCAAGAAATAGCGTGCGGGAATTTTCCGACCGCGAGGTCGTAACCGTTGTAGGAGCATGAGCTCCAGAAACCAGGAGGGTCGCTATGGTACATGCAGGCAGTATGCCGTACTCCCCGTACGGCGCATTCGAACTCAAGTCTACATATCAGAGAAATGTATTCGTTGGGGTCCTTTGCGCAGCGACAATTGGTTTGGTCATGGGGATTATCCTCTGGGTCCTAGAGGCTCCCTTCGACACCGTATCGATACAACCGCAGCCACGGGCTTGGGATGACGGTAGCCCGCGTCCCCAGCCGCCGCCAACTCTCGGCGGCAGAGCGTATGGTCGCCCGCAACACAGCACGCCGACCCGTGGCGTGATTCCGAACCCAGTCGCAGACGATGCCATGGCGGATATTGACACTAACGTTCTTATCGGTCCTCGTAACTACCAGTACGGTGACATGTTTGATACCTCGACAGGTGCCAACCTGCTCATAGACACGACTACTGATGATATCCTGCCCCCGCCGGACTCTTTCATTGTGCTTGAAATTCAGCCGGAAATCGTGCATCGGGTTCAGTTGGAATATCCGGCCATGGCCAGGCGCGCCGGTATGTCGGGAACCGTCACTTTGCAGGTACTCGTCAGCAAGAACGGTGAGCCGCTGAAAGCGATTGTCGCGAGGAGCTCCGGATGGCAGATACTCGACGAAGCGGCGTTGGCCGGGGCGCTGAAGAATACGTACAAGCCGGGGATTCAGAACGGACGGCCTGTGGCGTGCTGGATAAGCTATCGGGTGGATTTCAGCCTGGAGCGGGACAATTAGGGAGGCACAGCGGGGATATTTTCAAATCGGAAAGGGCGCCACCAAACGGGGCGCCCTTGCAATCGAATCGTTTTGCACCGGCACACCTATCTGGCCGTCACAAAATCCCGTTTGACCGGGCCGGCGGCGACCACATCCGCTGCGCAGCCGTCTTTGAACTTCTTGAAGTTCTCGATGAACAGCGACGCCAGCATTAGATACTTCTGCTGGTAGGCATTCGGGTCTTCCCAGGTGTTGATCGGGTTCAACACCTTTTCCGGCACTCCCTCGCACGACTGAGGAACGTCGAATCCGAACACCGGGTCCTTCTTGAACGGCACACCAAGCAGTTTGCCGTCGAGCACCGAATTCAGAAGGGCTCGCGTGTGGTGAATGCTCATCCGTTTGCCGATACCGTATGGTCCGCCGGTCCAACCCGTGTTGACCAGCCAGCAATTCACCTGGTACTTCTCCATCTTACGGCGAAGGAGATCGGCGTAGTAATACGGATGGTGCACCATGAACGGCGCTCCGAAACAGGCCGAGAACGTAATCTCCGGCTCTTTGCCAAGGTCGATCTCAGTCCCGGACACCTTTGAGGTATAGCCGGAAATGAAATGGTACATGGCCTGCTCCGGGCTCAGGCGGGCAATCGGCGGCAGGACGCCCGAGGCATCGCACGTTAAGAACAGGATATTCTTCGGATGCTTCGCCATCTTACTCGGAACGCAGTTCGGGATGAATTCCAGCGGATAAGCCGAGCGGGTGTTTTCGGTCCGCTCGTCATCGTCCAGATCAAGCAGGCGCGTGACCGGATCATAGATGACGTTTTCGAGAATCGTTCCGAATCGCCGCGTGCAGGCGTAGATCTCCGGTTCGGCGGTGGGGGAGAGCTCGATCACTTTGGCGTAACAGCCGCCCTCGAAATTGAATATCCCTTCGTCGCTCCAGCCGTGCTCATCGTCGCCGACGAGGAAACGATTCGGATCGGCGGAGAGAGTCGTCTTGCCGGTTCCGGACAGCCCGAAGAACAGCGCGACATCTCCTTGCTTGCCGACGTTGGCGGAGCAGTGCATCGTCATGATGCCGTCAAGTGGGAGCAAGAAGTTGAGCAGCGTGAAGACGGATTTCTTAATCTCGCCGCCGTAGCCGGTGCCGCCGATAATGCACAGCTTCTGCTCGAAATTGAGCAGGATAAAGGTCGGCGACAGCGTGCCATCGATCTCCGGCTGGGCCATGAATGAGGGAATAGAGATCACGGTGAATTCAGGCACGAATTTGCGGAGTTCGTCATTAGTTGCGGCTTTGAGAAACATGTTCCGCGCAAACAGGGAATGCCAGGCGTATTCCGTGATGATGCGAACCGGCAGGCGGTAATTCGGATCGGCGCCGCCGTAGACGTCCTGCACAAACAGGTCACGCCCCTGCAGGAACCCCTGCAAGCGCTGATAAACGGCGTTGAACTTGTCAATGGCAAACGGCCGGTTGTACTGACCCCACCAGACCTTGTCCATCGTTGAGACTTCTTGCACGACAAATTTGTCGTTGGCGGAGCGAGCGGTGTGCTTGCCGGTATTGACGACCAGCGGGCCGCCCAGCGAAAGCTGGCCTTCACCGCGGAAAATGACTTCCTCGTACAGCGCCTCCGTCGGGAGATTCCAGTAAACAGTGTGGAGATTGGTAAGCCCGTGGTTCTTCAGACCGTAATCGGCCTTGAGCGATTTAGCCTGAGCCAGAGCGGGCGTTTTCAGTTCAAGGATGTAGTGACTCATTTCCAGTCTCTCCTCATCTTGCGGTCGCCAATGTAGATTTCATTGGGAGCTTCCGGATCGAGCGCCCACTTGATGCGCGCCACCCCTTCCATAATCTCCTTGATTGTCCCGCAGTAGCTCAGCCGAAGGTGACCTTCCATGCCGAATTCCTTGCCGGGAACCGTGACCACCAGCGCCTTCTCCAGCAGGAATTTAGAGAGCGCGACCGAGTCTTTATTATAAGCGCTGAAATCCGGCAGGCAGTAAAACGTCCCGTCCGGCGGCGTCACATGCACGCCGGTGAACGCTCTCAATTCAGTGATCATGACGTCGCGGTTGTTCTGGAGGAACATTCGGAGCGCATCGATACAGCTCTGAACGCCGCCAAGCGCTCCTGCGGCCGCTTCCTGGAGGACCACCGATGGACACGAGATATTCTGGGCCTGGATATTGACCATCGCCGCGGTCACTTTCTTGTTGGCGATTGTCCACCCGATGCGGAACCCGGTCATGGCGTACGCTTTGGAAACGCCATTCAATATGACCAGTTTGCTGTTGTCGGTGTTGTCCCTGGCGAACTTGTACGGCGACACCCACTGCGTTCCGTTGAACACCAATTTGTGATAGATGTCGTCCATGATGAGATAGATGCCCTTCTTCTCACAGTACTCCACCAATTCCTGAATGAGCTCGGCCGGATAGACCGCTCCGGATGGGTTATTGGGGCTGTTAATGACAATCGCCTTGGTGTAGGAACTGACGTGGTCGATGATATCCTTCATCCGAGGGATAAACCGACCGTCTTCAGGCGTCACCACAACCGGCACACCGTAGACCATTTTGACGATTTCCGGATAGCTCACCCAGTAGGGCGCACAGATGATGACTTCTTCCTGCGGATTGATAAGCGCCATCATCAGGTTATAGAACGAGTGTTTGGCGCCGTTGGAGACCAGTACATTCTCCGGTCCGACGAACTTGCCGTAGTTGTCTTCCGTGTAGCGGATGATGGCCTTGACAAGCGACGGGATCCCTTCGGTCGGTACATACCGAATGTCAGCCGTTGTCAACTTGGCGACTCCGGCCATTACCGCGTCCATCGGCACCTTGCTCTTCGGCTCGCCCGCGCCGAGGTGAATGACTGCCTCGCCCTTCTCACGAAGAACCCGAGCCGCTTCGTTAAGCTTAAGCGTCGGTGATTCTTTTATCTCTCGGGCTAATTGACTAATACTCATAGTCGTTATCCTCTCATAAGTGTGGCAATCGCCGCCACATCAACAATATCATCTACCGAACAGCCACGAGACAAATCATTCGCCGGCTTGGCCAGCCCTTGAATGACCGGTCCGGTCGCGGTAGCTCCCGCCAGACGCTGCGTGAGCTTGTATCCAATGTTTCCCGAATCGAGGTCCGGGAATATCAGCACGTTGGCCGTGCCGGCAATCGCTGATCCCGGAGCTTTGCTCTTTGCGACTTCGGGAATGATCGCCGCATCGAGTTGAAACTCACCATCGACTTGAAGTGTCGGATAATCCTTCTTCAGTATCTCCATGGCTGCGAGAACTTTATCGACATCGGCGTGCTTTGCCGAGCCTTTCGTCGAGAACGACAGCATTGCCACCCGTGGCTCCTCACCAACCAGAAACCGGCAGGTCTCGGCGGTGGACGCAGCGATTGAAGCCAACTGCTCGGCCGTCGGCTGAGGGACGACCGCACAATCGGCAAACACGAACACCTTGTTCTGCACATCTCGAAACTTGGGAATTGTCATGAGGAATGAACTCGACACCGTGCTGATCCCCTGCTTGAGTCCAATTACCTGAATAGCCGCCCTCAGCACGTCACCGGTGGTACTGATTGATCCCGCCACCGAAGCATCGGCCTTGTCGTGCCGAACCAGCATCGCGCCATAGAACAGGGGCGTGGACATCGCCTTGCGCGCATCCGCCTCCGTAATCCCCTTGGCCTTGCGAATCTCCATGAACTCCTCTACGAAGCTCTTGAGATCAGGCGATGTTTGCGGGTTGATCACCTGCACACCGCTCAACGACACGGCATGCTCTTTGGCCAGAGTCTCGATCTTCTTGTCGTCGCCGACCAGGATTACTTTGGCCATTCCCTCAGCCATGATCTTGCCGGTCGCCTTAATAGCTCTGGGATCGGCGCTGTCGGGAAAGACCACAGTCCGTCCCTTAGCCTTGGCTTTCTCCTTTATTGAACTAATCAAGTTCATCAATTTCTCCTGCTGCCCGGAATAGCAGCGCTCTAGTGTCGTTCTATGAAACCACCTGATCCTTTAGTAGCGGATCAGACAAATATGCCTGTATGAATGAATCGATCCCGCCATCCATCACTTCCTGAATATTCGAAGTCTCGTGTGACGTGCGATGGTCTTTCACCATGTTGTACGGATGGAATACGTACGACCGAATCTGTGAACCCCATTCGATCTTCTTCTTCGTTTTCTCGAATTTCTCCATCTTCTTGGCTTCCTCTTCGCGCTTCAACTGGTACAAGCGCGATTTGAGGACCATGAAGGCCGCATCCTTGTTCTTATGCTGGCTCCGCTCGGTCTGGCAGGTGACGACAATACCAGTGGGGAAGTGGGTGATTCGGATCGCCGATGATGTTTTGTTCACGTGCTGGCCGCCGGCGCCGGAGGAACGATACGTATCAATCCGGATATCTTCGTCCTTCACCTCGATATCGACACTGTCTTCCACCACCGGGTAAACATGAACCGAAACGAACGAAGTGTGACGACGAGCATTGGCGTCGAATGGAGATATGCGGACCAGCCGATGGACTCCGGATTCCGCTTTGGCGAAGCCGTAGGCGAAATCTCCCTTGATCTCGATCGTCACGGACTTGAGACCAGCCTCATCGCCCGGTTGATAGTCAATCAAGTCGGCCGTAAATCCTTTCCGCTCGACCCAGCGATTGTACATGCGAAACAGCATCTCCGCCCAGTCCTGCGACTCGGTGCCGCCGGCGCCCGGATGAATCGTCAGAATAGCATCGCGGTGATCATCCGGTCCCGAAAGAAGTGTTCGAAATTCCAGAGCGTCGACTTCTTCCGTTAGTTTCTCGAGTGTGTGTTCGACCTCGCGTGCGTCATTGGACCCCTCTTCAACCATGCCGGCAAGTTCGCCGAGATCATTGAGCTCGGCGGCAAGCTTGGAGTGAGCTTCGACCCATTTCTTATGGATTGAGATTTCTCTGAGGAGCGCCTGAGCGGTGAGGTTGTTGTCCCAGAAGCCGGGAAGATTAGTCTTCTGCTCGAGGTCGGTTATGGTTTTCCGGCGGCTGTCGAGGTCAAAGATACCTCGCAAGCTTGTCCATTCGTTCTATCAGATCCGGCAGTTGGCTTTTCACTTCAGCAATCATCGAACTTTCAACTCACCTCTCGCGCTTGAGAAATAAAGCACAAATATACTACCTCGTTTTTCAAACGTCAACCATTTTCCCTCTCCCAATCAAGCCCGCACCCCTTGTCTAAGCAATTACCAAATATGACGTTATAAAACCCAAAAAGGTTGACAGCCCCCCGGCAGACCTTATCTTGATCTGATGTCGCGGCAGATAGAAACCATTATTGTTAGCCCTTTCGAGGTCAACTGCCATCTATGCTGGGATCCCAAGACCGGCGACGGAGTAATTATTGATCCGGGAGGAAATCAGTCTGATATTATAGGTTTAGTGCGGCGTTGTAAGTTCACACCGAAAGCAGTCTTGCTGACCCATGGCCACGGCGATCACATTGCCGCCGTTGAGCCGATAAGATCCGAGTTTGGCATTCCGCTTTATGCCGGTAAAGCGGAACGAGAGATGCTGCAAGATCCTCACAAGAACCTGTCGGCACTTTTCGGTACACCCCTTGTAATCCAAGCACCGGAATTTCTTCTGGCTGACGAAGAAGTGATTGTCATCGGGTCGCTCCGGTTCTTAGTGCTGGCCACGCCCGGCCACACACCGGGTGGAGTCTGCTATCTGGACGAATCCGACGGTACTCTTTTCTGCGGCGATACGCTGTTTCAAGGATCGATAGGCCGCACCGACTTGCCGGGCGGGGATACGGAGACGCTGCTCATCTCGATTCGTACTAAGATACTGGCACTTCCGGACGCTGTTGTGTGTTATCCTGGTCATGGGCCGCGAACGACAGTCGGGGCCGAACGAAAAAACAACCCGTTTCTCACAGGAGCGTACTTTGTCTGACCTCAACAAGATCGTCCCGCTCATTCCATCCGGGCTTGCAGATTACCATTGTCACTGTGATTATTCGGTCGATGCTTCCGGCAGCATCGATGACTACTGCCGCGCGGCACTCAAGCGAAACCTGGCCGAGATCTGTCTCACGACGCATTACGACGTTAACCCGCGGTCAGCCGATGGCGTGGGGATGATGAGAGTCGAGGGGGAGCAGCGACCCGCCGATCACGAAGCGCTGGCGATGTATGTCGAGGATGTCCGACTCGCCCACGAACGATATTACCCGCTCGGCCTTTCAGTGGTTCTTGGGTTGGAATACGGCTGGTATCAAGGATGCGAAGAGGACGTGCTGCGGCTCCGCGAAAAATTCGAATTCGATTACTTGCTGGCAGGCGTACATGAGATCGAGGACATCTGTTATTGCTGCTCTCATTTGTACGAGCGCTGTTTTGAGCGGTATCCAGTGGAGAAGATGGCGGAGAGGTATTATCATGAGGTCGTCCTGGCTGCCCGATCCAAGCTGTTCAACACGATTGCGCATCTGGATTACTATCGCAAATATGGCGAGCTGTATTATGGTCCTTCGGTTCATCAGGTGCACCGACCATACATGTCTGAGGTTTTCAAAGCGCTCCGAGACTCCGGCACGGCGCTGGAAGTAAATACGGCGGCCCGTCGCAAAGGGCTAGAGAGCTTCTATCCGCAGAACGAGATCATTAACGCTGCGCGCCGCGCCGGTGTCGATGTCATTCATCTCGGCTCCGATGCCCATGCTTCTGAGCAGGTCGGGGCCGATTTTGAAGAGGCTTGCCTCCTGGTTCCGCAGGAAGCCGGCGGATGCGACGACTAATAGTCGCTATGGCTTCCGCGAAGTCACGAAAGCTCACCCGCTCATTCTACGACGGAGACACGCTATCGGTAGCGCGTGAACTGATCGGCAAGTACATTGTCTATCGCACCAAGCGGGGGAAACTCGTTGCACGGATTGTCGAAGTAGAGGCGTATATTGGAGAGGAAGACCCTGCCTGCCACGCTGCTTGCGGTCCAACCGAGCGGAATCGCCTCATGTACGGCAAGCCGGGTGTCGCCTATATCTACTTCATATACGGCATGTACCACTGTATGAATTTTGTCACCGAAAGAAATGGCTTTCCGGCCGCCGTACTCTTGCGCGCTGCCGAGCCGATTGCGGGAATCGAGATCATGCGCACGCAAGGCCGGCACTCCGCCGTGCACGCGTTATTGAGCGGTCCGGGGAAATTCTGTCGGGGATTCGGTCTCACGCTCAAACAAAATGGCTTGGATTTGACCGGCACGGAGCTTTACCTTGAGGACCGTTGCGAACCGCCGTCCGAGATTGGCGTGTCGAAGCGCATCGGAATACGACAAGGGGCAGAAAAGCTTTGGCGGTTCTTTGATGCGAACTCGGCCGCCGTTTCGCAACGTGGGCGTATGAGACGCCGGCGATCATAAGAAAAGGGAAATCCATAAGCCATGTTTGATCAGGCATTTTTCCAGCGGGCAATTATCGCGGCGCCGGCCATTTTGTTTGCGCTAACGGTGCACGAGTTCTTTCATGCCTGGACCGCATATCGGTTTGGTGACACGACTGCACGGGACATGGGGCGGCTGACACTCAATCCTCTGGCGCACTTGGATATTCTTGGCACAATAATGCTGTTCGTCTCGCAGTTTCGATTTGGCTGGGCCAAACCAGTGCCGGTCAATCCGTACAATTTACGCAACCCGCGCGTGGCGGATATCTGGATCTCGGCCGCCGGGCCGTTGTCAAATCTCGGGCTGGGCCTGATCTTTGGCACTTTGTTGCGGTTGGTCGTATCGACATCGACTCAACTCCCGGAAGCGGTTGTCATGTTCTTGTATCTGTCAGTGATGATCAACGTCTCCCTGGCGTTCTTCAACTTGATTCCGGTATATCCGCTTGACGGCTCCCATATTCTCCGCAATCTCCTTCCGCCACAGTATCAAGAAACGTACAGCCGGTTCGAAATGATCGCTCCGTTCGTACTGATGGGATTGATCTTCACAGGTGCCACTTGGTTCATCCTTGGTCCATTCGTACGGTTTTTTGTCCAGTTGTTCTCCGGCGTTCAGATCGGATAACGATGGGAAGAGAGATTGTGAAAGACCCACAGCAAGCTGTGGGGCACCGCCGGTCAGTTCTATTGGAGATTCGCCGCGTACTACCACTCGTTGTAGTTACGTTGATTCTCAGCTGTGTCGGCGGACCGCCATCCTCCGAATCAGGAAGGGAGACCGCTCCGACAGTCAGCGGAAAAGTCCCGGTCGAAGCATATCTGTTCGATGTCGTAATCCATCGTCACGGTAAACCGACATCGCTTCGGTTGGATGTTTTCGATGCCGACTCGGTGATCGCTCTCGGCGGCCGCGCATATCTGGGGAAGGGGGCGCTACGAGCACGGCTGACTAAGGATTCGCTGATCGCCTACTTCCCGATCTCGGATGAGTTTTTCAGCGAGGATTTCTCGTCCTTCTCTATGAGCGGGGAGAATCCGATTGACCTTTCAAAGCTCGGCTTCTTGAGCCTGTTGAAGCAGCCGCCGGACACCGGTGCGCTCAACGATTCTGTCAGAGTCGATATTCTCTCGGAATCCACCGATAATGCCGAACGCCTGATCCACTCAGGACCGATAGATCCGGACTCTCTGAAATGGCGAATCAGTGTGAAGTACTTCTTGACTGAGGGGCGCTTTCGTCTCGGCCGATTCTCGTATTTCGACTCCACTATGACGATCACCGCCAACCGCCGTGAGTACCGCTCGCGCGCCCGCATCCCGGCTGATCGCTTCCGCGTGACGATACCGCCCACTGCCGTCCGTGTAACCCCTTAGCGCGCAAAGCGCTCGACTCGTTGACTTTTCCTGTTGGTTTGGCGATGTTTACAGTTTGCGGTAATTTCGAGATGAAATAAATGAACCTGTATCGACGCACATTTTCCGCTCTTAAGCCACACTGGAAGCGACTGGCGCTGGCCTCCGTGTCCTCATCGATCAGTTCCCTATTTGCGGCGCTGATGATCTGGATGGTCGGCCCGCTTATGAGCACGTTGTTCCAGCCGGGTGCGGGTAGCAATCCGGCGGACGCCGGGTCATTAATGTTCCCTGGAGTGACCGGGACACCGGGGCAGTTAGGCGGGCTCAAAGAGCAGCTCAAGGCTCTCGTCGATCAGATTGTAGTGGCGCCGACGCGACAGGAGACGCTCATCAATTTCTGCATCGCCATATTCGCGGTCGTCGTCCTCAAAAACCTGTTCCACTATGTGCAGGGCTTTCACATGGCGTACGTACAGCAGTCGGTTATGCGCGATTTCCGCAACCGGCTGTTTGAAAAATACCAGCGGCTGTCGCTCGATTACTTTCACCGCCGCCGCACGGGACAGGTGATGTCCCGCATCACCAACGACGTCGTCGTGCTGAACGAATCGATCGATCTCGGCTTCAATGTTCTGGTGGCGGATTCCATCCTGGTCCTTACGTTGCTGGTCTTCCTGATTATCCTGAGTTGGAAGCTGACGCTTCTGGCGTCGATCGTACTCCCGGCCGTGTTCGGCTTCATCTGGTACGTCGGGCGAAAACTCCGCAAATATTCGGCCCGGACTCAGGAACGGATGGCCGATGTGAACTCCGTGCTCGAAGAAGCGGTGAACAATATTCGAATCGTCAAGGCGTTCTCGATGGAGAAGTTCGAGATCGGCAAGTTCTTCGGCGCCACCAAAGCTTATTTTAAGACGCTGGTTCGCATGATTCGGATACGCCATCTGGCGGCGCCGATCAACGATTTCCTGACCACTTTCGCCGGAATCGTCATACTCATGTACGCCGGCAGCCGCATTATCTCCGGAAGCGGGGAACTCGGCGCGGGCGACTTCATGACCTTTGTCCTGGCCATGTTCTCTATGATCAAGCCGGTGAAATCACTCAGCCAGGTGCAGATTCAGTTGCAGGAAGGAATGGCCGCGGCCCAGCGTGTATTCGAGGTTATCGACACCCCTGAGCGAATCACCGAGAAACCGGCGGCTGTCAATTGCAGGCGCTTTGAGCAAGCGGTCCGCTACGATAGCGTGTCGTTCAGCTACAATGAAAACGAACCGGTTCTGAAGCAGGTGTCGTTCACGGTTGAACCCGGCGATGTGATTGCGATTGTCGGGCCATCCGGCGCCGGTAAATCGACTCTCCTCGATCTGTTGCCCCGATTCTATGACCCGCAGCAGGGCACGATTACGATAGATGGCACTGATATTCGTGAGTTGACCTTGTCGTCTCTACGTGGACTTATGGGAATCGTCACGCAGGAGACCTATCTGTTCAACGACACGATTCGGAATAATATCGCCTACGGCGTTGAGGGAATCGAGGAAAGCCGCATTATCGACGCCGCCATGATGGCTAATGCGCACGAATTCATTGGCCAGTTTGAGCACGGCTATGATACGGTTGTTGGCAATCGTGGTGTCATGCTATCGGGCGGCCAGCGGCAACGACTGGCCATTGCCCGCGCGCTCCTGAAAAATCCGCAGATATTGATTTTCGATGAGGCAACATCGTCGCTTGACACCGAGTCGGAAGTGCTGGTGCAGCAGGCGATCGAGCGGCTGATGGAGGGCCGGACCACGTTGGTGATTGCGCATCGGCTATCCACCATCCGGCACGCCGATCGTATTTTGGTGCTCATCGAGGGAGAAATTGTTGAACAGGGTACGCACGCCGAGCTAATGCGATACAACGGCCTCTATGCGCGGTTGTATTCGATGCAATTTAGAGACGACGCATGAACATCCTGTTTCTCAACTCCATTGACGAATCGACCTATGGCGGTATGGAGGAATGGATTCGGCTGGTTGCTATCGGGCTGAGAGCGCACGGACATACGGTGACGGTGGCAGGTCGCAAGCGCTCTCTTTTCCTCGAACGACTAGGGCGCACGAGCCCCGAAATCCCCTTGCTCCCATTGAATATATCCGGCGACTTCAATCCGGCGACCATTCTTTCGATTAAGAAATTCGTCGAACGGGAACAGGTCGACATCGTCGTGCCGAATTTCAACAAAGATGTCCGTCTCGGCGGGTTAGCCGCCCGATGGAGCGGTCAAGCACAGGTGGTTTGGTCGGTTGCGGTCGACCTCACTCGTGACTCAGCTTTGCACTGGCTGCTCACTGCCAAACTGGTCGATAGTGTAATTGTACCTTCGCAATCTCTCAAGCATCGGATAACGCGGTTAGGGTACATTCCGGATGAGATCGTCGAGGTCATTCCGATCGGGATTCCGGACACGAACCATCGCGCCGCCGACCCGGAATCGCGCCCTCGCCTGAGAGCCAAATACTCGTTCCCTCCGAAATGCACTGTGGCGATCACAGTCGGCCGTTTGGTCGACGAAAAGGGACACCGCTATCTGATGGACGCGATTCCCGAATTGATACGCGAATTCCCGACTCTCTACTTTCTCTGGCTTGGATCGGGCCCGCTTGAAGCGGAGCTTCGCGAGAAAGCGCGTCAACTGGGAATCGAGTCGCGCGTACTGTTCGCCGGAACACAGGAGACGGTGGCCGAGGATTTGGCGGGCGCCGACTTAATGATCCATCCCTCCACCCAGGACACGTTTCCGATCGCCATTCTTGAGGGAATGCGAGCCGGTCTGCCAATTCTGGCGACTCGGGTTGGTGGAATTCCGGAAGAACTGGGCGAAGAGTATGAATATCTCATTGCGTCCGGCGAGGGCGCCGCAATTGTCACGGCTGCAAAGCAGTTGCTGAAACGCCCGGATATTGCCAGGGTGGGCGCCGTCGGTCGAGAACGCTGGGCAAAGATGTTCAGATTGGAAGAGATGCAAGACCGCGTCGAGGCGTACTTGAGCCGCATTCTCCGGACGGAGCCGCATCATGGATAGGCTCAAACCAATCGAACATGCCTTCAAGACTTCGGTATTCTCCATGACGCGACTCTTGCTGAAGCGGAAGGCAAGTGACTTCCATCCGCTCGACGGCACGAAACTGAAGAAGGTGCTGTTCCTGCGACCCGAAAAGATCGGCGATATGGCGGTTTCCCTGCCCGTATTCGACGGTCTCAAGAAGCATTTTCCTCACATAAGGATTTCGATCCTCGGCTCGCCGAAAAACGAAGCGCTTATCCGTCACGACCCCCGCTTTGACCGAATCTTCATGTATCGAAAGAATCTCTGGCGGGATGTCGCTGAAGTCCGCCGGATTCGTAGAGAGCAGTTTGACTGCGTAATTGACATGATCGGCGATGATTCGGTCACCGCTCTGTATCTCTCGCAACTGTGCGCCCCGGGCAAGCCACGAATCGGTGCCGGCAAAGTCAAGTTTCGGGAATTCTATGATTTCAACTATGACCCCAGGATGGGGAATACCGGTCACATCGTTCAGAACACTCTGCGGCTCCTCGATGCCTTCGGTATCGACAGCCGAACTGTCAATTGCTATGCGACTCCACACATTCCTCCGGACGCCGATAAGCGAGCCGCTCAGTTCGTACAAGAGGTCCGTAACGGCGATTCCGCATCTCTGCTCGTCGGCTACAATCTTTCGGCCGGTTCCAAAACCCGCATCTGGGGAATGGAGAATTCGTATTCGCTGCTGAACCGCATTCGCGAACGGTACCCCAAGAGCCGCATCCTCCTTATCAGCGTCAAAGAGGATCGCGCACAGAGCGAACTGCTGGCAGCCAAACTTGGCGGCGTGTATCAGGTGCCTCCAGGTCTATCGCTGGTCGAAGCATCGGCCGTGCTCGCGCGACTTGATCTGCTCATTTCACCCGATACATCGCTGGTTCATATCGCCCGATCATTTGACGTTCCGGTGGTTGGGCTTTACAGCCGGTTCATGAAGAACTTCCTGCTCTGGAGACCATTCGGCCAAGAGGTTGGGGCGGTCGTGTCCGGCAACGACGATAACATATATGATATCACTGTCGATCAGGTGTTTGACGCCTTCGTTAAGCTCTTGAAGTCACGCTCGCCGGTGCCGCGATGAATAGACTATCGGTCATCATAATCACGCACAATGAGGAAGAGAATCTTCCGCGCTGTCTCCAATCGGTCAAGTGGGCGGACGAGGTAGTAGTCGTGGACAGTCATTCCACCGACCGCACGCCGCAGATCGCCGCCGACCACGGTTGCGTTTACTTTGATCTCGATTGGAGCGGCTTCGGTGCGGCCAAGCAAGCAGCGCTGGATCGTGCTACGGGTGACTGGGTGCTTTCAATTGATGCCGATGAAGCAGTCTCCGATGAACTTGGGACTTCAATCGCCGGCGTCGTCAAGGGGAATCATTCATATTCGGGTTTCGAAATGCCTCGATGCACGAACTTCCTGGGACGGTGGATTCGCCATTGCGGCTGGTATCCCGACTACATCCTTCGCTTGTTTCGCCGTGATTCGGGAAGGTTTAATCAGGCTGTCGTGCACGAGAGTATCGCTGTCAAAGGCCCGATTGGTCGGCTTGCGGGCGATCTGCTCCATTACAGTTACCCCAATCTGGAGAAGTATTTCACGAAGTCCAATCGTTACACGACCTTAGGGGCCGAGGAAGCGTTTCGCCATGGCAAGCGGGCCGGCATGGCTGACCTGTTATTCAGACCACCCATCAGTTTCTTCAAGCATTATATTCAGAAGGCCGGTTTTCTTGACGGACCCCAAGGGCTGCTGGTATCATCGCTCTCGGCGGCGGCAGTATTCAACAAGTACGCCAAGCTATGGCATCTCGAGAAGCAGGCCGACGCCACGAATGGAAGGCAATGAGGAAAATAATCGAAATACCTGAAGGAGCGCGGATACTCATCAGCCGGTCCGACAAGCTCGGCGATCTCGTGCTGGCGTTGCCGTTTGTCGAATCGATGAAGCTCCGGTACTCGGAATGCCAGGTAGAAGTGCTGGCATCGCTGTACGCGTCGCCGATTCTGGAACACAATCGACTGATCGACAAGATCGTGCGCGTGCAAAATGATCAATTACTCTCAAACAAGCTGTATAAGAAGGATTTGTTGCACCGCCTGAAACTTGCTAAGTACGATGTTGTAATTGCCCTGTACCCGGAGCGTCAAATCTCCGGCTTGTTCTACAAGGCTGGAATTCCCTATCGGATCGGTACTGCCGGGCGTTTCCATTCAGTACTGTTCAATTATCGCTTGTTTCACAGCCGCAAATCGAATCGAAAACATGAGTCGCAGTATAACCTGGATTTCCTTCGTTTCTTCCGACCCGGTCCGACGGCAACGACACCGGCCGTGTATCCAACCGAGAAGGAACTGCGCAATGCCCGACGAGTTCTTCGGGAAGCCGGCATCGAAGGTGACTTCGTGGTTCTCCATCCGGGGTCGGGCGGCTCCGCCGAGTGCTGGCCTTCCGAGCAGTTTCTCCAGTTGTACCGAAAGCTTAGGGATGCCGGCCTGAGCATTGTTGTGTCCGGTTCCGATCAAGAAGGGGAGATGATCGACGAAATCGCCTGGCGGAAGAATATCGAAGTGAAGAAGATCACTGGAGCGACGGATTTGCGCACTCTTGCCGCGGTGCTGTCGCTGGCTTCGACCGTCGTCGCCAATTCGACCGGCCCATTGCATCTAGCGGTAGCCGTTGGAACCAAAGTAGTGGGATTGTACCCGAGCCGCGAGGTCATGTCGCCGGTTCGTTGGGGACCACTTGGGGAAGGGCATCAGGTAATTCAGCCGGCCGTCAGTCGGTGCACCTGTCCACCCAAGCATTGCCGATGCATGGAATCCATACCGGTCGACCAGGTGTACCGCAAGGTGCTGACGGTATTCCGTGATGTTGTAGCGCGCGGCGTTTCCAGGATGTCGTCATGAATTTGGCCGAGTTTATCATCAGGGTCGAGGCCTACAATTCCAATATCGATATTGCCTTGATTCGCCATGCCTACGAGTTTTCGGACAAGGCGCATTCCGGGCAGAAACGCTCTTCGGGCGAGCCGTTCATTGAGCACTGTCTGGAAGTCGCGTTCATATTGGCGGAACTGCATATGGACTCCACGACTATCGCCGCCGGACTGGTGCACGATGTCGTCGAAGACACCTCATTCCAACTCGAGGATATCCGCCGCGAGTTCGGCGATGAAGTTGCCGAGTTGGTTGATGGCGTCACCAAACTCGGCGCCGTGCCGTTCAAGTCTCTCGAGGAGCAGCAGATCGAGTATTTTCGCAAAATGCTTCTCGGCATGGCCAAGGACATGCGCGTAATCCTCATCAAGTTGGCCGACCGGCTTCACAACATGCGAACGCTTGAGCCGCTACCGCCCGACAAACGGATTCGCATCGCCCAGGAGACACGCGATGTGTACTGCCCCATGGCGCATCGTCTCGGCATGAACAAGATGAAAACCGAGCTTGAGGACCTGAGTTTCAAATACCTTGAACCCGACACCTATGATCAGCTAGCGGCCTTAATCAAAGAAAAGCGAGAGGAGCGGGAATCGTACATTGCCGAGGTCGTCGCTCCAATCAAAGAGGCGCTGGCCAAAGACGGCATCCTAGGCACCGTCAGCGGACGGGCCAAGCATCTCGATTCGATATACCGGAAAATCAGGGTCCGCAGAGTTCCGTTCGAAGAGATATATGATCTATTCGCGATTCGCGTCATCGTCAATACCGAACGGGAGTGCTACCACACGCTGGGGATCATTCACACCATGTGGAAGCCGGTGGCCGGGCGGTTCCATGATTATATCGCCAATCCAAAACCGAACGGATATCGCTCGCTGCATACCACCGTCTTCGGCCCCCACAGCAAGATGGTCGAGATACAGATACGAACCCACGCCATGCATCGGGTGGCCGAAAACGGCATCGCCGCGCACTGGCTGTACAAAGAGGGGAGACAGCATCTGGGGCGGGATGAACAACAGATGGCCTGGCTGCGCGATGTCCTCGAGTGGCAGAAAGACCTCACCAACCCGTCGGAGTTTATCGAATACCTCAAGATGGACCTGTACGCGGAGGACATATTCGTCTTCACGCCGAACGGCAAGTTGATTCATCTGCCCAAAGGAGCGACGCCCCTGGATTTCGCCTTCGAAATCCACACCCAAATCGGCATACACTGCGCCGGAGCCAAAATCAACAGCCGCCTGCAGCCGCTGTCGACCGAACTCAGATCGGGCGACACGGTCGAAGTCATCACCAACCCCGGACGAACGCCATCGCAGGACTGGCTCAAGCTGGTCAAGACTCCCAACGCCCGCAGCCGCATTAAACGCTGGCTGAAGCAGGCTGGTTTGGAGCAGTCTATCGCGCTCGGGCGGGAGATTCTGGAACGTCGGCTCAAGGAACTTCATCTCAAAGTGCCGACCGAAGAAGATCTGCACGGGTATGCGAAAACGCTGGAGAGGCACTCAGCCGAAGAGCTGCTCGCCGCGATCGGCAACGGTTCGATTACAGTCCGCCCGCTGTTACTGCTTATCGAGCCGAGTCTTGATGAGAAGAAACCGGAGGAACCGGGGTTTGTCGGCAGAGTTATTGATCGGATTCGCGGCACCAAAGGAATTCGCGTTCAGGGGTTGGACAACCTCATGTTTCGATTTGCCGGATGTTGCCAGCCGGTCCCGGGCGACGATGTCGTCGGATTCATCACGCGGGGAAGAGGGGTAACCATTCATCAAGCCGGGTGCCAACTGGCGCTGGATATCGAGACGAAATCGCCGGAGAGGAAAATCGCGGTAAGTTGGGACACCGGCAAAGACCAGCCCTTTATCGTGCAGATAGAGATCGTCTCGGAAGATCGCCGCCACATGCTCCGGGACATCACCGAAGCGATAGCGAATTCCAACACCAACGTGAAGGGGGCGGAGATGTACACGCGCGATGCTACGGCGGCGGGGAAGTTCGTCGTTGAAGTCACCGACCTCTCGCATCTTAATCGCATCATTGACAAAGTGCGAAAGGTCAAAGGTGTGCTGTCGGTCCGCCGGGCCGGCGGCCGCGATTCCCACGAACAACATTCCTGAAACGTTCGCTCAAAGACTTGTAAGGCGAGTCCGGTTTCCGATCTCGCCACTGCTTTGATCGTGGGTTCGGAGGCCGGACCCGCAATACAATGACTCCAGCAGAGGATAGTCCTAGCGGTTTCCGGCGGCTACCGGGTGTCGCCAGAACGCCGTCGCATCGTCCGCAGATAGGTCAGTTGTGTCCGACTGGTCGGGAGGGGTGGAATGATATCCGTATGGATTCAAACTAACTCGGCGCACGGTTCTTCTCTGCTCACCGCTTACCGGGCCGCTGTGAGACATGCAGGCAAACCGAAACAGGTTCTTGGCCATGTAACGGAAATATGCGCCCTTATCGTACGGCTGGCCATTCCAGTTGAGATTGTCGTTGATAATCAGAGAGTCCCCGCGGACCATGGTTTCCCGGACTTCGGCTATGCTCAGATACTCACCTTTTGTGTTTTGAAATGTCCCTTCAAATGTCGGATCGACATACAGCCATTTGCCGTGACGTTGCGACCAGACGGTATTGATTGAGTGGCAGTCTACATCCGATGTATCGTACGGCAGACAGACAATTCGGCGCGCTTGGAAGCCGGCGGCAAGAAAGACCTCGTTCATGATCTCGGCGAGTACGCCGCAGTTCACACCAAGGTTTTCGGCAGGAGGACGCGCCAGAAGCGCTGCCGTTCGGTATCCCTGCGGAACTTCTACATTGCCGTCATGCCGGACGGTCGCGTGTACCCAGTGCAGCAAGTTGGTGATTCGTGTCATTTCGTCACCCTCCCCGGCAATACGGTCAAGCCGAAATTGCGCGCGAAGGTTGGTCAGGTTTGAATCAGACGGATCGCAGTATGTGAAGGGGGGAAGGGCGCCTGTGCCGGATCGGTCAAAAACGGAATACGTGTGAAGCAGTTCGATGAATTGTGAGGCGGGTCGTATCGGGACATAGACGAACTTACATAGAACGGTGTCTGTTGACGTAATCATCGAAACCCAGATGATGGTATCGGACGGGAGCAGTTCAAGAGTGTCCCGCGATGTCAGCAGATGAAGGGACGCCGTCTTAGCGGTTGTGTCCTCCAAGACAAACCTGATCGTATCTCCGGTTTTGTATTCGGCCGGTCTGAACGGCACTCGAAGGGACTCAAAGACGACTGTGATTGAATCGCCGTCGACCTTCAAGAGGATATTGTCGGTCGGCTGAACGAGCTTCACGCCACCGCTCACGGAAGGGAAGATCGGCGTGAGCGCAATGATGGCCGACAGCGTTGATAAATGAAGTGTCTTCATGATAGGACTCCGTTCGCGGAAATCACGTGAACCCACGGTACCTTGTTTTGGAACAAGGTGTTGCATACGGCATGATAACCGGCGCCCGTTCTGGCAGCAAGCGAATGATGCATTGAACCTTGACGGCGCTGCTTTCAATCCTTTATACTCCCCCCATGACCGGCAAACGAACCGATTATCTCAGTTGGGATGACTATTTCATGGCGGTGGCGGAACTGTCCGCCCAACGTTCCAAAGACCCCGGTACGCAGGTTGGCGCCTGCATTGTCAATCGGACCAGGCGGATTATCGGAATCGGCTACAACGGTTTTCCGGCCGGATGTTCCGATGACGAACTTCCCTGGGCGCGCGAAGGGGACTTTCTTGATACCAAGTACCCCTATGTCTGCCACGCCGAGATGAACGCCATCACCAACGCTGCGAATAAGCCGGACCTTGATGGCGCCGGCATGTATGTGTCCTTGTATCCCTGTAACGAGTGCGCCAAGTTGATCGTACAGGTTGGAATTAAAGAAGTGGTTTACCTTTCGGATAAGTACGCCCACGACGATAAGTTCGTGGCGGCGCGACGGATATTCGAGATGGCGGGGGTCAAGACCCGCCGGCTTGTGCCGCATCGAACTCGGATTGAGCTTCGGCTGGAAGAATAATAGACTTCAGCTGTCTTGGAATACTTTCAACCATAACAGGATAGGGTCTTATGGGCTGCCCCTGTGCCGGGTCCTGTCAATGGCTCGGAACCGGCTTCAGGGACTGCTGTTACACGCCGCATAGGCCGATACAGACGGTCTGGCAGGGCAACGGGGTCAGGGATTCCGCTTGCCAAAATCAGGATAAAACTAATTGCATTCGGATTTGTGAAAACTACATTTGGGCTTTCCGAAAATCAGGCGTTCAGACAGGAGCAGGCAAAATGACAAGAACAAGGGAAGATGTACTAAGACTCGTGGACGAGGCGGGTGTCCGATATATTCGCCTCTGTTTCACCGACATTCTCGGCAAGATCAAGGGGATGTCGATAACCCGCTCCGAGCTTGAGCAGGTGCTTGATGAAGGTCAGGGGTTTGACGGGTCTTCAGTTGAAGGATTTGCCCGGATCGACGAATCCGACCTCATGGCGATTCCTGATCCTCTGACATTCCGGATCATTCCCTGGGAGATCGCCGGGGAGAAGATCGCCATGATGTTCTGCGACATTCAGAACCCGGACGGAACGCCGTACGAAGGGGATCCCCGGTGGGTGCTCAAGCGTCAGCTTGCCAGGCTCAAGGAGAAGGGCTGGACGTTCTATGTTGGACCGGAGCTTGAGTATTTCTACTTCGAAAGCAACAAGGAGACCAAAGTACTTGATCACGCCGGGTATTTTGACTACGAATCGGTCGATGTCGGCACGCAGTTGCGGAAGAAGACCGTCAACGCGCTCGAACTGATGGATGTCCCGGTCGAATGCTCGCATCACGAGGTCGCCCCCAGCCAGCACGAAATCGATCTCAAGTTTCAGGAAGCTTTGGTCATGGCGGATTTCGCGCAGGTATATAAGTTCGTTGTCAAGGAGATTGCGCTCGAAAACGATCTGTACGCCACTTTCATGCCCAAGCCCATATTCGGCGAGAACGGCTCCGGCATGCACTGCCATTGCTCTCTGTTCAAAGGGGACAAGAATCTGTTCTTCGATCCTAAAGGGGATTACAATCTGTCCAACATGGCGCGCCAATTCACCGCCGGCGTGTTGACCCATGTCAAGGAAATCACCCTGGTTCTGAACCAGTGGGTGAACTCATACAAGCGACTTGTGCCCGGTTATGAGGCTCCGGTCTATATCGGCTGGGGACGGCGCAACCGTTCCAGTCTGGTCCGCGTGCCGGGTTACCGAATCGGCAAGGAAAAGGCGACTCGTATAGAGCTTCGCTCGCCGGATCCTTCGGCAAATCCGTATTTGACCTTCGCCTGCATTCTGGCCGCCGGTTTGAAGGGGATCGAGGGGAACTATGAGCTTGGCAAGCCGATCGAGGAAAATATCTTTGAAATGAGCGAGGCGGAGAAGACCAAGCTGAAGATCGATACGCTCCCCGGCTCCTTGAAAGAGGCGATTCAGTTGGCGGAAAATTCCGCGCTGGTCAAAGGGACGCTGGGCGATCACGTGTTCGCGAAGTTGATACAGAACAAGAAGATCGAATGGGACCGCTACCGGGTCCATGTCAGCCAGCTTGAGGTAGATAACTATCTGCCGATGCTCTAAGCGGCATTTATCCGTCTGAATTCCGTGCCGGCAGGTCCTCAAACCTGCCGGTCTCTCTCTATCCATATCCCGCATTCCTTAGTTGCCGTACGTACTCCATCCTGTGTATAATACCGTAGCCGCCGGAAACATAAAGGACTCGTATGAAATATGCCCCTCGCCTGTCTAGTATCGCTCTTCTGGCGGCAATCTGCTGTGCACTACTGATCTTGTCCTGCAAATCCGAGCGCTCGACCGAACCGCCCCAACGTACTGCCGAGTACCACTACATCCGAGATTATCAATATGAGACCGACCGGATATTCGATCTCGGACTCCAGTACGACTTCGAGAAGGGAGACATGATTACTGAGCTCAAGGCGTTCGAAGGAACCGATGATCCGTACGAGGACACGCTCGCGGTCTATTCGATACTCGCGCTCGATCCGACATCGATCTTCTGGCGACGCTGGTGTGAGATTGGGACGCCGGTTCGGGCAATGGATTCTCTGAGCTACCAGTGGTTTAGTGATACGGTCAAGAACCAACATCTTATCGTGCTTGATTCATCCCGCACTTTGACCGCGCTCGGCGTCTGGATGGTGATTCGGCGGGAAAGCGTCAATTCCGGCACGGGCCAGCATATCATCGACACGATCGGCAGTCTGGACTATCGCGGGGATACCGTTGTCATTAAGATGATAAAGCCGTCGATGGCGTTAATACCATCGCACCCTTGCTGGAATCTGATGCACCGGAATGTCTACGCAGTTCCGCGCGGCGAATTACTGACCGATCTTGACGTCAAAGTCTTTGAAGGGGCAATCGGCAGTGAGGGGACAGACGAAACGACCGAGTTTCAGGACACTACCCGGGCCGATTCAGTGCGGTTTATCCGAATTCTGGGGCTGGACCAGTACAACGCGACGAGGGAGAAGCTGCCGGATAATAAGGTGGATGACCGTGCCGCGATTTTTCGACCCGACTGGGGACTTGTCATGTTTCCGTCGTGGCGACCGTTTGCGCTGGATACGAATTTTGTAGATGCTAACGGCCACAGGACGGTCCCTCTGACGACCCAGGCCCCGCTGATTTATGACTACCTGAACGTGAACCAGCCGGTCTCCGGGAGTAGGTATTTTATCCGGTATACAACGTGGAAATAGGGGGACAGGGCTGAGGCGCGCCAGCCGAAAATGCTGAAGAACACACTTTCGGCCAATTCGTCTACCGCTTGACAGCGGGTGCTGACACGGGCTTAAGATGAAACTTGACTTCGTACAGTTGTACGGAAGCTCCCTGTACCATTGATACTGCATACCAGAGTGAGTCGTCAGCGTCGTGGGCGATTATCATCCCTTCAACTTTGTCACCGGCATTTGCGAGATGCATCTTAACCCAGCCCATGTATCTGCAAAGTTGCCCGGCAGCAGTATCGGTCCCTTCGTTACGCTTCAATTCAATCACAAGCCATCGAGGCTCCGATCGGTGCCGGGCAAGAATGTCGATACGTCCCACAGCGCAGACATACTCTGACCCGGCTTCAGGCGCGCCCTCTTCTTCATAGATCATCCAGTCCTTGCCTAACGGAATGGCATCCCAGTTGTCCACGAGGTAGTCGTGCAGGTGCTTCTCCAGCAGGGCCCCACGCGGTTCAGTTTGAGATGTACTTGCTGCTGCGTCAGCTCTTGACGAGATGGCATCGACGACGCTTGAATCCTCCGATTCGGGCTTCACTTGCCAAAGGAGACTGTCGAGAGTCCAATGATCCATAGCAAGTTGCTCGGCTAGCTGGCAAAGCACTGAGTTGACTTTACCATACTTCGCGCCAAAGGAGTCCTTTTTGTCGAACGTCGGATGAATGCCGAGAATCTGGAGCGCACCGTCAGATGTGTTGTTCCACACACAATATCTGTCGGGGTATGCGATGAGAAGAATTGGCGTAAGGACAGCTCTTCCAAGTCCTTTGACAAGATTGTTTCCCTTTATGGGTATGATGTCATTCAGGCGGTCTTCAATAGACCGAGTCTCATCAAGGAGTATGCTCATCGCCTTTCGAAGGCGAGAAATGTCACTGCATATCTTTGGGCCGAGCCGTTGGAGTCCGGTCCAATGCTGGTTGTGCTTGAATTGAAGAAAATCACGCATGTCCAGCTCTGACAAACTCCCGACCTGATCTAGTCGGAAGATCGGTTGGAAGCGTGCCATGACGGAATTCTTCGAGTCGGACATTGCTTGGAACTCGTGTTGCACCTGACTCGTTACAAGGATTTCTCTCAAGCGACCAATTGCTTCTCTAATCGAATGATTGTCCATTGCGCTGTCCCTTACCGTACATTATACCCCAATTTGTCGCGTCGCCGGGCATTGTCAAGAGTCTTCGAATATCTTTGTTGACAGCTACCGTTTGAATTCGAAATGCCAGCACACTATATTCCCCCCATGCCTGAATACAAAACCCTGACCGCCAAGCAAATCAGTGACGGTGTCAAAGCCGGGACGCTCAGCGCTGTCGAATTGACAAAGGAAGCAGTGCGGCTGGCGAAAAGCGAGGGGAAAGAGCTCAACGCCTTCATCACGATCTGCGAGGAGAAGGCGCTAAGGCAGGCGGATTGGTCTCATAGCGAGAACCCACAGCAACCCTTCGACTCCGCTCAGGGCATGGCTGTGGGGCACCGAGAGCAAGACCCACAGCGAGCTGTGGGGCACGAAAGGGTTTTGCCATTGGCGGGGGTGCCGATTGCCATCAAGGACAATATCAACTACACCGGATACCCCTGCACGTGCGGCTCGCACATACTCGAAGGATATATCCCGCCATACGATGCGACGGTTGTCACCAAGCTGATTCAGGCTGGGGCAGTGATAATCGGCAAGACGAATATGGATGAGTTCGCGATGGGGTCATCCAACGAGAACTCCTATTTTGGGTCAGTGAAGAATCCGCTTCGGCATGATCTGGTGTCTGGGGGGTCATCAGGCGGCTCGGCGGCGGCGGTGGCACAAAAAATCGTCCCGCTCGCGCTTGGTTCCGAGACCGGCGGCTCGGTGCGGCAGCCGGCATCGTTCTGCGGCCTGTTCGGACTGAAGCCGTCGTACGGCGCGGTCTCGCGATACGGCCTGGTCGCGCTGGCCTCCTCGACCGACCAGATCAGTCCATACGCTCGCACTACCGAGGACCTCGCCCTTCTTTACAGCGTGATCTGCGGGCAAGACGAGCATGATGCAACCTCGGTGGCTTTCGATCATCCCGACTATCCAAACCTGCTTGAGACAGACCGCAAATTCAAAATCGGTATTCCGCGAGAGTATTTCGGGAAGGGATTGGACCCGGAAGTTGAAGCGGTCGTTCGCCGGTCAATTGAAGCGCTGAAGAAAGCCGGTCATGCGTTTGTCGATATCTCGCTTCCCTTGAGTGACAAGGCGATTGCCGTATATTATGTCATTATGTGCGCCGAAGCCTCCGCCAATCTCGCCCGTTTCGACGGGGTGAGGTACGGCCTCCGTGAGAGTGATGACAAGACACTCGCCGAGATGTATGCCGATACCCGCTCACGCGGGTTTGGTGATGAAGTCAAGAGGCGGATCATGCTCGGTACCTATACGCTCTCATCCGGCTATTACGATGCTTATTATCTTAAGGCAGCGCGGGTGCGTGAGCAGATGCGGCGTGAAATGGATAACGCGTTCAAGTCAGTCGATTTGATTATCTGCCCGACCTCGCCAACGCCGCCATTCAAGATAGGGGATAAGATCAACGATCCACTGGCGATGTATCTGTCTGATGTCTACACCGTTACAGCCAGTCTGACAGGCGGCCCGGCAATCTCCGTGCCGTTCGGCGCAGTTGCCGATGGCCGTCCGGTCGGCGTGCAGTTTATGGCGCCGTATCTGGGTGAGCTATCGCTGTTCCAGATATCTCATATTCTTGAGAGACTCCGGTGAGTTGTGCCGTACGCTGATCTTGGTGACATTCGGCTCTACTACGAAGAAAGCGGCTCCGGCGTGACGGTGATCTTCCTTCATGGGTTCACACTGGACCGGCGGATGTGGAATCAGCAGGCTGACTATTTTGCCACTCACTATTCGGTGATTCTTCCAGATGCTCGCGGGCACGGCCTGTCCAGCGCGCCTAAGACCGGCTATTCGCGAGACGACCGGGTGGAGGACTTGCGGCGGTTTGTTGAATTGCTCGGTCTCGACCGATTTCATCTGGTGGGGCTTTCGATGGGCGGCTCTACGGCAATCGGCTACGCCCTCAAGTATCAGTCAAAGCTCTTGTCCGTGACATTCGTCAGCACCGGTGCCGCCGGATACAAGTTGCCGCGCAATTTTGCGCGGTTCGATGAGTTAGCGAAGACTGAGGGGCTGGAATCGGCCCGCGCTGCATGGCGGGAGTTGGCGCTCAAATGGTTTAAGGGGAAACGGTCCGACCCGCATGATCTGATGGAGCGGATGATAAACGAGCATTCTGGCGCGATCTGGATGGACCCGATGCGGGGGAAATATCCATCGACGCCTGACCTCGATCAGGTTCAGAATATCACGATTCCAACTTGTATTATCGCCGGTGAGCGGGACAAGGTGTTCGTGCCCTTATCACATTCGTTGCATGAGCAGATTGACAGTTCTCGTCTCACTATAATGAGAGATGCCGGCCACATGCTGAATCTGGAGCGCCCGGAAGAGTTTAACCACCTGCTATCCGAGTTTCTGGAATCGGTTTGACTTCAGGTAGTCGCTGGGTATATTTCTTCTCTTTGGATAGCGTTGAAAAGGACGCTACCGTCATCGCGAGGAGCGGCTGCCGCGACGTGGCGATCTCAGTTCTTTCTGAGGCAGAATAAACTGAGATTGCTTCGTCACCCGAGGCAGTTCCTCGCAATGACGATCCAACGGTTTTTTGACGCGCCCTTAGAGGAGTATTCCGGTTTGGCGATCTATGACGGCTATGAGCCGGTGATTGGACTCGAAGTTCACGCGCAGCTTCTGACCGACAGCAAGATATTCTGCGGCTGCAAGGTAGGGTTTGGCGAACCGCCGAACTCACTCACCTGTCCGGTCTGTCTGGGGTTGCCGGGAGCCTTGCCGGTGCTGAATCAGAAGACGGTCGACTTGGCCATGCGGGCGATATTGGCGACAGGCGGTACGGTCAAGAACCGATCAGTCTTTGCCCGGAAGAACTATTTCTACCCGGACCTTCCCAAAGGCTATCAGATCTCACAGTATGACCAGCCGATAGGCGAGGAGGGCACAATTGACTACGAGCTGCATCGCGGAGAAAAGAAGACCGTCCGGCTGATCCGGATTCACCTTGAGGAAGACGCCGGTAAGCTGCTGCATCCTGAGGAAGGCGATACCCATACGCGAGTTGACCTCAACCGTTGCGGCGTGCCGCTGGTCGAGATAGTCTCCGAGCCTGATATGCGAAGTGCCGAAGAAACATACGGTTATCTTGGCAAACTTAAACAAACACTTCAATATCTTGCCGTCTGTTCGGGGGACATGGAAAAGGGGCATTTACGAGTCGACGCTAACATCTCCGTGCGGCCCCAGGGCGCAAAGCAATTCGGCACTCGAACGGAGCTAAAGAACCTGAACAGCTTCAAAGCAGTCGAACGCGGACTCAAAGCGGAGATCGAACGGCAGATCGGCGTGCTCAAAGCGGGAGGGAGTGTGGTTCAGGAGACGATGCTCTGGGATGAAAAGAAGCAGGTGGCGGTCAGTATGCGGGGGAAAGAAGAATCGCACGACTATCGCTATTTCCCCGAACCGGACCTTCAGCCACTGATTATTTCAGACGAATGGATTGAACAAACGAGCAAACTGCTCCCGGAACTGCCGGATGCCAAAGCGGCGCGGTTTGTCTCGCAATACGGCTTGCGCGACTATGATGCTGAAGTCCTGACCGCCACGCTTCCGTTGGCTGACTATTATGAAGAGGTGATGCTACATGCCGATGATGCAATCTCAGCTTCCAACTGGATACAGACCGAGCTGCTCGGTGTTCTGAACAAGACCGGCGAAGACATTGCGACATATATAGTGCGGCCGCCGATGATAGCTGATCTGCTCAATCGAATCAAGTCGGGAGAAATCTCCGGCAAGATGGCCAAAGAGATTTTCGAGGAGATGTGCACGTCCGGCAGAGAGCCGTCAGCCATCATTAAGGAAAAGGGGCTGGTCCAGATAAGCGATGACACCGCGCTTATCCCGCTCATTGATAAACTGATTGCCGAGAACCCCGACAGCGTTGCTAAATACCAGGCCGGAAGGAATAATATATTCGGGTTCTTCGTCGGGCAGGTGATGAAGGCCACCAAAGGACAGGCCAATCCTGAAACGGTTAATCGCCTTCTCAAAGAACGGATCGGGTGAGCTAGCCATGACGCCTAATCTCGCACACATAGCGGTCTTCATCTCCGGCAACGGAACGGACCTTCAGGCGCTGATCGACGCTTCAAAAGACGGCCGCCTTTCGGCGCGGATTGCATGGGTGGTATCGAGCAAGGAAGACGCCTACGGCTTGGTGCGAGCGGCCAATGCCGGAATAGAAACGGCGGTGTTCAGGATGAAGTCGTATGAGTCCGCTCAGGCTGCCGGAGAATATCTGGTGCGAAATCTCCGCGAGCGAAGGATTGACTATGTGGCAATGGCCGGTTATCTCAAGATGATGCCGGTCGAAGTGCTGCGGGCGTACCCCAATCGGGTCGTCAATATCCATCCCGCGCTGTTGCCGAAATACGGCGGCGCGGGGATGTACGGCCGCAAAGTCCACGAAGCCGTGATCGCGTCCGGAGATAAACAGTCCGGCCCGACGGTGCATATTGCCGACGAAGTATATGACCACGGAAGAATTCTCGAACAGGCGTTCGTATCGGTGTTGCCGAATGACACACCGGAAACACTGGCGGCACGGGTACTCGAAGCAGAGCACAAGCTCTATCCCGTCGCATTGAATAAACTGATCAAAGGAGAATACAAGCTGTAATGGAGCCAATCGTTCTCACTACCAATATCACCGAATATCCGCTGCTTCGGAGGGGCAAAGTGCGGGATGTTTATGATCTCGGCGACTCTCTGCTGTTTGTGGCGAGTGACCGTCTTTCGGTCTTCGATGTCGTCATGCCGAACGGCATTCCCGGAAAAGGAAGAGTCCTGACCCAGACCTCGTTGTTCTGGTTCGATTTCCTAAAGGACGTTGTCGCCAACCATTTCGTGACCGCCAATGTTGATGAATTCCCGCAGCCGCTCCGCAAGCACCGTGCGGAACTTGACGGTCGTTCCATGATCGTCGTCAAAGCAGAGCGAGTGGAGGCGGAGTGTATCGTGCGCGGCTATATCTCAGGCTCGATGTGGAAGGAATTGGTGGCGGCCCGCAAGGCGGGATCAAACACCGTTCACGGTTTCAAGTTTCCACCCGATCTGCAGGAGTCCGGGAAACTGACAGTGCCGTTGTTCACACCGTCATCGAAGAACGATGTCGGCCATGATGAAAATATCAGCTATGAACAGTTGGTTAAGCTGGTCGGCAATGAGACTGCTGAACTCTGCCGTGAGAAATCGCTCGCCGTTTACAAGAAGGCGGCCGATTACGCGCTCACCAAAGGAATTATTATCGCCGACACCAAGTTCGAGTTCGGGTTTAAGGACGGCAGGTTCATTCTGATTGACGAAGTGCTCTCGCCGGATTCCAGCCGGTTCTGGCCGGTGGACAAATACAAGGTCGGGCAGGCGCAACCGTCATTTGACAAGCAACCGATCAGGGATTACCTCGAGAGCACCGGCTGGAACAAGAAGCCGCCGGCGCCGGAGCTGCCCGCAGAAGTGCTGTCGGCGGCGGCGGCACGTTATCAGGAGGCACAGAGACTATTAACAGGTCGCGGATAAATATGACAGATAAGATCAAGATCAAACGGGCATTGGTCTCAGTCTCGGACAAGACCGGAATTGTCGATTTGTGCGCAGCGCTGGGGAAACTGGGGGTAGAGATCATTTCGACCGGCGGCACGCTGAAGACGCTTAGAGACGCCGATATCCATGTCGTTTCAGTTTCCACGTTCACCGGTTCGCCGGAGATTCTCGGCGGGCGCGTGAAGACACTGCATCCCAAAGTCCATGCGGGCATCCTGTATCGGCGCGGCAATGCCGAGGACGAAGAACAGATGCAGCAGGCGGAATTCAAGGGGATCGACTTGGTCGTGGTCAATCTCTATCCCTTCAAGCAGACGGTGGCCAAGTCAGGCGTTACCGAAGATGAGATAATCGAAAATATCGATATCGGTGGACCGTCGATGGTTCGTTCCGCTGCGAAGAACTTCGAGAGTGTGGCAATTGTTTGTGCCCCGGCTGACTATCCGACTCTGCTTGATCAACTGAAAGCCAACAAAGGCGCCACAAACCTCGCATTCCGCCGCGCCTGCGCCGGAAAGGCATACATGCTGACGGCCGACTATGATACTGCCGTCTCCGGCTATTTCGCTCGAACTGCGGCGACTCCGGCGGCAGTAACGCCACAGGAGATGTTCCCTCGGCGGCTCAACCTGCAATTCGATCAAGTATCATCGCTTCGCTATGGTGAAAACCCGCACCAATCCGCTTCGCTGTATGAAGACAAGGCATATACCGCCCCCACATTGCTGAAGGCACAGATTCTTGCGGGGAAGGAACTTTCATACAATAATTATGGCGATCTGGATGCCTGTCTTGACATGCTGCTGGAGTTCTCGGAACCGTTTGCGTGCGTTCTTAAGCATGCCAATCCGTGCGGCGCGGCAGCAGGGAACAGCATATCCGAAGCCTACAAAGCGGCTTATGAGTCAGATCCGCTTTCCGCCTTTGGCTCCATTATTGGACTAAACAAGACGGTCGATCTCGCGTGCGCCGAGCTGTTGCACGAGACGCCTTTTGTCGAATGCATACTGGCGCCGAAATTCACTGATGATGCGCTGGCCTTGCTTACAAAGAAGAAAACGCGCCGTCTTTTGGCGCTGCCGCAGATCGAACAAGGAAGGGTCGCCGGCCTTGCGGCATACAAGTTCATTCGGGGCGGGTTGCTGGTGCAGAGTGCCGATGATGCCGAGACGACTGTTCAGTTGCAGGTGGTAAGCAAGCGTTCGCCGACTGCGGAGGAAATTCGCTCACTGCTGTTTGCCTGGAAGGTCGTGAAGCATACCAAGTCCAACGCAATCGTTCTGGCAAAAGAGACGGCCACGGTGGGAATCGGCATGGGGCAGACGTCGCGGGTTGACTCCGCCTTCATGGCGGTCAAGCGAGCCGGGGATAGAGCGCGAGGGGCGGTCATGGCGTCCGATGCTTTCTTTCCGATGACCGATGGCCTATTGACCGGGACCAGCGCAGGCGTCACGGCAGTCATACAGCCGGGCGGATCGAAGGGGGACCCGGAAGTTATCGCGGCGGCTGATACCGCTGGAATCGCGATGGTCTTTACCGGTATCCGCCATTTCAAGCATTGATCTTCTGAGGCTACTCTTGCACATGAAGGCAGGTTCGTGGACCGGACCTGCCCGCCGTGTTCATATGATGGGCTTATGACCACCTCTTTGTCTGTCACCGGAACCTTTCTCCGTACAATTTTGTTGAACTGACCAAGTGCATCTCCGATAGAGTGACTCAGATACGCAAAGGAACGGTATGCGAACAAAACTAGCGAGCGTCCTGATTCCCCTGACTATACTTGCGCTCTTGGCAACGGTTACGGCTTTAGCGTACCCGCGACTGTCAGTCGAGCATGGCGACGCCTGCAAGAGTTGCCACTTCAATCCCGCAGGCGGTGGGGCGCGAACCGAATTTGGAAACTACACTACCGCTCTTAACGAACTGACCTTCCCTCAAACCAAGGCGGCCATTGTCAAGCGTTACCGAAAGCCGCGCATAGCCGATAACCTCATCTTGGGTTTTGATACGCGCCACCTTCTCTTTCAAAACGGTCGGATATTCCGCATGCAGACTAATGTCTACCTAACGGCCGAGCCGTTCAAGCAGATGTACTACCATATGCGGATAGGCGAAAGCGGAATCAGCGAGAGCTACGCACTTCTGACCTTTAAGGATGAAAAATACTCTGTGCAGGCCGGGCGGTCCTATCCTGCTTTCGGACTGCACAACGATGATCACCAGACATTCAGCCGCATCCGAAGCGGTATCCTAACGAATCAGTACCTTGACGGCATTGCACTTGGTGTCGAGCAGGCTGGCGTCAACCTGATCGCCCAGTACTTCTATCAAGGGCAACGTGGAGTATACGGGCTTCATGCGTATCGGGCCGGAACTGTCGGATCTCTCGGATATCTTGCCGGGGGCTCGCTTCGCCTTTCAGAAGAATTCGGTGGGTCCAACGGTCAGTTCCCAACAGCCCGCGCCATCTTCGGCGGACTCTCGCTAAATCGTTTTACAGCGCTCGGAGAACTCGATTTCAACGGCAAACATGGCGACACAGTTATCACATACGGTGCCCTTTACGGTCGCATTCAATACGGGCTCTGGTTAGTCGGCGAATACAATTTCTTCGATGGCGACCGCCATCTGGCGAGCGGAGTCGACGAGTTCGTCCGTTTGTCTGCTGAAATATATCCGATGCCTTTTGTCGAGTTGCGTCCGTCCCTGACCTATTACACGCGGGGGTATCGCGACAACCAGCATGATTGGTTTCTGCAACTTCATTTCGGGTATTGAAACATGACCAAGATTCTCTCCATAGCCTTTATCGTTTCCGCGCTGATGTGGCTGGCGTGTAAGGACCTGGGTGACCAGCCCAAACTGTCCAATGCTGTGCTCGTATCAGTCTCGGATGTGACTGTAGTCGAAGGGCAGACGGCTCGGGTTGTGCTGTCCCTAAACAAACCGTCCGATAGCGCGGTCACGTTTGATTATGCGACCGGCAGTGGGACTGCTACTGCCAGCTCGGACTACACAGCGGCATCCGGCAGCGACACGATTGCGCCCGGTATGACGAAAGATACAGTAACCGTTGCTACGATTGACAATGCCCTGCCGGAGCCGACCGAGACCTTCAATCTTACGCTGTCCAGCGTGGGGTTCGCCGAGTTTGCCGATTCGGTAGCGGTCGTTACAATCACGGACAATGACGGCGGCGCGACGACCATTTCCTTTGCGACCGATGTCAAACCGATCCTCAATGCCAATTGTGTTTCGTGTCACGGGGGTGCTAGCACCCAATCCGGCTTCTCGGCAGCGGCTTACAATTCCGTGATGACATCGGGCGCTCGCGCCCCCAATGTAGTCGCAGGTAACAGCGCCGGCAGCAGGCTCTATATATCTACAACTACCAGTTCATCGCGGGATATCGACCGCATGCCGCAAGGGGGGCCATATCTTACGACCCAGCAGCAAAACCTGATCAAGACCTGGATTGACCAGGGCGCGCTTGACAATTGAGGACAGAGATGAAGAAGCTTGTACTTGTATGTTTGTTCGCTTGTCTGGCCGCCGCAGCGTCGGCGGAGACGTATGTCGTGAGCGGCCCGGTTGACGATTCCGTCAAGTTTCAGTCTGAGGCCAAGCTGGAATTTATTCAGGGGACCACGAACGACATATCAGGAAGCATGAGCTTCAATCCGGCTCACCCGGCCGATTCCGTCAGCGGCAGGTTGCAGGTAGACCTGCGGACACTGAAGACCGGCATTGAGATGCGGGATGAGCACATGCGAACTCGGCATTTGCAGACTGAACAGTATCCGTATGCATATTTTGAACTGACCTCAGTTACGGGTCTGCCAGACAGATTCGAAGCCGGGGCGGTCTGCAGTTGCTCCGCCGAGGGCTACTTCTATATTCATGGCGTCAAACGGAAGATCATACCTACAATAGAGATTGTGGATAACTCTGCGGGTGAGATCAAATCCATTGGCATTCATGCCCGTTTCTCAATGAAGCTGGATGACTGGAATATCCCACGCCCCAAGGCGCTATTCCTGAAGCTCGCTGAGACGATTGATGTCGACGTCCGGTTCACGGGCCGCACGGGCAAGCAGGCACTCGCACTTGAACTACCGAAGTGGCCTGACCACTAACGGTTTCTATTTGTATGGGATTCCTCTTGCTCAGGCTCCCCGTCTCTCTTATCTTTTCAACAAGCGCTTACTGAAGGGACAGGATGGGTAGCCGAGTACTGGAAATCGTCGTTTACCTCATGGACCACATGAGGGAGAATCAGGGGGCGCTTCCCTTTATGGATGACCTCTCCGGGGAACTCGAGGGGCTGGGGTACACCGACGCTGAAATTTCGTCCGCCTACTCGTGGGTGCTGGATAGATTTGAGAGCATGCATGAGAAGTTCTTTGAGCAGTTTCCATCCGAACACTTTTCGAACCGCGTTTTGACCCAATATGAAAGGCTCCAGCTCGCTGCTGACGCGTACGGCTACTTGCTCAAGTTGCTGAATCTTCGCATAATCGACGACCAGCAATTTGAATCAATCCTTGAGCGGGCGGTGATTTTTGGTCCGCGCCTGATTTCGCTCGACCAGATAAAGATGCTTACCTCGGCGGTGCTCTTCAATGAGTTCCCCGATGGAGACAACCCGACCACGTCCGATGTTCAAATTGACCCCACCCTATTCGTCAACTGATCCATGTCGCTCAAAGGGAAGAAAATCATCATTGGTCTGACCGGCGGCATCGCCTGCTACAAGATTCCGTATTTGGTCCGGTATCTGGTGAAGGATGGCGCCGAAGTGCGGGTAGTTATGACCGAACATGCCACCAAGTTCATCACGCCGCTGACGATGGAGACGGTGTCGCGTCATCCGGTTTACCATGATATGTTCGCGGACAGGGAGTTTATCTCCACCCAGCATATAGAACTGGCTCATTGGGCGGATCTCTTTGTTGTCGCGCCGGCGACCGCAAACGTCATGGCGAAAATGGCACACGGCATTTGTGATGATCTCCTGACGACTGTCCTCTGTGCCACGCAAAAACCGATAATGATGGCTCCAGCCATGAATCCCGGTATGTGGCACAATCTAGTCACGCAACGCAATCTGCAAATGCTCAAGGAACTGGGCTACCGTTTCATCGGGCCGGCGGAAGGGGAGATGGCGGAAAAGCAAGTAGGCATGGGGCGGATGGTCGAACCGGCAGAATTGTTCGAGGCCGTCAAACAGTTCTTCGCGACTGGCTCAAAAAAAAAAGCCTTAAACGGACGTAACCTGCTCGTCACCGCCGGACCCTGCCGCGAGGCTATCGATCCGGTTCGGTTTATCTCCAATCGCTCCAGCGGAAAAATGGGATTTGCGATCGCGCAAGCCGCGATTGATCTGGGCGCTCACGTAACGCTTGTGTCCGGGCCAACTGCGTTGACTCCCCCAGACAGCGCCGAATTCAAACTTGTCGAAACAACTGCGCAGATGCACAAAGCAGTGGTGGAGGCGTTTGGCAAAACGGATTGTCTCATCATGGCGGCGGCGCCATCAGATTTCACGCCGATATCAGTTGCGAAACAGAAAATCAAACGGGGAACCGGAAAGCTCGAACTCGCTCTGGAACCGACCGCGGATATACTGAAGGATGTCGCCCGTCGCAAGAAGCCTCGGCAGATTGTCATCGGGTTTGCGCTTGAGACGGAGCGTGAGGAAGAGCACGCGCGAAAGAAGCTGATCGAAAAGCGGCTTGATATGATCGTGGTCAATAACCCGCGCTCAAAAGGAGCCGGGTTCGAGCACGACACCAACCGCGTGACCGTGATTCGGCACAAGGGACAACCGGAGCGCTGGCCGCTGATGTCCAAAGATGAAGTGGCGCACCGTTTGGTGGGGCAATTGGCACAAATGCTGACGAGGAAGAGGCGATGACCGACAATCCGCTCACGCTTCAGGAGATGCTTCGCCGGGCGCTCCGCTCCCAGATAGATTTGGGCCTTGGGGAATGCATAATAGGCCGCAACCTCTCGCAAGTTGAACCGCCGGCACCGGCGACGCCGTTCGAGGCGGCAATACAGATGTCCGCATCGCGGAAGGACGAAGTTACAACCGTAATTTCGCCGAGAGAGGAACTACTCCAGATGTCGATACTGGGGGAGAGCGGGCTTGCCTCACCGCTTGGCAATGGCGCGTTCGATTCCGTTGAGTCGCACAATACGGCCATCTGCAAATGCAAACTCTGTCCGCTTGGCGATGGGCGCATCAAATTCGTCTACGGGGTAGGGAATCCAAAGGCGAAACTGATGTTTATCGGCGAGGCTCCCGGCGCACAAGAGGATTTGCAGGGAGAACCGTTTGTAGGCGCGGCCGGACAGTTACTCGACAAGATACTCGCCGCCATTCAACTATCACGACGGGAGGTATACATCGCGAACATCCTGAAATGCCGCCCGCCGAATAACCGCGACCCGCTTCCTGCGGAAATTGAAAAGTGCCTGCCCTATCTGCATGAGCAGATGCGGATTATCCAACCCAAATTACTCTGCTGTTTGGGGAGAATAGCCGCTCATGCGCTCTTGCAGACGACGATCCCGCTTGGTAAATTGCGGTATAAGTGGCATGATTATCACGGCATTCCGATGCAGGTGACTTATCACCCCGCAGCGCTGTTGCGTTTCCCGGAGTACAAAAAGGAGACCTGGGAAGACATGAAAGTGCTGAAGGCCCGCTACGATCAACTTTGCTAACGATAGATTGTGACGTGAAATGACTGTGAAGACGAACGCCGATAAAGAAATCGATCGCCTCCAACCGCCGCAGTCGCTCGATGCGGAGCAGGCCGTGCTGGGCGCGGTCATGAAAGACGACGAGGCAATTCACCTCGTGATCGGCGTCATTGAAGAAGAGTCGCATTTCTATGTCCCTAAGCACCGGCTGATATATCGCGCCTTTCTCGAGCTATACGAACGCTCCGAACCGTGTGATATAACCACCGTCTCCAATTGCCTGCTAAGTTCGGGGAATCTGGAGAGAATCGGCGGCCGGGTCTACCTGGTGGAGTTGGTCGAGGGAGTAGCATCCACCGCGAATGTCCAGAGTTACGCCAATATCGTACTTGAGAAATCGCTGCTTCGAAAGCTGATTGAGACCACCAACGAGATCACCCGGAGCGCTTACGCGCTCGATTCTCCGGTCGAAGAACTTTTGGACGCGGCCGAAGCCAATATCTTTGAGATCTCCGAGAGCCGCTTGCGGCACGGATTTGTCCCGTTAAAGCAGTTGGTGCACGATTCGTTTGAACGGATCGAGCAGTTCCAGTCAAGCGAAGGGACGTTTGACAGCGTAATGACCGGATACACGGAACTGGATTTGCTCACCCAGGGACTGCACAATGGCGATTTCGTAGTGATCGCCGGACGGCCGTCGATGGGGAAGTCGGCGCTGGCCATGAATATCGCCGAAAATGTGGCCGATCCGGAGCGGGGCAAACGGGCGGTGGCCGTGTTCTCTATCGAAATGTCTAAAGAGCAGTTGGCCCTCCGCTTGCTGTGCGGGCGATCACAGATAAGTCAGCATCGACTGCGCAGCCGCAAGTTGACCGACGCCGAATTCGTCAATCTCACCAAACACGGCAATCGACTCTCGCAGATGGAAATATTCGTCGATGACTCTGCGACCCTCACTTCGTTGCAGATTCGCGCCAAGGCGAGACGTCTTAAAGCACAATATCCGCACCTGAGTCTCATTCTGGTCGACTACATTCAGATGATGCATGCCTCCGGTCGGTCTGAGAATCGGCAGCAGGAAATCTCGGTGATCTCGCGAAGCTTGAAAGCGCTGGCAAAAGAACTAAACCTGCCGGTCGTGGTCTGTTCGCAGTTGTCTCGTATGGTCGAGCATCGGGAAGAAAAGCGCCCGGTACTGGCAGATCTTCGTGAATCAGGCGCAATTGAGCAGGATGCGGATGTTGTCATGTTCGTCTATCGCCCAGAGTACTATCTCACCGACGATGAGCGCAAAGACCCAAAGAACATGGACAAGCTTGGGGTGGCAGAGATTATTGTGGCCAAGCAGCGTAACGGCCCTACCGGGACAGCCCGGTTGACGTTTATTCGAGAATACGCCCGGTTCGTCAACCTGGCGGCCGGACGCCGAGAGATTCCCAGCGATGCCGAGCCGGTCGGCGGAGATACCCCCTTCTAAGGAGCGTGAGTGGAATACTACGGGGTGATGACGCTCGGTCGACGGGGAGTAAATCTCATTACTCGCCTTGGCGGCATCTGTGTCATGCTCGGGCGTTTCATAGTGTCACTCAAAGACATTTTTCGCTCGGGGCGTCTCATCTTCGAGCAACTGTACGCGATCGGCGTGCAGTCGCTGCCGTTGATCATTGTCATCGCTATATTTGTCGGTGCTGTGGCGGCCTGGCAGGCGGCATATCAGTTCAAATTTATCGGCGCTCCGTTGCGGTATCTTGGTCAGGCGGTCGGCAAGGCAGTGGTGATTGAACTCGCGCCGGTCCTCTCGGCGCTGGTCTTTGCGGGGCGAGTCGGCGCCGGTATCGCCGCCGAACTTGGCACTATGCGGGTCACTGAGCAGATCGACGCACTCGAAGCGATGGGAATCAACCCGATGCGCTACCTGATGATGCCCCGCGTACTGGCTTGCCTGATAATGGTGCCGCTATTGGTTGTGTTCTCCAACTTCATAGCCATTCTGGGTGGCTTGACGGTCGCAGTGATTGGTGTCGATGTCTCCAGCGAGACTTTTCTGGAAGGCTTTAAGAGTTCATTTCAAGTCACCGACTTCATCAACGGATTGATCAAAGCCGCCATGTTCGGGTTGGTGATCGGATTGGTCGGCTGTTATGAAGGATTCAACACGAAAGGTGGAGCGCAGGGAGTCGGCCTGGCTACTACCACCTCGGTCGTAATTTCGTCAGTGCTGATTCTGATTCTCAATTTCGTCTTCGCCATAATGCTGTTCCGGATATGATACGATGAGTGAATGCCTGATCAGAATAGAAAATCTTTACAAAACGTTTGGCCCAAACAAGGTCATTGATGGCCTGACGCTCTCTATCGGCCAGGGGGAGTCGATCGCGATTATTGGCCAGTCCGGAACCGGCAAATCGGTCCTCTTGAAGCATCTGATTCGCCTGCTCAGCCCTGATCAGGGGAGAATCTTCTTTGACGGTCAGGATATCGCGAAACTTCACGGCGACGATCTGGTTGCGATGCGCCGTCGCTACGGTATGCTGTTTCAATCGGCGGCGTTGTTTGATTCGCTGACGGTGTCAGAAAACGTGGGCCTGGGGCTGTTTGAGTCGGGCAAGTACCTTCAATCCGAAATCGATATCATTGTGCAGGACAAGCTTGACATGGTTGGACTGTCATCATCCGCGGACAGCTATCCGGCGGAATTGTCCGGCGGCATGCGCAAGCGGGTCGGTCTGGCGCGCGCTATTGCCGCAAGCCCGGAAGTTCTTCTATACGATGAACCCACTACCGGTCTCGATCCGATTACGGCGGACGTCATCAACGATCTGATTGTGAGCCTGAATCAGCGGCTGCTGGTGACCTCTATTGCCGTCACGCACGATATGACATCGGCGTTCAAGATTGCCGAGCGAATCGTGATGCTGTATCAGGGCAGAATTGAATTCGACGGCACGCCCGAGCAAATACGAATCAGCTCCAATCCGGTAGTGCGGCAGTTTGTTACCGGTCGCGCGTCCGGACCGATTCAGGTGCTCTGATGATGCCTGCGAAGAAGATTAAGACGGCATACTTTTGCTCGCAGTGTGGCGCGCAACATCCGCGCTGGCAGGGGCAATGCAAAGAATGCGGCGCCTGGAATGCGCTCATCGAAGAGAAAGTTCCGGACAAGCGGAAAGCGGGAGGCAAGGGGACGGCGGTCGAGACTCGCACGATTGCCCAGATCGAGGGGGAACCGCTGACCGGCTACCAAAGCGGGATAGCCGAATTCGACCGGGTGCTCGGCGGCTCATTACTGCCGGGCCAGACAGTGCTATTGGGCGGTGATCCGGGTATCGGTAAATCGACCCTGATGCTTCAAGCGGCCGAAGCGTATTCGCGGCAGAACCTGCCCGTGCTGTATGTGACCGGCGAGGAGTCGATGTCGCAGATCAAGCTCCGCTCGAATCGCCTCAAAGTGAAGGGGGAGAATATCACGGTCGTTACTATTACGACTTTGGAAGATATCGTCGAGATTGTTCGCTCGTCCGATTTCGCGGTCGTGCTGATTGATTCTATTCAGACCGTAATATCGTCGCAGTTCGATTCTCCTCCCGGCACCGTCGCCCAGATTCGAGAATGTGCCAACAGTTTGATTGGCGAAGCGAAGTCAAAAGGTTTCGCGCTCTTTCTTATCGGTCATGTGACTAAGGAAGGCTTGGTGGCCGGACCGAAAGTGCTTGAGCACATGGTCGACACGGTTGTGTATTTCGAAGGGGACTCATCGCATTTGTATCGCATGCTTCGGGCGGCCAAGAATCGCTTCGGCTCGGTGGCGGAGATCGGCCTGTTCGAAATGGGCTCCGACGGACTGACCGAAGTCACCAATCCCTCGGCATTCTTTCTTTCCGGACATTCTGATCAGCCCCGATCCGGCTCGGTTGTCAGCGCGATCGTGGAAGGGAACCGGCCGTTGTTGGTTGAGGTGCAGGCGTTGGTCGCCAAGGGAAGCTACGGCAATCCGCAGCGGGTGGCCGGCGGAATCGACAACAAGAAACTCGCCTTGCTGTTGGCTATACTGGAGCGGCGATGCGACTTCCCAATCTCCCAGCACGATGTATTCGTGTCGGTCGCCGGCGGACTGCGGGTCACCGAACCTGCATTGGACTTGGCGGTGTTGACTGCGATCACATCTTCACTGGTAAATCGAACGGTTGATCCTCGTTTGCTGGCAATCGGCGAGGTCGGTCTGTCCGGCGAAGTGCGCGGTGTGACGCATATCGACAGGCGGATTGCCGAGGCGGTCAGGCTTGGCTTCGAGACAATTCTGATTCCTGCGGCGAACGAATCGCAGGTTCTCGAGAAGTCAGCCCGTATCGTAGCGGTATCGAATCTTCAACTGGCTCTGGATATCGCGCTTGGCTGACGCTCACTTCTTCCGTCTCATCTCTGCCGACCAATCCGCTCGTCGCGGTGAACTCCAGACCGCGCACGGCGTAGTGCAAACACCGGCCTTTATGCCGGTGGGCACTTCGGGGGCGGTGAAGGCGCTGACTTCCGATGACCTTGATGAGATCGGCGCTGAGATCATTCTCGGCAATACGTACCATCTGTATCTCCGACCCGGCACCACCATTATCAAGAATCAGGGAGGTTTGGCCGCTTTCAACGGCTGGAGGAAACCGACCCTTACCGATTCCGGCGGGTTTCAGGTATTCTCGTTGCAGGATATCTCAAAGATCACCGATGAAGGCGTTGAGTTCCAGTCGCATCACGACGGTTCCCGCCATCTCTTCACGCCGGAGAAAGTGATGCAGATTCAGCACGATATCGGCGCGGATATCATCATGGCGTTCGACCAGTGCGTTTCGTATCCGGCTGACCGTGCCGAGGCCGAAATTGGCGTACAAAGAACGTACGAATGGGCGAAGCAATGTGCGACTGCACATGTAGCTCTATCAACAGATGATCGATGGCCAGTCCAACTGTTCGGAATCGTGCAAGGATCAACCTATCCCGATCTTCGGACCGCCTCTGCCCATCAAATAATCGATCTTGATCTCCCAGGGAACGCCATCGGCGGACTGTCGGTCGGTGAGCCGAAAGAAGAGATGGAAGAGATGCTGGCACATACAATTCAATACCTGCCGCACGAGAAGCCACGCTACCTGATGGGGGTCGGCTATCCGGAAGATATCCTGATGGCAGTGTCATACGGGATTGACATGTTCGATTGCGTTCTGCCCACCAGGAATGCCCGCACCGGCGCGGTGTTCACGTCGGAAGGGCAGATCGTCTACCGCAACGCCGAATACTCCAATGACGAAAGGCCACTCGATCCCAGCTGCGATTGCCGGGTGTGCAGGCGCTATAGCCGGGCCTATCTCCGGCATTTGTTCAATCAGTCGGAGATCACCGGTATGGTTCTGGCATCGTACCACTCCTGCTATTTCTACCAGAATCTCATGCGGAGTATCCGGCGAGCGATTGAGGAGAAGCGGTTCGAGTCGTTTCGCCGCGATTTTCTGGCACGGTATCAGCGGCAATCGCAAGAGAAGTCAGCGTGACACGTGATTGACTATCGCGCCGTCAAATCGGTCATTCCCCATATGAATCCCAGGGTGACATCTCGCGTTCGGCTTGCACCGCCTGCGCATCTGGCGGCGGTTGATCCGGTCATGCGGCGTCTCGTCCGCCGTATCCAACTTCCCCGGCTCCCTAAGCGCACCAACAGCTTTCACACTCTCGTTGAGACCATCGTATCGCAGCAGTTGTCCGGCCGCGTTGCGCAGGTGATTTTCGGTCGCATTGTGAAAGCGGCGCGAGTGAGAACCCTGACGCCGACAGCGGTGGAGAAATTGGATGACGCTCAGCTCCGTACGTGCGGACTCTCCAGGGCCAAACTGAAATACATTCGCGATCTGGCGCAAAAAGTCCGTGACAAGCAACTCCCGTTTCGCCGCTTCCGGCACATGACCGACGACGAGATCATTGCCTCGCTCACGCAGGTGAAGGGAATTGGCCGATGGTCTGCCGAAATGCATCTGATTTTCGTGTTGCATCGCCCCGATGTCTTCTCGGGGGGCGATCTCGGTATTCGCACGGCTCTTGCGAAGCATTATGGGATAACCGATCACAAGATAGACTTGAATGCGTTTGCCGAGCGCTGGAAACCGTACCGAACCACGGCCTGCCTATATCTCTGGCGATCTCTAAGCGACGAAGAGTGACCACGCTGAGTGTGCATTAAACGCATTCGCGGATCCGGTCTCAATTGTCCCTGACAATCTAAAAGGACCAAAACGGGTCACTCTGTTCCACTTCATCCTCTGGTTCCCCGATGCGCCGACGGAACGCATCTGTAAGTGACTGTGGGGCAAACGGTAAACCGGGCTATGCACTTCGGGAAAGACGTTGACACGGGAGATTAGGTAAGTATATTACGCGCTCTGTGCGAGTGCGCTGTGAAGAAATTCACGAACAACGGTCTGAATTTCGATGCGCCAAAACTGCTGGTCTTTTGAGGAGTGAAGTATGTCTTCGGGCACTGTATACAAGAACTACATCAACGGCAAATGGGTGGAATCGACATCGGGCAAGACGTTTGAGAATCGCAACCCTGCGGACAAGACCGATTTGGTCGGTGTCTTTCAGAAATCGAATACCGATGACGTAAAGGCCGCCATCGATGCCGCCGCCGAGGCGTTCAAGAAATGGCGGCTGGTCCCGGCACCGAAGCGGGGAGAGATTCTGTATCGCGTGGCCGCTCGTCTCACTGCAAATAAGGAGCAGTTTTCACGTGATATGACGCGCGAGATGGGGAAGATTCTCATCGAAACCCGCGGTGATGTTCAAGAAGCAATCGACATGACCTATTACATGGCGGGCGAAGGCCGCCGCCTGTTCGGCATGACCACGCCGTCGGAGCTTCCCAATAAGTTCAACATGACGGTCCGCCAGCCGGTCGGCGTCTGCGCGTTTATTACGCCGTGGAACTTCCCGATGGCCATTCCATCCTGGAAGATGATGCCTGCGCTTATTTGCGGTAATACGATTGTCATCAAGCCAGCCACTGACACACCGATGTCGGTTGTGAATCTGATGAAGGCGTGCGAGGAGGAAGGGGTTCCGCCGGGAGTCGTGAATATGGTCACCGGTTCCGGCGGCGCGTTGGGAGATGCGTTGATAAACGATGATCGCGTGAAGATCGTTTCCTTCACCGGTTCCACCGAGATCGGCCGGAAAGTTTCCGAAGCATGCGCTCCCAAGTTCAAGCATGTCTGTCTTGAAATGGGCGGCAAGAATGTGCAGATCGTGATGGATGACGCCAATCTCGATTTGGCGGTCGAAGGTGCGCTTTGGGGCGCGTTCGGCACAACCGGGCAGCGCTGCACGGCAACGAGCCGGCTGATCATTCACAAAGACGTCGCCCAGAAAATGATCAGCATGCTGGTCGACCGGGCGAAAGGACTCAAGGTAGGGAACGGGCTGGATGAATCGGTCAACATGGGACCATGCGTCAATGAATCACAGATGAACACAGTGTTGAGCTATGTCGAAATCGGCAAGAAGGACGGTGCGAAACTGTTGTGCGGTGGCGCGCGTCTGACCGGCGGCAGTTATGACAAAGGGTATTTTGTGCAGCCGACCATTTTTGGCGAGGTCACTACCAAGATGCGCATCTGGAAGGAAGAGATTTTTGGGCCGGTGCTCGGCATCGGCACGTTCAGCAATTTCGATGAGGCCATCGCGATGGCGAACGATACGGCGTATGGTCTGTCCGCCTCGCTTTATACTCGCGACGTGAACAAGGCGTACACTGCGATGCGGGATGTTTATACCGGCATTTTCTATGTCAACGCTCCGACTATCGGCGCCGAGACACACCTGCCGTTCGGCGGCACGAAAGAGACCGGTAACGGACATCGTGAAGCGGCAACAGCAGCTCTGGATGTGTTCAGCGAGTGGAAGTCGATCTATGTCGATTTCTCCGGCACCATCCAGCGTGCTCAGATAGACAATGCAGACTGAGAGACAGGAAGCTTAGCTGGAGGTCCCGCCCGTGATTGGTCAGGAACTGAGAATTTCAGGGCTGAGTGGGCATGTGCCGGGCTATCTGGTTCTGTATGTTTGGCTTGCCTCGTCCATCTAACAACCTTCTATGGTCCGGGGTGAGGATTGTATACGGATAGCAGGAACCTTGATTTTTTGTGGAGACCGACATGCTGAGCAAGAAGCGCAAGATCATCATCATGGGGGCGGCTGGGCGAGACTTCCATAATTTCAACACGTTGTATCGCGACAATGACAGTGTGGAAATCGTCGCCTTCACGGCCACGCAAATTCCGGATATCCAGGGACGTCGTTACCCTGCGGTGCTCGCCGGGAGACTGTATCCTAAGGGAATCCCCATTCATGATGAGAGTGAACTCTCCGACCTAATCAAAAAGCACCAGGCCGACGAGGTCATCTTCTCATACTCCGATGTCTCTTACCAGTACGTGATGGAGAAGGCCGCTTTTGTGATGGCGGCCGGCGCCCGCTTTGCGGTTGAGGGAGGCGCAGCTACGATGGTCAAGTCGACCAAACCGGTGGTGGCCGTATGTGCCATACGCACCGGCAGCGGCAAGTCTCAGACGACGCGCCGGGTCGCCGATGTTCTGCAAAAGTTGGGGAAAAAAGTTGTCGCGATTCGGCACCCCATGCCGTACGGTGATCTCTCCAAGCAGATCGTCCAGCGGTTTGCCTCCCTGCGCGATCTTACCAGACATAATTGCACGATCGAAGAGCGCGAAGAATATGAGCCGCACATCATGAGCGGCGTGACGGTTTATGCCGGCGTCGACTACGAGAAGATTCTACGCCAGGCCGAGAAAGAAGCCGACCTAATCCTCTGGGACGGCGGCAACAACGATATGCCGTTCTACAAGCCGGATATGCTAATCACGGTAGTCGATCCGCATCGCCCCGGCCATGAGTACAGCTACTATCCGGGCCAGAATAACCTGCTGATGGCCGATGTGGTCGTGATCAACAAGGTCGATTCAGCGTCGCCGGAAAATGTCGCCAAAGTGCGAGAGAGTGTGTGGAAATACAATACTAACGCGACCGTTATCGACGCGGCCTCGCCCATTGATGTCGACAAGCCGGAATTGATCAAGGGAAAGCGCGTTCTGGTGGTTGAAGACGGACCAACCCTCACTCATGGCGAAATGAAATACGGCGCCGGAGTCGTCGCGGCTCACAAGTTTGGGGCGGCCCAAATGGTTGACCCACGCCCGTACACGGTGCAATCGATAACGGCGACCTTCAAGAAGTATCCGGGCATCGGCACGCTTCTGCCGGCGATGGGATATGGTGACAAGCAGGTCAAAGACCTCGAAACAACAATCAATCGGACCGTGTGCGATCTGGTCATCATTGCCACGCCCATTGATTTGAACAGAATTATCAAGATCAACAAGCCCTCGGTGAGAGTCTCCTACAGCTTGCAGGAGCTTGGTTCGCCCAATCTTGACACTGTCCTGACGGCAAGGTTTGGCAAGGCGAAGCGCTCGAAGAAGAGGTCGTCAAAACGATAGCGGGCGGGCCCAGGCAGATTCGACGGGCCATTCGTCAGGACACTGACAGATCGATGTGAATACAGTGCAGTTTACCAACAAGACCGCCGTGGTGGCGCTCGGCGGAAATGCCATAACGGTCCCGGGGCAGGAAGACACGATCGCCAACCAATTTGCCAATACACGAGCGTCGTTGGACGGTATCGTCGAACTGGCCCGCGACGGTTTCAAGCTGGTTATCACCCATGGCAATGGCCCTCAAGTCGGCAACTCGTTGCTCCGGGTTGAACTCGCTCGCGGCAAAGCCCCCATTCTGCCGCTCGGCGTACTCGTCGCGGATACAGAAGGGGGCATGGGGTACATGATCGAACAGTCGCTGCAAAACCGACTCAAGAAGGACGGAATTGACCGTCCGGTCGTTACGATCATAACGCAAATGATTGTGGACGAGCACGACCCGGCGGTAGCGAACCCCACTAAGTTCATCGGTCAATTCTATACAGGACAGGATGCCCGGTTGTTTGAGGAGACGCGCGGCTGGCGGATGAAACAGGATGGAAACCGGGGCTGGCGGCGCGTGGTGCCGTCGCCGATGCCGCTCCGAGCCGTTGAAGCTCAAACGATTCGTCGATTGGTTGAAAACGGCGTGATTGTCCTTGCCGGCGGCGGCGGCGGCATTCCCGTATACATTGACGCGAAAGGAAACCTCGAAGGGATGGACGCCGTAATCGACAAGGACCTCGGTTCGGCGGTACTGGCTGCCGAGATAGGCGCAAGTGCATTGTCGATTCTGACGTCGGTGGACAATGTTGCTCTCGATTTCGGCAAGCCCAATCAGCGCGTTATCGGTTCCTGTACTCATTCTGAAATGAAACGATACTACGCCGAAGGGCATTTTCCGCCCGGCTCTATGGGACCGAAGGTTGCAGCGGCCCTGAAGTTTCTCGACAACGGCGGCGAAATGGTTACGATTACCTCGTTCACCTATGCGCACAAGGCACTTAACGGCGAGGCCGGAACAAGGATTGTCCGCGATAAATGATGTGCACGCTCTCACAAGACACGATCGACGAGATTCTGCAGCGCGGCTGCATCTATGAGGTCGGCGGTGTGGTCCGCGACCGGTTTCTGGCGCAGGACAAACCGGTGAAGGATCGGGACTACCTCGTCACCGGCATCCGCTATGATGACCTCACCACTTTGCTGACGCGATTTGGTAAGGTCGATCTGGTCGGCCGGAGTTTTGGTGTCATAAAATTCACCCAGCATCGCAAGAGCGGTTCGCACACCTTTGACATCTCCTTACCACGCCGAGAACATTCCACCGGAGTCGGTCACAAGGATTTTGCGGTCACCTATGACCCGTCTATCCCGGTAGAGGTGGACCTAAGCCGGCGGGATTTCACCATCAATGCCATGGCTTGGGCGCTCGATTCCAAGCGGTTGGTCGATCCTTTGCATGGCATGACCGATTTGCAGAACCGGCAAATCCGCATGACGTCCGAAAGTTCGTTCACTGAAGATCCACTGCGGATGCTTCGAGCGGTTCAGTTTGCCGCTCGATTTGAGTTTGCCATCGAACCGGAAACGTTGACGGCAATGCAACGCCATACTGCTCTTATCGCTACCGTTTCATCTGAGCGGGTCGCGGAGGAATTGAACAAGCTGCTCACGTTGTCGAACCATCCTTCCGACGGATTCCGGCTTATGCATCATTCCGGTCTGCTGGTCCAGATTCTACCGGAACTCGAGGACTGCATCGGGGTTGACCAGCCGGGCGGTTACCACAAGTACGATGTGTTTGAGCATATTATTAGAACCATCGATGCCGCCGGACCGGTCCTGCGTCTTCGCCTTGCGGCCCTGTTTCACGATATCCGTAAGCCCCAGCACCGGCGGTTGGTCGAGGACGGCGCGACCTTCTATGGTCACGAGTCCGGCAGCGCCAAGACAACAATCGAAGTGATGAACCGCCTTAGATACGCCAAGGACCTGTCCGCCGAGGTCTCCACTCTGGTCGATCGGCACATGTTTACTACCGACGTCACCGACAAGGGACTGCGACGGTTGATCAGGCGCGTCGGCATCGATCTTGTATTCGACCTCTTGGACCTTCGCCGGGCCGACGTCGTCGCACAGGGGATGGGCGGTACGACCGAAGATGTCGACGTTTTGGAGCGTCGCATAAGGGACGAAATCGAGCGCAAGCCGCCGTTCGGTTTGAGAGATCTGGCGCTTTCCGGCAGTGATATCATGACGCTGCTCGACATTCCCCCGGGACCGGTAGTAGGGCGGATCCTCGACCATTTAATGGAGAAGGTGCTGGATCAGCCGGAAGACAACACGCGAGAACGGCTGGTGCAATTCGCACGTGATTTGTACTCAGGCATGAATATGAACAGTGATGCTGGTAACGATAAGGATATTGCACAATGAAAATTCACGAGTATCAGGCCAAACTGATCTTTGCAGAGGCCGGCATTCCGGTTCCGCCGGGAGAAGTAGCGACCAGCGCCGCCGAGGCGTTGGCGATTGCCGAGAGGTACAATAAGCCGGTAATGGTGAAAGCACAGGTTCATGTCGGGGGACGCGGCAAAGCGGGCGGGGTCAAGTACGCTGAAAACGCCGAGGCCGCACACGTGCTGGCGCAAAAGATCGTCGGCATGGACATCAAGGGACTCACGGTCAAGAAAGTGCTTGTGACCGTGGCCGAGGAGATTCTTTCCGAGGCGTATGTCGGCATCATCCTAGACCGCGTCACCAAGCGACCGGTCATCATGGTGTCGGCTGCGGGTGGCGTGGACATTGAAGAAGTTGCCGCCAAAACACCGGAGAAAATTCATAAGCTCTATATCGATCCGGTGCGCGGCTTGTGTTCCTATGAAGCGCGCGATTTGGCGTTTCACTTGTTCCGCGATATCAATCAGGTTCGCCAGGCGGCCGACATCATCATGAAGCTGTATGACATCTTCTGGAAATGTGACGCCTCGCTGGTCGAAATTAACCCGCTCATTACAACCAGCGGCGGCAAAGTTATTGCTCTCGACGCCAAGCTGAATGTCGACGATAACGGTCTGTACCGCCAGAAGCGAATTGCCGAAATGCGGGATTTGGATGCCGAGGACCCGGCCGAGGTGAAGGCTCGCGAGGCTGACCTGTCGTTCGTGAAGCTCGAAGGAAATATCGGCTGCATCGTTAACGGCGCCGGTCTGGCTATGGCGACTATGGACCTAGTTAAGCGGTATGGTGGCGAACCAGCCAACTTCCTTGATATCGGTGGGTCGTCGAACCCGCAGAAGGTGGTCACGGCTATGCAGATCATCCTGTCCGACAAGAACGTCCGCGCCATCCTCATCAATATCTTCGGGGGTATAACACGGTGTGACGACGTCGCCAACGGCATTGTTCAGGCTTTTGCCGAACTCAAGCCGACGGTGCCGGTGGTGGTGAGATTAACCGGCACAAACGAAAAAGAGGCCCAGAAGATACTGGCATCGTTCCGTCTGCCGACCGCCGACACGCTTGACGCTGCGGTCAAGAAGGCAATTCAACTGGCCGGTATGGAAGCATAAGCGGAAGAAGGAGAGACACAGTGGCTATTTTCATAGACAAGAAAACAAGAGTGATCGTGCAGGGGATCACCGGTCGCGATGGTTCTTTCCACGCTGACCAGATGAAGAAGTACGGCACCAACGTTGTCGGTGGGGTCACTCCCGGCAAAGGAGGGACGAAGGTCGGTACAGTACCGGTATTCAATTCGATGCGGGAGGCCGTGAAGGCGACCGGCGCAAATACTTCGGTCATTTACGTTCCGCCGGCATTCGCCATCGACGCGATATACGAAGCGGTCGATGCCGGGATCAAGCTCGTTGTCTGCATCACCGAAGGGGTTCCGGCCAACGACATGATGAAAGTCCTGCCGTATGTGAAGGCAAGAGGGGCGCGCGTTATCGGGCCAAACTGCCCCGGCCTGATTTCGGCAGGGATGTGCAAAGTCGGTATTTTACCAGGGAATATTGTTAAGAAAGGGCATGTCGGCGTCGTCTCCCGTTCCGGCACTCTAACGTATGAGGCGATCTGGGCCTTGACGCTCGCCAACATGGGACAGACGACCTGCATAGGAATTGGCGGCGACCAGGTGAACGGTACCACGTTCATCGACTGCCTTGAGGCGTTTCAAGCCGACAAGGAGACCAAGGCGATAGTCATGATCGGCGAAATAGGCGGCTTTGACGAAGAGATGGCGGCCGTGTACATCAGGAAGCATGTTACCAAGCCGGTAGTCTCCTTCATCGCCGGTCAAACGGCCCCTCCCGGCAAGCGGATGGGGCATGCCGGTGCGATTATTTCGGGCGGTTCCGGTACCGCCAAAGAGAAGATCGAAGCCTTGGGTAAGGCCGGCATTCCGGTCGCAGGATCGCCGATCGAAATTCCGGGGCTGATCAAACAGGCGATGTCAAAGAAGTCGGGCGCAGGCGCGAAGAAATCGCCCGTGAAATCGGCAACGACCAAGTCATCTGCGAGCCAAAAGAGGCAGTCGATTGTGAAAAAGAGCACAAAAAAGGTTGCATCTTCGCAAAAGAAGCGTAAATAGTAGCGGAATATTATGGTTAATCTGGCGTGCCATAGAGCACGCATGGTTTGAGGTAACGAGATGAGTGATTCTGCCGGGGCACAACAACCCGCGTCGAAACCTGCCCCCAAGAGCAAGTATGACTATTCCAAGGGACCACTCCCTCTGAATATCAATCTCCAATGGTGTAAGGCATGTAATATCTGCATTGCCTTTTGCCCGACCCAAGTATTCGAGCCGGACCGTGACGGTCGACCGGTACAGGCTCGCCCCGAGGCATGCACCCAGTGCACAATCTGCTGGACTCACTGCCCGGACTTCGCCATAACGTCCAACTATAAGTGAGGTAGGTAGATGACTGCACAAAAACCGAGGAGGCTGATGCAAGGGAACGCCGCCTGTGTGCATGGCGCCATTTATGCCGGGCTCAAATTCTTCGCCGGCTATCCGATCACGCCTTCTACCGAAGTCGCCGAGGGGTGTTCGCGCGAACTCCCTAAAATCGGCGGCCGATTTATTCAGATGGAAGATGAAATTGCGTCAATTGCCGCAGTAGTTGGGGCATCAATCAGCGGTCTCAAGGCGATGACCGCCACTTCCGGACCCGGATTCTCACTGATGGTCGAGAACATCGGTTACGCCTATATGACGGAGACGCCGTGCGTCATAGTCAATGTACAGCGTGGCGGACCGTCAACTGGTTTGCCGACTAAAGTGAGTCAGTCCGACACGATGCAGGCTCGCTGGGGCACCCACGGTGATTACACGGCCATAGCCGTCGCACCATCCTCAGTTGCAGACACCATTACTGAGACTATTCGTGCATTCAACCTTGCCGAGCGCTTCCGGACACCGGTAACAGTGTTACTCGATGAAGTTATCGGCCACATGCGGGAGATGGTCACGCTTCCAGAGCCGGGTGAAGTTCCGATCGTTAATCGTGTTAAGGCGACCACTCCTCCCGACCGGTTTGAACCGTTTGCAATGACGGCCAATCTCGTGTCGCCAATGGCGTCGTACAACGAAGGGTATCGTTTCAATGTTACGGGCCTGACGCATGACACGATGGGGTTTTCCACCAACCGGGCCGACGAAATCGCCCCTAAATTGGACAAACTCAAATACAAGATCGAGCGTTACACCGACGAAATCACCAAGCTTCGCGTCAATATGATGGATGATGCGGAGATTGCATTCATCTCGTACGGCACTGTGGCCCGCACTGCGATGCAAGCGACCACGATAGCCCGCGAAGCGGGGGTGAAGGTGGGCAATATTCAGTTGTACACGATTTGGCCGTTCCCCGATAAGCAGATTGCCGAGCTTTGTGCCCGCTGCAAGAAAGTGATAGTCGGGGAGTTGAATATGGGGCAGATCGTTCACGAAGTTAGGCGCGTCCTGCCGCATGACAAGCAGATTCATACAATTCAGCGTTATGACGGCGAAATCCTTACGCCGCATCAACTGTTGCAAAAACTCGACGAGGTGCTGTGATGGCGGTAACGACAACCACAACTGTGGAGAAGCAAAAATCAGACGTCATCCTGCAGTATCTGCGTCCCCGCAAGAAATTCCCCTCAGTCTGGTGCGCCGGCTGCGGAAACGGCATTGTCATGAGTGCGCTCATCCGTGCCGTGGACCGGTTAGGGATTGCCAAAGACAACGTGATAATGGTTTCGGGCATCGGCTGCACGAGCCGCTTGCCGGTCTATCTCGATTTCAACTCCCAGCATACGGCCCATGGCCGGGCGCTGGCTTTTGCGACCGGCGCCAAGTTCGCTCAGCCGCACATGAAGGTGATCGTGATAACGGGTGATGGGGACGCGCTGGCCATCGGCGGCAACCACTTCATCCACGCTTGCCGACGCAACATAGATATCACCTGCATTCTCATCAACAACCACATTTATGGCATGACCGGCGGCCAGGGGTCACCTACTACGCCATCAGGGGCATTTTCATCTACCACGCCGTACGGTAATGTCGAAAAGCAGTTCGACCCATGCAATCTCGCTATAGCCGCGGGCGCCACATTTGTCGGGCGGCATACCGTGCATCACACGCCGCAGCTGGAAAAGATGATCATGCAGGCAATCGAGCATCGCGGCTTTTCGCTCGTCGAAGCGATCTCCAACTGTCATACCTACTTCGGTCGCCTGAATCGCGCCGGCGATGCCGTCGCGATGATCAAGAGCTTCAAAGAGAACGCCGTCTTGCCGGCGAAGGCGAAGGAAATGACCCCGGAGGAGTTGCGCGGCAAGCACGTTGTCGGCGTGCTGCATGAGATCGAACGGACCGAGTTCTGCGATGAGTATCAGCTCATGGTTGACCGACTGAAAGGAGGGCAGCGCTAATGGCCGGACTGCTCGACAAAGTGAAGATACCCGAAGATCGCTTTGAAATGCGCCTGTCCGGATCCGGTGGGCAAGGAATGATCCTGGCCGCGGTGATCATTGGCGAAGCAATCGGGACCCATGACAACCGAAATGTGACGCAAAGCCAGTCGTACGGCCCCGAGGCCCGGGGCGGGGCTTCAAAGTCGGACGTTGTCATTTCCTCCAACGAGATATTCTACCCGAAGGCGATGGGGCTTGATCTGCTTCTGGCGATGACGCAGGAAGCGCTCGACAAATACTACCCGGACTTGAAGAAGGGCGGAACGCTGATTGTTGACACCACGCTGGTTACCGACGTCCCGACCGACAACTACTATGGTCTGCCGTTCACGCGATTGGCGCGCGAAGAGGTCGGGCATATCATGGTTGCAAATGTGATAGCATTGGCCGCTATTGCCGGTCTCACCGGCATTGTCAATCGTGAAGCACTTACCGACTCCGTACTCGGGCGAGCGCCTCGTGGCACGGAAGACAAGAACCGCGCTGCGATAGAGATCGGCTTCAGGGAAGCAGCCAAGATCAAGAAAAGTTAGCGGGACACAAGGACCCATACATGAGTCGCACGCTACTGATGATTAAGCCGGATGCCACCGAGCGCAATCTTATCGGCCATATTGTCAACCGCTTGGAGCGGGCCCGATTCAGGATTGTGGCCGTGCGCATGGTGCGACTCTCCGAAGTGGAGGCACGTCGATTCTATGCCGTGCATGAGGGAAAACCGTTTCTGAGCGGTCTGGTCCGATATATGACCTCCGGTCTGGCGGTGCCGATGGTGCTGGAGAAGGAAAATGCGGTTGAGGATACGCGGACGCTCATCGGTGCGACCGATCCGTCGAAAGCGGCGTGCGGCACATTGCGCAACGAAATTGGCAAGGATATTGAAAAGAATTCGGTTCACGCGTCGGACTCCGACGCCAATGCAGCCAAGGAGATTGCGTTCTTTTTCCCAGAGCTATAGTGACATCCCGATTCAGACCCTTTCGGGCAATGGGTGTGAAGAACCATTCCGAATATGCGGATAACAATAGCTTACGGTGGAACACCGCTCGTTCTCGATGTACCGTCGCACGTCGACGTTCAGACGTTTGCGCCGCGCAAGATTGAACACCCGGTTTCATTCGATGAGTTCCAGGCGGCCTTCAACACAGCCTGGAAGCGTGACCCTTCAGATCCCTTGACCCCGCTGTTTGTCGTCAACGATGCGTACCGTCACACGCCAACAGCAATCGTACTTACGTGGATAGAACGAATCCTGCCGGGAATCCTTCAGCGTTCCCGATTCATTGTCGCGACCGGATCACACCTGCCCCCCACCGACAAAGATCTTCAATCGATATTTGCCGGGCATCTTAAGACTATTCGCCCGCGCGTTGAGTGGCATGTCGCCACTGATCCGTCGTCAATGGATCGAGTTGGAACAGATTCGATGGGCGGGGAAGTGTATCTGAACCGCCGTGTCTTCCAACATGATCCGGTAATCATTATCGGCTCAGTGGAACCGCATTATTTTGCCGGATATACCGGTGGTCGCAAAGCTCTGTTTCCGGGGCTCACGGATTTGGCTACCATCGAACGAAACCACAATCTGGCCAATTCGATGGCTATCGCTCCGATGAAGATTGAAGAAAACCCGGTTGTCGAGCACCTCCAATCGCTGATGTCATTTGTGGACGGTACCCGGCTATTTTCGATTCAACTCGTGCTCGACAGCACCGGTACCATTGCCGGATTCGCGATAGGGGATGTCGAAGCAAGCTTCATTCGTGCCGCCGGTCAGGCCAGGACGCTGTTTGCTCATATGACCGATCGGCCGTTTGATGCCGTGTTGTGCGAGTTGCGACCACCCCTGGACAAAAATATGTATCAGGCTCAGAAGGCGCTTGAAAACTGCCAGCAGGCGATTGCCGACGGCGGCACGGCGATTGTGGTCGCTCGATGCAGCGAAGGGGTCGGCTCGGAGTTTTTCATGAAAGAGGCCGAGGATTGGGATCAGGTCAACAATCGGCCGGGGGACGGGGTGTATCGATTCGGTTCGCACAAACTCACCCGCATGGTCGCACACCAGCGGCGAATCGATGTCCGCCTCCATTCATCGCTTCCGGATGACGTGGTTGAGAAAGTGTTCTATCATCCTGCCGGAGACCTCTCCGAGTTTGTCGGAGCACTGGCTCATGGCAGGAGCGATTTTCACCTCGGCGTCGTCTACGACTCCGGCCACACCGTACTTGGACTTGAGACTAAGAAACCGTTACTATAACAAGAGGAATTTATGAACAAAAAAATCGCAGTTATCGGGGCCGGAAATGTCGGCGCATCGTGCGCTGTTTATCTGGCCGAAGCCAACTTTGCGGACATTGTCATGATTGACATTGCCGAAGGGATTCCGCAGGGAAAAGGACTTGACCTCACCCAGGCCGGTCCGGTTCGCGGCTACAATTGCCGAGTGACCGGAAGCAATGACTATAAAGACATTGCTGGTGCTGACATTATCGTCATGACCGCCGGGCTGGCGCGCAAGCCGGGGATGACCCGCGAGGACCTGCTGACGAAGAACGCGGAAATCGTCGGCATGGCCGCCGGGAACATCAAGAAATTCGCGCCCAATTCGTACGTCGTGGTTGTTTCCAACCCGCTTGACTTGATGACTTACCACATGCAGAAAGTGACCGGGTTCCCGACTCACCGGGTGGTCGGCCAGGCCGGCGTACTGGATTCGATTCGGTTCCGCGCTTTCGTGGCTATGGAGTTGGGTGTTGCCCAGACCGACATTCAGGCGATGGTACTCGGCGGGCATGGTGACACGATGGTCCCGCTGCCGCGCTACACCACGGTTGCCGGTATTCCAATCGCGGAATTGATTTCGGCAGAGCGCATCAAGGCCATCTGCGACCGCACCGCCGACGGCGGCGGCGAAATCGTCCGCCTGCTCAAGACCGGCTCGGCCTTCTATGCCCCTGCCGCCGCTTCGGTGGACATGTGCCGCGCGATCTTCAATGATGAAAAGCGCGTGCTGGCGGCCTCGGCGATGCTCACCGGTCAATACGGCATTAAAGACATCTACATCGGCGTGCCGGTCGTGTTGGGCGCCAAGGGAATGGAGAAGATTCTCGAACTCAAGTTGGACAAAGATGAACTGGCGGCGCTGCAGAAGTCGGCGGCCACGTATAAAGAGCATTTGAAGATTCTCGGTTACTAAAGGTAAGGAAATGGCAAAGTATAAGCACATCGTTGTGCCGGCCAACGGTTCGCCGGTCACGATCAAGAACAAGAAGCTGGTCATTCCGGACAACCCGATCATTCCCGTGATCGAGGGGGACGGGATTGGCCGCGACATTATGAGAGCCACGCGGCGTGTCGTTGATGCCGCCGTTACCAAGGCCTATGGCGGCAAGAAAAAGATAGCCTGGATGGATATCCATGCCGGGGAAAAAGCCAATGAGCTATACGGCGAATGGCTACCCAAGGAAACAATTGACGCCATTAAGAAGTACTATGTCGCTCTCAAAGGACCGCTGACAACTCCGATCGGCGGCGGTTTTCGCTCACTGAACGTTACGTTGCGACAGGTGATGAATCTCTATGCCTGCGTGCGGCCAGTGCGGTATTTCGAAGGGGTCGGCTCGCCGGTTACCCATCCGGAACGGCTGAACGTCGTCATTTTCCGTGAAAATACCGAGGACGTCTATGCCGGTATCGAGTGGAAGAAGGGTTCGCCGGAAGTGAAGAAGGTCATTGGCTTTCTGAACAAGACGATGAAAACCAAGATTCGCAGCGATTCCGGGATCGGAGTCAAGCCGATGTCGGCTACCGGTTCCAAGCGGCTGGTCCGAAAAGCGCTCCAGTATGCGCTCGACAAGAATCGCAAGTCCGTCACGCTGGTGCACAAGGGGAACATCATGAAGTACACGGAAGGCGCGTTCCGTGACTGGGGGTACGAGCTGGCCAAGAAGGAATTCCGCGATAAGATCGTCACGGAAGACGAGGTCTACTCGCTTCACAACGGCACGGCGCCAGCCGGCAAGATCGTGGTGAAGGATCGAATCGCTGATTCCATGTTTCAGCAGATTCTAATCCGTGCGGATGAATACGACGTCATCGCCACGCCCAACCTTAACGGCGACTATCTGTCGGATGCGTCGGCGGCTCAGGTGGGCGGTCTGGGGATGGCTCCGGGCGCCAACATCGGAGATTTCATCGGCCTCTTCGAAGCGACTCACGGCACCGCGCCGAAGTACGCCGATAAGGACATGGTGAATCCCGGCTCGCTGCTGCTGTCGGCCGTGCTCATGTTGGAATACATGGGTTGGGATGACGCGGCTCGGATGATCGAGCGCGGTCTTGAGAAGACCATCCAGCAGAAGACGGTGACCTACGACCTGGAGCGCCAGATGCCGGGAGCGACCAAGGTCAGCACCTCGCAGTTTGCGACCAACATTATCGCGAACCTGTAATCTCATTTTGCATAAAGCGGCGGAACCAGTCTTGGTTCCGCCGCTCTCTTATGAATGGGAGTACGCCCCATCACTTGCCATCTGGCGCTTGAACCAGCACCCAGCATTCGGTACTGTCTCGTGACCGGATTATGTACCTGTTGAAGTCACACGGATCCAAGTTTGCGGATTTCAGTTCCTCAGTCGTCAACTGGTCTATCACGTTGGGAAATAACCGGGACAAATGGATTAGATACCAGTCGGGAACTTTGGTCGAGAACTTGGGGCAGTTGAACGCGATTCCCTGATCCCGCAGTTGCGAGAAGAAGAATGCATCGGCGATCGGATTCACTTGCAGCAGGAGAGGCGTTCTCGTCCTGGGAATCATCAGTAGCCTCAGGGTGACGACGTCGCGATCGACTTCAGTCAGATATGACAGGGGAGAGGATTGCATTCCGCACCACAGTCTGGGATCACCGAGAAGGAGCGGATCTCCCGACGGCGCGTGACGAGCATTCCAACCGACAATCCAGAAGGTTACGAATATGATCGCTCCCGTCACAATATTGCGAAGCAGCAAGCGATTCAGGTACTGCCGCACGTGTATGGCAAGGTTGAGGAAGAAGACCAGGAGCAGATAGAAGCTCAAGCCGAAGAAGACGCCGTACCACATTTCCTTTCCGGACAGGGCCGCCCACCAGGCGGGCACCGCTATCGCCAGCAGCAAGGCGGAGCTGACTTTCTTCCAGTAGCAGTAGGCCCCTCCCAGCAGCACGATAATGATCAGAGATACTGATCCCCTTGTCAGCAGGACGCTGAGAATGTCACGTGTTGTCTTGCGCTGAAACTGGTAGCCCATATCCTGAATGAACGCACTCCAGTGCAGACCGGCAAAGACGCCGTACCCAATCCAGCAAAGAACTACAAATGCGAGCAGTACGATCTCTGGCAGTCGCCGGTGCGGCGTTGAGGCGTGCGACTTCATGCACCATCCGGCGATTACGCCGGCAAGCAGAAAGTAGACGCCGTTCGGATGAACCAGCGGTGTCAAGAGGAGCACCCCGATCCCTGCGAGCAATCTGCCGCGCTGCATCAAGACGAATGCAGCTAACACCAGCAAAAGGAGCAGAGCTTCCATGCGCGCGATATTGCCGCTGGCAATGAAGGGGGCTCCTAGGACGAATGGTATGACCAGTAAGAGTGACAGCAAAGGGAGCTTGTACCGCTTGATGATTAGGCCCAGTAGTACCATTGCTGATAGCATGGAAAGCAACGAGAAGCGCCGCGCTACATCCAGCGAGAGACCGAAAATCTTGAAAACCAAACCAAGGATCACGAGATACCCTGGCGGCATCCAAAACAGTATCCTCTCCGTATTGAGTTCCGGGCTGTATAGGGAAAATCGTTCGGCGAATCCGTTTGCCTGCCAGATAAAATGAGCTTCGTCGGGCCACGGTACCGGGAGGGAATAACCTGCTCTGAGGCAGAAAACGGCATATGTGATTAGAACTAAGAGGAGTGTCCCGAAGAAATACGAGACCCGCCGATGCTCCTTCATCCATCGAGAAGGAGAAACCGCCCTTCTCAAAATAGATACTCCAACCACGGCTTCATCACTACGACGGCGTTCGCTGCCGTGTACCACTGCGGGACAAAGAGGCTCATCGCCAGTAACCAGCCGATTCTTCGGCGAAATTGAAATAGGTTATTACCTAACATGAGATCCAACGCCGGTATCATAACCAAGAACCCCTGAGTGAAAAGCCGGGAAGAGTCATAGGCGACCAACAACTGCAACCACGTACACACAAATAGAAGGGCAATCGAAATAACCTCCGACCGCCGACGAGTTCGCCACCAATACACGAGGGCCAATATCGGGATCGCCCACAGGAGTTTGAAAACGGTGAACAGTCCCAGCCAGGGGTGGTCGCTCTGGCCCAGCCAATGGCGCCAGTTCCCGGTCAGGGGACCTAAGTAATAGCTCGGTGAAAGGATAATCTCCTGCCGTGATGCCATCCACAAATAGAACAATCCGTAAACACCCATCGCCACGCCAAACCCGATCGCCAGTTCGATGACTCTGTGACGCGCCGACCTATCGGTAGACCTGTATCGCTCATAGGCAAACCACGGCAGTAGGAACGCCATGGACTCGCGGTTCAGCAATCCCAGTAGAAACAGCAGGTAGAACCAGAATCGCCGACGACGGGAAAGCCACATCAGAAGAATGATGACATACAGGCTGGAGTCGCAGTAGCCGGAGTTGAAGAAAGTGCCGAGCGTTGGCATGCTGAAAGTGAACACTGTACCGGCAATCAGGGCACCTATTGGCTCGCGATCGGGAGTATTGAAATAGCGAATGACGAAGAAGAGGAAAAACGCGGCTACCAGCAGATTGGTGATCATGATGTTGTCACCACGCAACCCGATCAAATAGCTGAGCAGCGGCGTGAGTACTCGATGCGGAAACGCGGCCTTTGGACCGGTGTCAAACGGGTGCGCCGCCATCGCTCCGTAAGTGATACCTTGGATATTGAGATCCCACACCGGCCGCACATAAATCATGCCCAACAACATGAAGACGAGCGTGAGTGCAAGACTCGCACCGGTTCGCCCAAAACGCTCATTGAGCGTGCCGACCAATTGATTCAACGAACCTTGGACTGATTGATCGGGAAAGGCTCTTCGAATGAGGATGCAGATACCGCCGGCGAAGCCCACCAAAACAAACGCTGTCGCTATTGTCCAAAGAATCGTAATCGTACCGCACTCTGCTTCGGATTAAATTTCGGACGGTACTATACCGGATTCGGGCGAAGATGCCAAGTCGGGAATTGAAGAGGGCGTGACCACGAAAGAGTAAACCGTGGCCTACACCATTATGAGAAATGCCCGCCCTCTACAGACTCCGTGCACCGGAGTTGCGTCCCGCCTCCCGGCCATGGGATACCGACAATTCGTGGATCGCGACTACGCGTTGACTCTGGTCAGGCGCTGAGTATCTATGGCGATGACTAGTTCCTCATTGGTCGGGATCACTAAGGTGCGGATCGAGGCCCCCTCAGCGGAGACATCCATCTCCTTGCCGACCGCCGCCTTGTTCTTCTCTTCGTCGACGCGAATGCCAAGGAACTCCATGCCTCGGCAGGTCAGCGACCGCACCGGTGCAGAATTCTCCCCGACTCCGGCCGTGAACACTATCGCATCGGCACCACCAAGCGCAGCGATATACGACCCGATGTACTTCTTTAGACGATAACAGTACACCTCGAGCGCCAGCTTGGAGTTTTCGCCCCCCTTGTTGGCGGATTCTATTACTTCGCGCATGTCCGACGATACGCCGGAAATACCGGCCAACCCGGAATGCTTATTCAGCATCGTGTTTCCTTCGTGCAGGGAGAGTTCCTCACGCGCCATGATATGCAGGATGATCGCAGGGTCGAGATCACCGGAACGAGTCCCCATCAGCAACCCTTCAAGCGGGGTGAAACCCATTGACGTGTCAATCGAGACGCCGCCGTTTACCGCTGCAATCGAGGCACCGTTTCCGAGATGGCACGTTATCAGTTTCAAGTCCTTGAGCGGCTTGCCCAGCATGGCGGCCGCTCGATCCGAAACGAACTTGTGCGACGTCCCATGAAAGCCATACCGCCGGATGCCGTAACGTTTGTAAAACAAGTACGGTATACCATAGATATACGCGTGAGAGGGCATGTTGCAGTGAAAAGCGGTGTCAAATACGGCCACCTGCGGTATTTTCGGAAGGGTCTTTTGACAAGCATTGATGCCGCGAATATTATGCGGATTATGCAACGGCGCCAACTCGATGAGGGCCCGCAACGCCGACATCAACTCCGGCGTTATCAGCACCGAATCCTTGAACTCCTCGCCGCCATGCACCACCCGATGCCCGACGGCCTCGATCTCTGCCTTATCCTTTATTACACCATGATTGGGCGAAAGAAGCATGGACACGACAAACTCGATTGCCGCGATATGGTCGAGGATCTCGGCCGAGACTTTTATTTCAGGACGATCCCAGGGCTTGTGGGTCAGGACCGAGTCGGCCATCCCGATGCGTGAGACCAGTCCCTTTGCCATCGCCACCTGTGTGGTGGTGTCGATCAACTGGTATTTCACCGACGATGATCCGCAGTTCAGGACCAGTATCTTCATTTCGCTACCTCCGCCGGCGTCTTGGTAATTTGCGTACCGTTCAAACGGTTCCCTTCCGCGTCATATTCGAAAAAGCCCTTGCCGGTCTTCACGCCAAGATGTCCGGCTCGAACCAGCTTCCGAAGCACCGGGCAGGGGTTGTATTTATGATCCGAGAGCTCACCGAGCAGATTGATCATCCATGACATGACGACATCCAGCCCCATCATGTCGGCGAGAGCGAGCGGGCCGATATTGAACCCGAAACCAAGCTTCATGGCATCATCAATATCTTCAGCCGTCGCCACCCCCTCCATCAGCACGTGCATCGCCTCATTCAGCATTACCACGATAATTCGGGTCGTAACATATCCGGGGTATTCGGTGACCGTGATCCACTTCTTATCGAGCAAGTTCGCAAATGCCACTGCCTTCTGGAAAGTCGCTTCATCGGTCTTCAGCCCCTTGACAATCTCCACCAGCGGTATCTTAGTGACGGGATTCAGAAAGTGCATTCCGATCACCTTGTGCGGGCGAATGGTGGCTGATGCGATCTCGGAGACCGAAATCGTACCGGTATTCGTAATCATAATGGCTTCTTGATTACAGATCGAATCCAGCTTCTCAAACAGAGAGCGTTTCTTGTCAAGGTCCTCATGGATTGCTTCGAATACCAGTTCCGCTTCCTCGGCGACCGAAAGGTCGGAGGAGGGGTAGATCCGCGACAGGATCGCTCTCTTGTCTGCCTTGGTAAGTCCCCACCGATTGATTTCTCGGTCCATGGATTCTGATATCCGCTTGATCCCCCGTTCTGCCATTTTGGTGGTGCGGTCCACCAGCGTCACTTCCTGACCAGTAGCGGCAATCGCTTCGGCCAACCCCTGCCCCATTACGCCAGCCCCTACTATCACGATCTTTGACTTAGCCATATATCCAGTGTTTCCCTATTCCTTGTGAAAATAGTAACAATCACCTTCTAAGGAACATACAATATGTATACTATTTCTATCGGTGCAAGTCCAAAAACAATAAAGGGGTAACATTTGAAAATGATTCAGCAAGCTTGGACCGCGAGGCCCGTAAATGTGTACAATTTTACGAATACACGAAGCAGGACATCAATTGACTTTCACGGTGGAAGTTGGTATATTTGGCATGTCCCTTTTAAACATTGGGAGACAATATGTTAAGACGGTTTTGTTTCGTTAGTCTTCTGGCGGCGTTGCTTCTCATGGCCGTGATACCAACAGAAGCGGTCACCAGAGTAGGTAAGAGGTTCAACGTGCTGGAAATCGGTGCCGGATACGCTTCGCCGGCAGGAAAGTACGATTACATCGGTTCGATCGATTTCATAGATGACATGGGAATCGTGAGGAATTTGAATGCGGATCAGGTGTACGATCCGTCATTCACCCTCGGCATCTCATTAGGCCAGCTTCGGAATCGCTGGCTGGTGACCGTTGGAGCGGTGTACACCAAGGTCAATCAGCTGGATACGTTTAAGGTCGGATACAACCTGTGGCACTTTGGTCCTCCAGGGGGGATAGTCGTTCCGAGCTTCAACCAGTTCGATCTTCGGCTCAATGTCAATTACCAGTTCACTGACCTTTCGACCATGAACTTCGCCCCGTATGCAGGAATTGGACTGGCTGCGGGAATGATATCCATGACAGCGCCGGGGTATGCTTCCGAGTATGATGTCAACACCCTCCTGAGCGCCAATTTCGGCGTGGAGTTCAAGCTCTGGTCATCGGCCGACAAGCGAAAATTCGTCACCCTGGCATCGGTGAACAGCTACGATTTGCTCTCATCGGGATACCGGCCCAGAAACTTGAATATCGGCGGAGCCATCAAAGTGTACGGGAGACCGTAATTGGCATTTCTCTTGAGCCGAAGACACCAAAGCTCAACGCTATTTCTCGCTATCGCTACCCTGTGCGGATTGCAGTGCGGCGGCGACAAGCCCGTGAAACCGGAACTTCAGAAGCCCGACATTACACAGTTTGTTGCAACGCCTGCGGATATTGTACCGGGAGATTCAACTCTTGTGACCTATGCCGCCGTCCGAGCTGATTCCCTTGTGCTGGCTCCGCCCGGTCAAAAGCTCAGCAGCGCTTCCTCCGGTTCCCTTAACCTAAAACCCATAGTGCCTGTTCGCTACGTTTTGCGCGCCTACAATGCCGCGGGACAGGACTCCGCAAGCGCTCAGATCACGATGTCCGCGTTGGCGCCGGTTCTGACGCTTGGTTTGAGCGAAGACACCATTGCCACCGGCGACTCGACTATTCTGACCTATTCGGCGGTACGAACGGATTCCGTTGTCTTGCAGGGAATCGGCCGGCTCACTCCGGCTGCAAGTGGAACCCGTGTTCTCAAACCGGCCGCAAACGTTACCTATACGGCTATTGCTTGTGGTGTCTATGGCAACGACACGGCGTCCGTGACCGTGCGTGTCGAGGTTCCGTATGAAATTCAAGCTCCTAATGGCCGGTATTATAAGGGCACGATGGGGACGAGCACCCTGACTCCGGAAATGAAATTTCGGATCGTGGATTTCTCTGCCGCCACGCTTTACAGGCCTTGGCTCCACTTTAGTGCAACCAACGGCGACGGTGCGCTGTCCGCAGACTCGCTGCGACCGTCGTCGAGTGGATTCGCTTCAATTTCCTATGACCTCAACGGAGCGCTTGGGAGAGCGACGATTACAGCTACGATACCGGGATTCGACACAATAAGAGTGGAAGCGCGAGCAAGTGTGCTTACACCGGGTTCAGCCGGTCAGGGACAGTATATCCTATTTTCCGACAATTACGGCATCGTGAAGAGCCTTAACGGAATACCGGCGTCGGTGGATGTTCATCCGCAGTTTTGTATTCTGTACGCAAATTATGAATCGGTGAAGGGTGTCGTTGTCGTTCTTGAAGACAACCCGTGCGACGGCGTTGCCAACGATAATGAGCCTGTGGTTGGCGTCATAGTCAATGGGTCATATGCCGGCAAGACAGCGGAAGGAATAGGGATCGGATCGACTCACTCACAGATTACGGCAGCCTACGGTCAGCCTGATTCGGTGTATCTCGATCAGAATCCGCCGCCGGCATTGACTTTGGAATACTGGGGGCTCGGGATGATCTTCTTCTGCAACCCTTCTGATTCCGCCGCGTTTGAAATACACCTCACCGAACTGGTTGGAGCACCTCCAACCTCCGCTTCGGTGATGGCGAAGTCTCTGCATCGTACCTCAGTTGACATGCCTGGAGAGTTTCTGAGGACTCGACACTGATACGATTTGTCTGGAACCGCTTGTTGACTGACCTGCGACCTCCTCATATATTCGCGCTCCAAGAGAAATGATACTGGGAAAGGACTAACATGAGCCGAATCTTGAGTTCTCTGGCAATCACCGGATCGCTTCTGCTTCTTGCCACTGGTTGCATGAAACCACAGCCGAAAGTGGAATACCCGATTCGAAAGGCGACCAACAAGTTTGTTACGCTCGAAACGGATTTCGGCAAAATGACTCTGGAGTTGTACCGCGATGTCGCCCCGGCTCACGCTGATTCTTTTGCCGCGAGGGCGTCTGATGGATTCTACAACAATACAGCTTTCCATCGGATCATCGACGGCTTCATGATACAGGGGGGAGATCCGAAAGGAGACGGCAGCGGAGGCGCCGGGTACAATCTGAAAGCAGAATTCAGTCAATTGCCGCATCAGGACGGGACTCTCTCTATGGCTCGCGCCAACGATCCCAACTCTGCCTCCAGCCAGTTCTTTGTTTGTCTTGGGCGGAACCAGCAGACCGCTTACCTCGATGGCCAGTACACCGTGTTCGGCCAGATCGTGAACGGCTTCGATGTATTGCATCAGCTTGGCAAGGTACCGGTGGTGGCGTCGCCGTGGGGCGAAGTGTCAAAACCGGCAACGCCCGTGACCCTCAAGAAGGCGTACATATCGGACGCAGCCGGAAATCCGAGCAAGTAGGTCCGGATAAGATATTGTATTGGCTTTCTTTTTCGGGTCTGTCAACTACACGGTCAGGCCGCGCAGTCGAATATGGAACTTGGTGCGGCTTGGCCCGTTAATTAGGCATATGAAACCGCGCCAGATAGTCATTCTCGGATCAACCGGATCGATAGGACGCTCTTGTCTCGACGTCATCCGATCGCATCCCGATCGGTTTGTCGTCCGCGGGCTGGCGGCTCACTCCAATGTTCAGCTCTTGGCGCAGCAGTATCGGGAATTCCGTCCCGAATATGTATGTGTGGCGGATACGGGTCATGCTAAGGCATTGGCTTCCGCCGTTGCGGGCGAGAAGGTGCGTGTTATTTCGGGGCATGATGAACTCGTGAGTCTCGCTGGACTGCCCGCCGCCGATCTAATCGTAAACGCAGTGGTTGGAGCCGCCGGCCTTAGAGCATCTCTGGAAGCGGTCAAGAGTGGCAAGCCGTTGGCACTGGCCAATAAGGAATCATTGGTTGCCGGCGGCCCGCTTTTCCGTCCTCTCATTGAAGGCGGCGCGGCGCGAATTATCCCTATCGATTCCGAGCATTCTGCCGTCTGGCAAGCGCTCACTGCGGGTAAGAAAGACGAGGTGCGATCGATCGTGCTTACTGCTTCGGGTGGACCATTCAGAAATCTTGACGCAGAAGACTTTCGGTCTATCACAGTCGAGCAGGCGCTTACCCACCCGACCTGGAGTATGGGACCGAAGATCACAATTGACTCTGCCACTCTGGTCAACAAGGGATTAGAAGTGATAGAGGCAGTGACGCTGTTCGGGCTACCGTCGTCGAAAATCAGGGTGATGGTGCATCCTCAGTCGGTCATCCATTCAATGGTGGAGTTTGTCGATTCCTCGGTGATCGCCCAGCTTTCGCGTCCTGACATGCGGCTCCCCATTAGTTATGCGCTCTTCTGGCCGGAACGCGTGCAGTCCGACTTTGGGCGTGTTGACTGGGACAAGCTGGGACCGCTTACCTTTGAGCAACCGGATTACGACAGATTCCCCATGCTTCGTCTGGCATTCGAAGTCTCTTCGACGGGCGGCACCGCGCCGGCTGCATACAATGCCGCCAATGAGGTCGCAGTGGCAGCGTTTCTCGACCGCAAGATTCCGTTCCTTGGGATAAATGAAATTGTTGAACGAACGGTGGGATCAACCGATACTATCAAGGCCCCTGGCCTTGACGACATTCTGGCTGCCGATACGGCGGCTCGCGAGGCAGCCGGCTCAATGATCGAGGAGATTCATTCATGTTGATGACATTTGTTGCCACTGTATTTGTTCTGGGCTTGTTGATCTTTATCCACGAGTTGGGTCATTTCATTATGGCCAAGCGGGTAGGGATCAGGGTAGAGAAGTTCTCGCTTGGCTTCCCTCCGAATATCTTTTCCAAGAGAGTCGGCGATACCACGTACTGTATCGGCGTCATTCCTCTCGGTGGCTATGTGAAAATGCTGGGGGAGAATCCGGACGAGGAAGGAAAAGGTGAATCTTCGGACTCCGGGAAGACTCAATTCACCTGCGACGAGTTTATGTCAAAATCGGTCGGGCAGCGGGCCGCGGTGATTTTCGCCGGCCCCTTTATGAACTACCTCTTGGCCATTGCTCTCTTATCGGGCATTTACTTGGCCGGCCGACCAGTCTTTGATACCGAGCGGATAATCCTCGACGACATCTCTTCGGGCGAACCGGCCGACAAAGCTGGTCTTAGGAGCGGGGACCAGATTATTGCGTTCGATGGTGCTCCAATCACCAGTTACGATTCGCTGAGAACTCAGGTTCGGGCCCACAAGGGGAATCCCCTCGCCCTGACTTGGTTGCGAGGGAAGGACACACTCAGGGCGATTATTACTCCCAAGGTTATTGGAGAGATGGATGAGCAGGGTAAGGTGGATTCGGTCGGCGTGCTGGGATTCAGCCAGAAAATTCTTCGGTACGAAAGCGCCGGCGTTCTGGAGTCGGTCACCAGAGGGTTCGTAATGACTCATGTGCTGGTTTGGGAGACGGCGAAATTCCTGAAGCGGCTTGTTACCGGGCAGGCATCGTTCCGGCTGGTGGGCGGGCCGGTATTCATTGCGCAGCAGTCCGGCCGGGAAGCCCAGAAAGGGTTGCGCTTCCTGTTTGGGTTCATTGCCCTCCTGTCGGTGAATCTGGCCGTACTCAATGTTCTGCCCATTCCCATACTCGATGGCGGTCACTTGCTGTTTCTGCTCGTTGAGAAGATTCGAGGCAATCCGTTGTCGGTCCGGGCGAGAGCCATCGCCCAGCAGGTCGGAATTGTATTTCTACTTGGCGTGATTGTGCTGGTGACATATAATGACATTCTCAGAGCGTTTCGCGGCTTTTGAAATCAGCAGAGGAATCCCCCGCGATTGTGCGTATAATGATTTGATGATTGCAGGCAGGCAGAGGTATTGATGAAAGCAACCAGGACCGTTCCGGGTACACCGTCGTCTTCAAAACAACACTCAGTAGCGTATACGCTGTGGGATAATGTTAAGCAACTCTTCATCGCAGTGATTTTGGCTCTTTTGATAAAGAGCTCGGTTGTGGAGGCGTACAAGATCCCAACCGCGTCGATGGAGGACACACTGCTGATCGGAGATTTTCTGCTGGCCAATAAGTTCGTCTACGGCGCCAGAATCTGGCCGACCGACTGGCAACTTCCGGCACTTCATGATCCCGAGAGGGGCGATGTAGTAATATTCATCTATCCGGTCGATGGTCAGACCAAGTACATAAAGAGGTGCGTCGGGTTGCCGGGAGATACGATTGTTGTGAAGGATAAGGCTCTGTATGTGAACGGGCAGCTTTTTCCGAACCCGCCTCACTCCAAATTTGAGAGTCCCGTCATTGAGCCGCGAGGTCGCGATGGCAGGGACTCCAAAGACAATTTCGGCCCCTATATTGTCCCCAAAGACGGCTATTTCATGATGGGAGACAATCGGGACAATTCGGCGGACTCTCGCTATTGGGGCCCGGTCCCGCGAGACCTGGTTCTCGGGAAGGCGATTCTGGTCCATTGGTCCTGGGATGACAGCCAATTCTCGTCGCCCCCCATCAACCTGCGCGATCCACTTTCGGTACCACGAATGTTTGTTTACAACGCCCGTTACTTCTTCCTCAAAGTACGATGGGGCCGGCTGTTTCATATGATTCACTAACCTCGAACCAAAACCGCCGCTAAGCTGTATAATCAAGGGATGAGAAACGCTCGATCATATCTAATACTCCTGGCAGGCTTGCTTGCGGGCCTATCGGCCTCAGTATCGGCCGGTTCGAAAATAGAGGTAACGGACGGGACTTTTTCGTTCGGCAAGATTATTCAACATGCGGTGTTGACCAAGCGGTTCTGGATCAAGTCAGTCGGCGACAAGACGGCGAAAATCATCGAAGTAGTTCCCGACTGCGGCTGTACTGAACTCTTTGTGGCCGATTCGTTGGTGAAACCGAATGACAGCGTGGCGATGGATGTCGTTCTTCACACGCGCGGGTTCATCGGCTTTATCGAGAAGCGTCCGCTGATCAGGATTGCGGACAGCAACGACACGGTGCGAGTGAAGCTGTATGCTGAGGTTATGGTCAAGCCCGAGAGTGCCAAACCCCTCGTGCTCACGCCGGACAAAGTGGACGTCTCTCAATACGGCGCCAAGGCGCGCCGGAAAGGAACCTTCACTCTTACCAATAACGGCTTCTCCGACTTTCAGATTTCGGTAGTCGATTCCTCCAATAAGAGTTTTGATGTGGTTCTCCCTAAGGTGATAAAGGCCGGACAGAAAGTCGAAGGACAGGTGATTGTCCACAAGACCGCCGTCCCCACCAGCTTTGAGGAATCATTTACTTTGGAGATCACCGATGATGGCCGTTCCCGCTATTCAGTGCCGATTTGGCGCCAGTACCAAGTAAAAGACGCTCCCGGCACACCTGGGGGCAAATAAGCGCGATTTCCGATCTCGGCATCTTCCGCCTCCGGTTTTTTGAGTTGATTTCACAGTCCCTCATGGTTTATTGAAGCCCATGTACCGACTTAAGGCGGACCACGTCTTCAAACGGTTTGGCTCGCGCAAAGTCCTCAATGACCTTTCCTTTGAATTGCAGACGGGCGATTCAATGGCGGTGATCGGACCTAACGGTTCGGGCAAGTCGACTTTGCTTATGCTGTTGTTGGCGGCGGGTAGGCCGACTCGTGGGACCATCGAGTATTCACTCGATGGGCAGCCTCTCGATGACTCGGCCGTTCGTTCCGCGACTTCGCTGGTCTCTCCCTATCTCAATCTGTATGATACGCTGACCGCGGAAGAAAACCTGATCTTCTTTGCCGCCGTCTCCGGCCGGGCGATACAAGGCAAGGAGATCAACGGTCTCTTGAATCGGGTCGGCCTTGAAGGACGCGGTCCCGATCTGGTCGGCGCCTATTCATCGGGGATGAAGCAACGACTGAAATACGCCGTCGCGCTCCTGAACAAACCGGCCTACCTGTTTCTGGATGAACCTACCTCCAACCTCGATGAAGACGGCAAGCGAATTGTCGCTGAATTGATAGAGGAATATCGCAGCCAATCTATTGTCGTGATCGCCACCAACGAACCGGAGGAACAGCGCCTTGCACGAAGTGTCTGTCGGGTTGCTTAGCCGCGCTTTCGCCGTCTACGCTAAGGACATCCGGGTGGAACTCCGGACCCGCTACGCTATCAACGCCATTTTCATGTTCGGTGTTACCACGCTCGTGGTAGTCTCGTTTGCCCTCGGTCAGAGCGGCCTGCCGCCGAGACTACTGGCGGCATTATTCTGGATTATCATGTTCTTTGGCGCCATGTCCGGATTGGCCCATGTATTTGTCAGAGAGGAGGAGGCCGGAACATCGCTCGCACTGAGACTCCGCGCTCACCCTGATGCCATATACTGGGGAAAACTGCTGTTCAACTTCACGTTGCTCGCCATGATGACCTGTATCATCACGCCGCTCTTTTTCATCTTCACCGATGCGCCGACCGGCAACCTGATTCCATTTCTGATTGTCCTGATTCTTGGTGTGATCGGTCTCTGTGGCGCCACCACGATTATTGCGGCCATCATCTCAAAGGCCGCCGTCAAAGGAGCGCTGTTTGCCGTGCTGTCGTTTCCGGTTCTCATGGTGCTGCTGTTCCTTCTGGTCACTTCGACCTCCCAGCTGTTCGATGGTAAGGGACTGGCCGAGATCCTGACCGAGATACAGGGACTAATCGCATACTGCGGCATAATGATTACGGCGTCAGTTCTCCTCTTCCGATTTGTCTGGCTGGAATAGGGCGGCCGGCCCGTTCGTCCGGTATTCCGTGTCCTTGGGGTCACTGACGGCCGGATCAAATCGAGAAATCTTTCACAAAAAAACTGGACAACCGGGCTGAACCGATTGTACCTTTGAGCCACTCTCCGGTCGGGAAAGCTGATTCTATCAGACCTTTCGGTCAATCGTACACAGCACGGCACCGTCGAGCGCACAATCTGACACTTCCACACCGGAGTGCCACAACAAGCAAGAGGAATTAATGAGCAGGTGGGCTTTAGAATACTCCTTCGACGTTGATGAAGATAACGCTATCATTTATGCCAAAGTGTTCGGCATATGGAAAGCCGACACCGCGCGCGGTTACCACGAGGATTTCAAGGTCGAAGCGGCGCCGATACTTGGAAAGCCGTGGGCCAAAGTAATCGATCTCACCAATTGGAAGACGTCGTTCCCGGAGGTCATCAAGATTATTGGTGAGCATATGGCCTGGTCGCGCGCCAATAACGAAGCCCTGTCGCTGTATGTCCTGAATAATCCCAGCACGTTCCGACAGCTCCAGGAGATGTTTGATGTAGGAAGGACCAAAGGGATCTCGCAGACTTTCCGCACTTACACCGACGCTGAGAAATACCTCAAAGAGCACTGGATCAACAAGAAACGCTGATCGCCTGGCATTGATCACGGTTTTGGCTACGGCTACATCTATGCCTGAATTTGCCGCAAGTGGTCTGATACTGCTCCCAAACCGGTTCGTTCTGTAGATGTCCATCGTGATAACTGATTGTCATTCAATGAAAGTTGGCTTCGTTTCCGTGTTTTTTGTGTTGTTTCGTCATGTCCTGTCCCGCATCGCGGGATGTGACATGACGCTTTCATAGGCCAACGCGTCAGGTGACAACCCCGCAAGGCGCGGGGCCAACACCTGACGCAACGGGAAACACTCCTTCTGCATAAGGTCGTGAGCACGGTATCTGATTCGATTTGATGGTGAAATTGATGAGGTTGTGAGGCACGGCAGAAGCATCATGCAAAGACGCACGGTCTCCAACTGGTTGTGGCACGAATACGACAGTTCGGGAGCGCGATTGTCGTGGAATTGCGACAGTCGACGCCGGGCTACCGCATCTGCACATCTGGTAGCCGAAGTAGTCCGCACGCATGCCCCCGGTTGCTCGTAGGTTCCAGTCGCACAACATGTCTGGCACACGGTTTGCAAACGCGGAACAGGTACTCGACCATGAACGATGTGCAACGTGCATCATAAGAGTTGTGTGTCGAAGTTCTTCGATGCGATGCGAGCGCCTCGCTAGTTTACGCACAGTTGCCGTTGATCGCTCTCAGACCTTGAAAGATGGGAATCTGTTACTTGTAGGATTTGGAAGGAGACAACCTATGAAACCGAGCAGTTGGCTGATCGTGTCCGCGCTATCGGCTACGCTGTTAAGTGCCACGGGCAACGCACATGAGATATTGGTACCAACTCAGCAGCCCAGCATTCAGGCAGCGATTGACGCGGCTACTACCAATGATACCGTCACGATCCTTCCGGGAGTGTACTCCGGAATCGGCAATGCGGACTTATCTACGATTGGAAAGACAGTGCTTGTGCAGGGACAAAAAGGGTCAGACTCGACGGCGTTGGACTGTGGCGGTGTTTTCAATTCCATGGGATTTAGGAACGTGAGCGCAACCACTCGGATTTGGGGCCTCACTATCCGAAATGCCGATACCGCTGTTGCCTGCGGTTATTCTTCGTTGACTATTGAGCAGTGCCGATTTCAGAATTGTGGCGCGGCAATTTCAATGGCTGCCGGCGTATTTCCATTGCTGAAGGGTAATACCTATCAGGGAAATGCTTTGGGCATTGCAGTAGCCGCTGGCACCATCAGTGGGGTGGGGAGTTGGAGCAAAGATGGAGCTGAGCCGTATGTGATACTCGGGGATGTAGTCATAT
>Ga0315276_10000054_pt1 | contig 83915 bp, 127 predicted proteins | sample YL17G05_0_MG_FD_204542 | JGI IMG/M metagenome (GOLD analysis project Ga0315276, IMG submission 204542) | Sediment microbial communities from Yellowstone Lake, YNP, Wyoming, USA - YL17G05_0 | ecosystem: Environmental > Aquatic > Freshwater > Lake > Sediment | place: USA: Wyoming | collected...
AGCCCGGACGTGTCGACCCCCGCGATCGCCAGCGCGATCGGCAGATCGAGCGCCGAAGCCTGAAGCTTCGCACCCCCGGCGTCGACAGCGATCGTGACCTGACCTGCCGGCCACCGCACGTCCGCCGCCAGGAGCGCAGACCGCACACGCACCGAGATCTCCTTGGTCTGGACGGCGGTGACGCCCTCGACGCGGAACGCGGACAGCTTGGTCGCGTCGATCGTGCAGCGGATCGTAACAGCAACGGCATCGGTACCCAGCGGGCCCGCGAGCGTAAAGGAAGTGGTCTGCATGACTCGGAAGATATCCACGTACGATGCCAGCGCGGCGGAAGGCTAACACCTGAATCTACCGTGGCGGGTACATTCGTACCTGGGCGGCGCGTTCACGTGGGTGTGCCTCAAAAATGACACTGTTTGACGCCTTTTTAGGGAGACTCGGCTTTTCTGGGGAAACAAAAACCTGACTCCTCTGGCCTGGTGGGAGGGCGTCGAGGATGCGCTCAAGCTCGTGGTCGGCGAGTCGGACGTCAACCCCAAGCTCGTGGGCAAGCTCGACGAGCTGATCTCGCTCATGAAGACCGAGAAGCTCGCGAAGAAGAAGCCGGCCAAGGCCGCCGCGCGGTGACTTCTCCTGGTGGCGATCCGAGGGCCCCGGGTAGCCACGCACCTGTCTCTTCGGTGCAACGAAGGCGTGGCTTGGGCGCGTCGGGTACAACGCTACCCAGGACGCGTGCACGCGTACTTGCACGCGTCGATGTCGGCACGCCGCGCGCAATAGTCCATCCCATGCCCAACACAAACCCGCATCCCGACGATCGTTGTTCGGTCTGTGCCGGCGAGGGCGAGATCGAGACCTGCATGACGTGCGCGAACGTGGTCGACAACTGCGAGTGCGACTCGGAGTCTGCGGCCGAGATGGAGGAGTGCTCGGAGTGCCACGGCACGGGTGACCCCGACGCCGAGGAAGACGACGACGCGGAGGAAGCCGCGTGACCGCCCCCGCTCGCCCCAACGGCCTGCCCGCCCTCCGCGATCTGCCGATCACATTCATGCGGCGTGCTGCGTCGCCGGGATTCGAGAAGCTCGTCGGCAAGGAGACCGCGCGGGCCAAGCACGCGCCTCACGAGTACGTCAGCGACGATGGCCGCTGGGTCATTTGCTCGGTCCAGCTCAGTGGCCACGGGTCGACGAACAGCGGACGCGTGCATTGGTACGTAACCTACAACGGCACCCTCTTCATGCTTCGCTGGGGCTCGGGCACGACGTACATGATTACCCGCGAGGACGCGATCGACGAGATCCACCGCCAGATTGCGCGCGGCGTCTGCGGCGGCTTCAGGGTCCTCGCGCAGATGCGTACGGATGCCGAGGCCGCGCAGCGTGCTGCCGAGAAGCGTGCCGCGGACCTCGTGCGTGCGAAGGAGCTGCTCGGGCACATTTGCAGCGCGGAGCCCAGTCGGATGGTCGAGGCACTGGCTGCGCTGGTCGATCTCGACGCACTCGGGCGCGCCGTGGCGCGTGCGGAAGGAGCCACGGCGTCGTGACGATTACCGACACCGATCGCACCCTCGCGGCCGAGCTGGGCTTGCTTCTCGTGAAGCTTCCTGAGAGCGCAGACGCGAGCGTGAGCGAGACGTGGGCGGTCAAGGTCGCGTACGACAAGCGCCCGATCGGCCGGCTTCAATTCACGGAGGCCGGCAGCCTCTACGCGACCAAGTCCACGACCGGCGACAGCACGATCGAGGAGACGGTCGCCGAGGCGCTGCGCTGGATTGCGCCGATCGCGCGCCACGCGCGTACCGGGCAACACAACGGTGTCGAGATCGTGGTGCGCCGCTTTGGCTCGGCGTTCGAGCGCCCGCTCGCGGTGACCGAATGCGGCGGCAAGCCCACAGGCGCCGACTACAACCGCGTCGCTGCTAAAAGCGCCATCATCAACGGCGAGGCCAGCGAAATGTGTCCGGCGTGCAAGACCAAGCTCGAAGACAAGGGCATCCACGACACGTCGAACTTGTCGGATCGATCGGCCAGCTCGACACCACGGCAGCGGAGCTTCATCCGGCAGCTCGTCGACGAGGCGGCGCGCTGCGGTCGGCCGTACCTCCTCGATCTGCGAACGCTCGATCCGATGTCGAGTCGGGCAGCCTCCGCGCTCATCGACGCGCTCAAACGCCTCAAGACACGCAACTGGAAGGGGGACTTGTGACAGCAGCCGCTCACGCATGGAGCAACGCCCTTGCCGAGGCCCTGATCGGCGGCGACGTCGACGGAATCCTCACCAACGAGCTGAAGAAGATGGACACAGCCCAGAAAGAAGCGTTTTCGTGACCGCTTTCACTCCCAAGCACTATCCGCGCACCAAGCTGCCGAGCGGGCGCTTGCTTACCGACGCCCAGCAGCACCAGTACGTCGTCCTGCGCACGGTCGGCGGGAATCTCGTCCAGGACAAAGACGGCTGGTGGCGCGACGTCGGCTACGGCATCGCCGAGGCCATCGGCCGTGAACGTGGCGCCGCGCAGGCGCCCGCTACCTTGGTGTTCGCTGTACCCCCCATCGCCAAGGAGATCGCGGGGCCGCGCTACGCGCGCGTCGGTCAGATCGTCAAGGAGCGTCCATGAGCGAGAGCAGCCTCAGCCCTGCGCGCGCCAAGGAAAAGGATGGCCGTCGTCTGCGCGCTGCCGGTAACGATCAAGCCGCGATCGAAGCGTACGAAGAGGCCCGCGAGCTGTACGCGGAGACGGGCCTCCAGTACAGCCGCGACAGCGCCGTGGCCGATGACGTGATGAGCGCGATCAAGCGCTGTGACACGCTCGTCAGCAACATCAAGCATCCGAAAGCGAAGCGCGCTGCCGCGACGACAGCACGCCCCAACTGTCTGGCGTGCGACAAGCCGCTGCGCCGCTACAAGCATGACGGCAAGACGTTCAATGACGGCACGCCACAGGAGTGGGGCGACTACGGGGATCAGCGTTTTTGCGGCCTCGCCTGTGGATGGCGCTGGGCCTGTAAGCACGCCCCCATGCCCAAGATGAAATCGCGCAAATGACAAACTTCCTTGATCCAAGGCTGCCGGGACGTTTCTGGGAGCGGCGCGTCCCGTGTCCCATGAGCGGGTGCTGGCTGTGGATCGGATCTGTAAACAACAAAGAATACGCAACGTGCACGCCGATCAGATCGTCTGGAAGCACGACTGCCTACGCACACCGACTTGCCTATCTGATCCTCGTAGGACCAGTACCGGCACCGCTTGAACTTGACCACAAATGTCGGACCACGGTCTGCGTCAATCCAGATCATTTGGAGCCCGTCACACACGCTGTGAACATACGCCGCGGGCGCTCCGCGCAACTCAACCTTGCCATCACGCACTGTCCTCGCGGGCACGCATATAACAAACAGAACACCACCCTCTATCGAGGAAGACGCTTCTGCAAGGCGTGTTCGGCCATCGCAAAACGTGAATACAAAAAACGGGCGCGTGCAGGCACACCAAGTAAGAAGCAGCTGATCGCGACAATCGCGAGCCTGTGCGATCTCGTTCGCCAGCTTGTCGCACCGATCACGAACTCGGAGACCAAGGAGAAGTGGTGGGACACCACGTGACGTCGGAGACCTCCGACTACTTCGTCGGCTACTGCGATCTGCCCGATTGCACCCAACGTCCCTGCCTGAGCTGCGTCGCGGCGCAAGAGAAGCTCGAACGCGCGGAGCGCCTGCGCGGCAAGCTCGTGACGACCTATCACCGTCACCACAACTACTGGCCGCAGGCGCGTTTCATCGACGCGGTGATCGCGGTGCTGGAGAACCATCCAGACCGTCCACCTTCCAACGCGCACCACGACTGCCCGAGCTGCGAACTGCTCAGCGTCTACACGCAGCATCACTATCGCCGCCCCGGCGACAGCAGCACCTGGTGCTCCCTCGACTTGAACCGCGACTTCATCGACGCGTTCGAGGAACATCAGCGCGACGAGCGCGCGAGGGCCGCTCAATGAGCGACACGCCGATGACGGATCAAGATTTTCGCGAATTCGTGCTGCGCCATCGCGCGTACGGCTTCGGCCGCATGATGGACGCCATCTCGGAGCTGTGGCGGCAGAGCGATTCCAAGGGGGCGCTTTCCGTTGGAGACACCTACGCCATCCTGGAAACTAAAAAGCGGCGCTGCGCCAGCGACGGCCACGATCGACGCAAGGGCAACAGCTACGACTGGTGCGATCGTTGTGGGGCACAACTTGATCCCGCGGTGACGCGACAGAAAGGCGCGCGATGAGCGACATCAAGCTCATGCCGGAAGTCACCACGCTCTCGCACGAGGAGCTGAAGGCGTATGCGAAAAAACGCGCTGAGCGCATCGCGAGAGAAACACCTGGAACGCCCGAGGACGCGGCGTGGGATGACCCCGAGGAGTGGCTGACCGATGCGGCCCAGCTAGCGCACGCCGTCGTCGCGCTGCTTCGTCCACGGAGCGTCACGTGCCAGACGTGTCGCGGACACAAGCAGCTCTGCGTCGACGACTACCTGCAACTAACGTCTCCCTGTCCGCGCTGTGGAGCCGTCGGCACAATCGAGGTAGAGCTGTGAAGGGATTCGATCCGTTCGGCGATCGCCCGATGTCACGGGACGAGGCAGAGGCTGTCACGTGCACGGCTGCGAGCGAGCGGACGTTCGAGGGCGACTCGTTCGATCGCGAGAAAGCGCGTGACCTCGTGCTTGAAGGGCGCCTGATCGCGTGACGGGGCTTTGCCCCAACTGCTCGTCGACGAAGCATGTGCGCTGCTGCTCGTGGTGCGGGAAGACGCACAAGGCGGCACGCCGCGACATGGAGCACTGCTCCGCGAAGTGCGATCGCGACGCAGCCCGGGCAAATCAAATCTCGGATGCGATGGAGCGCGATCGATTGGAGGAGACGTCGTGACGCTGAGCCGCCAGCAGATCGACGCCCTCCGCTACGCGAGCGGCCGTAGCCTGTACGCCAAGGACATCAACGAGGGCGACGGCAACCTGCGGCGCACGCTCCTCTCGCTGTTCAAGATCGGGCTGCTCGACTGGGATCCGCTCTACGGCCGCGCCGTGCTGACGCCCATCGGCAAGGACGCACTCAAGATCGCGAGAGAGATCCAGCTCGCCCCGAAGAGCAAGATCGGCGTCCTCGACACGAACAAGCGCAAGGAGATCGACAAGCGCACGATTGCAGCGAAGCAGACGCTGATCCAGCTACTGAAAGACGCGAAAGCGAAGGCGAAAGCGTCGTGACCCCGGGTACCCCCACACCCGTCTCTCACGCACCACGCCTTCCGTGGGGTGGCGGAGACGGGTAAACACGTACCCAGGATTTAACATCACGACCTTAGCGCGGCCGATCCTCGGCACGCGACGAGCATTGAAGACCAGCATGCGTAAGACCGACAAACACCCCTGGCGCCCGGTGGCGAGGGGATCGATGGACGCGACGGCGCCCGGCGGGATGCGCGCGGTCTGGCGCGGTCGTCTCGGCTGGCACGTCTACGAGAACGACAAGCTCGTCAGCATGGGCGGCATCCGCAACGCGGACGGCTCGTACGTCTACACCGACGGCTTCCGCCTTGTGCCCGAGGGGCTGTCGTGAAGACTGTCGTGAACAACGTCGAGCAGCGCGTCCAGTCGATCATGGCGCCGTTCGCGCAGCCGTGGCGCTGGTTCTGCGACGGCGCGTGGATCGTGCTCGAACCGCCCCAGGGCCTCGTCGCCGCTGAGACGGTGCAGTACCTCCACCAGCACGCCGACACGCACACCGTCGAAGTCGTTTTTCGTGCGACGCCACATCCGGGCGTCTATCTCCGCTTCCAACTTCACTCCAACCCGCTTTCCCCCAACCCACGCTCTGCCAAAAAGGAATCCTCGCCATGCTGAAGCTCATCTCGATCATCTTCCACTACGTCGCCACCGCCTCCGATCCGAGCTGGTCGTGCCAGCCCACGTACCGCGAGCCCAACGTCGCCGGCACCTTCTATTTCCGCTGCTCGAAGATGACGCCCGACGGCGTCGAGCTGGTGCAGGTCGGCCGCTTCATCTCCGACGAGAAGCGGGACGCGGAGCTGGCCGCGGAGCTGGCGAAGGCGGCCCAGCAGTAAGCGGCATCCGCCACGTCAGATCCGCCGTAGCCCCCACGTCAAGCAACTCAAGGAGACCCTCGTGAGCGACACTTCCAAAAACTGGTTCGAGATCGACCGCAAGGGGCTCGCCAAGCTCATCGAGCGGCGCGGCAAGATCGCGCTCGTCAACGAGCTGATCGGCAACGCGCTCGACGCCGACGGCACGACGCGTGTCGAGGTGGTGCTCGAACCCGAGCAGGGCGTGCCGCTCGCAACCGTCGTCGTGCGTGACGACTCGCCGGGCGGATTCTCCGACATCAGCCACGCCTGGACGGTGTTCGCCGAGTCGAGCCGCAAAGCGTACCCGACCAAGCGCGGACGCTTCAACCTCGGCGAGAAGCTCGTGCTCGCGCTCTGCACCGAGGCCTCGATCATCTCGACGAAGGCCGCGGTCATGTTCGATTCCCGCGGCCGATCGAGCATGCGTGCCCGTACCGAGCGCGGTACGGAGTTCCAGGGCATCGCGCGCATCACCCGCGCCGAGCTGGCCGAGATCAAGCAGGGCCTCAAGCGGATCATCGCGCCGGCCGGTGTGACTATCGTCGTCAACGGAGAGCCGCTGCCGGCACGCGTACCGCTGCGCTCGTTCGAGGCGACGCTGCCGACCGAGATCGCTGACGAAGAGGGCGTGCTCCGCAGGTCCACGCGCAAGACCACCATCCACGTCTACGCGCCGCTGACCGGCGAGCCCCCGATGCTCCACGAGCTGGGCATTCCCGTCGTCGAGACGGGCGACAAGTGGGACATCTCCATCGAGCAGAAGGTGGTGCTCAACATGGACCGCGACAACGTCACGCCCGGCTATCTGCGCGACGTGCGCACGCTGGTCGTGAACGCGATGCACGACGCGCTCGAAGAAAGCGACGCCAATGCTACGTTCGTGAACGAGGCGCTCGCGGACGAGCAAGCTTCGCCCGAAGCCGTGAAGACGGCCCTCGATCTGAAATTCACCGAGAAGCACGCGATCCGCGATCCGAACGATCCCGAGGCGAACCACAACCTCCAGGCCCAAGGCTACACGCTCATCCACGGCAGCCAGCTCACGAAGGCGCAGTGGGAGAACGTGAAGAAGCTCCCCGAGGATGCGCGCCCGCGGCCGGCTGGCCAGATCGCGCCTACCAAGAAGGCGTTGTTCTCGCCCGACGGTGTCGATCGCTGGGTCCCGCGTGAGAAGTGGACGCTCGCGATGCGCTCCGTCGTCGCCTTCTCGGCGGACGTCTGCCGCGAGCTGACGGGATCCCCCGTCGAGGTGTCGATCTTGTCCGACGTCACGCAGGGCTGGGCCGCGTGCTACGGCAGCCAGGGGCTCGTGTTCAACCTCGGGCGCCTCGGCAAGGACTTCTTCGAGGAGTGCCTGCACCCCAAGGATCCCGGACCCTCAGCGTCGCCCCCGGTCTTCGAGGCAACCGATCGCCTCAACAAGCTCCTCATCCACGAACTCGGGCATCACATCGAGCCGGATCACCTCGACGAGCGGTACCACGAGGCGCTCTGCGACCTCGGCGCGAAGCTGGCGCGACTCGCGCGCACGAAGCCTGGGCTGTTCCAGATCGTGCTGGGACCCCCGCACGTGATGAGCCCGAAGGACTGACCCCTGCTGAAAGGCAAGATCACCAGCACGCCCGCATCGCCCGGCCGGGACTACTACGTCAAGGTGGGCGCGGTCGATGTCGACGTCACCGCCGACGTTCGCGCGATCGTCGCGAGTGAAGTCGAACAGGCGTGCAAGGACTACGAGCGTGTGATCGCGGAGCTGCGCGCCGCGCACGCGGACGTCGCCGGCCGCTACCAACAGATCCAGCGCATCGTCCTCGCGGGCGGCGCCGGCATGCCGACAGGCTGACGCATGTACACCGACGAACAGCTCCGCGAACAACTCCGCGCCCTGCGCGACAAGACGGGTCCCGACTTCCACTGCAAAGCGGACATCGGCGATCGCGCCCTGTGCGTTGAGCCTGGCGCCATGAATGTCGTGCCCCGCGCGCCCATGCACATGTTCAAGCTTCTGCTTCAATCCCCACGCTGGGCCGGTCGTGTATGCAGCCGCTGCAAGAAACTCTACGAGGCACTATGAAGAAAATCGTCTCCCTCTTCGCTCGCGATCCGCAGAACCCGCAGATCCTCACCGACAGCTTCCATCCCGACGCCGCCTGGGTCGTCGCTGGAGAGGGCGTCGCCACCCGGAAGTGGGACGGCACCGCGGTGCTCGTGCGCGGCGGAAAGCTGTTTGCGCGCTACGACGTCAAGCGAGGCAGAGTCGCGCCGGTCGGCTTCGAGCCCGCGCAGGATCCGGATCCCAACACGGGCCATCACCCAGGCTGGGTCCCGGCCGAGCGCCCCGAGGACAAGTGGATCCAGGCCGCTGCGGCCGGCACGCTCCGGTCAACCGGGCAGCTCGATGACGGCACCTACGAAGCGTGCGGGCCCAAGATCAACGGCAACCCCGAGAAGCTCGACGAGCACCGGCTGATCCGTCACGGGCGCTTCGTGCTCGCCAACGTCCCGCGCGACAAGACCGGCCTCCTCGAATTCTTCCGTGCACACCCGGTCGAGGGCGTCGTGTGGTGGCGACGGGAAGGTGACGACACCTGTGACAAGGTCAAGATCACCGCCGAGGCGCTCGGTGTGGAGTGGCCCGCGCGATGATGATCCTCGCGTTCGCAAACCCCGATCTACCGCGCACCAACGAGACGCTGCTCTGCCGTTGCGAGCGTACCTATCGGGTCCTCTCCACAAGGCGTGGCGAAGGGCACGGGACGGCAGAGCTTATGCCGCTCCAAGACACCGCGGCCGTGCCCGCGCACGCTGAGATCTCGCACTGCCCAACGTGCGAGACACTCGCTGCCAGCGGCACGATCGCTGGACACGAGGCCGCGATCGTGCCTGTCCTCATTCGACCGCCCCCGACGCGCAAGCGCTTGCACTCGATCATCGATCAGGCGCTCGATCGACTCAAAGGCGGCCCCGAAACATCCGCATGGGTCGCCGAGATCCAAAAGGAGCTGCGGCTGTGATCGTCAAGACCGGCAAAGTCGACGGCAAGCGGATCGAGATCCACGAGGATTCGCACGGCCGTCAGCGGTTCTGGGCAAAGGTCGACGGCATGGCGCTGTTCCAGCGCGGGCGCATCCGCCTCCGTACGTTCACGACAGCCGACACGGCGTGGAAGGCCGCGCTGGAGGAGGTGCGCGCGTGACGCCGGCCGCCGAACAGCGGGCTGTCGAGATCACGCTGGCGTATTTCGAGGCGCTCTTGCGCGCCGGAGACTTCGCTGGTGTTGACAAGCTGCTCGAATGCAGCCCCGTCGACGACGACACGCCGGCCGAGATCGTCGCCGTCCTCTCCATCACCTTCCACGGCAAGGATCAGCTGCGCGAGCGTGCCGCGTTCGTCGATCGAGCCCGCGCATTCTTGACCGACAAGCTCGGCGCCGAGCGTGCTCGCACGCTCATGGAGAACCGCACATGACCTACAAAGTTCCCGTCGATCAAGAGCACCTCACCTGGCTCATGGGGCAGATCGAGGAGCGCTGCAAGAACAAGGAGGCCGCGAACTTTGCGCGGATCCACGGACGCTTCGATCTGGAGGTCGTCATCTCCGTCGCGCCCGAAGACAAGTACGCAATCACCGACGAATTTCTCGTCGACGTGAAGCGGGCCCTGCGCGAGCGCACCGGCCTTCTGGCCCCCGTGATCTACCTCGAAGGCTACGAGCCGCCGAGCGTTCGCGAATACGACCCCTACTACTAGAAAGCGCCCCAACGCGATGATGGATCCCAAACAGATCAAGGCCGGCGCGCTCATCGAGCTGCGTGACGAAGAGACGCAGGCGTGGCTTCCCCTGACGATCGTCAGCGTGACGGGTGCTAACGTCGAGTGCCGGACGCTGGCCGACGAGCCGATCTTGACGACGGTGTCTGCGCTCGTCACCGACGCGCGACTGCGCCCCCGTGACGGTTCGTGTGTCGACTGCGGCTACGAGGCGCATGACGGCCCGTGCACCGAGCGCGTCTGCTCGGAGTGCGGTGTCGAAGTGTCGTCACGGTGCTCGCGGCATCCGTACCAGGCCGTGAACGTCTACCGTCGCCTGCGCTACCTCGCGGAAGTCGTTCACGACAAGCCCTTCCCCACACGCGACACGGCCGAGGCACTGCGACGGGATCTCCTCACGCAGATGCAGACCCTGCGCAATGCCGAGCAGCCGCGGCAAAGCCGCGTGATGATCACCGTCAGCGATCGTGCCGACATTCTGTCCGCGATCGAAAACGCGGTGGCCCTGATCGAGTCACTACCGAACGAGAAACGACGGCGCGTATGAATCCCCAAAGAAAGAGCCTCATGACCGACTTCAGCTCGCGCAGCGCTCGCATGCCCCCGCGTCATCACAAGCGGAACTACACGATCAGCCAACACGCGATCGACCGCTTTCGCGAACGGGTGGACGAGCAGTTTCGTCACCGCAACGATGACGACCTCGGCAACTTGCTCGACGATCGCGTGCGCCACGCGGAGACGAACTATCAGGTGCGCGATCCCCGCGCTCCTGAGGAGATCACCACGTTGCGCTCCGTGGCCTGCAAGCACGCGACGTATTGGGCGGTGATTCGCGAGCAGACCGTGGTCACCGTGCTGGACGAAGAAATGGCTCGGAACAACTTCCAGGGCCAGTGGGCGGTCGTGCTGAACACGCCATTTGCGGCACTGCGCGATCTGAAGCTGCCGGTTGCGGTGCCCGCGCCAAAGCCTGCACCCTCACCTGCACCTGCGGCGGCGCCAGCAGCCCCAGCGCCGGATATGCTCGCGGAAGCGGGTGTTGCCTACGCGCGGGCACGAAAACACAAGCACGCGTGCACGGAGACGATCGCGAGGCTCAAGGCCGAGCTGGAGCAAACGGTCGCGAGGCTCAAGACCGAGCTGGAGCGCGCCGACGTCGAGCTTCGCGAGGCGACACTCGGCGTGGAGGAGGCGAGCCGCCAGCTGGACGAGCTGGCCGGAGGAGAAAATCTTCCATGAAGATCATGAAGACAACCATCCACCTACCGCCACGTGCGCGCACCGTTCGTGACGGCGGGCAACGTACAGCGCTGTACTGGCGCTGGCTCAACATCCTCGCGGAGGTGTGGTCGTGAAATCAACTGTACCCAACACCAATGACGAGATCGAGGTCATCCCCGAGAAGGGCGCTCCATGGGCCCGCATTCGAATCCGCGAGAGCCAAGGCATCTCTGGCGTCGGCAAGTGTTCAATCTTCCTGACGCCAGACCAACTCGAAGAGCACGCACGAGAATGCCTCACGCTTGCGGCCAAGATCAGGAACGGTCAGGTCGAGTTCGAGCGAAGCCCGAATAAGTCCGTCGAGACTTCCGAGGCTGAACGCGCCAGCTACCTCGGCATGACGATCGCGCAGTACCGCGCGCTTCGCCGGGGGGACTTCTGATGCCGAAGATCGCCGTGAAGCTCCGTATGTACACGATCTGGCCCGCCGACCGCGATGGACTGCCAGCGAGGTTCGAGAGCACCTGGCAGCAAGACGCGCGCTGGCTCGTGCTCGACATCACCGACGGCCTCGATCACGCGCACGTCGTGGAAGGTCCCGTGTCGCGTGATGTCGCCATCAGACGCGAGCGCGAGGTGCGTGCCGTCGCGAAAGCCGCTGCCAAGAAGCTTCACCAACACCGTTCCCGCCGACAGCTCGTCGGCTCCGAGGTACCGTGACAAAGACGAAGAAAAAGACGAAGCCCGTCAACTACCGGCAGGACTACGTGTGCACGGGCTGCAAGGCGAGCGGCCTCAAGCTGTGGCGCGACTACAACACGTGCGCGAGCGCTTGCGAACTCAAGTGTGCAGCCTGCGCGACGCCTGCGCAGATCGCGTACGAGGCCAAGACCTACACCGAGAAGAATCGCGACTACCTCGGAGCGCTCGATGCAGACGGCATGTTCATGTTTCGCGGCAGCGACCAGCTCGGTGGTCTCGTGCCCGCCGTACCAACACCCGAGGGCGACACGTTCTGGGGCTACACCTCGGTGCCCAACGAGGACGTGCTGTGGTGGTACGCGCTGCCCACGTACCAGGGGCACGCGCCCGAACTGCGGTGCCTTCAGCAGCTGCTGCGAAAGAATCGTGACACCTACGCAGCGCAGCGCCAGCAAGTGCTCCGGTTGCGCGGCAAGGCCGACGAGGCACGTCGCCAGCTCAGGCTTCGGGTCGAGCCCGTGGTGATTCCCAGCCTCTCGCAAGACGAGCTGACCACGCTAGCGATCGTCAGTGCCACGAGCACGGACGTGGACGCGTGCCGGCAGCATCTTCTTCGCCTCATGACGACCAATGGCGAGCTGGGGAAGATGCAGGTCGATCTCTACCGACAGATCGACGACCTGGAGTGGAAGATCGAGCGGCGCGTCTTCACGTTCACGCGGCCCACGAAGGTCTTGATCTACGATACCGAGGTCGTCGAGAGCGAGGGACTCCGCATGTACAAGCCCGTCGAGCGCTATCGTGACGTCACGTGCGACGATCGCGTCGCCTTCACGGAGGGCAGAGAGCGCGCCTTCCTTCTCGATCCGATGGACGACTCGTGGCGAAAGGCCTACGTCATCATGGAGTACGAACAGGACGGCGCGCGGTGGATTCGCGAGCAGATCCTCGCGGGCATCCTGACGGAATATCGGAGGCTCGTATGACCGACATCGAAGCAAACCTGCGAGCACTCGTCCGAAAACACTGCGAAGGTCCCATCCTGGTCGCTGGCCAGTTTGTGTGCGTGGACGAAATGCAACGCAGCCCTGTAACGCGGCGTGAAATCGCGACAGTCCCGGAGCTGATCGGCGCGCTCGAATTTCGCCTGAGCGTTTTGACCATGGCGAATGCGTATCTGCGCCAGACGAAAGATCGGAGACACCCGTGACCGAGCACGACGACAAGATCGCGCTGACCGTGAAGCGCGCCGAGCTGATCGAGAGTCTCACGCCCACGTCCCTCTCACCCGCAGACCGCTCGCGGATCCAAGAAGAGCTGGCGCTCGTCAACGCCAGGATCAAGGCGATCAACACCACCAAAGCCGCCCAAGACAAGGCGGCGGCGGATCGGAAGCGCGTTGCCGGACTCGCCGAGGCCCAGGCCAACGCCGCCCGCGCACGGGCTAACGCCGGGCTCGTCCATCACTACCGGGATGACCTCGCCTGTCCAGCATGCGGCACGGATTCCACGACCGGATGCTTCGAGGGGTCTAATAACGATGACGACCCAGGCCAGACCAGCGCGATCGACAGCTGGATCGATGCGGTGCTCTTGCGTCACGACGTCGACTTCACCCGCACTCCCGAGGGCGATCTCTCCCTTGATGTCGCGCCGAAGTGGGCTGCGGTCATCGGGACCCTCGTCGACGGCGTGTATGCGGCGGCGCGCGGGCAAGAGCTGCCCGATCTGCCCAAGGCGGAGCTGAAGGCCGTGACGGCCCGCAAGCCGTTCACGCCGCCGAAGCCGGTGAAGGTCGGCAAACCCGCGAAATCCACCAAGAAGCACTGAGCCGATCGCGGACGGGTACCAGATGACCCATTCCGATTCGCGCCGATCGCCGCTACAACGGAGCTACGACCGTGACTGACCATGCCCGCATCACACGCCGAGGAATCCAGTTGTATCAGCTCGCCGTGCTGATGGAGATCGGCTACGGCGGGCGCGGGCAAGGTGCGGAGGCGCTGCTCTACATGGCAGACGCCATCGCCCGGCTCGCGGCGCTCTCGACAGAGCCGCGCACGGCGCTCGCCACCGTGACGAGTCTCTTCTCGAAGATCCAAGACGACTGGTTCGAGCAGCAGCGATCAGAACACGGCGATCGGCGTTTGCCCGACGCGAGCCACCTGATCTCCGACATCACGTTCGAGACCGTGGTCGGCCAGAAGGATCCCAACGAGGCGCTTGGCGGCTTCGCCGTCGATGCGCTCGAACGCCTCACGGACGCGCTCGTCGACATCGCGCGGCTCAACAAGAACCCGCGGAACATCATCGAGCATGTGATGCGCCGTCTCGACGAGGCGGACACTTCTCCTGGTGACGTTTCGAGGACCACGCGCGTGGAGGATCTGTCGTGACCAAGAAGCACGTCGACGCGAAAGCCGAAAAGTACATGCCGACGCGCGGCAGTTTCGACGATCCCAGCCGCACCGGGGCTAGCAGCATCCTGCGTGCCGTCGACAAGGGCGGCGAGATCACGATCGAGACGCTGACCGAGCTACTCGATCTGCTTCGCACGAAGACCGACTACCACTTCCATGTCGAGGTTGCCGTGCTGCCGAGCGGCAGCGCGCTGCTTAAGACCATCGACAACGAGCGCGACGCGAAAGAGACGATTCGGCGGCTCAAGCTCAAGGAGACTTCTCCTGATGACGTTTCGAGGTCCCCGTGAGCGAGCTGCACGAGTCACGCAGCTTCGATGAGCCCGTGCTCGACGCGCCCCGTATCGTCGGTCGCGATGAGCAGGACGGCCTCCTGCCCGAACGCGAAGGCGATGTCCTTGGCGAGCAGCTCGGCGCGCTGAAAGATCGCGGAACAGCCTCCACTGGCCGGGCTCATGACGACCTCTACCATGTACCCGTCCTCGCTACCGCCCTGCCAGACACCGCGCGTCTTGAAGAAGGTCGCGTTGGCGAACTTCTTCTTGACCATCGCCTCGACGGTCTCGCGGAACGTCTGGTCATCGAACGCGACCGGCAGCTTCTTGTAGCGGCCGACATCCCCGGGCACACCGGCCCCGATGTAGAAGCGTACGGAGCAGGTAGGACCGAGAGCCATACCGCGAGCGTACCAACAATTCCGCCAGCTTCGCCAATTCTGAGCGCGAAGGAGTTGAAAGCCCGCACGCGGCCGGGACCGCACCGTTTTTATCTCTTCTTCGACGTCGATCGCGGCACTGGCGAGCTGTCGCTGGAGACCTCGTGGCTACCAGACTTGCCTGAGGTCACGGCGGCGCTCGGCCCGCTGGGGTTTTCACGGCGGGATGACGGGTCCTACAGCGTTCGCATGAGCGACGCCGGTGATCAGCTGGCGATCCTTCGCCGCGCCACCAAGGCGCTGCACTTCTTGCTCGCGGAGGCGACGCTGTGAGCCCGCAGGAGATTCGCCAAGCACTGCACGCGGCAACCAACGCGGCGGTACCCAGCGACAGCGATCGTGCGCTCGTCGCGCTGCACGGTCTGCTGGCCGGCTTCGTCGAGGCGACCGAACAGGCCGACCGCGATGGCCATGGATCGATGAAGGCGATGTCGATCGAGCAGCTCAGCGCGCTCAGCCAGCTCTACTTCGCGGTGGGTCTATGACGAACGTGAAGCCGCTCAACGAGCAAGACCGGCGGCTCGCCGAAGCAGCCGCATCGGTGATCGAGGAGGCTGAAAGGGCAGGCCTTCCAGATCTTCCGAAAAACCTCGGCGTCACTGACCGCGCATTTCGCTTGCTCGCGCGATCCTACGTCGAGCTACGTGAACAAGTACGCACGCTGCACGAGCTGGTGGACCAGACAGATCCAAACGATCCGATCGGCGTAGCACTCACCAAGGTCGGCCTCGCGGGCAAACCCAGCCTGCCCGGTCTACGGCCGCGCCCGCTGCAAGTCGTTTTCACGCAGGCGCAGATCGCCAAGCTCGACATCAAGGAGCTGATCGCGATCTATTGCCGTCACATGGGTGATGTACCAGATCGGTTCACCGAGACCGGTCGCTATGTCGTTCGGGTGTGGGACGGCATGGACAGATGCTGGACAAACTGCACCGGCGAAATCGGCCGAGACGAAGCGCTGCGCTACTGGGCCGAGCGCACGGACGGCGGCACACATCACGCGTCGTATTCCGAGATCGACTACTACCGGATCTTTCCCGCCGGAACACACATGCTCTACGACGGTTCCGAAGGAAGGGAGATGCACCGATGACGACCCCCGAACGCCGGAAGCTCGCGCTCGACATCGCGCGCGCGCAAGAGTGCCTCCGGCAAGCGCGCAACCTTGCACAGTCCGCAGTGTCGCAGCTCGCCGAGCTGAACATCAACGGTGACGGAACCGCCGTCGATCCAACCCTCGATCTCGATCTCAAGACAGCGATCAAGCTCGCGCAGACCGCGCGCAAAAGCTGCCAAGAGGGTGTCGATCATCTCGACGGCGAGATCAAAAGGACGGTGATCTGTGAATCGTGAACGGGCACGTGAGGTGCTGACCAAGCTGGAGATCACCGTCGACAGATCCGACGCCGACGGTCTTTGGATCAGTCGAACGATCTGCCCCGGCGGCGTGCTCAGCTTCACGACAACGGAAAACTGGCGGCTTCACACCGGCGGCGGCATCGCGGGCAACGCGGACAAGCTCTGGCTCTCGCCGAAGGTGCGGCAACTGACGCCGCTGGGGAGCGAGGCCTATACGCCACGCGGTCCCTTCGCGACCAAGGCGCAGCTCGAAAAAGCCTTGCGGGCGTGGCGGAGGGGCGAATGAAGGCACAAGCCAAGCGCGTGCCCAAGGGCGACGGCACATTTGTCGGATCGCCGGCACGCGCCGTCGTGCCCCAGATCGACGACGTCACGTACAAGCTCCTCAAGTCCTGCCCCGAGGCCGTCGCGCTGCGCACGCGTGCGATCGAGTGGCAGGAAGCCGCAGCCAAGGACGGTCTCGATCACTCACCAGGATGCAGCCACGAGCGCGAGGCCGAACGTGCACACAGGTGCTTCATGCAGGCTGCGTACGAGTACGGGCTCGCGGTCGAGCGCCGGGGATGTGAGCACATGCATCTGTGGGCACGACCTGGCGAGCTGGTGAGCTTCCTGCCGATGACGCCGGACGCCCGTAACTGGATTCGCGAGCACGGCTGGGAGGGCAAGGCGATCATGGTGCGGTTCTGGGGCGAGCAGCTCACGGTGCGATCGCCGGTCGATCGCCGTCGCAAGCGCACCTTCGGACCGCGCGAAGCAACGTGGGCGCGCATCGACAGCGAGGCCGAGAAAGTGCGCTTCGAGCGCGCGTGCGGCCTGCGCCGTGATCCGTGGAGCACCTCGTGACCGAGGGACACCGCACCAAGATCGTCCGGCACGATCATGTCGGTTGTCACACCTCACGCACGTGGCCCCCGGCCAACGGCGACTGCGGTACACGATTCGAAGCACGCTGCTCATGCGGCTTTGGCCAGGGAGCGATCTGCCACGAGCACGCGGAAGTCATCGAGCGGGGGCATCTTGCGGATTCCCGCGCCCAGGTGATTTCGTGGGATCCGGTCCCGCTCACCGGCAAGACGATCACCGACGAAGATCTACGGGCCCTGTTCGCGCGACACTGCGAATGCCGGCCGCTTGATCTGACGCGTACCGTCGAGGACCACGCAGCGATCCACGACCGCTGCGGCTCCGAAGAGCAGCGCGTGGATCAGGAGCGCGAAGACGCCTACGTGCGCGACATGTACGGACCGATCGCCGCGCTCCTCGGCGAGGCGCTCAAGAAGAAGCTGGAGCCCGATCAGTGAAGAAGGAATACGACTTCAAGGACGCGGCTCGCGGCATCTTCGCGAAGACAACCTCGAAGCGCGAGCGTCAGGCGGCGCTCAAGCGCTTGCGTCCCCGCACCGTGCAGGTGAGCTTCGCCGTCACGTGCGAAGTCGTCGACGCGCTTCGAGCGCTTAGGGACACCGGCCTGTTTGGTAACGGGCAGGACTGTGAATCGGTCGCCGAGGAGCTGCTCCGCAAGGCGCTTCTCGATCCACACCTGGTGCCGTACTGGAGGAAGACGTGATCTACGGCGAGCATCTCAACGCAAACGAAGCCGTCGTGACATGCGCGTGCGGCAAGAACGCCCTCTTCGAGGTCGTTGACAAGCAGGGACGGTCGCACGGGTGGCACTGCCGGCTACACGCGCAGTGCAAGCGCGACGAGCTGAGGCGCCTGGAGAAGATCGCCAAGGCGATCGTCCGAAAGGGCAGACCATGACCGCCCCGATCGACATCGAGTGCCCCGCGTGCGCCGCCACCCCCGGAAACTACTGCACGGTGGCAACCACGCCACGTCAGCGCGTCACGTTCCATCATGCCGAGCGTGTCGATGCAGCGTGTCGTGAGAACACGCGTCGCCCGCACGACCCACGTGCGTTGCGGTCCGCGCTTATCGAAGCGCTCAATCGTCTCGAAAAGCACCATCCGGCCATTCAGGACGCGCTCACCGACGAGCTGAGCTTCATCCTCACGACCCGCGAGAGGTTCGGACTATGAGCACACGCCGCATCATTCTCTCGTTCGATCACCCGACATGCGACACCAGCGTCGACGTCAACCTGCCGATGCCAGATCCGATCAACGAGAGCGCGGAGGCCCAAGCCGATCGCGTCTGTCCCGCGTGTCCGACATGCAAAGCGCCGATGCGCTACATCGGCTTTCGCTTCAGTAAGGACGACGACGAGTGACACCCCCGTCGTGCCACGCAGGTGCTGGCCATGGTCCCACGCGCAGCTTCGCGCACTGGGGACAGCTCTGCGAACCGTGCTGGACGTGGTGCCTTCAATTCGTCGAGCGCCTCTGTGGCACCGACGCGGCGGAGCGCTTGCGTGCACGCCACGCACAAGGAGAACAACAGCGATGACAACTTCCACGTCCCCCGAGCCCCAGAGCGACCATCGACCGCTCATCCGCCTTGATCCCGCGCCCCCTGGCGTGCAGCTCATCGGCTGCACCTGTGGCTGGCGTGTACGGCATGGCACCAAGGATCCCGAGCGGGGTGCAGGTGTTCAGCGCAACCATGTTCCACCAACGGCAGGAACTCGGAGAGGCAGTCACGCGCTGGCTGGAAGAGGCGCGACGGACGCGTCCCCGCTTCGAGCTGGTCGACATGCAGATCCGCCAGTCGAGTGACGAGGCGTTTCACTGCGTGTCGATCACCGTCTTCTTCAAGGAAACCGTCAACAGCGAGAAGAAGCGCCGTGGCTGAGCCCTGCGGAAACGACGAGTGCGACAAGTGCGATCCCAAGCCACGCTGGCGGATCAGCGCGCACCGCATCCAGCACATCACGTACGAGCGCGAGATCAAGGCGGCGACCCTCGAAGAGGCGCTTGCAATCTTCGAGGGCGGCACCGCGTGGCCAACGTCGTACGACGACCGCTACGGTGAGATCATCCAGCAAGACGACCCCGTCGTCACACAAATCACCGCCGAGACCGGGAACAACGACAAGAGCCTGCTCACCTACTACCGCGAGGAGTGCTGCTTCCACGATCTGCCGTCGAGGCAAGCGGCCTCCGAGAAGCCGTCCGAAGAAACGCCCACATCGATCGATTTATCGGCCGCTTCATCGACCAACAAGGACATCTGATGCCCCTCCACAAACAAGTCACGACCTGCCGCCGCACGACGGATCCCAGCACGCCCGGCTGCGGCGAGTGCGAGCACTGCGCCCTGGCCGTGTGCTCGGCATGCGGCGGCGCCGAAGGGTCACTCACGACCGACTGTCCCGGGGTGAAGGTCAGTATCGAGCGCCAAGAGGAGATCTACGAAACCCGTCTCGACTACACCGACGAGCGTGGCTGGCACCTCGCAGAAAGCCCCCACCGATCGGCCCGATTCGAGAAAGTTCCCAAAACGCCGGATCCGCAGACGGCGGATCCCCGCGTGATCGCAGCGCCCAGCATCGACTGGTCACGCGTCGATCGCACGAGGGACCTCCAGTATGAGCTGACGAAGAAGGCGATCGCGTGGGTGCTCGCCGATCGCGCGTGCGATGACAGCACGGCAGCCGTGAATCGGGTCCGCGACGAAATCGCGCCCCTGCACGGACGTACCGACCTGCACGGGCGTACCGATCTCACCGCTGCCGAACAGGAGCGCTTCGCCGAACACGAGCGCCTGAAGATCGAGTTCCACCTCGCATGCCGTCGCGCGGAGCGCTGCGACGAAGAATTCAAGCAGCTCGCCCGCCGCATCGTCGACACGCTCACGAGTGTCGAGGACAGCAGCGTGCCGCTGTCGAAGCGCTGAGGCTGATCGATCATGAAGAAGCTCCTTCTCGCGCCGCCGCTGCCACGGCGACCCCTCGTCGGAAAAATGTGCTCATCGTGCCCGTTCGGCCCCAACGCGGGCAGGCCCAAGGTCAACGTGAGCGCTGCGGAGCTGGAGCGCTTCAAGGAAACCGCACGGCGCGGGGAGTTCTACTGCCACGAAACCGCGCTCGAAGATCCGCGAACCAAGGTGACCGCCTGCGGCGATCCCGACGGAATCCAGCCCCACTTCAAAGTGTGTCGCGGCGGCTGGGAGCTTCGTCTCAAGTTCCTGCGCTCGAAGCACGGGTGATCTCCTGCGTGTGGGTTCTGCTAACAACCCCGCTAACAATACGTTAGACTGTCCCCGCGGCACCACAGCACCACCGACGGACCGACGGATCCGTGGACTCACAGAGACGGGTAGCGACATACCCAGGTTTTCAGATCCACAGGTTATGTGGCGGGACATGTGGCCCAAGAGTCGCAGCATCCTCGGTCATGCAGAACCAGAACGCGATCTACATGCTCTTCGGCGCGGCGCTCGTCTGCCTCGGGATTCTTGCCTCGGCCCTGGCGGATCGTATCCGCGGCCTGCGCGTCTCGCGTGCCGATCGTGCTGATCGTGCTGATCGTGAGGGTCGTGAAAGCGCTCCGCGCACGGCCCGCGGCAGTGCTCCGCCGTCCCCGCGGACCATTCCCGTCGTCGAGCCCGTGGAGTTTCTACGCAAGTCTGCGGCCAGCCGCCGCGCCCCCGAGGCGAAGGCGCCCTTCGATGAAGGCGGTGATGACGTGATCGCGGCGCTCGTCGCGAGCGGCTACAAGAAGGCGCAGGCGACGGAGGCCGCCTGGGCGTGCACCCCGTCGGAGCGCGCGACGGTCGAGCACTGGACCGCTGCGGCGCTGCGGCGCTGCGCCCGTGGAGGGATGTCGTGAAGCTCAACTTCTCGGTCGAGTTGCCGAACCCATGAGGCGTCTGGGCGGTTTAGGCAAGGGAACGCCGGTGCTCTTCGGCGACGGAAGTGTGCGGCCTGTCGAACGTGTCCGGATGGGTGATTGCTTAATGGGACCCGACGGCAAGACTCGGTCAGTCGCCTCGGTAAAGACTGGGAGGTCGTCTCTTTTCCGCATCGAGCCCGTCAATGGCTCCTCATGGCTGTGCACTGGTCAGCACGCCCTCACGCTTGTGAACACGGTGACGGATGCAGTCATAGACGTTCCAGTCAGTCAGTGGCTGGTTTCCAGCGCCACCTTCAAACGTAGCCACAAGCTGTTTAGTGTCGGAGTGGTCCGTTTCGATAACGGCTTCGGTGACGGAGCCTCTCGTCCGATCGACCCCTACTTCCTCGGTGTGTGGTTCGGTGATGGCGGAAAATTCATGAGTGCAAACGAGGGCGGACCTGCAATCTACGGCGTCGTAATTTCCAAACCGGGGCCAGAAATCCTGGCGCTGTGTAAAAAACAAGCACGGCAGTGGGGTCTGCACGTCACAACCAGCAACTCTAACGGAACGCGATGCCCCAGCTATCGCCTTTCCGCAGATAAAGCCGAACCTGGACAGGGTCCCTGGAAGCCCAATCCTCTCTTGCGCGCGCTCCGCGACTTGGTGGGCGAGAAGATCCTTGTTCCTGACGCGTATCTCCACGCTCCGCGACGGGAACGGCTCCAGTTTCTTGCTGGTATGTGCGACACGGATGGCGAGCTGAGTGACGCGACGTTTGTCATCACGCAGAAACGAGAAGACTGGGCGCTGGCGCTTTGGCAACTGGCGCGCTCCCTCGGTTTCTACGCGAGCCTTAGAGCACGCTTCTCCGGCTACCGAAGAGTCGACGGAACCTTCTTCAAAGGAACATATTGGGTCGTTTCAATCAGCGGGGACACAGATCAAATCCCGACGAGGATTGCCCACAAGAAGGCCCCACCACGGCGCCAGAAAAAGGTTGCGACGCGCACCGGCGTTGCTGTCGTTCCGGCCGGTAACGGTCCTTGGCATAGCTTCGCCCTCGAAGGCAAGGACGATCGGTTTTTGTTGGGAGATTTTGTCGTCACCTCAGCGCAGGTTGGTCCATGCGCTGGGTAGCTAAGTACCCGGATTCGGACAGCGACGGTGGAGGACCGATCGTGTCTCGTTCGCCACGGGTATCTAGTTACCCAGGTTTTCCTGTTGCACAGTTGGAGACGCAGATATCCGGCACGCCAGTAGCAGTATCTCTGGGCATGCCCCGCAACCTGCAACTCGTGCGTGACGACTACCGCCAGGCGACCGCGACCGCGGAAGATCCAGCGCTGAGGCCCACGAGCTTCGAGGACTACGTCGGCCAGACCGAGATCGTCACGAACCTGCGCCAGAGCGTCCGAGCGGCCAAGCGCGGCGGCTGGCAGCTCGATCACATGCTTTTCGCCGGTCCGGCCGGTGTTGGAAAAACGAGCCTTGCGCAGGTCATCGCCAACGAGCTGGGCGGCAAGCTCGTCGTGACGTCCGCCCCCGCCATCGAGCACAAGGGCCAGCTCGCGACCCTGCTCGCGCAGCTCAGTGAGGGCGACATTCTGTTCATCGATGAGCTGCACGCCTTCCGAAGGGAAATTTGCGAGGTGCTCTATCTTGCTCTCGAAGATCGCGTGCTCGACATGCCTGCGGGCAAGCGTACGATCCGCATCTCGCTCCCCAAGTTCACCTTGCTCGGTGCGACCACGCACGCGGGCAAGCTGCCCAAGCCGCTGCTCGATCGGTTCGGCTTCGTCTGGCAGCTCAAGCCCTACACGCTGCCCGAGATGACGACGATCGTCGCCCGATCGGCCCACAAGCTCGGCGTCGCGATCGACGAGACCGGTGCCGTCACCGTCGCGCAGGCGTCGCGCGGCACGCCGCGCATCGCGAACCGGCTGCTTCGCCGCGTGCGCGACTTCGTGACAGGCGCAGACGTCCAGGGCGGCCTTCAGCCCGCGAACCTCGTGGTCGGAGAAGTTCTTGCGCAGGCGGCGCTCGCGCAGCTCGGCATCGACCAGCTGGGGCTCAACGCACTCGATCGTCGCTACCTCGAAGTGGTTGCCGAACGACCGGTCGGCCTCGAAGCCATCTGCGCCGAGCTGGGCGAAGACAAGAGCACGATCGAGGACGCGATCGAGCCGTTCCTGATGCAGGCGGGGCTCATCAAGCGCGGCGGCAAGGGCAGGCTCGCCACCGAAGCTGGCCGCGCGCACCTCGCGGAGGTGGCGTGATGTCCAGAAGCGAGAACGACATCTACCGTCTTTTTCAGAGTGCTGCCGAAATCCTGATGAACCTCAAACTTCAGAACGGTGTCGTTATTGGAACAGACGGTCGGAAGGCACCGGACTTCTCGGTTTGTGTCGAGTTCGCGGTCGAATGTCCTCCGACCGATGAGCCGCGCATGCCAACGACACGCGAGGACGCCCTTCCGCACATCCTGCTGCGCGGTCCCTTCAAGGGCGCACCCAGTCTGCACGGCGTCGCTTTCTACATCGGCCTCGGGCTCATTTCAATCCGCGAGATCGGTGCCACGCGCGCTAGCTACGAAATCACCGCGATCGACGGAGATGGCATGGAGGCGCGACTCGCGTTTTTGGTAGCTGCTCGTGATCTCTTCTTCACCGACGTGAAATTGGAGGAGTGCCCGTCATGAGCAATCGATCCACCACGGGCGGCCCGAAGGTCCCCTACTACCCGCGCGGCGCGCACATCGAGGCCGCCAAGCACCTGCGCCTCACGGTCACGCGCTACCTCGCGGATCGCGCGTCGCTGAAGGACATCCGCGAGGCGATGACCATGCTGGAGGCGGCAGCACCGGTGACCGGCGGCGAGCCCGGGCATCGCAAGGGAGCCGACACATGCACGTAAGCACGGCCCCGAAGTGGTTCATCAAAAACAGCAATGGCGAGCGCCTGCTCTCTGCGCGCAAGGTAGCGCCGTTTCTGATCTGGGACCGCTGTGAGGCGATGCTGCTCGACAACGAGCAGCTCATGAAGGTTCTGAGCCACATCCTGACGCATCACGACGAGCCGCTGCTCGACGTCATCACCCTGGAGCGCGCCCTGTGAAGCCAAAGTACATGCTCATGTACGCGAAGAGTCTCGCGGTATCGCCGCAACCAGGCAACACCACCATCGAGCCGTTCCGTACGCGCGTCGGCTTCTTCTGGTTCTTGCTGCGCAACAAGGCGGCGCGCGACGCGATTCGCGCCGACAGGTTTCGGTTCATCGCGATCAAGGGAGACCGTAGCGATGCCGTATGATCAGTGCCCGCCGTCGAAACGTGGCCACACCTGGAACAAGCCGAGCTGGCGCGAGCCGGCGATCCAGGGCGATCCGGCACTTCGGGTGTGCCAGCGGTGCGGAAAGCTCGGTCGCGTCAACAAGCAGGGCGTGATCTACGCAGTGGAGACCTCGCCATGAGTCCCGCCAAGAACCCCGGGTGTCCCGCGTGCGGTTGCGAGGAGTTTTTGCACGTGCGCTCGGAAGTCTTGCCCAAGGCTCCCGTCACGCTGATCCAGTGCGAGGAGTGCGGCGCGCAATTTTCCACGGGCGTGCTGCCGGAATTCGGGTTGCCCGTACTTGCGGGCGTGGAGACATCGCAGTCGTGAGAAGGAAGCGTCACGCCAAGCGCACCATCGTCGTCAACGACGTCACGTACACGTGGAAGTACGGCAACTACGTCGAGATCCGGCGCGGCCGAGTTGTCGTGCTCAGGCGCGCCATCACGGAGATCCTCGGCATCACGTGGGACAACTTGGAGCGCGCCGAGCGCAAGGGCTACGGCTTCCCGCTCACCCCCAAGCGCGTCGCCGAGCTGATCAAGGAAGTAGCTGCCTAATGTCCAAGCTCCATCTCGACTACTCAGACGGCCGCTACTACACCCGCGTGCTGACGGACGAAGAGTCCGCCACAAGTGAAGCTGCTGGCTGCGACGTCGTGCACCTCGAAGATCACATCTACGAGGCGTACCAGCGCGATTGCGGGCGCGACGCCATCTGGCAAGGACTCTGGCGCTCGATCTCGAACGAGCAATACGTTCGGCGTCGCGAGAAGGAGCTACAGCCGCTCGAAGATGCCGATCGCGAGATCGCGCGGCTCAAGACCGAGCTAGCTAGCGCGCAGCGCATGGCCAAACACTTCGAGGACGAGTGGGATCGCGCGCGCGGCATCGATCCCGAGGTGAGCGAGCACGCGAGGCGCTTCGGCAACGAGTACACCTGCATTTACCCGCAGGCAGGCTGCGACGTCGGCGCGCTGCCGCAGGAGTGGCAGGACAGCGCGCGGGAGATCCTTGCGAAGTTCAGCGCCGCGCGCGCGACGGAAGGAATGAAGTACCAGGGTTGCTGCTGCTCCTACGGCAACCACCGCCTGCTCGACGGCGCGGAGTCTAAGAAACTTCGCGACGCGGGCTTTATCGTCGAGAACGACACGGAATCCGACGAGTACGCCAGCCAGTAAAGAGGAGACGAAAGAAAATGATCACCGCGTTCATGTCCGCCAACGAGCTGCACGCCGTCTACGTCATCAAGCGTGAGGGAATGGCCAAGATTCAAGCGACCGGCTTCTGCACCGTCGAAGACAACGCCGGCCCTGGCGTCTACCAGCTCCCAGAGTGGGCGTTCGACGGCAGGCCCACCTATGGACCCCCGGGAGGAGAGATCGCCGTATGCGCCAAGTGCTCGCAGATCGTTGGCTCGATGAAACACCCCAGGTGATGATGTCGTCCGCGTCCGATATCGATCGTCCCGGCTCCGGGCTCACCGACTCGACAACGGTCGAGACGGTTAGCCCGTTCGACGGCACTGACGTCGCGCGCCACACGCAGCTGTCGGATCCGCCGACCGCGGTCGTGCGGCGTCACGCCGCGCGCATGTCGGGCGCTGACTGCATCGAGCTGCCTCCAGGGTCGATCGTCGGTGAGATGTACGAGATCGATGCGGTCCTTGGAGCGGGCGCGATGGGCGAGGTCTACGCCGCTCGTCACCTCAAGCTCGGCAAACGCGTCGCGATCAAGGTCATGCACCCGCTGCACTCGGAAGATGCTGGGGCGATCGAGCGCTTCGCGTACGAGGCGCGCACGCTCGCGAAGATTCAGCATCCAGCCATTGTCGCCGTCGAGCACGTCGGTGAGCTGCCGGACAACCGCGCCTTCTTCGTCATGGAGTTCCTGAAGGGTGAATCGCTCTTCGAGCGCATCCAGCGTGGGCGCGTGCCGTTGGCCGAGGCGCTTCGAATCCTCGATCAGATGGCGAGAGGCTTGGAGGCCGCGCACAGCCACGGCGTCATCCACCGCGATCTCAAGCCCGAGAACACGTTCTTGGTGCACATGCCCGGCGAGCCCTCGATCGTCAAGCTCGTCGACTTCGGCCTGGCGAAGATCCGAGATCAGCAACGTGCAGAGCGCACGCAGAGCGGTGTCGCGATCGGCACGCCGATGTACATGTCGCCCGAGCAAGCGCGTGGACCCGACGTCGATCCGCGTACGGACATCTACGCCCTCGGCTGCGTCGCCTACGAGCTGGTGCTCGGGGTCTCGCCGTTCCCGCACGCCAGAACCACGCCCGAGCTATATGCCGCGCATCTGCACGAGGCCCCGGCACTGCCGCGAGCGATCTGGCCGGAAATTCCGACGCAGCTCGATCTGTGCCTGTTCGCGATGCTCGCCAAGGATCCAGCACACAGGCCCACGCTCGCGCAGATTCGATCGGTCCTTGAGGCCGCGCGCAGTAACGATCCGCAACGTGCCGCCACCGAATTCGTCGTGGGCCCCCGCGCTGCCAAGACCGCGCGCAAGCGCCTGCGCATCGTCGGTCTCGTCATGGTCGCGCTGATCGGCACGCTGATCGCCGGCATCACGATCGGCGCGCGCGCGCGTCATCCGGGTCACGGAAGCCCAGACGCGGATGTGGCGCAGCGCCCGAGCGAGCCCCTCGTTGTCTCACCGGCACAGCCGCCCGTGCCGGCGACGCCGTCAGCACCGCCCCCACCGCAACCGCAACAGGCGCCTGGATCGGGAAGCGATCCGCCCGTCGCTCAGCCCAGCGCACGGGCACCAAAGCCGCCCAAGCTCGCGACGAAGAGAACCTCGACACCGCAGCCGCCCGTCGTAGATACGGGGAGCGGCGGATCCGCTGTCGAAGTTCCAGCTCCAAAACCCGTCGATCGTAACCAGACCGTCAACCCCTTCGCCACCAAGAAGCGTGGCCAGGTAACCCCATGATGACCTACCAGCAGCTCCTCGATCGCGTCATCGCCGACGGCATCGCCGAAGTACGCGAGGCGTACGCCGCGCCGAAAGACCACCACAAGCGCGATGGCGCCATCGAGGGCTTCGAGGCGTGCCGCGGCAAGAAGCCGTTGGAGATCGTCGCCCTGTGGAACGAGGCCGAGCGCCTGAGTCCGCAGATCGCCGAGGAGTGCCGAAAGCGCGCACGGCCGGACGAAGACTACTGGAAGCACCGCTACAGGACGTTGCAGATCGAGTGGGTCTGCAACGTGTTGTCGGTAGGCCTCGGGGCCAGCGGGCAGCCGCCCCTGCTCGCGCACCTGCCGACGGCTCGCGCGGCCGTGAAGTACACATCGATCGTAGGCGTGAGCACGGGAGCCTCGACGTGAAGCTCGTGATCTACCAGGAGGGCGGACCGCCCGTCGAAATCGATGCGCAGCGCGTACGCGTCATGTGCGGCAGCGACCACTACGAAATGCGCGAGCAAACTGCGCACGGCCGCGACGGATCCAGCCTCCTCGTCAGGATCGAGGAGCACGCTGGCAAGCTCGCGATGGACCTCGCCGTGTTTCCCATCGGAGGAAACGCGGTGCGCCTCAAGGGAGGACTTCGATGAAGAAAATCGCTCTGCTGATCGCGCTGATCTGTCTCACCACGACCGCGCGCGCGCAGCCCGGTCCTGAGGTCCTCTACACCGAGGGGCAAGCGGCCTACGATCGCCATGACTACGCGACCGCCATCGCGAAGTGGCAGGCCGCGTACGCCCTCTCCAAGGAGAGCGGCCTCTTGTTCAACCTTGCCCAGGCCCAGCGCCTCGCCGGCAACTGCACGAGCGCGCTCGCGAGCTACCGCGGCTTCCTCGCGACGGATCCAGCTGCCGGTTCCGATCAGCGCAAGCTTGCCGACGAGTTCGCGAAGGAGCTGGACGAGCAGTGTCCTACCGCCAAGCCCGTCGTGCCCGCCTTGACCGCGCCGAAGACGGCTATCTCCGATCCTGCCGATTCCGTCGGTCCGCGTGAGCAGCCCCGCCCCATGACGGCGTCGTCGTCGTCGTCGTCGTCGTCGTCGTCTGGGCGCCGGTGGAAGATCGCCGGGCTCGCGACCAGTGGCGTCGGCATCGTAACCCTCGCGATCGGCCTTGGCCTGGGCCGTCACGGATCAGCGATTGGCGCGGAGATCACCGCCGCGTGCCGCACGAGCTGCGACTGGAGCGCGCTCAAAGACAAGGACGTCCAGGGGCGCCGAGAAGTCACGATCGGCCGCGTGCTCGACGTCGCTGGAATCGCGGCGATCGCTGGAGGAGCGATCTTCTACTACGTCGGTCACCGGCGACAGGACATAGCGATCACGCCGCGTGATGGTGGTGCCGTCGTCGCGTGGAGCAGATCCTGGTGATCCTAGCGAACCGGCGTGCGCAACGCTCTCGGCGCGCGCCAGCTCTAGCTCGACGCCGAGCAACTCCAGCGCGAGAATGTCTTGGGCGGTTGCGAGGCGCATGACCGAAGCCGAAAAAAGGCAGACAGCCCTTGTACCACGCGGCGGTGCGCAGTGAGACGATCGCCCGATCCACTGCCTGCCGAGCTGAAAGACGGGCGCTACGTCAAACCCTACGTGCTGCTGGAGATCGAGCAGCTCTGGGCAGGACAGTGCGATGATCGGACGCGATCCCCGCGGGCCCCGAAGGCCACGACCTTCCACATCATGATCGATGGTGGGTTCGCAGCTTGTCGGCCATTTCGTCCCGGTCGGTGGGTCTGCTACAACGCCGTCTTGCTTGGCGAAAAAACCCTGATTCCGATTGGTCAGGTACCTACGCAGCAGCTTTGCCGGCGCAACGGCTGCCTTCAGGTCTACGAGGCGTACCTCTGATGCTGGGTTTAGCCTCGATCGACACCAAACGTTCACTTAGGATCAACCGGAGCAAGCGTCAGCAGTTATCATGGGCAGGAAGACGTCGATGATGGTCCTCGGCTACACGAGAAGCGGCCATGCGGTGCTGCTTCCGACGAAACAAAAGGCCGACGAGGCCCAGTTCGTAAGCTGGACGGCTGGCGATCACCTGGACGCCTCGCGAATTCTCATCGAGCATGGCGAGCGAACCGCCGATCCGCAGGGAGCGTGGTGCGCCCAGCTGGCGGATGTTCACCGCGTGATCGGCGGTTTTCCGAAGAAGAAGAAGAAGCGGAAGAAGCGGAAGAGCCCCCAAATCCGTGGCGCGGCTGAAGCCGTGATCCTCTCCGGGCGACGGCGCTGATCTACAGCGAGAGCTTCTTCAACGAGAGCGTGGCGTTGTTGCTCGGCGGATTGAAGTTCGTCAGCTGCGGCTTGACCACAAAGGCGCTCTCGTTGACGAGCGTCACCGAATCGCCCGCCATCAAGTGAATGATGCCTTCGCCGCGCACGAGCTGGACATCGTTGCCGTCACTGCCCTCGTTGCTGTGGAACGTATGGCCAGGTCCCTGCGCGACGCCGTTGACGCGGATGCCGAAGTCGAGGCCCCGGGTCTCGACATCATCATGCTGCGCGATGACGTAGAAGATGTACTCGTAGTCGCCTTCGGAGAGGATCGTGAACGCCGATCCTGCCGGCAGCGGCGGTGTGATCCCCACATTCGGGAAGATCAGTCCACCAAGGCTGAAGCCAATTGGAAAGCCTGAATTCGCTTTTTGCTCGGCGGCGTTTACGGCGTAGCCGTACGCGGCGAGCCCCTGTGTACCTGCCGGACCCGTTGCGCCAGCATCACCCGTCGCGCCGGTGGGGCCTGTCGGGCCTGTCGGGCCCGTAAAGCCGGTCGCACTGAAAACGGGGCCGGTCGGCCCGGTCGACCCGGTCGGCCCGGTCGATCCTGTGGATCCGTCACTGCCATCACGCCCGTCGCGACCGCGGGGCCCACGACGGCTGCGTTCGCCGCGCTCGCCGCGCTCGCCCTCATCACAGTCGTCCGGTCCGCGCTTGCTGATATCAGACATGGGCTTGAGGCCGATCATGCCCGGTCCCTGTCGAGCCTGCGAGTTTTTGGCCTAGCGCGCTAAGTGGCCAAGAAGCGGTCGACTCAACGCGGGCGCACAGCCTTGAGCTGTGTTGCGAGCGTCTTTAGATAGCCCCGACGCTGAGCCGAGGGCACCAGCTCGGCGATCTGGTCCTTGTGCCTGCCGTTGCCGCTCGACAAGAACAGGTCCAGCGCGACGCGCTCCTCGTCAGGCAGATCGCGCTTCCAATCGGCAGGGATTTTCGTGAACCGCAGCGCCTCTGCGGAGAACCACAGCGCGCCTCCTCGCATGTCGGCCGTCTTGGACACCAGGAAGGCGACGTCGCCGGGCTCGGACAGCTCGCCGTCCTGCTTATCAGCGAAGTACATGCCGCCCGCGGTGTTGACCCCGACGACGTAGCCGAACTGACCCCTCTTGAAATACGGATTCTTGCCGCCCGTGCCGCGCAGGACCTCGACGCGTGGCGGACGGCTGTCTCCCCCAGTTCCGAACGAGCCCGCGTAGAAATCGTCGATGGCCACGTTGCCAGGATATCGCGGACGGGCGGACGTTCGTTGCCAAATGTCGCGCGCCGGGCGCTCTTGGCCTACCATGAGGCATGGCGAAGAAGACGGCCGTCCAGCTACAGCGAGAGATCGACGAAGTGCTGCGAAGTCCTTCCGGACGGCAGCCCTCGCGCCAAGGCCGATCGTCCACCAAGGCAGCCTTCACCAAGGCCGCCAAGCAGGCCAACGATCAGATCTACGACCTCATCAACAACCGGTACTTCCAGTCGATCCCGAACGACGATCTGTTCTCGATCGTCAAGCGCGCCGGCTTTCGGTTCGACCCGGAGGAAGAGGAGTTCTTCCTGGTAGGCCGCGACGGCAAGGCCACGTGGCAGCTCCGCGACGAGGAGGGCCAAGAGGTGGATCACATGCTCGTGCTCAACTGGCACAAGCTCGACAACACCGGCCGGTACGAGATCGTCGCGTACGTGAGCTGAGCGCCTTGACGCGATCTTCGATCGTGATCACCTCAAGGCCCATGCGCCAATTCATCGGACAGAGCGTGAAGGTGGTATCCGGCAAGCATGCCGGCAAGCGGGGCAAGCTGCTCTCGGTTGTGTACGCAGAGGGTTGCGAAGAAGCCGACGTGAAGATCGCCCACAAGACGTGGCTGCGTTTCTTCCACTTCCTCCGCATCATCACGGTCAAGCCTTCAGAGCTAGCCGCAGCGTGACACCTAGCTGACCGCCGCACAGAAAAGCGGCGAGCTTCGCACACGCGGGACAACAAAAACTCGTGATGCCCGGTAGCACCACGAGGTTCGGCAACCTTTTCCGTCTGCCTACTACGCGATCGAGAGGCCAGCCCTGATGTAGCCCGTCAGGATCGTCGCGAGGTTCGGCAGACCGCCTTGACGATCGGCGCACGCGACGAGGACGAGGCTGTCACCCGTGAGGACCGGAAGACTGCCGAGCCCCACATTGCCGCTTGCCGTCTGGCTGAGTGCGAGCACGCCTCCGAACGACGGCGTCAACGTGAGTTGCGGGCCGTAGGCCGTGAAGACGTTGGTGTTGGCCGCGTCGGTTGCCGGACGTCGGAAGATCTGCAACGTCACGTTGGCAGTTCCGACCAGGAGGGTGACCCCGAGGAGGTTGGTGTAGAACCCCGCCAGTGACTCCAGCGTACCGTCACGCGGCATCACCCACGCCATTTCGAGGACCGCGTCCAGCACCAGCGGATCGAGGAGGGAGTTCAGATCGATCGCGCCGCCGAGGATCGTCACGTCTGGAACCGAGTCTCCGAACGCGACGAGGGCGCAGCTCTCGACCAGCTCGTCGTCATCTAAGACCGAGCCGATCGCGACCGGAGTGCCGCTGGAGAACGGGATCACCGTCAGAGCCCCACTGGTGCCGGGAACGCCCGTGGCGCCCGTGGCTCCCACGCCCGGACCCGTCGGACCGGGCACACCTGCGGGTCCTTGGAACTCGACGACGACTTCGAGGGAAATGGAACCCGGCTCCTCAGTTCCGCCAGGCACGAGGACCTGGACTTCGATGTCCTCACCTGAAAGAAACACTTCAGGCGGGATAGGAAACGTCGCGTTCACCCCGGCCGCTGGCGCTGGACCGCTCGCGAACATGACCGCTGGACCCCCTGAAGTGCCCTTCAACAGGCGGACGGTGGCAGGCCCCACACTGAGCGTGCTTGTCTCGGTGCGGATCGCGAAGCACGTCGCCGTGTGCTGTGAACAGAACGGATAGCGATTGACGTTTACGCCATCGAAGGCGGGCGGGCCCGATCCGGGATCCGCGAGAGACGTCAGGTTGTCCTCGGCCACGAATTCGTCAACGCGTCCGCTCCACTTGAGCACCCACGCTGCGTCGGCGAGATCAAACGCGCCCGTCGGTCCTGTGACTCCCGCCGCGCCCGTCGGTCCCGTCGACCCAGCTCCTGTGGGTCCCGTTGACGCGTTGCCCGTGGGTCCTGTTGGACCTGTGAGGCCCACAGCACCCGTCGGTCCCGTAGCTCCGGTGTTCGTGGAGCTGCCTGCCGATCCTGTCGGGCCCGCGGATCCGGTTGGTCCTGTCGCGCCGTCTTTGCCGTCATGCCCGCGCTTGCCACGCTCCCCGCGTTCGCCGCGCTCCCCGCGTTCACCTTCACAATCGTCAGGGCCGCGCTTGGACATGTCGCTCATCACGACATGCTAAGGAAGCGCTCCGAACAAGGCAAATTTTAGTCCTTGCTCTGCATGCGAAGTGCGGCTGCCGTACTGTCCGGAAGCGTTGGAAACTCCGGTGGGGCAGGGGCCGCACTACCAGCGCCAGAACCAGAAGCAGCACTACCGGCAGCGCTGCCCGCAGCGATCCGTCCAACGCCGGGTGTCTTGTCGATCAAGATTGAGAGCGCGTTGTTCTGCGCGGTCACCACCATCTCAAGGTGGCGGACGTTCTGCACGAGGGTCCTGTACCCGGCATCGGCTTCGATGCGGGCGTGATCCGCTTCCTGCGACGCCTTGCAGTACGACAGCACGGCAGGAACGCAGGCGATGACACCTGCGAAGATGAGCTTGGGCCACGTGGTCTTCACGTCCATCAGACCATGCTCGCATCGCCCGATAGGCCGCTGCCACTTCTTGGCCAGCTCGCGGCTATCGACGGACGTCGAACGCAACAGTGATGCGGGGTAACTCGCCCACGTATTTTGGCAAAAAGTGCCACGTTTCGCCGCGGCAGATCACGAGCCGTCCAGGATGCGGTTCGACGTCCATCTCGAAGCGTTCGCCGGGACGTACTGCGCGACCGTCACAAGGACACTCGAACACCGTCGGTGTGATCGCGTCCGCGCTGCCAGGCGAAACGTAAAAGACTCCCGAGAGCATCGCGGCGCGGTGCTGGTGTCGGGGGTGGTGACTGCCGACACGATTCACCATCGCCCAGCCAATCAGCGGTCGTGGTCCGATCAGATCCGCGATCGCCGATAGCAACGCTTGCACGGATGGATCGGCCCAGGCGAAGAAGTCTTCACCGGATTTCCAGCCGCCAACGTTGAGCGATCCAGTCCTGCGCCCGCCGCGGTCGAGCTGCATACGGTTCAAAATGACCTGTTCCAACTCGGCGCAGAGATCTGTGCGCACACCGTCGTAGACAACCGGGCGATCGCGACACTCCGCAAGGAGCTGCGTCGTGAGATCCGTCGTCGGAGCGGCTGCTGGGTTCATAGGCCCGTTATCGCATGCGACAACGCACGTCGCTAGCTCCACCAGATCACGAAATCTCTGCGGAGCGCCTTCGTGGACGAAGCGCGACGGTCACGAGGGTTTCTCTCCGATCGAGAGAGACGTGTAGTGCTCGGCGTCGTACTGCGCCTCGAAGCACCGGCGGTGAAAATCGACCTGACCGTCGTGGCTGGTAACAGTACCTCCCTCTTCGACCGCCAGCATCGGGACTACCCTGGCACGGCGACCGTCTTTGGTGATGGTCCAATCCGAGGCGAAAGGAGCAGGTCGGCGCTCAAGCGCGTGGCTTAGTTCGTGGCTTTCGAGGATCTGTCGAGCGCGCGACCGCGACAGCATGTACATCTGCGCGCCCCACAGGTCGTCCGGGTAGTCGTGGAAAGCGAAGGAAGCCTCCGGCGGATTCTGGCGGTACGGCCACAGGTAGCCGAGGAGCATGACGTCCAACGACATCCGATCGAAGGCCTCTACGATCCGCGGCAGATCGTTGGCCAGGGTGAGGCGCAGGTGAACGTCGTCCTCGCAGAAGACGGCGTGGGTAGCGATACTCTCTTCGACGAAGGTGCGGATCATGCGGAGGTGGCTCTGCATGATCGCTGTCGCCCAGAAATGGAAGTCAGCTGGAACGGCGATACCGCGATCTTTAGCCTGCGCGGAGATCTCGGTCTTCACCTGGTCGGCAGACGTCGGCTCGACGAAGATGCACGGCACATCCACCGCCGAGAAGCGCTCCTGCATGCGGCTGCGGCGCGGGGAGCCGGCGAACGACAGGCAGTATACGGGCAGCGCGCTCACAGGACGAAGTCTTCGCTCATGGAGGCCAGCACTTTCTTGAGGTCGAAAACAGCTAGGTTCGCGGAGCAGTCGTCCACGGAGAACGACGCGACGAGCTGGTCGTCAAGACGCGCCAGTCCGCAACAGAACTCGATCCCGAGCTTCGCGAAGTAGAACGGATCGGTCATCGAGATCACCTGCTCGGCACGATCGTCGAACAGGGCGAACCGGTGGAGGTAAAACCTCGTCCGCCCGCCGGGGAACGCGACGTCGTGGACAACGGCGATCCATCGGCCGTCGGCGAGCTGTACCAGCTGGGAACCCCCGCGGAGTCTGCCATGATCGAGAGTCGGAGGAGCCTGGCCGGGGGCGATGCGTGTGGTGCGGTCCTCGTCGTTGATCGTAGCGTAGATCCATTCTTCGCGGTCGCCCCGCTCGAACGGCATCCAGTTCTTCTGGCAACGGTCGCTCCAGCTGCCTCGGATCGGCCGCGCGGCGACGATCTCGTAGGCGGGCGACAGCTCCATTGCCACGATCTCGCGCGGGCCCTCGTGGGGCTTGTCGAGGTCGAAATCGCACACCGTCGCCGAGCACATGAGGCGATCGGCGACCCGGTAGAGCCGGCAGTCCTCGAAACCGTGGACCGGATAAGACGAGCGCGGGATGCCGGTGAGGTCTACCATCTCGACGGCCTTCGTCGTCTCAAGGTCCCTCGTCAACTCGACCATCCAGTTGCGCGTGTAGATGATGTTGTTGTCTGGCGTGAGGTAGTGTCCGTCTACGATCTTGTAGTTCGTCGTACGGACGACGCACCGCAGCTTCTGGTCGGAGACGTCGTAGTGAATCGACGGGTTCGACGCGTTCCATCCAGCCGGAGCAGCGAAATCGATCGGACGCGTCGAGGCGCCGAACGCGCGCTTGGCGTCGCGCGTGTAGAACGCCCAGTTGGAACGAAAGTTGTTGTTTCCAGGATCGCGGCGGACGCAGTCCTTGCTGTGGTCTGCACCGGCCTTCTTGGCGTAGCCGTCCTTGAGGTAATAACCGTGGATGCTCGCGATGCGGGCGCAGTCGTCCTGCGCGTTGTGGTCTACCCAGAGCGTGGAGCTAGAGTACGGCATCTCCGCGCCGCGGTCGGCGAATATGAAGGCGAGCGCGTGGTCATCCTTGGCGTGGTAGTGCTGCGCGAGCTTGAGCAGCGGCTCGGAGCGCTCCGGTACGAGGGAATGCGCCTTGAGCAGCCAGCGATCCGCTGCGGCGTCGTCTCCCGTGGCGCGGTAAAGTGCTGCGAGCCGTAGGTGAGCCTCGAACGTCTCGTCGATCCAGCCGCCCACTGCGATCCGCCTGGTGTACAACTCGATCGCCCGCGGCTTGTCGCTCAAACACTCGAACGTTTGCGCCAGGTAGAACAACGCACGCGGGTTCCTCGGGTTTGCTTGCAGGTCTTCCTCAAGCAGACGCGCGTCGCGATCCCACCGCTTCTTGCTTGCTTCCCTGCTCTGAGGCGGAGGATCTTGGCGTACCTCGACCCCTGCGATCTTCTGCTGGATAATGCGATCTACGTTCTCGTGAACCCGTCCGACGTAGCGCAGCTTCCTGTTCGACCGCAGTACCAGCGGCAGGTAGTAGTCCAGGTGGCCGCGGCGGAGGTTCACCATGAAACCTTCGGGACCGGCCTCGCCGGTCGGCAGCTGGGCGCGGAGCTTCTCGCCGCCGACGAGGCGGTCGTCGGCGTCCGGCATGATGGTCCAGCGCGTCTTCTCGCCGTGGTGCGCGAGCGCGTGGTTGCGCGTCGTCGAGAAGTCGACGAACGGACCTTCAATGAGTTCGCCGGGAACATCGGCTAGCGTCGCGCGGACGAGTTCGCGGGTGTTGTCCGTCGAGCCCGTGTCCATGATCGTCCAGTAGTCGATGTACGGGGCGAAGGACTCCAGGGTCTGTACGATCCCGTGCGACTCGTCCTTGATGATCATGCAGAGTCCCAGCAGCGGCGGCTCCCCTGCACGCGCCGCGGGGTTCGCGATCGGATTGGTGTGAACCTCCGGGCCTGCGATATCATGATGCTGATCAGTCATGCGGTTGCGTCCGTGTAGTTCGTAAACTGCGTCTGGTTGTGCGTGGCGCGGTACCAGCGCATCGGTAGCATCTTCCGGCGCTCGACTTCCGCCCAGTCGTTGATTTCCCACGTGAGCTGTCCGCAGACGGACAGCCGTTCGAGCGTCACCTGGCGCACCGCCTCATGGAACGGACGCACCAGGCCGCGCGGTACCACGAGGCTACAGCCGCAGAAGCGCCAGTTTGGAAACCGCCAGTCAACTTCATTGGCTCCCTCCGCCCGTTCCCAGCCGCCCGGCAGGACGATCTCGGACGATCGCCTGACGCGTAGAAGAAATTCATCGATGACGGCAGCGGTGACCCCCGATTGGTGGGAGATGCCGTAGTCGATCCAGACGAAGACGTCGGCGGCGTCCGTATCGAGTGCCTGGAGCAACCATGCCGTCTTCTGGTGCTGCACCACGTGGTACGCGACTGAATTTTTCGCCGGGTTGTCGGCGACGGCGTGCTGGACCTTCCTGTCAGTCACATGCTCCCAAAGCCAGCAGTCTTCCAGCTTGCAGCGAAATACTCGCAGCGGAGCCCCCCGGATCTGGCGCAGCTGCTCTCCGAGCCGCTCGTACTCGGCCTCGGCGCGCGGGTGCCCGGGGATCGGCACATAGCCAGTCACGATGGTGATCTTGAGAGGACGCGGACCGTCTGCGTCGTGAGGTTCTGGCTCGGGCGGCACTGGGTCGTTCTCTCACTACAAGACGCACCATCACGACGAGCAGAACCGACTGTCCGACCGTGACGGCGTGCTTCGTCGTCTTCCGAAGTTCAGGATGACGCGAAATCTACGACGCTCATAGAGGCGGTGAGCTGAAAAAGAGACGCGTGAAGATCTCTGCGAATCTTTGCCGGCCGTGATCGCGGTATAAACGGCTATCTTCACGGTTTCCAGCGCTGATCATATGCCCACGTCAGATCCCGCGCCAGATAGTACCGTCCTCGTTACGCTGTCGGACGAGGCGTACTTGCAGCGCGCGATGCGGACGATCCGCGACGTACGCGGGCCGGGGCGCTACTGGGGTCCACTGGTCTACGTCGCCGTCGACTTCGATCCGCCGAGCAACTTCTGCGACCTCTACGAGGTCGAGATCTGGCGCCGGAGGCGGATCGACACGTCTGTCCTCGACGAGAAGATCCGGGAGCGGCCGTTCACCGGAGGCGACGGGAGAGAGCGCACCAAGACCGCGCAGTGGTCGAAGATCCACGGGTTCGATCCCGAGTTCGCGCGCCGCTGGCAACGCGTCGTTTTCCTGGACGCCGGTCTCCGTGTCTTCCATGACCTGGCGCCGGTTTTCGAGCACCCGTGGAAAGGTTCGATCGTCGCCCATTCCGAAGATCCGAAGCGCTTCGGGAGCCAGCTTGAGGCACGAGCGAACCCAGAGGCGCTCGGGCAGCTCGTCGAACTCGTCAGAGCTGCGGGACACGTGAAGGGCGACCTCCTCGACGAAGCTTTCTTCCTCAACTGCTTCTGGATCTACGACACGGCGCTCAACGGAGGTGTCCACCAGGGTCTCCGCGAGCTGATGGAGAGCTTCCCAATCTTCCGCACGAACGAGATGGGAGCGATGAACGTGTACTTCCAAATGCTGCGGCACCTCTGGCGCCCCCTGCAAATCAACAGGCTGCGCAGCGACGGCAGACCTCAGCTCTTCGATTGGTCGGAGACGGGCACGCGCACCTGGCGCGACTACGTGATGTTGAAGTACCCGACCACCATCAACTTCGAGGATACCTAGGGAATGAAACTCGTCGAGAGAACTCAACCGAAGCGTCTGCGTGCTAGCGTCGTCATCCCCTGTGCACACAAGCACAGCGTGAGGCTCGCCGAGCTGCTCGAACACCTCGGCAGGCAGACCAGGAAAGCCGACGAGATCATCGTCGCGCTGTCTGGATGCGATGCTCCGCCGCTGCCGAACCACGTCCGCCTCCTGCACAGCGCCGAGCCGTGCACCGCAGGAAAGAATCGGAACAGGGCTTCCGAGGTGGCCACCGGCGACGTTCTCATCTACCAGGACGCCGACGACCTTCCCCATCCACAGCGTGTCGAGATCGTCCTCGCGCTCTTCGAGCGCTACGAAATCGATCACCTGATGCACGGCTACATCTACACGATGGGACACACCTGGTCGATCGGACACCCGGGCGAGCCGAGCGCCCACCGTCCCCTGCCAATCGAGATGCCGCCTCTCTCGATCGAAGAAGCCACGGAGAAAAGCTGCTACAGATCGGAGCCTCTCCACACGACGATCGTCACGAGCGGCGAGGTGTGCATCATGCGATCCACCTGGGAAAAAGTTTGCTGGCCGGAGCGCAGGATGACCGGAGAGGACTATGAGTTCAACCAAGCCATCTTCAGGACGTTCAAGCGAACGGTCACGACCGAGGTGCCGCTGATCGTCTATCGGCATCACTACTCCGCAGGAATCTAGTCCCGTGAGCAGGATCGACCTCTCTTCCTCGAACACGTTCTGCATCTCCATGGACTGTGCGCAGGACAGGTGGAGCAGGATGACGAAGCGCTTCGACCGCTTCGACCTGCGCGTGGGTCGTTGGAGAGCGCGAACACCGAACAACCTGACGGACCGGTTCGCCGATTATATGGGAGGCGGCGCGAGGGCGTGCGCGCAGACCCACGTTGACATCTGGCGCCACATCGTTGCCACAGGTCTGCCGTACGCGCTCATCCTGGAGGACGACGCCAGGTTCGACGTCGACTGGCGCGCGAAGCTAGACAGCTTCACTGCCACGGACTGGCTAGCGATCTTCCTCAACGCGAGCGAGAGCATCGAACCGTCACACCGTTGGGTCCGAGTCAGCGAGCAGTACCTGACCGCAGGCTACGTGCTGTCAGCGGCGGGGGCCAAGGCCCTCCTCGACATGTTCAAGGATTGCTTCTACACGAGCGACTGGATGACCTCGCGTCTTCAGCTCAGCGGGCCATGCTACTCGTATTTCCCGTGGCTCATCGTGCAAGAGCATGAAGACTCGGCCATCAGCATGAACTTCACGAAGGACCGCCAGAAGATGGAGAGCTTGCTTGAACGAGCAGGCTACGCGTTGGGCAACTACGTGTGAACGTCATGGGGTGTGAGCGCCGTCGATGCACCGCGACCTCAGGTGTGAACGTGGAGAGACGGGTTGAAAAATACCCAGGTACGATCGTCACGTAGTTAACGACCGAGCGCGGTTTGGCCTGGAAAAAGCACGGCTCTCGTCGCAAGGATCTACTTGTGACTTCAAATGTACTGCTGCTGGCGTTGCTCACGGCATGCGCCTACGACGCGCGCTACGAAGACTGCGCCATCCACTGCTCTGTCGATAGCGGATGCCCAGATGACTTCGTTTGCGGAGCAGAGAGACTGTGCCGTACGCCCGGGACCACGGATACCTGCGCCATGGTCCTCTCGACGTTTCCGAGCTGCTCGCAACTCGCGATGCGCTGCGGGGCCGACGGAACCGACGACTGCTGCTCGACGGCTGAACCGATCCCGGGCGGATCCTACTACCGCAGCTACGACATCGCGGCCGACGGCTCATATCCGAGTATGAGCTATCCAGCGACTGTGAGTCCGTTCATCCTCGACAAGTACGAGGTGACGGTAGGAAGGTTCCGCAAGTTCGTCGAGGCGGGCATGGGCACGCGGGCGAATCCCCCAGCCGCTGGAACTGGAGCACGCTTCCTCAACGGAGCGCCAGCTCAGGGGGGGTGGGACGCGAACTGGAACACGAGCCTGCCCGTGGACAGCGCGGCGCTGGTAGCGGCGGTGAAGTGCGACGCGAGCTTCCAGTCGTGGACCGACGTGCCGACCGAAACCGAGCAGCTACCGATCAACTGTGTCACTTGGTACGAGGCGTTCGCGTTCTGCGCGTGGGACGGAGGTTTTTTACCGACGGAGGCGCAGTGGAATTTCGCCGCGGCCGGAGGTGCGGAACAGCGCGCGTATCCATGGTCCATGCCCGCAGGATCAACGGCGATCGATTGCTCGTACGCGAACTACTACATCGATGTGCCGCCCGGGGCACACTGCGTGGGCGAATCGACAGGCTTCTTGAATTCTGTGGGAGCTGAATCGCCGAAAGGTGATGGGCGCTGGAAGCAAACTGATCTAGCCGGCAATGTCTGGGAATGGACATTGGACATGTACGTAACGCCGTATAGCAGCTCTTCGTGCAACGACTGCGCTAAACTCGACAGCTCTTCTGATCGAACATTCCGAGGAGGAGGTTTCCTTTTCAACGGCGCTTCGGACCTCCGTACAGGTTCTCGTTTCGGCGGCTCGCCTAACAGTCGCGCTGTCGATGTAGGCTTTCGCTGTAGCCGTCCGTTCTTGTAAACGGCTAATGCTGAAGCTGCACGACATCTTTGTCGTCGATGAATTCACCACGCGGCAGGGACCATCGAAACACGAGGCGGCCAACTGAGAATGGGGGTTTCGTGAGATCGACAGCGCGCCAGCCCCCCGTCTCGATGTTCGTGTTGACCGAAGGTCCGTAGTTGCAGTTCGTGGCCAGCGCCATCTTCGACGTGCTCGCGAAGAAGCGATCTAGCCAGTCTTTTACCTCTTCGGTCGACCAGTGTTGCAAAACGTCCTTGATGATAACGAGGTCGAATCCGTCGAGCGGGAACTCACGCGCGTCCCCCTGCTGGAACTTCAGGCCTGTGTGGTTCTTCGCGTTACGCGCCACGCGCTCCGCGATCACATCGACACCGAGGTACTTTGCGCGTCCCAGATCCACGTGGCTCATGACCTCCATGTCGCCGCAACCGAGGTCGAGGATCGTTTTGATCTTGTGCTCCTTGATGAAACTTTCGAGGAACCTTCTGTACGGCCTGGTGACTGTGCGCGTCGAGCCGGGTCCGCTGCATTCTGCGTACTGAGAGGTGAAGATCGCCTGGTGGTTCAGCTTCGATTTCGAAGAGAACTCATTGGAGGCGTACTCGTAGAGGTAGAGCACCTGACCTTCTGATCCCGCTCGCGCGAAAGACTTGATCAAAGGAGCTATCTGCCTGATCCATGCAAGATCTTCGCCGATCGTTACGTCAGGGTACGGCACCTTCTGCGCTAGATCGCGACGGATTGGGCATAGATGTCCAATTTGCCTCCATAAAACGTCGTCGATGATAGTACCCTCAGTACCGCCCTTACCGTAGTCGAAGACCCAGACCTCACCGTTAGGTGATCGTCGACGACCTCGTATCAAGATCGCATCAACACCAGGATTCTGCTCGATCGCTGCCAAAATCGCCGAGATATACTCTGGTGTCACAAGGTCGTCGTCGTCTACGTGAACTACGTAGCCTCCTTGCGCGCGCGCCACGAGCTGGTTCCGCTTAGCGCCGGTGGTGTGTTGACGATCGTCGACCTCCACAAGAATTTCCACCTCGGAGCTACGTGGCTGCTCGCGCAGCTGCTTGAGGAGACGCTCCAGCATATTTTTGCGATTTGCCAGGGATGGAATACAGATGCTCAGCTTCATAGTTGTAGTCGTCACAGGACCTCGGAAGGAAATTGTGGCTGCTTTGCGGTTAAGTTCAACGAAATCGGACCGCGTGTGAAGGCCTTGCTGGTCTGCCGCCGCGGAGGTGTTGAGCTTGTCGCCGATTCTTCGACGTCCAATTCCGCGTCGAGACAGGTAGCCAGAAATCCAGACATCGTCGACGTACCGGCACGCATCAGGCACCTGCCAGAGATCTTGACCAAAGAAGCTTCTTCGGTATGCGACTCCAGCAAAACCTTCGAGCACGTCGCAAGGCCCAAGACCGGACCATTCGTAGTTGCCGTGCTCGGGATCGCGTAGGAAGTGCCCCACATCCCAACCCGAAAATCCGACCGCTTCGTGCGGGTAACGTATTGCGGCATCAACGAGTGTGCTCAACCAGTTCGAGAAGTAGATCTGATCGTCGTCGGCGGTAACTACGATCGCATCAGGAGGAAGTCCTTCGTCCTTAACCGCAGACAGTTTGGTGATCGGTCCAAAGTCTGGCGTAGCAATGCAGCGCACCGAAGAAATCGGCTCGCAACCCGGCGTCAGATAGAGCCGTATCTCATGCGCCTTGTATGTCTGAGCTAAGAGAGATGCGATCGTATCGCCGAGCGTTCCATTTCGCCTCGGTATCGTCGTCATGCTGATGATGACCAGCGGCATTATCGGTCAACCGCCAGTACGCCAGTACGATAGTCATTCCACCCATGACGCTCGTGAAGCCGGTGCGCGAGCTTGTTCTCGACGACATACGGCAAGACGACGTCACCCTTCCTCGCCAGCTGCGCCTCGCCAGTGAGATGGTGCGCCATGCGTACGTCATCCATCAATATGAGACCGCCGGCAGCCACAAGCTCGCTAGCGACGAGAAACTCGTGATAGATCAGCGTTCCGTCGTTGTCGCTGTCCAAGAATGCGATGTCGATCGAGAGATCATGCGCCCGGCACAGGCTCGCCAGCGCCGCGAGCGAATGCCGCTGGAGCAGCTCGCAGCAGTCTCGCAACCCGCGTTGACGCAGCATGCGATCAGCGCCCCCGGTTTCCAGGTCGATCGACCACAGTTTTCCACCTAGCTGCTTGACGCGCTCCGCGAAGAAAATTGTCGACCAGCCATCACCGATCCTGGATGGTTCGGTGTCGTTGCGCAACGTGCCGGTCTCCACGATGTTCAACGGCCGGTTGCCGAATCGCGCGAACTCAAGTTTCAGGATGTCATGCAGGTGCATCGGCGTTCTCCACAAGTCGGCCGTTAGCCGTGGTTGATTCGCACGCAGATCTCTCCCCATCGAAAGATCTTCATGCGGCGATACTAGAACGAGTGCGCGCATCGGAACACTACTTACGCACGAGGGAGATCTGCATCGCGTTCGCCATCAGCTCCCACGGCCCCCGATGGTCACCGCTTGATAGGAAGCAACTTCTCCAGCACCGCGGACAGGCTGGTCTCGCCGAGAAAGCACTCCATGTCGTCGACGCCGAACGATACGACCACGCGGTCGCCCGCAATCGCGATGCCGGCTGCGAACTCGATACCGCCGGGCGCGAGCTTCATGGGTCCACTAACGGCAGTCATCTTTCCCTTCGAATCGACCAGGTACCAGGTGTGCCAGTAATACTTCCGACCGCTGACGAACTTCATCTCGTGTCCGATGCCAAGCCACGCATCGGCAGCAACCCGCACGAGCTGCGAGCCGCCCCGCAGTCCCTCGTACGCTGGACGCCCCGAGCCCATTCGACGAACGGAATCATCAACGCGTGGCGAGGCTTTCGCCCGATCGGATCGAGCTGCGTGTGAAGGGCGAGCGGTCGGTCTGGCGGTGACCGTGTCAAGCTTGACCCGGCCGCCACGCACGATCCGTGCATCGCCGCCGCGAATGTTCGCCGTGCGATCCTTCTTTTTCTTGCGGCTTTCGTCGCGAACAGACACCTCGTGACGAACCGGAGCTGGCGTTTTTGTGGCTTCTTCGAGCGTGCCGACACCTGATGTTTCAGAGGCCGTGTGTGCACCTTCGCGCGGTGCAGGTTTCCCCAAGTCGGCCAGCGGTGGTAGCTCCTCCGCGCTGATCGATGGTTGAACGCGCGCTGCATTCCCATGGAGCTTTCCGCGATCATCGAACAGCGTGCCGCGATTGATCGCGTAGAGAAAACGGGGCTCGGCACAGTGATCGAATGGCGCCCAGTTCTTCTGCGGGGTACCGCTCCAGCCGTCTCCACGAATCGGGACTGCGGAGATGATGTTGTAGCGATCATCGAACGACAGGAGCACCTGCTCTGGCGGTTGGTGCTGTGGGATCACGTCGGAGGTCCACGACGCCTCGTCCTCATCGCGGCGGCTCAGGTGTAGCGAGGCTGCAATGCCTTGAAGTCCGCCCTTGTCCGTCCGGAAGATGCGCATGTCCTCGTAGCCCATGTGCGGGCACGGCTGTCGAGGTGTGTCGTCGTTCTCGTGCATCTTGAAGATCTGTGCCGCGCGCCAGGTCTGCGGATCCAAGATCACCATCGCGTTCTTGGTCTGCTGCCCTACAACGCGCGCACTCTTGCTGCGTACGGTCACGCCGTCGGGCATCGCGTAGTCACAGCACCGCAGCACGCAACGCCACAGCTGGCCGTCGAAATGGATCGACGGATTGAACGACCAAAATCCCTCGTACGGCCGGATCTGGAGGTCCGTGACCTTCCACGGGATGACGTCCTGGGCGTCCTTCATCGATAGATCGGTTCTCTCACGAAACTGCCGCGAGCACCGCGCTCAAGCGACGCTTCGACCGTCGAAGAAGATCTCGCCGCGGTCAGCGCTAGCCGCGTCCCACAAGCGCTGGGGCACGACCGTCAGGCGCCCACGCGCGGCCGACAAACTCGGCATTGCGCAGCGTGTCTTCGAGGCGGTTCTTGAGGCCTTGCTTGCTAGGAGCGTTCGCCAAGCGCGCGAGGCCCTGGCCCATCTGCGCCACCGGGAAGCTCATCGCCTTCTGGCGAAGATCGTTCCAGCTCGACGGTGGCGCACCATCACGACGTGCGATCTTGGGCAACAGCTCGACGATCACGGCAGGGGCCGCGTGGATCTGTTTGACGGCCGATCCGAAGTCGAAACTCGCCTCCGGCCAGCGCACGTTGTGCTGCGCGAACACCTTACGAACGGAGTCACGGGCCGCCTGCATCTTTCGAATGCCTGCCCCCACCTCCATGTCGAGATCCGCTTCTGTGAGCCACGACAGATCCCGTGGATTCTGCGTCTTGCTCTTCTGGCAGATCGCGCGAAGTCCTTCGAGGGTCGCGCCGTACTTCGCGTCGCCGGGGAACATGAGCTGAAAGATGCCCACTTCGCTCGGCAACCCTGTCGAGCACATGTCGCCACCGCTCTCGATCCGAATCCATTCGAGCACCGCGCCGACAGGAAGGTCCTTCGCGCGCTTGATCACCTCGTTCCGCCAGCGCTCGACCAGCGGCGGAAATTTGAGCGCGACCGGGGGTCCAGCATCATCCCACGAGGTCCCCGCACCTCCGCCACGACTTCCGCCGCCGCCAAAGCCGGTCTCGCGAGGAGAGCCCTGCGTCGCGCTCGAAGATCGACGCGACACGAGCAAGATGCCGAGGCCGGCAGCAAGCCCGATGCCGATCGCCGCCCCGATGCCGCGACCGGCGCTCACCGCATTACTCCTGCGACAGCTCGCCGGTTTGCGACATCGTCGGCAGATCGCTCGGCTGCGTCGGCAGATCGTTCGGCTGCACGACCACGCCCGCAGCGACTGCGGCGCGTTGCTCTGCGGCCATGGCGCGCGCCTGTGCGACTTCCGCCTGGTTCTGCACGGTGGGCCGCTCGCCATTCATCGTCACCATCACCATCGGCAGCGGACCGCGCGGCGCCGCGCCACCGGGCTGCACCGCCTGCTCCATTCCCGGCATGGCCTGATGCGCTCCCGCCATGCGATCGGCAGCGGCAGCGGCGCGCGCCTGGGCGACTTCCGCCTGGTTCTGCACGGTGGGCCGCTCGCCATTCATCGTCACCATCACCGTCGGAAGCGGCCCACGCGCCGTGTGCCGCGGAGCCATCCCCGCGTTGCGCTGCGAGCGTCCGCCCGGGCCCACGTGCGTGTACGAGCGTGCCTGACCGACGCGACCCGCGGTGTAGGAAACCCGCGGAGCTGGCGCGATCGACGTCGCGGCGGCGTGGTTCACCGCAGGGGCTGGCGCGATCGAGCCGCCAGCAGTCACGGCCACCGTTTGAATGGCGACCGGTGCAGCCACAGGCGGCGCGGCAGCAGCAGCCCTCGCTGCTTCGGTGCGCACCGCCGTCACGATCAACGCCTCCTCGATACTCGCCAGCGTGAACTGTGCGAACTGAAGCATGGGCGAAACGGGAGCTTCCGTGGCCGCCGCGATGACAGGCACTTCTGCCGAAGCTCCTTCCGCCACGCCCTCTACGGGCGTGCCTTCAACCGCCACGCCTTCGATCGTCGCGCTCTCCGCCGCCGCGCCCTCCGCCGCCGGCACGGCAACGGGTGTGCGTGCGCTCGCTGCGGTGAGATCCGTGATGTACCGACCGACGAGATGCTGGTAGAGCATCAGCTGCTCGATGCTGAACTCGGGCAGGGGCGGCAGAAACGGCTGCGGCGCGGCGAGCGCGGGAGCCGATGGGGTCACGACTGCCCGGGACTCCATGGTCCCGCGACGCTGCACCGGAGCGGATCCCGGCGCAGCGATGCGCACGCGAGAGCCCACGACCGGCGCGGCGCCTCGCGCGACATAGCCCTGATTCACGTACCCGCCCTGGCGCGGAGCGACCACGCGCGGCTGGCTCATCACGGGCGGCGCGCCCGGGATGTGCGGAGGTCCGTCCTGCACGTTGGGCAGCGTCTGCACCTGGCGACCTTCCTTGGTCAAGAGCACGTCCACCATCGGCAGACCGCCTGCGTTGACCGTCGAGTGCTGGTGATCGCGAACGATGACCAGCTGATCTTGGCCGTCGTCGGGCTGCGGACCGTTCTGCGTGTTCTTGATCTGCACCATAGGCAGTCCACCCGTCACCACCGCGGCCTCCGCATTTTTCGGCGGAAGGAGCTGCACCGCTTTGGGCTGCTCCCTGACCTGCGGTCCGCCCGGAATGGGCTTGATGTTCACGAGCTGTAGCGCTCCGGCCTTCACGACACCGTGTGGCAGCGTCGGTGCGACCTGAGCGTTTTTGACGATTGCGTTGTTGCGAAGCAGAGTCGCGTCGGCCATGGCGTTCCTTTCGAGGTTTCGAAGTCTACTACTTAAAGAGCCAGCTCGAAGATCACGGACATCTTCATCCTGTGGCCGGACTCGTTAAACACGCTGAAGTATTGCGCAGCATTCGGAACTTCAACGCGATCTTGGTGATCTGACACGAAGAAGTCTCCCACGCAGTGGCGGCCCTTCGGATCCTGCCAAAAGCGGATCCAGCCGATCGTTGCCTTGGGCTTGTGGTGGTGTTTGCCCGCACGGCATCCTGCGAGCGTCGCGACCTTCGCGAAGTCTGGAACGTTGAGGATGTTGCTGTCCTCGTTATCATCAACTTCGGGGAGGAAGATCGTGCGCTGTGCATGCGCCTCGGCAAAGCCAGGTCCGACGTGTGCGGCGAGGCGGTAGAGCGCGCTCGTCCCACTGATGTCTCCGCAGTCTTTGCTCTGCGTGACCAGCGCAGAGACACGGAGGTATGACGCGACCACCGAGAGCGTGACGCCGTTCATGTAGTCCACGACGACGCGCGTGCTGACACCGCCAACCCCGAACTCGATCACCGCCTCCAGCGGAGGCCAGCGCATCGACTCGCCCGTGCCGGGAAAGTCGCAGACGCTGATCTCACCATTGCCCTGCTCGCCGGTCACGTTGTTCACGTCGAGCGGCAGCTCGCAGATCGCGATCGGCACCACGCGCGGCGGATACAGCGTCAAGCTCAGCTGACACGCGTCGACGTCATCGCCTTCCAGCGCGATCATGTCACCCTGCGCGTTCTGCACTTGCGGGTTGCTGTGATCGTAGATCAAGATCGTGGACTTGCCGTAGCACCCACCCATCGCGAGACGCGCGAAGGGGGAAAGTCCTGGACGATCTTCGCCGGTACGTGGCGGCATACCGTTGCCCGGAAAGATCGGATCGGTGTTCAAGAGACGCATGTAACGCTCACGCATGTTCACGACCTCCCGCGGTATGCCGACGAAAACGTGGCGTGATCGCGCATGGACGCGCGCACGGTCGCGTCAGCTTCTTCACGTGGCGCGCGCGATCGCGCACGCGTAGCGCTCTTGCGCGATCGCGCGATCGCGTAGCCGCCACCACCGACGACGACGAGTCCCAGGATAGAGAGCGCGATCCACTTCCCTGCCGAAGCCTTTGGCTGCTCGACCGGAGCACCCTCTGTCGACGGACCATCATCCTTGGCAGTGTCCGGCGTTTGTTGATCCGGCGCCGTTTCGCCCGTGGGTGTTCCACCCGAAGGTTGACCCCCTGGCGACGCTTCGATCGGTGCTTCGGGGACGCCGCCGCCAGGCGTGGGTCCACCAGGCGTGGGTCCACCAGGCATGGGTCCACCAGGCGTGGGTCCACCAGGCTGAGGCCCTGCATCGATCGGAGGACGACCCTGCCACGGACCGGGACGCGGTACCGGACGCGGTCCTACCGGACCCGGCTGCCCCGGCTGCGGCTGCCACGTGGGCGGCTGCCACGTCGGCTGCCACGGGGGCTGCGGGCGCGGGGGCTGCGGCTGCATCGGCGGCGTCGGTACCTGCGGGCGCGGGGGCTGCGGCTGCATCGGCGGCGGTGTTGGTCGCGGAGGCTGCGATGTTGGTCGCGGAGGCTGCGATGTTGGTCGCGGGGGCTGTGGCGGTGGTCGCGGGGGCTGCGGCTGCACCGGCGGCGGCGTTGGTGGCCGTGGCGGCGTCGCCACTGGAGGCCGTGGCAGCGGCGTCGGCGACGTCGACGTCGACGTCGACGTCGCGGGCGGTGGGATCAGTGCCGGATCCGTCAACGTCAGTCGGCCTGCGTCTGCCTCGCGCTCCACCTCGCGCAGGATCTGTTTCCAGATCTTGCCCTTCTCAAAATCCTCGGGGATCGACGGATCGAGCTTCTGATGCGGCTTGTATTTTGTTCTCAGCCAGAAGCGTGCGTTAGTTTCCTTGTTGATCACGTCACGCGACGGGCGCTCACGCGGCGAACGTGACGGTTGCGCCACAGGCGGCGGCTTCACGTACCGCGAGTCCCACGGATCCTCCTCGGGAGGCAGCATGCCGTTCTGAAGCTGCGCATGCGCGATGTGATCCGCAGCTGGCGCGTGTGGTGGCGGCGGAGTCTTGGCTGCTTCGCGCTTCGCGTCTTGCACGAGCTGCGGAGACACGGTCGGCGGCTGCTTCGACGCGGCTTCGTTCGCTTTGATCGTCGCCACCTGCTTTGCCGTCGAGGCTGCGGTCACGTGCTGCTGTGTCGTCACTGGATCGGCTGTGGCCGCGGCATCGACGTGTGCCTCGGCAACCGTGCTCGCGAGCTGGGCCTCTGCCAGTGCCTGCGCGACATCAGGCTTGTCATATGTCGTAACGAGTGTCCCGGCAGCGGCTTCCGCCTGCACCTTGCGAAAGATGTCCCTCCAAACAGGCTCCATCGCCTTGTCCGTCGGATTCTTTGGATCAAGCGGCTTTCCTGGACGGTGTCCAGTGCTTGCCCAGAAACGTGCGTTCGTCTCCCGATTCAAGATGTCGCGCGAAACGGTCGATGTGGCGGCTCCTAACCACGCGGTCATGGCTGTACCTTTTTCAAGTAGGGGCGATCAATCTCAATCCACGACTTGCCGTTTATGAGCGCGCCCACGTAGAACGGATCAATTCCCAGACGGCGGCCAATCGATGCTTTGGTCTCTCCATGCTCGAATCGACCAATGATCTCTTGTACGGCATCAAACGTCACGACCGTAGCTCGCGTGTTGCGCGCTTGCTCGCGCGCCGTGCCCCAGTGACAGTTACTGGGTGCGTAGTTGCCATTAACGTTCTTACGTTCAAGGGACATCCCAGACGGTCGATCACCCATGTCAGCATAGAAGTTTTCGAACTTCATCCACCACATGCATACGTTGATCCCCCGGCCCCCGTAGTTCACATAGCCTGAATTATTGGGATTCGTGCAACGCTGAAGCATCTGCTGCCAAGATACGTAAACGCCGGACGCTTTCCGCCCGTGACCGCCGCACTGTCCATGTTTCAACCTTGTCAACATGCATCCGCAAGACGTCGAGCGACCATTCACCAGATGACTAGAAATCACCAATTTTTCAGTCGCACGTGGACAGCCACAGCGCACAAGCCAACGAACATTATTGTGTCTGTCGTTGGGTCCCTGGCTCAGCACAAGCAGCAGACCAAACCGATGGCCAACCAACCCGAGTGTCTTTCGTAGACCCGAAGGCGGATACGTGCTGCCGGACTTGGCTGTAGCCAACAAGGCCGCATGCTCTCTCGCAGCAGCAGCAAGTGGTCCCACGAATGCACTCTCGGATCGCTTCTGGTTCAAAAGGTATGGGCGATCGATCTCAAGCCAGACTTTCCCGCGAATGATGTCACCAGCATAACTCGCCGTGATTCCGAACCGCTTTGCGATCGAAACCTGCTTCTCTCCGTGCTCGAAACGCCCAATGATCTCCTGCACACCGTCGAACGTCACGACCGTTGATCGCTTGTTCCTCGATTGCTCCCTCGTGGTACCCCAGCGGCAGTTGTCCTTGTCGTAGTTCCCGTTGACGTCCTTGCGCTCAAGCGTCAATTCGGGCGGACGATCGCCCATATCTGCGTGGAAATTTTCGAACGAAAGCCAGCGAGCGCAGACGGTGATGCCGCGACCGCCGTAGTTCGAATACTTCGCGCGGTTGGGATTCGTGCAGCGTTGCAGCATGTCGTGCCACGCCCGATAAGCACCAGACGGCTTTCCACCTCGACCGCCGCTCTGTCCGTGCCCTCTTCGATGCTGCCTGCACCCGCAAGATTTCGAGCGGCCGAGCACAAGGGCCGCAGCCAAAACAGCAATTTCCTTCCCGCAAGGTTCATCACAGCGCGCGCGCCATCGCGTCGCACCATACGCAGTAGATGGCGCTCGCTCTAGAACGGCCAGGCTGCCAAAGCGCTGACCTGTAAGCTCTTTGAGGGTACTCATAAGTGGGAACGCCCCAGGTGGCGATCCTACCACATCGAGCAAGCACCCGAATTTTTAGCCTTGGCGCGCGCGGAGGGCGTCCTCGACAATCGTCCTCAGGTTGCGGGTTGGGCGCCACCCCAGGATCTTGGCGGCATTCGCTGCGGAGGCGACGAGCTTGGTCGGATCGCCGTCACGCCGAGGCCCGACATCGTGAGGTACTGGAGCACCGGCAGCTCGTGCAACCTCAGCGAGAACTTCACACACGGTCGTCCCACACTCAGATCCAAGGTTCAGGGCACCGACCGATTCGCCGCGGCTTAGCGTGCGGAGTGCCGCGAGATGAGCGTCGGCGAGATCCATCACGTGCACGTAGTCCCGCACGCACGTCCCATCATGCGTGGCGTAGTCGTCGCCATAGACCACAAGCGGCGGCCGTCGCCCTAGCGCCGCATCGATCGCGAGCGGGATCAGGTGCGTCTCGGGATCGTGCCGCTCACGCAAGCTTCCATCCGGGTGTGCCCCCGCTGCATTGAAGTAGCGCAGCGCAGCCCACCGCACGCCACGTGATCGTGCGTAGGCTTCGAGCACGACTTCAGCCGCGAGCTTGCTCGCGCCGTACGGATTGATCGGCCGCGTGCTCGACAGCTCGATGATGGGCGACTGTTCTGGCTGACCATAGACAGCAGCGCTCGATGACAGGACGAAGGAGAGATCACCGCGTACCGCGCTCGCGGCATCGAGTAGCGACACCGTGCGCGAGAGGTTCTGCTCGAAGTAGAGCCCGGGCTCACGTACCGACTCCTCTACGCGGATACGACCCGCGAAGTGGACAATCGCGTCGATCTGCCGCTTGGCGATCCAGTGCTCGATGAGAAATCGGTCGCCAACGTCGCCGAGCACCCGCTCGATCGAGGCGGGCAGATCCGGCCAGCTTGCATTCGTCGACAGGTCATCGAGGGCGACGACGGCAAGCCCTGCATCGTGGGCTGCGCGCGCGAAGTGAGATCCAACAAAACCCGCGGCACCCGTGACAAGGACGACCATGCTGCGCGCATACCACGCGCGGCGCGGGTTCGACTAGCCACGGTCATGATCCCTCGCTAGCCGGGCACGTGCTCGTCGAGCCGAACACCCTCGTGACGTTGGAGGTCTACCAGGGTAGCCTTTGCAGGCGGATCTTGCTCTGGAGGCCGTGGAAGCCATGAAGGAGAACGCCCAGCGATACTTTGAGGCACTCAATGAGCTTGAGTGGCACCGCATTCAATGCCGGCCTGAGGCGCTTCCGCGCAAGGAAGAACTGGAGTTTGCGGGGCGTCTGGAGCGGCTGTGGGAGGCGCTTTCCGAGTCCGAGCAGGAAGAGGTTGAAGACGAACTTGCGAAGGAGAACGCTGCTGCTGCTTTGGGACCGACCGGCTCCGTGGTTGGGGACCCGATTCTGGTCGCTCCCCGAACCCTGCCCGAACCCTGATCGTGGAGTGAGCCGCGCTTATGCCCGAGTGAGCCGCGCTTATGCCCGGGCGCGCGAGCTTACGCCTGGTACTCGGCCACGATCTCAGCGTCGATCACGTCGTTCACGGCCGGATTCCACGGGCTCGGCGACTTCACCAGGGCCCGAGACGACACCTTCGCACGCTTCACGGGCGCCGAGACGGGCGCCGAGACACGCGGGACCGCCGTGGCCGGAGCCTCGGTCGTAGCCTGCGCGCGTGCGCGCGAGCGGGTTACCGACGCGCGCGCTGCCGCCTCACGACGCTTGCAGGTCGCCTCACGTGCAAGCGCGATCGCCGATCCGTTCGCGAGCGCGTTGATGAGGATCAAGACGAACAGCGCCACGTTGCTGGTGGCGCCGGTCGACACGAGCATCACACCCTCGATCGCAGCCACGAAGCCGAACGCCTTGCGCGTATCGTTGAACGTCGCGCGGCCAAACTTGTAGACGGTGATCGCCGAGAAGAGCGCGCACCCGAGCACGACCGCGAGCATCACCGCCGCGAGTGCCGTGTGGCCTGCCGAGAAAGCGGCCGGCAACTGGTCATGCGCGAGCGTCCGGGCAAACCATGGCACGATGCCGCCGACCAGGGCGCCGATCAGCGTCGCCTGCGGGCGGCGGATCGCGCATTCGAGCTGCGTCACCACGTCCGTGGTCGCGGACTTGTCGGAATCGGCGCGGCACGTCCGGCGGCTCTTCTTGGCGGGCTTGCTCATGTGCTCAGAGATAGAGCACGCGGCGTGCCGTGCGTTTGGAGCAAAGACGCGGCGGATCTGGGCGAAACCAAACCCTGGGTACGTGCGTACCTGTATCTGACAGCGCTGGGTGCCCAGACACCCGTATCTAGCAGACCGGGGCAGCTGACGGCGTCGCGCTCAAGTTCCACTGCTTAGCGGCATTGGTGCGCCCCCACGCACGATGGAGATCGCGGCTGCCAGGAAGGTCGAGACGCTGCGCAACGCCTGGACTACGAAAGCCGCACTTGGTGGCACACACGAACTTGCAGCTCATGTGCAGGCCGGTCGGCAGCTCACGCTCGATGAATTCCGGCGCTCCGCCACAAAGCGGACACGGCGCCAGTTCGACGATCTCAAGCATGGCGTTCTACGACACAGCGTCTTCGCTGTCGTCATCGTCATCGTCTGCATCGACGTCAGCATTGATCGCGTCTTCGTCGAGTTCCTCATCATGCTCGGCCGGCTCGGGCTCAGCGAGCTTCGCGTCCTTCTTCGCCAGCTGCGCGGCGGCGTGTGCCTGCGCCTGCTGCTTCTTGAGCGCGATCGCTTTCTGCACGACCGCCGGCTTGGGCGCGACCAGCATGATCATGCGCCGCCCTTCAAGATTCGGCGTGACTTCGACCGTCGCGATGTCGCTGCACCGTACGACCACCCGATCGAGCACGGCCTTGCCGGTTTGGGGATGCGCCATCTCACGCCCGCGGAACACGACCGCGAGACGAACCTTGTTGCCTTCTTCGAGGAAGCGACGGATGTGCTTCACCTTGAAGTCCATGTCGTGCTCGTCCGTCTTGGGCCGGAACTTGATCTCCTTCGTCTCGAAGACCGTCGTCCCCTTCCGCTGCTGGCGCTTCTTCTTCGCTTCCTCGAACTTGAACTTGCCGTAGTCCATGATCCGGCACACCGGCGGTGCCGCGGCCGGAGAGATTTCGACGAGATCGCAGCCCTTCTCCTGGGCGAGCGCTTGCGCCTGATGCGTCGGCATGACGCCGAGCTGATCGCCCTCGAAGACGACGCGCACCTCTTGCGCACGGATGCGGTGGTTGATGCGGTGCCCGTTGTTGTCGGGCCGGCGGCGCTCGAAGCGCCCATGACCTGGACGGCCATTCATAGGTGGTGCATGTGCAGGGGAAGTCCTCGTGGGCAGCGTTGTACTGCATCCACAGAACCTGTCGCAAGACGAACAGCAACGGCCACGAGCCGTCCGTCAGACACTCGTAAGGGGCGGGATCTGCTCGATCGGGCAGCTTCTTCGCCTGGTAGGGGCGCGTGATACACAAGATCGCATGGGCGATAACGCGGAACTCCACCGCAAGATCCACGACTTCCTCCTGACCGAGTGGGCGCGGAAAGACAACCGCCAGCTCGTCGAGGTTCACCTCATGTACGCGCCCACCGGAGGCTATCGCAACGAGCCCATCCGTAAGTGGATACGCGCTGACGAGCCCGAATTCTTTGCCGAGATCATCAACGTCGAGAAGCTCGTCACGCAGATCGTCGAGATTGCCGAGGGCGAGGTCGACGGAAAACCGCCTGGAAGGCACAGCTTCCGCCTACGCACGCAGCAGCATCTAGGGGAGCAGGCGAGCATGTCGTTCGCCCTCCAGCCCAGCTACAACGGCAACGACGAAAACGCGATCATGTCGAACTTCAGCGGCGCTCGTGGTGGCGGTGGTGGCGGTGGTGGCGGATCAGAAATCGCTGCGGCACAGATCCTCGCGAGCAACAACGGGCAGCTCATGCGGATCAACACCCAGATGTTCGATGGGACGATCCGCGTCCTCGGACATCAGGTGCAAAACCTCCACGAGCAGGTCATCGCCCTGACTGCCGAGAACTCGAAGCTGCGTACCGAGCTAGAGGAGGCGCGATCGAACCGCATGGATCGCGAGTTCCAGATGGCGATGGCGCACGAAAAGAACGCGCGCAGCAACCAGGCTCTCCAGAAAGTGCTCCAGCTCGGTACCGTCGTGGTCGCCAAGATCGGTGCCGATGGATCAGGCTCCCAACAGATGGGCGAGGGCAACCCGCTCACGATGCTGATCAGCGAGTTCTATCAGTCCCTGCGCGAAGATCAGCGCATGGGTCTCGTGCAGATCCTCGACATGCCGCAGAAGATCATGTTCTTCGAGATCGTGAAGCTCGTGACCCCGCAGCAGGGGCAGGGCCAGCCGCCACCGGCGAAGTAACAGCTACGCCTTGACCGTGCGGCTCGGCTTGCCAGGCTTCTTGCCTTGGTCGCGAGCTTCATGCGCGAACGGGCGCAGCGCAGCGGTGACGAGCTTGAGATCCGTCGACGCCGGCCGTTTCCTCAGCAGCTCGGCCCGGAACACCTTCTCGCGCTCCAGGGCGACGTCGTGGGCGTCGTCGTAGTTGACGCCGCCATAGAGGACGAGGTTGCGCTCGACGATCTCGTGAAAGACCGTCGCGATGCGATCCAGCACGTGCATGGCATCGTCGATCCAGATCTCACCCGGAGGGACGTAGCCAGGATATGCAGCCTCGTTCCCACCCTGCGTGAAATCGATGTCGATGTCGTTGCGCACCTTCTCACCAGACACGAGGTACACGGGGAGCCCCGTGACGTAACCGAGCCGGCGAATGCGGGGCGATTCAAGGGCCAAGGCTTGCTTGATTTCGCGATCTAGCTGCGCGTGCGATTTCCTCGAAGGTGTTGCCACGGGGTCATCCTAGCCTGTCTGCCGGGCAGACACTTACTTCGTTTCCGTCGAGCGAAGCTCTTCACGAATGATGCGGCGTAGGGCGCTCTCATCCGCAGCCCCTTCCGCCTTGTCCCGCAGCCCACGAATCGCGGAATAGAGTCCTGCGGCACCCATGATCCCGAGCGCTGTCAGCGCACCGATCTTGAGGACACCCAGGATCGCCGTCGCCTCAGAGCCGTTCCCCTCATCGGCGTTCTGCCAGATCGTCTTGGGGAGTGATGTCGGCTCCGTGCTCTGAAGCGTGACGCCGTGCGCGCGGGCGAGCGCGCGCAGCTGCTTGAGCCGGCTCCACCACTGCTCGAACGTCTCCCAGCTCGTCGCCATGCGCGTCCACCACGACCTGTTCTCGCGCGCGACAAACTCTCCAAACTCGGCGAACGTCGGCGTGACATCTGCGGCGATCCAGTGCACGACGCCGCTCACGTCGGCATCTGGGTCGCTCTTGTTCCGTGCGACCCACAGCGCGAGATCATTCGAGAGCGCCTTGAAACCCGTCGAGACCTGCATCATCGCGCGCTCGCGATCCGCGACGGTATGAAACAGCTCTTGCCCGACGATCGTCGCCGGTTTCGCAGCTTCGTCCCGACCGCCGATGCCCTTCGTCGCGGCCCACATACGCTGCGCACCACGCGCGCCCTTGTAGACGTCGCCGATCGCAGGCAACGCAGGACGCAGCGCGGCGCCGACGGTTTCGTCGCGCACGTAGTCGAGCGTTTGCTCGCCAACCCATCCAGCCACGAAATGCTGGTCGTCTGGACCGTATGAGCCACGATCGCGCGTCATCGTCCCCACCCTACCCCGGATCGCCCGTAGCATCCGCGCGTGTTCCCCGACACGTGCGGCGCCAGATCCTTGCGTAGATTCCAGTACGCCGTTCCTACCCGATCAACGTAATAGTGACCGTTCTTGGTGGGATTGAGATCCACCGCCGTTCCCTTGTCAAAGAGTTCCCAGCGGGCTGGCGTGGGAGGCTTTCCAGGCTTGCGATCTGCGGGTGACTCTTTCCACAAAATCCAGTGCTTGATGCCAGCGGCCATCAAAGCATCCTTCGCGTCGTCCCACGTCCGTTGAATCGTCGCCCCCGACGTGTCGAGCCGCACGTCGTCGCGTCCTCCCGCCTTGACGCGCGCGATGACTTCGTCGACGGACATCGGGGTGCCTTTGCCGCCACGAACAACGTCCGTCACGAATGTCCCCAGCCGACGCTGGAACTCGTCCTGCGTGAACTCGTCCGCCCCAAGTTCCCAAAGGTAGAAGCGCGCGTCGTCTCGCGTGCGCGCGCTTGGATCCAGCTGCTTCGAGCGCGGCGTGTTCGCGACAGGAGCCATCCAGAAAAACAGGGGCTGCGCGTCTTTCGGACGCGGCGGTAGCGCGGGGGCTGGCTGCGAAGGAGCGCTTCCACCGTCAGTTCGAGCGTCGCCCCCGCCTCCTCCGAGACCGAAGCCGCCGAAGCCGAAGTTTCGGATGAGCCAGTAGAGACCAAAACCGACGCCAACGCCGAGCGTGAGCTTGCCGAGCGTTTCTGCTGTGGAGTTCTCAGCCATGCCGCCTCATCCGATCACCTGCTTCATGATCGGATCGATCTTGTCCCAGATGTCTTGGCACGTCACGGTCTTCAAACCGAACGGATCAACCTCGGTACCCTTGCCGGTCGTCACGATCAGCTTCACCTGCGACGTTGACGGATCCCAGACCGCTCGAAGCCTGACGTTGTACTTACGCGTGTCGATGTTGTAGGGATTGCTGCCCGCGACGCCCATCCCTTCGGATCGCAGCTTCACCAGGAGCGCGTCTTTGACGCGCTCCGTGACGCGCTTGTACGTGCGCACACCGCACTGCCCAACGCCGAGAGCTTTCAAGGCAGCGGCGATGCGCTTGTTGTTCTCGTCGACCTTCGCCGCGCTGTCGCTCACCGCTTGGCGCTCATCTTGGGTCTGTGCATTCTTGGCAGCTTCCGCCGTGTTCTGCGCGGCTTGCTGATTCGCGTCCGTGGCCTCAGCGACATGATCGGTTGCGACGTCCGCTGCTGCCTGCGCGCCATCCGGCGGCTGCGGTTGCTGCGGCTGCGGCTGCGGTTGCTGGGGCTGCGGCTGCGGCTGCGGTTGCGGTTGCGGTTGCTGGGGTTGCGGCTGCGGCTGCGGCTGCGGCTGCGGCTGCTGTGGCTGCGGCTGTGGCTGCGTCGGTCGCGACTGCGGCTGAGGTTGCGGTTGTGGTTGTGGTTGTGGTTGTGGCTGCTGTGTCGGGCGCGGCTGCGGTTGAGGCTGCACCGGCGGCCTCGGGCGTGGTGGCGCCTCCGGTGCTGTGGAAGCAGCTTGCTGCTGACGACGCGCTGCGGTCACTGTCGCGTTTTGCGCGTTGTTCAAATGAGCATCAGCCGCCTGGTGAGCCGCGTGAGCCGCGCGGATCGCCTGCGCGTAGGCGTCGACCCGTGAACGCGTCCGCGGCGAAAATTCGTACGCGGTGAGTGCCACGCCGATGCCGAGCGCGATCACGATCAGCGGGATCACGGGACGTTCACGATCTCGTCGAGAAAGTCTCGCGCATCAATCTGCGCAAGCGCGTGACCCCCGGTCGAAAGCTTTTGCTGACCAGCCGATCGCAGGCCTTCAACCGCAAACGCGGCCGAGCGAGCGGCGCACACTGCATCGCCGCTGCGATCGAACACGAGCGCGTAGGTCGCCGCCCAGACGAGACGCTCGCCGTCGCTCATCGAGGCTTCCTAGGAACGAGGGCCGCACGATCGGCAACACCTTCACGCGTCATTCGCGCGTTGTAACGCGCGACGCAGGTCGTTAGGAGAAGCGTGCTCGGACACCGAGCCGTAAGCCTGAAGGCCTCCGGTCGAAAAGTCATGACGGTGCCGTCACGCTTCTCGATCATGACGGAATAGTCTTCGAGCACGTCGGTCGGCACGTGGGCTCCCTTCACAGCTTCTCGGCGATGAGCCCCATGCCGCCCCACAGCGCAGAGCGCGTGAAGTTCACGCAGCCCTCCGACAGGCGGGTGAGTGCGTCGGTGCTGCCGAAGCTGCCAGCCTTGCCGCTGAGCACGCGGCGATCGATCTGGCAGCCCGCATACTCGACGAGCGTTCCCAAGATCCCGTACGCGAAGCCGCGCGCGAGGATCGGCCAGTTGTCCACGTACGGCGCGACGGCCGTAAGTACGACGCCGTTGACCGCGTAGACCGGCATGAACGGGATCTTCGCGCCTTGAAACACCGACGAGTAGCGGTCCTGTTCGCAGAGCGCGTTCTCCGCGACCCATCCGCCAACGCCGAACAGGGCCATCTTTTGGACGATGTCTCCGATATTTACTTTCGATGCCATGGCTTCTCCTGTCTCAGCGTGAGATCGCTCTTAGTATATCTCGGCCACGCGCGCCTACTCGAACGCGGCACGCGCGTTCCTTTCAGTGCGTTCAACCAACCGTCACGATCGGAGCGTTGGGGATAACAGCCCGCGGCTTTGCATCACCGATCGCCTCGTCGTGAATGCGCGCGCTGCCGTCCGGATCCTTGTCACAGGCCGCGGCGTAGATGAAGACCTCGCGATTGCGGGTCGCGTGCTGGAGCCATTCCATCGCGCGCGCGAGGCTGCCGAAGCCGCGGCCATGGAGCGTGCCGTCCGCGTACTGGATGACACCCGCAGCCTTGCCCTGCTTCGTGCTCGCGTGCGTGCGTGCAACATCGCGCATGTCTTCGAGGGCAGCGCCGACGATCTCTTCCCATTGGCCGACGGTCGCGATGTCGACCCAGCCGCCAGGCGACGCGCCGACGATCTCCTGCCAGCCAGAGACGTTCGGTCCACGACCTGTCGCCTTCTCCCAGAGCTTGGCCCCCCACTCGCTCTTCATCGCGTTCGCGACGAGATCGGCCACGGCCTTGGCAGCTGGATCACCATTCTCGGCATCCGTCGCAACGGCCGCGATCTGTTGCTGCGCGTTGGGGTCGCCCTTGGCTGCCTTCTTCGCGGTGTCCTGGACGTGATGCGCCGCCGTCGAGTTCGCGACCGCCTTCGTGGCCTCTTTCAGCGCGAGTGCGGTCACCGGATCGGTCTTCGCCTGCGCCTGCGCCTGCTGGACGGCCTTCGTCGCCTTGCTGTCGCCCGCTGCCGACTGCACGAGGTCGTTGGCGAGCTTGCCAGCGATCGGTGCAGCGATCGGCCCGACGCCCGGGATAGCCATCGCCGCCGAGGCGGCGGCGATTCCAGCGGCGGCCCCGATCGGACCCTTGAGCTTCTTGAACGTCGCCGCGACGCCGCTGGCCACGCCCGTGACGGCGCCCTTCACGGCTCCGGCGATGTCGCCGAGGATGCTGCCGCAGATCGTGTCGACGTGCTTGGCAAGCAATGCCCCGACGATCGCATCCTCGGCCATACCGACCGCCGTCTCGACGGTGCTGACGACCGTCTCCGGTGCTGGCTTGGGCGCGTGCATTCCATCGTGCCAGCTCGCGAGCTTCTGCATGACCATCGCGATCGCAGGCGCGAGGTTCATCGACGTCTCGTAGCACTTGCCGTCGACGCAGATCTTGACGTGCAGGACCTGCTTGTCGTCGAGGCGCTTTTCGACCGTGACGCCACCAGTGGCGGGTGCGACGATCGGCGCCAGATCTTTCGTGAGACCTGTGCGCTGCTCGGCACCGACACTCTCGCGCGTTACGCCTGTCTGCTGGCGAACCTCAGGGAGGACCTTGCGAGCCTCGACAAGGCCCAGGTGCGGCAACTCGCGACGCCGTAGGAAGCCCTGGTTTGGATACGGAGCGAACGGAGCGCTTTTTTCGAGAGCGCCAAGAAGCTCTCGGAAGGCGAAAATCAGTGCAGGCGTGCCCAGCTCCTGTACAGGCCCGTGCGATGCCGAAGCCCCATGAAGGCGCGCGTTGATGCGCTCGGAGAGCGAAAGCAACTCCGACCGAACGGGCTCATAAACGTTGGTCTCCCAGACGAGCACCGGATACGCCTTCTTGTGACGCTGATAAACGTCGGAGCGACGTTCCGCAAACGCGTGCTGACGCTTCACCGACGCGACGCGCTCGTCATACGACGTCAGGGTCTTGTGCCGATCTGCTTCTGCCACCCAGGCGTTTTGGATCGACGCGTACTCAGGGCTGCCCGTGATCTGCGCCGTCGCCGCGCCCACGGCAGCCTGCACGTCTCGCCAGAAGCGCGAGAACTCGGCGTACGCCTGTTGAAAATCCTCCGCCTCTCCTCCAACGACCACCCCGTAATAGGGGCGGTACCACGGCCGAAAAAAGCCGAAGCCGGGCGCAGAAAGGGCGGTGAGTTCAGCTCCAAGGGTATGTGTCACGACGGCTCCTCCGTATGCCTGAGGGCAGCCCCAGACTTCATGCGATTGTCTTCGGTCACCACGACCACGAGCCGACTGTTCCGGGCCCGCGCCCGGTGGCGCGCTCCCAGAGCTTCGCGCCCGCTTCTGACGACATGGCGCTCGCGATCAGGTCAGCAACGGCCTTTGCGGCAGGATCGCCCCTCTCCGCACTCTGGGCGACGTCGACGATCTTCTGCTTCGCTGCGGGGTCGCCGGCCTCGGCTTTTTGGGCGGTGTCCTTCACGTGATACGCAGCAATCGTCTGAGCGACCGCATCCTGAGCGCTCTTGAGCGCTTTCGCCGCGACCGGATCTGTCTGGGCCGCTTTCTCGGCCGCTACGACGTCCGGATGCTTCGTCTTCTTACCGAACTCGGCAGTCTGATCGATGATCGGGCCGACGAGCTTGGCAGCCGCGGCCCCCGCAAGGGGTCCGCCGTAGACGGTCGCGACCGCCGTGGCCGCTCCTGTGATCGGAACTTTGAGCTTCTTCACGAGACCTGAAGCGACTTTGTGGATGCCGAGAACATCCAACTTCAACGTGGTGTTCACGACCTTGGTCAGCCCGCCCTTGATGTCGTCGAGCCACCCGCCGCTTGCCACATCGATGTGGCGCGCGATCAGCGCGCCAACGATGGCGTCCTTCGCGGCGCCGACCGCAGTCTGGACCTTGTCGACCACGATCAACGGTGCGGGCTGCGGAAGATGCATGCCTTGATGCGCGCGCGCAATCTTCTGCATCACCATCGTGATCGCAGGCGCGAGGTCCATCGACGTGGCGTAGCACTTCCCGTCGACGCAGATCTTGACGTGCATGACTTGCCGGTCGTCGAAACGCGTCTCGACGAGGGCGCCGCCTGTTGCTGGAGCGAGGACCGGAGCAAGCTCGGCGGTGAGCCCGGCGCGCGAGGGAAGCTCGCCTCCTACGATGTCTACCCAGCCACTGACGAAGGCGCCGTCAAACAGCTCCCGGGATTCGCCATCTGCCGCTGGTACCCAGCTCGGAATCTCGCGGTAAAACGGGTGTCCACCCCACTGCGCGCGCGGCAGAATGATACCCCCGAAGGGATCGGTCACGATGACACGCCAAGGATCCGGGCTGTTCATGGCGTCCTCATCATAGGCGCAGACAGCTGCGCGGTCTCTTTATCGTCACCCCTCACGGCCGTTTGGTCCCGTATTGACCGCGTGCGTTGAGGGCTTGCGCCACCTTGGGCTCATCCGGGCGACGCGCAGGGGGGATCGGCGGTCCCGGAGGCACCGGCAGCCGCGCGGTTGCCTGAAATTCCTCGGCCTGCGCCTGCCCACGTCGAACGAAGTACCGCGTGAGCACGAAGAGGCCTCCAATGAGGCCCGCGGCGCCAACAAGGTGCCCTGGACCGAAGGATGTCGTCGAGAACACGTCCTTGGTGAAGAGCGGGTGCTTCGGCGGCGGCGGACGTGGCGGCGGCGGCGTCGTCAGCTTCGTCGTGACCGTCTTCTTGAAGTCCGTCCAGTCCATCTTCGGCGGCCAGCTCATTGGCCTCCCGCTGGTAGCGCGCGGCGTCCGCGAATCAACGCGGTGTACGACGCCGCAGTGTCTTTTCCGCTGCGCAAGCTCGACGCGAGGCTCGTCACTGCCACGACAGCGCCGATTCCCAGAGCCGCGTACGCGCCGTACTTGAGGAACTTCCACGTGTCCCCGGCTCCCGCCGATACGGCACTCGCGGTCTTCTCGACAGCCGTTCCTGCTTCGTGCCACACGGTCTTGGGCGGATCTGCCGGCTTCGGTGTGTGCATCGTCTGCCCGAGGATCCGCTGCACTTCAGTACCGACGTGACCGTGAAGGTTCTGGACGCGCTTGCTCCAGTTCTCGTACGTGTCCCAGTCGGTCTTCCACTCCTCCCAGGAACTTTGCTCGCTGTAGAACGCCTTCCACTCGTTGAACACCGGCATCACCGTGTCGTGCCACAGCGGATAGAGCGGACTGTTCCTGATCCGACGCGCGGATCCGCTTCACGGCGTTGGCCGGATCGAGCCGGTGGATGTTGAGCTTGAGCGTCTCCGGATCGCCGCCCATCTTGCGGTACAACTCGTTGATCAGCTGATTGAAGGAAGTGTCCGTTTCCTCGACGAGCTTGTCGCGATCACCAACGGTGTGAAACAGCGCGCCCGCGACGGCCGCCCGCGACATCCCGTAGTGCCCGCGCGCGCTCATGCGTCCTCCGAGCCCGACGCGAGGGCGCGCTGTTCGGAACCCGCCGGAAGCTTGCGCGGCGAGCGTCCTCCACGACGGCCCTGACGGATCAGCTCCATGTACTTGTCCCCCGGATCTTTGCCACTGCGCAGATTCGACACGACGCTGGTGATCGCAACGAGAGCGCCGATGCCGAGCGCTCCCCAGACGCCGTACTTCACCGTTTTCCAGACATCGCTAGCACCCTCGGCTAGTGTGCTCGCTCCTGATTTCAACGCGCCGCCGGCATCTGCCCAGACAGTTGTCGCCAGCTCGGTTGGTTTGGGCGCTTCAACGACGAAGCCACGCTTCTCCGCGTCGGCGCGCAAGTTGTCGAGCTTCTTCTTCCAGTCCTCGTACACATCCCAGTTGGTCTGGAAGCGCTCTGCGAACGAGATGTACGCATCCGCGACGGTGCGATCCCCGCCGATTTGGTCGACCTTGAACCTGTGCCACTGTTTGAACAGTGGAAGAGCGTACGACTTCCACCAGGAGACCTTTGCCGGATCGAAGCTCGCCTGCACCGCCTGTCCGCGTTTCTCGGTGAGATCTCGCGCGCGCGCAATGGCCGCGCGGCGCTGCGCTCTCGGCATGAAGGTGTCGAGCGCTTTCTTCGCGTCGAGGAACCCCTGCTTGAAGCCCTCCGCAGGCCCTGCCGCGTACGAAGTGATCTCCGTGTACGGCGGATCAACTTCCTCGCGCCAGTGCCAGGTGAGCTTCTTGTTGATGCCCGCGGCGTTGAGCAGCTTCTCTTTTTCGTACACCGTTTTGAGCAACGGCTGCCACGAGTCGACGACCTTGGAAGCCGCCAGCTCTTCTTCACGTGCCTTCGCCGCCGCGGACGTCTTGCCTCCCATCGGACCACCCATTGCGTCCGTGACATCGCCGACCTGCGGAGCGAGGTTCGCGTAAAGAGCGTCCCAGTCGAGGGCCATCTGCTTGACAGCGTCAGCACGATCGCCCACCGAGTGATAGAGCGTGATCCCGACGAGCGGTGTCGAAACGGGAACGTCCTCTGCGAACGCGCCGCCTACTGTCGTCGCGCCGAACGTCTGAAGGAGTGGTGTGATCCCCTGGAGAACCTTCTCGTAGTGGCGACGGACCGACGGCACCTCGTCATCGCGATGCACTTCACGATCGGTGATCGAAACTTCGAGTCCGTTGAACTGCGGGTACCATTGCACGTCCACCCATCCCGCATTTCGAAGCGCGATTTGCCAGTGGTGCTCACCGATCGCGGTCTGCGTGCCGTTCTTGGCCAGCTCGCTCAGGAGCTTGGCGACGCCGCCGGTCTTGACGTGATCGTACCGCTGCTTGAGCGTGAGCACCTGCACGAGATCCGCACCGACGTACGTGCGACCGTAGCCGTTGGCTCCGTAGTTACCGTACTGACCGCGTCCGTTCATGCGCTGACCCTCTTCACGGCGGATCCTTCGCAGGAAGCGTCGTGTTGTGTGGTGTGTTGCCCTCGGGGAGCATCCTGGCGAGCTTCCATCCGAGCATCATCGCGATCGTGTCGCCCGTGATGTTTTTCCAGGTGTCCTGCGTCGGGTTGGGCCACAGCTCAGGCCACTTGTCCTTGAACTGCCGCTCGATCACCAGATCGAAGAAGAGTCCGCTCGCGAGCGTTGCCCACGCTGGCAAGCGTCCGAGACCCGCCATGACACCGAACGCAGCGTGCGCTGCCGTGAAGCGATCGATGAAGCCGTAGTTGTCTTCGCCCGGCAGTGCCGTGCGTTGCTGACCGACGACAGGAGCGCTGGATGCAACGTGCGCGTTGTAGGGGGGCTTCATCTTGTCATCCATCTCAAAAGGGCTTGGCGACCGCGCCCGATTTGAGGACTCGGAACAAATCCCTGGCGGTCACGTCGATGAGCGTGCTGGTGTCGACGTAGTAGATCATCTTGCGAAGATACGCGCGCAACTTGCCGAGGAAGTCGGGTCGATTGATCAGCGTGTTCGCCCGATCGTTGATGAACCCCTGCCGACGCAGATGCGCGATGACCTGCGCAGCGATCCGGTTGAAGGTTGCGTCGTCGCCGATCACCGCTTGGATCGTCGACAGTACCAGCCCACGCGCACCAGCCCAGTTCGGATCCTTCGTAGGATCGTAAGACGCTGCGTAAACCGTTTCACCAACACCCGTCCATGACCAAGCCGCCGCGACCGGATAGTAGTGCCCGTCTTGACCAACGTAGTAGTCATTCATTGCGCTGCTCCTTCACGCGCCATCGGCACGCTCGCATCACCGAAGTTCTCTGCCTGGACGTACGCCTTGCCGTTCGAATCCTTGTCGAACGCTCCGGCATACGCGTAGTTCGCCTTGCCCAGGCTCGTTGCGCGGTTGAGTCCGTCGATCGCGTCATCGAGCGTGTTGAACGGTTGCGAGTGCGCCCTGCCGTCCACCGTGATCACAACGACCACGGCAGCACCCGGCTTCGCCGTTGCGATCTGCTGTGTGCGTGCGCGATACGCTTCGATTTCGGCACGCGTCGCGCCGACGATCGGAGCGCGCCGTGGACGAGGTCCCGGTGCGGCCTTGCCGTAGCCACCGAACTTCTCGATGTACGGCGCCGGCCAGCTGTCGCCACGCTTGTCGAAGTACGCGGCGTACGTGTACGCGTTCTGATCTTGCGTAGCCGTGTTCAGCCAGTCATCCGCATCGTCTGGGCTGTCGAACGACAGCGCGTGCCACAGGTTGTCGCGCGTCGTGTGAATGATACCGATCGCATCGCCCGCACGCTTCTGCGCCATGAGGCGAGCGCGCGCGCGAAGAGCGTTCCGTGCTTCTTCGAGCTTCCGTGCTTCTTCGTGCCTGGCTTCTTCGGTTGTGACCCCCACCATGTACTCGTCGTACTGACCAACAGCCGTCGACGAACGGTCCGTGACGTACTGCGAGATCATGGCAAGGTGCGCGGGGTCGTAACTCTTGCTCCACGAAACCGGGCTTGGCCAGTGGCGGCTCGTCTTATCGAACACCGCGCGCGCGATGATATCGGACTGTTGACCGAGTGCGCGAACGTAGTCCTTCGCTTCGTCAAGCGCGGTGAAACTCAGGATCTGCGGCGAGGGCGCGAACGTGACCTGGCGACCTCCGGACGGAGACGGAGACGGAGACGGAGCTGGCAGCCACCACACGTAGAAGTTCGCGGGCGGCATCGACGGGGTGTATTCCGCGATGTCACGGATCGCGCTCTGGATCAGAGAGCGCGCCAGCGCGGAGGCTTGCCGCTTCGCGGCTTCATCGACCTGCGCGCCGACCCACGGAGCGAACTCCACCCATGGTGCGTTCCCCACGATGTCCACCCATGGAGCGTTCCCCACGATGTCCACCCATGGCGCGTTCCCCACGATGTCCATCCACGGCTCAGCGCCAACCGGCGGTACGCAGCCGACGAAGTCGACCCACGGATCGTCACCGACCGAAGGAACGCCGCAGCCGACGAAGTCGACCCACGGATCATCACCGACCTTGGGCGGCGCGCCACCCGGCAGAAGAGGCCGCACGACGTCGCGCAGCGGCGTGACGTTGGGACGTGACGCGGGCGGCTCTTGGTACCGCCGTAGGAAGTAGCCCGCAGCGCCGCCAAGGGGCAGTCCGAGGAAGAAGGGCCACACGTTGCCGACCTGCTCGTTACCGACCATCGGCGTCCGATTGAAGTGCTCCATGCCGGGCACAGGCGCGTCCAGATTCGACAGCGCGAACACGGCAGCGTAGTCGTGCTCGGGCTGCTGCTGGATGTGGCTGCTGAACCAGCCCTGCGCGTCAGGCAGCGTTCCGAAGAGATAGACACTCTGCCGCAGCCCGCTGCGAATGTAGCCGTAGTACGGCGACGGATTCTGCGTGGCGGCGTTTCGCACAGCCCTCGCGGCAACTTCGGGGTAGCTGTGACCGTCGGCTCCGACGTAATCAGCGTATGCGTTCATGGCTTGTTCTCCTTCGGCGCCGGACACCTTCGGCGTTGGCTTACTGCGATTGCGAGCTTCGCGATCTCTGGGGCCTTCGCGAGGATCTCTTGCGCGGCTAGGTTACCCTGCGCCGCGTCCTCGGTAACTTTATTGTACGTGCTCACCAGCGCACCTTACCCAGCGGCGCTTGGGGCGTTGGTGCCGCTGATGGTTGCGCGGAAGCAAGGCCGCGCATGCCACCCAGTCGTGCGTCCATGGCGTCCGGCATGACTTTCGGTGGAGGCTGGAAAAGCACCGAGCGAAACACGTGAGGCACGCCATCCTTCCACCACTGCACGGTCCCGCACTTACCGCAGGTGTGCGAGCCAGGATCGCCCACGTTGAACGCGCCGAGATGCTGCCAACTGTTCCCACAAGATTCGCATGTATGTCTGTGGCAATCAAAAACATACAAACCAAGTGCCGTAATACCTACGGCTGCGCCAAGTGTGATCGCGAGCGTGCGTAGTGTATTAGGAGAGCTATGCGGTTTGCGATCATTCATCTGAAGCCTTATCAGATGATATTTGGTGTGTCGTCAGCAAATGGCTAAGGTCTGCGTGACGCAAGTAGTGCGCGGCGCGTTCTAGTAATTCAGGATCGTCGTTCACGCACCCCATAATTATGTTGCACCGACTGCACACGAAACCGCGCAGACGTCCGGTCGCATGATCATGATCCAACGAGAGACGGCGGTTCTTGCGAGACTCAGGAAACTTGCAGATTGTGCATAATCCGTCACAGGTCGCGAACAGTACGGCGAACTGGTCAACGGTGATTCCAAAACGCTGTTTCAAGTGAATGGCGTCGCGGACTTTTTCGTTGCTGCGCTTAATAGCCGCCTTGTACTTTTCTGGATTGTTTTTTCGCCAAACCTTGCTCTGTACGTCTGCGCATTTTTTACAAATGGATCGCCAATAGACTGTTCCCGTAGGGCCGGTGCTCTGACGATGAAAGGAAGAGGGGCGTCGGCTTTTTTTGCACTTAGTGCAAAGCTTAAATGGTCCTTGCACCGCTACTCGTTTGGCAGCGCGCGCGGCATAGAAACCTTGCAGTCTTTCTGCCGCCTGCGCTGCAAACGCTCCATCGAGTAATTGAGCTGCTCTAAGCTCACGGCCTGCCCTTCTAAATTCACCGCAAGCGTGTGCGGCTACAGCTCGTGTCACAAATCCGTCGAAAATTTCGAGCGAGTCCTCATGAAGGCTGTGCCGCATCGCTAAAGTTACTTCCAAACGCTTGTGATATTTAGATGTTCGCGCCATCCAGCTGCAAAGATAGAGCGAGGGCCTGACAGTCGCGTCAGGATAGTCGTGCGTGTTCGCGCTGAATACGGCATTCCCGGTAATTTTCGCGTAGTTAGCGAGAGCCGTCATGCCGCCTCTTGTGCTTGCTCTTGTGCTTGCGCCCGTACTCACCGCGCTCGTTGCAGCGATCACGGTCGTCGTCGTCGTCGTGATCTCGCCGCTTCATGTGATGGTGTGCCGGCGTCCGCGCGAAGGGCTGCTGGGGCAATGACGGCGCTGCTTGCGTCATGCGTACCTGTCCTGGTGCGCCCTGTTCAGGCGCGCCTTCCGGTAGCGACGAAGGTCCCGCTGTTTTCGAACGAGGGCCGCTGACGATGAAATATCCGACGAGCAGCGCGAGGCCGCCCACACTGCCGCCAACAAGCAGCTTCTTCTTGGTCTCGTCGGAGAGCGCCACGATCAGCCCACCTTCTTCAGCATGAGGGCTGACGGAAACGTAATGGTGCCCGAGCCACCGCTGCCGCTGATCCGCTGTGTGAAGACCCACGGCCCGCGGATCTCGGTAACGACGTAACGGTTCTTGTCGTCGCGATCCGCCCGCTTGACGATGTCGCCAACACCGATGGACGAGCCGTGGAGGACGGCGGGCGGTACGGTGACCGCGGTGAATGCGCGCGCTGTCGTCGCGTGCGCGTGCGAGCGGCGGCGCGAAGACGTTTTCTTCGGCGATCGCTTCGTCGTTTTCTTCGACGCGTGCTGACGTGAAGACTTCTTCACGCCGAGTGCGCGACGGAAGCGGCGTGCCCCCGTCGGGTATGCCGCCCAGTCGGGCGAAAAGCCGCCGCGCGACAGCCAGCGTTGAAGGTTGGCAACCGCTTCGCGCGTGTCTGCATCGACGCGCGAGGCCTCGTCGATCATGCGCAATGTCGCGTTGGGATCCATCTAGGCGCTCCTCCCCTGCCGCTTGGGACGTGCGTGCTCTGCGAGCCCGCGCAACGTCGTGCCCGCATCCTGCCGCAAGCTCGTCAAAAAGCTTTGCTGTGGCAGATCGAGTTTTTTGTAGAGCTGATCGATCAGGCGCGCCTGATGCCGGTTCCACAGCACCACACCCACGAGCGCGACCGCGCCGAGGACCTGCGCGATCGGCCACGAGGACTTCCGATCGATGTAGATCGTCGCGACGCGATCGGGCTGTCCGACAGCGCTTTCAAGCGTGGCGCCCACAGCCGTAGCCCCCGAGCGCAGAAGCACGGACTCGATGTTGTCAGCGAGGATGCTCGCGAGCTGCTCGCGAACACGCGCCGTGTCGTCCACGCTGTGAGCGCGCGTGCTTTCGATCGTGACGACAAGCGAACCCGCGAAGTCGGGCAGCCACGAGGTGCGGACCCGGGCAGCGGTGTCAGCAAGTTCGAATTCCCACACGTTCGTCTTGATCGACTTGCCGCTGCCGGATCGCGCCAGCGCCGTGAGCAGCTCTTGCACCGTGGCAGCTTTGACCCCACCGTACCGCTGCACCAACCGAATGCCGGGCACGAAGGTCGCGCCGACGTCGGCGTTCACGCCGATCGGACCACGCGTGCCGTAGTGCCCGCGAGCCGTCATTCAGAAGACTCCGTTGGTGTTCATAAACGCCTGCGTCGTGTGCGGAAAGCGCTTGCGATCGTTTGGATGTTCGAGCCAGCCCGCAGCGCCATCGAGCCCTGCGTACTGGATGACTCCGAGCATTCCCGAAAGGGTGATCATCTGATTGTTGTCGATGCCCGGCAGCAAAATCGGACGTCCGAGATACTGCGCGAACAGCTCGCTCGCGACGCCGTGACGATGCGCGTCCGCCAGATCCGCGTCGAGCGCCTGGCGCTGCGCCTCGGACGAATTCTGGATGACCGCTGGATTGATACCCAGCTCGACGAGGCGCTCTCGCCGCTGCCTGTACTGGCCGACGTGCTTCGACGAGGCGAATTGCGGAGACTCGCGTTCGAGACGGATCACGAAGTCCCGCCACGCGCCGTCGCCAATACCTTGAATCGGCGAGCCGGGATCCATCGCGCGTGTGCGCGCCGCCGCCTGCGGAAGCCCCGCGGCTTCTTGCATGCGCGCAACCATCTCGGGCGGCAGGCCCGTCGCCTGCGCTGGAGACGACGCGGCAACCGGTGGCGGGACGCTGCCCACGGTAACCTTCGTCGGCAGCGCCCCGCCCGCTTTCGACACCAGATCCATGAACCGCGCAGGATCGGAGTCGAGTAGCGCGAGGATGTCGTTGTCCGTAACCGTCGTCAGCGGCCCCTGGGGTGTCGGAGACGCGGCTGCGGGAGACGCCGGGGGCGCGGGCGTAGATGGGGCCACTGGAGCAGCAACTGGTGTTTGCTGCGCCGGGCTCGGGGCATTCGGAGCACTCGGTCCTGGCGAGGGTGCTGCCTCGTGGGGACGAAGCACGGAGGCCGGTGGAGGTACGACCAAGCAGGCGCGTGCAGGATGCGCGGGATAGACCGTCGCATCAGCAGCCTCTCTCGGCGATCGGACGGGCGCGCAAGAGCCGCGCTCGTGGCGGACGGGTGCGCATGCGCCGCGGGTGTGCGCGCGCATGCGCTGCCGCTGCTCGACAACGGGAGCAACGAACGCCATCACGATGTCGGATGCAAGATCATCGCGGCCGATGGCTTGTGCTTCAGCGATCGCGCAGAGCACGACGGTCGGTGGCGGCGTACGCCCAATCCTGATGATCTCGCCGAGCACCGCGATCGGTCCCGGCACGCCTGGAGGAAGTGGCGACGTCCCTGGAGGAAGCGGCGACCCTCCTGAAGGAAGCGGTGCAGGTTCCAACCGGAACGGACCCGGCGCGCGCGGCGCAGCCAGTTGACGCGACGGCGGTGCCGCGTCACGCGACGAGTTGCGTGCAACAGCAACAGCGATCGCGCCGAACACAAGGATAGGCAAAAACCACATAGATCACCGACCTCCCCGCCATGAGGGAACCACATCAGCGATCTCACGATCGAGTTGTGCCGAGCGTGTCTTGGGCGTGTTCGGCATTGCCGAGACAGTGCTGTGCGAGCGTCCGGTGGCGCGCCCGTACTGCGCGCCGTACGTCTCGCGCAGCCACGAGTCCATCGCGTTGGCGTCCGCGATTTTGAGAACTTGCTGCCGCGCCACGGGCGCGCTCGTCGGCCAGAGCGCGAAGTAGGCGTTGTTGGGAACCGACCACTCGACGCGCAAGCTCTCGGGAGTCCGCCACGCGATCTTCTTCGCGTGATGCGTCGGCACCAAGCGCGGCTTGCTCAGCTCTTTCTGCTGTTTCTTCGGCAAGAGATGATCGTAGTTCCCCAGCTCGAACTCCGCCTCGAAGTCGCGTGTGAGATCTTCGGCGGTGATCTTGCGCGTCGACGCGTCGAACATCTTGTGCCACGCCTGTCCCGGCGAACCGAATTCCTTGGCGTACTTCTTCGCACCGCTCTCCGCGAGATGTCCGAACGCCTTCACCGCGAGATCGTGCTTGTACTGACTCTTGATCTTTTTGGACGCAAGATTCTTCAAGATCGGCACGTGCTGTTGCCGATGCAAGGAAGCATCGTTGTCGATGTAGAGCTTCAGCTCGTGTGCTTCGGTGGTGCTCATAGGGTCCTAGATCATATCTTGCTGGTGTAACTTCCGCCCATCCCGAGGCGCTTGGACGGATCTTCAACGAGCGGATTTTGCTCGCCCATGCTCTGGTACTGCTGCCAGCCAGGCATGCCGACGCAGACGTGCACCATCTGGATCCCATCCTCGGGAACCATGTGCGCCGGGTGTCCCAACCGCACCATCATGTCCTTGGGAACGTTCCGCCACTTGATGAGCGGCTCCGCGGCCTGGCCAAGAACGCGAAGCTCCGCGACGCGCCAAGCCACGAGCCGGTCACAGTCACCATGGCCATCCTTGAGGACCTGTGGAATGTCCTTCCAGTTCTCCTCGCCGGGCGGATCTTCCTTGTAGCGAACACCCGACGCGTAGAGCGGTGGAATCGGATAGCCAAGGCCCTTCTGGGCGCGGCGAAGCGAGCGGCGCAGGTGCCACTCGTTGACTTTGATGAGGCCTTCGAGCAACGGGATGATCGGCGCGAAGTGCCGATCTTCGTCGCGATCGTCCTCGTCAAAGTTCTCGGGAAGCGTCAGGTGGACCTTCGGCGTCAGCATCACAGCCACCCGTAGCGCGGCGCGTACGAGCGCAGGACCTGGTCACGCGCCCACTCCGCGTAGTCAGGATTCTCGTAGCCGCGGTAGTACCAGAACAGGTACTGCCAGTACCAGTACCAGTACGGATCGTAGTACGGATACCAGCGCGGCCAGTAGTCGTAGCCGGGCACGAAGATGTAGTCGTCGTGCTGGTGACGTGGCCGGCGACGGCGATCGTCACCGTCGCGATCACGATCGCGGTCACGATCGCGGAGATCCTCGGGACGTGTCGTGACCCGCGGATCGTACGACTGCTGTGGCTGCGGCTGTGGCTGTGGCTGTGGCTGCGGTGTCGGACGCGGTGGCCGCGGATCACGCGGCGGGACACGCGGGCCTACCGGCTGCCCTTGCGGCGCGCGATGATCACGGACGACCGGGCCTTCCCCACGTCGGTGATCGCGAAACTCTTGGCCCAGAAAAGTGACGGACGGATCCCATGTCATCAGAGCACCCCCAGTTTGTGCAGTAGCTCGACGATCGATCCGCCGCCGAGAATGCCGCCCGCGATCTTGGCGATCGTGGCGCGGTGATCTTTCTTGGCCTGTACCTTGTCGAGGCCTTCTTCTTTGGTCACCTCGACCTTGGCAAGTCCCTCCGCCCTCGACACCTCGACCTTCGCCAACTCATGCGCCTTGTTGACGTCGACCTTCGCCGTGAACGTGACGTGCTCACGCTCCGCAGCCTGCTTGGTCGACTCCTTGACGAGACCGATCAGCTCGGTGAGCGCTTCTTTTTGGCCATCGAGCTTGCCAACGGCCCCGCCAACATCGGTGCGCAGGCCCCCGACTTCACCAGTGAGCTTCTTGACGTCGGCGCGAACGTCTTTGACGTCGTCCTTCAACTCGTCTCGAACATCTTTGACGCTGCGCTTCAGCTCGTCGTGGCGTTTCTCGACGTCGCGCTTCAGCTCGTCATGTTTGGTTTCAAGATGGCTGAAACGCTCATCAGGAGGGCGAGTCGCTCGACGTTCGTCTAGCTCTTCGCCTTCATAGCGCTCCGTGATCTCGTCACTCGCAAATTCCTTCACCACGCCGCCACGATCCCGCTCTTTGCGCGCTTCGAACCCCGCCATGTCGCGTTCGTCCTGGCTCTGCGTGCGAGGCTTCCGCGAACCGAACGGAGGATTTCTGCGGCTTTCGTCGGACATCTTTTGACTGAAGGGGCATGGTTCAAAGTTTAGGCGCTCCGTCGCCGAATCGAACGGCGTCTTGTCACTCGCGTGACCCTGCGGAGCTGTCATACGAGCTAGAAGTCAGCTCCGAGCAGCGTGTGCATCCGACGCCGGCCGTAATGAAGACCGAAGCGCCCGCGCGGCACTGCGACCTGGTAGGGCACAGCGTAGTACGCGGCCGGATAGCTGTACGCCGCGTAGTCGTAGTACGGCCAGCCCCAGCCGCCCCAGCCAGCGCCCCAGTACGGCCAGCCCCAGCCACCCCAACCACGGCCGCCGCTATGGCCACCGCCGTGACCGCCGCCGTGACCGCCGCCGTGACCGCCGCCGCTATGGCTACCGCCGCCATGGCCGCCACCGCCACCACCGCTACCGCCACCACCGCCACGACCGATGATGTCTACGTATTCGCCGCGTGGCATGGCTAGATCGCCGCCGTTCCAACGAGCGCCGCGAAGAACGGCGCGCCGCTCTCGTTGAGCCCGATGTAGGTCACGACGATGACGATGTCCATCGCCGTCTGCGCCGTCTCGAAGCGAACGAACGTGTCGATCGCGTTCACCGCGAACAGATCACCCGGAACGTCACCGCTCTGGACGAACTGCGACCGGTTGCCGATCTTGATGTCGTTGATGATCCAGTCCGCGGCACCACCGGCGGTGCCCGCGTTCGAGACCATGAAGCGATCACCGCGGAACGCGCGCGCCTGCGGGCGACCCGTGATCTGCGCCGACTGCGTCGGGAGGATCGGCACGCCCGTCGAGAGCGGCAGGATGTCACGCGCCGCGAACGTCGCAGGCGCCGCATCGACGAGCGCCGCGCGCGGAGCAAACGGCATCGCCGCTGGAACCGGACCGCCGAGCCCCTGGCCGACGATGTCCATCCATTGGCCCGTCGTCGTCGGTGTCGGTGCGCCACCTGGTGCAGGCGGCGCCGGAGGCGCCATGCCGCCAGGAGCAGGACCGCCTGGGAATCCCCCAGGAGCCTGCTGCTGCTGCTGCGCCATCACGAGCTGCTGGAGAAGTGCGAGGATGGCCGGATCGGTTCCGCCGCCGCCGCCGCCGCCGCCGTACATGGCATACGGGTCGTAAGCCGGGTACGGGTACGGGTAGCCGTAGCCGCCACCGTAGAAGCCACGTTGCTGATGGCGCTGGCCGCGACCACCACCGGGACCTCGGCCGCCGCCGCCGCCGCCGCCGCCACCACCGCGCTGCTGGCCGACGATGTCGACCCAATTTCCGAGTGCGTATTCGTTGTACATGGGAGAACCTTTCGCGTTCAGCTGACGAACGTGGTCACGCGCTCGTGCCACGGAAGTTGACGACGGCCCTTGCGCTTGAGGTCGGCTCGCGGTCGAGCGCTCAGCACGCCGATAATGATCGACGTGCTCAGCGCTTGATCGTGATTCGTCATGTTGGTCATTGGGGATTGGTACGAGCGCGGCAGTCGCCGCGCTCTCCACGCGAGAAGAACTTGACCTAGATCGCCGCGGTACCGACGAGGGCCGCGAAGAACGGTGCGCCGCTCTCGTTGAGGCCGATGTAGGTCACGACGATGACGATGTCCATCGCCGTCTGCGCCGTCTCGAAGCGAACGAACGTGTCGATCGCGTTCACCGCGAACAGATCGCCCGGAACGTCACCGCTCTGGACGAACTGCGACCGGTTGCCGATCTTGATGTCGTTGATGATCCAGTCCGCGGCACCACCGGCGGTGCCCGCGTTCGAGACCATGAAGCGATCACCGCGGAACGCACGCGCCTGCGGGCGACCCGTGATCTGCGCCGACTGCGTCGGCAAGATCGGAACACCCGTCGAGAGCGGCAGGATGTCGCGCGCCGCGAACGTCGCAGGCGCCGCATCGACGAGCGCCGCGCGCGGCGGGAACGGCATCTGCGGAGCCTGCGGCGCCATCATCGGCGCCGGAGGACCCGCCTCTTGGCCGAGCAGCACGGTCCCGTATCCGCCGTACACCGTCGGAGAGAGAACACGCCCCGCCGGTACGTCGAGCACCGGATAGCCGCCGTAGCCGCCGTAGCCGCCGTAGCCGTAGCCGTAGCTGGGCCAGCCGTAGCCGTAGCCGTAGCCGCCCCAGCCGCCACCACCGCGCTCACCGCCACCACCGCGCTCACCACCACCACGATGGCCGCCGTGACCACCGCCGTGTCCGCCGCCATGGCCGCCATGGCCGCTTGCTCCGATATATGGGTCGTATGTCATGGTTCCCTTCCTTGTTCTTTCTCGCGTTTTTGTTTCGTGCTCCGTCGCCGAATCGAACGGCGATCGTCGCAGGACCCGCGACCCTTCGGAGCTGTCGTTCCTAGAGCGCTGCGGTCCCCACCAGCGCCGAGAAGAATGGCGCCCCGCTCTCGTTGAGGCCGATGTAGGTCACGACGATGACGATGTCCATCGCCGTCTGTGCGGTCTCGAAGCGAACGAACGTGTCGATCGCGTTCACCGCGAACAGATCGCCCGGGACGTCGCCCGACTGCACGAACTGCGACCGGTTGCCGATCTTGATGTCGTTGATGATCCAGTCCGCCGCGCCACCCGCGGTGCCAGCGTTCGAGATCATGAAGCGCCGACCAGCGAACGCGCGCACCTGTGGGCGTCCCGTGATCTGCGCCGACTGCGTCGGCAGGATCGGCACGCCCGTCGAGAGCGGCAGGATGTCCCGACCAAGGACACTCGCAGGCGGTGCTTCGACGAGCGCCGCATGCGGTCCCATCAGATCGCCGCTCGGAACTGCACTTTGCAGATCGACCCACTGCCCCGAGATGGTCCCGGTGCCGCCGAACAGCCCGCTGAAGAAGTCGCTGATGCCCGGTCCCGTGAGGTTCTGGACGCCGCGCGGCTGCCCCGGACGAACGGCTACACCGCCGCCACCGGCGGCGCCGCGATGGTCACGAACGACAGGACTGACGCCAGGCCTGTTGTAGGTCGGCGAGGTCGGCGGCGCGTACGCGCGATCGCGCTCCCAGTGACCGGCGGTCGATCCGTACGCAGGGACCCAGTGGAAGCCCGGACGCGAGCCCGGCTGCGGCTGGTACGGCTGCGGCTGTTGCGGATAGCCGGGCTGCGGATAGCCGGGTTGTGGATAGCCGGGCTGCGGATATCCGGGCTGCTGCGGATAGCCGCCACCCGGATAGCCACCACCTGGATAGGCCTGCTGCTGCGGCTGCCAGGGCATTCCCTGGAACCACGGATTCTGCTGACGCCACCACGCGGGCTGCGATTGCCACCACGCGGGAGGCGTCTGCTGCGGATATCCGGGAGGCGGCCACTGCTGTCCGCCGGGATATCCCTGCTGACCGCCCTGCTGACCACCCTGGCGCCACAGCTGCTGCTGCTGCTGCTCGGGAAATTTTTCCCAGTCTTTCTTCGATCCGGTCCACCACGGTGGAGGCTTGCGCCACCAACGATTGTTGTCGCCGCGGTCGCCGCGCTCGCCGCGCTCATCGTTGTCCTTGCCGACCATGTCGACCCACTGACCGATCAGCGCTTGGACCTCGTTGGGGCCCATGTAGCCATTCGACGCCATGATCAGACCCCCACCGTTTGGAACGGCACGCCGCCACAAGCAGTGCCGTGCCGCTGACCAAGATGTGTATTGGGAGTCTTGTGCATGGGTCGTGTCCTTTCCACTGTCAGAACCGTTCGGTGCTCCGCCGCCGAATCGAACGGCGACCTGCCGCAACAAAGCGGCCCTTCGGAGCTGTGCTCGGCTAGATCGCGGCCGTACCGACGAGTGCCGCGAAGAACGGCGCGCCGCTCTCGTTGAGCCCGATGTAGGTCACGACGATGACGATGTCCATCGCCGTCTGCGCCGTCTCGAAGCGCACGAACGTGTCGATCGCGTTCACCGCGAACAGATCGCCCGGGACGTCGCCCGACTGCACGAACTGCGACCGGTTGCCGATCTTGATGTCGTTGATGATCCAGTCCGCCGCGCCACCCGCGGTGCCGGCGTTCGAGACCATGAAGCGATCACCGCGGAACGCACGCGCCTGCGGGCGACCCGTGATCTGCGCCGACTGCGTCGGGAGGATCGGCACGCCCGTCGAGAGCGGCAGGATGTCGCGCGCCGCGAACGTCGGCGGCGCCGCATCCACCAGAGCCGCGCGAGGCGGGAACGGCATCGCCGGAGCCTGCTGCGGAGCCATCATCGGCGGTGCCATCATCTGGGGCGGCATCATGGGCGGACCCGCCGGCATCGGCGGCGGCGGCGGTGCCGCCAGCGGAGCGCCATCGGCGCCGAGGTACGCCATCGCGTACGGGTTGTAGCCGTAGCCCGGCGCGCCGTAGTTCATGAGGCGTCCACCGTACTGTTGGCCAGGCCAACCGCGGCCGACCTGATCGTTCTGACCGACGATGTCCACCCAGCCAGCCAGAAGCGCCCGTACCTGGTTCGGATCGAGACGAGGATTCATACCGTATGCCATACAGACCTTTCGCGACAAACCTGTCGCTGCGCGGTCGCGCGCTCGCGCCGCAAAAGAGAGGAAACACTTCGTTGATCGAACCTCGCACTTGAGGTCGGCTAGCCGAGGGAGCGACGACACCTCGCGCTTGAGGTGGCGGCGGTCTCGCGGTCGAGCCCTCGCGCACCGTCACTCACCAAAAGCGAGAGATGGTACGTCAGGGCCAGATCGTGAGATCTGTAGTGACAAAGAACGGAAGAGTCGTGATCGAGTTACGGTTGCGCGGGTGCGTGCGCCGCAGCCTGCATGCGCTGGACGATGGCCGCCATGTCCTGATCGTTGAGGTCGCCCGCGCCGACGTAGGCGTCGTAGTAGTCGCCCTTGACCGGAGGTGGAGCGCCCGCACCGTGCTTCGGCCAACCGTTCTCGTACGGCTGCGTCCACGGATGACCGCCGCCGCCGAACGGCTTGCCGGTTTCCTTCCAGCGCTTGCCGAAGGCATAGCCCGTCGCCGCGAGATACGAGCCGACGAAGCCGTTGCCGAGGTTGTTGAAGTGCTCGCTGTACTTCTCCAGTGCCGGCGAGTTGGTCGAGGCGAAGCCGGCGGCGAGGAAGCCGGCGCCGAGGAGCAGGTTCAGCGGCAGCGGGCCGATGGCCTTGCCTCCCGTCCCGCCTTCGATGGCGCCGCCAGCCCACGCGCCGAAGCCCGTCTCCAGAAGGCCGAAGCTCTTCTGCGCGTAGCCCGCGATGCTCGCCTTGATGGTGTCGAGCCGTTGCATCGTCGCGTGATGGCGGCGCGCCATGTGATGCAGGTGCTCTTCCGTGATGTTTGCCATGAAAAAAATCCTTTCGAACAGCGGACGAAAACTGACTCTTCTGATCACCTAAGGCCCGACCAAGGACTTCTCGGTACGGGCCTCGGCGCGTGAGCGCCGCTTGTGTCGATCGTGAGCTAGTCGTACCAACCAGACATCGGGGGCGGGGGCGGCGCCGTCGGAGCGGGCGCGCCCTTCGGCCAGCCGTTCTCGTACGGCTGCGTCCACGGGTGTCCGCCGCCGCCGAACGGCTTGCCGGTTTCCTTCCACCGCTTGCCGAACGCATAGCCGGTCGCCGCGAGATACGAACCGAGAAAGCCGTTCCCGAGATTAGTCAGGTGACTTCCAAGAGTCGACTTTTTTGCAGTGACTCGGCTGAAATCGGGACCGACCTCACGCGTGATCGTGATGTCCTCTTTGTTGTCGAGGATCGCGCCGATAGCTGCGAGCGCGAGGCCGATGCCGAGATTGAGTGGAATCGGCCCAAGCGCCTTGCCGGACGTACGCCCTTCGAGCACGCCACCGGCCCACGCACCGAAGCCGGTCTCCAGAAGGCTGAGCCCCTTCTTCGAGTAGACCGCCATCTTCTCGTGGACCGTGTCGAGCTTCTGCATCGTGGCGTGATGACGCCGCGCCATGTGATGCAGGTGCTCTTCGGTGATGTTTGCCATCGTTCAGGTCCCTCTGATCGCCCAAGGCCCGACCGAGGACAACTCGGGACGGGCCACGACACGAAGTGTCGATGTACTTGGGCAGTGGTGTGTGGTTGCGCGACTGATCACCAGCCAACGGCTGGTGCGCCCGGACCAGGAGCGCCCGGAGGCGGCGCGCCCGCGCCGCTCTTCGGCCAGCCGTTCTCGTACGGCTGCGTCCACGGGTGTCCGCCGCCGCCGAACGGCTTGCCGGTTTCCTTCCAGCGCTTGCCGAACGCGTAGCCGGTCGCAGCGAGATACGACCCGACGAAGCCGTTGCCGAGGTTGTTGAAGTGCTCGCTGTACTTGTCGAGCGTGGGGCTGTTGTGCCCGGCGTAGCCCAGCACGAGGAAGCCCGCGCCGAGCAGCAGGTTCAGGGGCAGAGGGCCGCTGGCCTTGCCTCCCGTCCCGCCTTCGATGGCGCCGCCGGCCCACGCGCCGAAGCCCGTCTCCAGAAGGCCGAAGCTCTTCTGCGCGTAGCCTGCGATGCTGGCCTTGATGGTGTCGAGCCGCTGCATCGTCGCGTGGTGACGACGCGCCATGTGATGGAGATGTTCTTCGGTGATGTTGGCCATTGGGTTCCTTGATTGGCTAAGGCCCGTCCGAGGGCTGCTCGGTACGGGCCACGGCGAAGGCGCCGCTCGCGCTTTGTCGCTCGGAGCTAGCGGTTGTCGACCTCGACCTTGGGCTGATTGGCCATCACTTCGAGCTGCGTGAGCACGGTGCGGCCCTCGTCGGTGAGACGAATGCGCGGGTGCTCACCCGGGCGCTGGATGACCGTGACGAGATTTCGCTGCGCCGCGTAGGCAATACCGGCTTTCGCCTCCGCGGTGTCGGGCATCGCGTACTCCCCGCCCGTCTTCATGAGCAGCGTCAGGAGCTGGATGTCGAAGCGGGTCAGCGCGACCTGCTTCATGTGTGCGCGATCGATCTGGCTGTTCACGGAGTCTTCTCCAGTGCCTTGAGGATCTGGTTCGCGAACTCGCGCGTTGCGCACTCGGTGCGCGCGTTGCCGCCGTCGGTGACGACGTAGATCGTCTCCCCCGTCTTGGGATGCGCCGCTTCGACGATGTAGAAGTGCGGTTTCTTGACGGCCGGCACGGCGGCAGTTGCGGCTGCTTTCGCAGCCGTCTTCGGCTTGTCCTTGGGAGAGGACGCAGGCGTGTCGATCACACGGCGCTTTGTGCGCTGCTCTTGAAGCTTCTCTTCCGTCTGCTTGCCGCGGTTGAGCACGCGCGACGCCGTGTCGATGGCGTTGTCGAAGCCGTCGAAAAAGCGATCGATTGCTCGGGTGGTTGAATCCGGCACTGCATCACCTTTAGCCGATTCGTAAGTGCAGATCGCAGATCTGCCTAAAACTTCCATGTCTCCACTATTAGAACTAGAATTAGAAAGCTTGGCCAACAGACCCACCCCCACGACGAAAAAACCAGCAGTTAGCCCAAAGAAAGGGCAGCAAGGGGCGACGAATCCGAAACAGAAAGTTTTTTTGGCGCCCGCCGCCGAAGTCGTTCCAGCGGCCCCCGTAGTTCCAGAATCGCGCGACTGGTTGACGCGCTACGAGGCGTCCGATCGGTTGTCGTGCTCTCTGCAAACACTCGCCAACTACGAGCGAAAAGGCCTGCTGCACCCCCAACGAAGCTACCGCGTCGATGGTCGCGGGCACGAACGGCTCGTAATCGTCTACAGCCCGGACGACGTCGGAAAGCTCGCCGTGCGTATGAACCGCGGGACGATTTTTCCCCGAGACGCGGGTGAAGTTACTGGGCGCGCGTTCGACCTCTTTGAAGAGGGCAAGCGCGATCGAGAAGTCATTCGCGAGTTACGCCTGACAGTCGAAGCGACACAGGACCTCCGTGAAAAATGGAAGGACGCTGGCGCCACGGAGATCGTAGTCACAGAAAAAGCGAAGGAAGCCCTTGTGAAGATCGTTGGACCGTTCGACAGCGTCACAGATCTCGTCGACTGGCTTCAATCGGTCGTTGTGATCGCACCAGGCACGAAGCGCGCCTTGGAGCGTCTCGTGGGTCCCTTCACAACGGCTGTCGATCTCGTCGAGCGCGTCACGGCACTGAAGAGCCCGACGGCATGAAGGGCACCTGTCGTAAAGCAGCAACGCGCTTCGCGTCGAAGGGCACGTCCATGGATACGGGTAATTTGCTACCCACATCACGATACGGTTACTTGCACGGCCTCAAGCTCGGCACACCGCGTGCTCTATCTCAGACCCATGAGCAAGACCCGCAGCCGCAAAGCCCGCGCGACCGCTGACCGCTCCGCCACCACCGACGTCGTAACCCAGTTGGAGTGCGCGATCCGCCGCCCGCAGGCGACGCTGATCGGTGCACTCGTCGGCGGCATCGTTCCCTGGTTCGCGCGCACGCTCGCGCACGACCAGCTCCCCGCCGCGTGGTCGGCCGGTAACTCGGCGCTGGCGGCCGTCATGCTCGCCGTCGTGTTGGGCTGCGCGCTCTTCTCGGCGATCACGGTGTACAAGTTCGGTCGTGCCACGTTCAACGACACGCGCAAGGCGCTCGGTTTCGTCGCGGCGATCGAGGGTGTGATGCTCGTGTCGACTGGAGCTACCAGCAACGTCGCGCTGTTCGTGCTCATCCTCATCAACGCCCTCGCGAACGGTTCGGCGATCGCGCTCGCGCGTGAAGCAACCTGCAAGCGTCGGGAAGCGGCGGCGCGTGCGTCTGCAACGCGCGCTCGTAGCAAGAAGCCGGCTGCAAAGTCCCCGATCGAGGTTGTCGAGGTTGTCGACGCGCCTGCGTCTAAAGGGCGCTCGGCGCGCGTTAGTCAGTCAGTGGCTCCGCACTGGTGCGGCGCGGTGGATGACGTGATCGACGCCGAGATCGTGTCCGAACAGAAGTTCCTCGCGTAAAAGGCCCCTCTCATGCCAACGAAACCAGCTTTGCGTAGACAACCCCTGAAGCGTTACCAGGGCGGTAAGCCCGGGACAAAATATTGGAGACTCGCGGTCTGGTACGACCTCGCCAAGCACGCGTGGGGAGAACCTGACAAGGCCATTGCCGCTGCGCTCGGTCATCCTGATGGTGCGGGCACAGGACTCGGACAACGCGACATGGACTGGGCGTTTTCAGACGAGGGCTCAGCACGCGTAGCGCTTTCACGCGTTCAAAAAATCATTGGTCGAAAACGGGGCTTTCACACGGCCCTCGACGCGTTCACCGAGGAATGAGCTGACGTGGGAGCGAATAACGGTACCGGCATCCCGATGTTCTTTGCCTGCACGAAAGCGCGACAAGAGCGAGCGTCCGCAGGCCGCGAGCGTCACGTGGTCGAGCTGACGGGACGTAGCAAGGCGGCTGGGCGTAGAGGCGGCATTCGAAACTCCGACCGCTCACGCGAGTACACGTTCGCG
>Ga0315276_10000055_pt1 | contig 82808 bp, 59 predicted proteins | sample YL17G05_0_MG_FD_204542 | JGI IMG/M metagenome (GOLD analysis project Ga0315276, IMG submission 204542) | Sediment microbial communities from Yellowstone Lake, YNP, Wyoming, USA - YL17G05_0 | ecosystem: Environmental > Aquatic > Freshwater > Lake > Sediment | place: USA: Wyoming | collected...
CTATGGTCAGGGCACGGCCTCTCGATGCGTCGTTTCAATCCACGCCCCCACGTGGGGGGCGACGTGCATTGGCGCCGACCGGTACGCAGGATATCTCGTTTCAATCCACGCCCCCACGTGGGGGGCGACGGCAATTTTGCAAAACCTTGCAGACATATTGCGGGTTTCAATCCACGCCCCCACGTGGGGGGCGACTTCTGGCTCTGGATGTTGTTGTGGGGATCGAAATGGTTTCAATCCACGCCCCCACGTGGGGGGCGACGTATATGACCGACCCTAACTCAAAAACCTACTACAAGTTTCAATCCACGCCCCCACGTGGGGGGCGACGGCTCTGATTTAATTCTCAGAATACAAGTAACTTATCTTTGTGTATTTGCGAAACATAGGCTTTCCCTTACGAAATAGACATCCACTTTTGATGACAAATTCATAACCCTTTCAAAAACTAATATTTATATCTAACGCGAACGTCCCGGTATTTCCAGGAGCGCTTGGGGTTCGCGGAGGTTCTCAAACAATCAGCGGTCCTTCGGGATCATACGTTGGCTTGGCTCCGATATGCTCCAGACGCTTCTTCCAGTTTTTTCCCAGAAAATAGAATCTCAGGCTATCGCAATCCATGTTAATGATGTCAATGAGCCTTCGCCTTAGCTCGGTCCATTGCGATGGATCCACCAGGCACTCGAAGACAGAATTCTGCACCCGCTGACCGCGATTCTCACAGGCACGGGCCACGTGCCGCAGTCGCTTGCGGCCCTCGGCCGTTTCGGTGTTTACATCATACGCCACCAAAACCATCATAACCATACTCCTGTTAAATTGCCAAAGAACATATCCATATCACTTCCAGAAGAACGGTGGATATTCTTCCAGATCGCCACGAATGTATCGTGCCAGCAGCAAGGCTTGTATATGCGGCAGCAATCCCCAGTTGATTTTCTCGTCCAGAAACGGATGCACAAATTCCTCCTGTTTGCGTTTCTGCCAGGCTACCAGTACTGCCTTGCGTGTGTCATCATCCATCATCACGGCGCCCGATTCGGTTTTGGTAAATCCTGCCGCCTTGATCTGCTGACGATTGATCAGCGACAGCGCCATCCGGTCCGCCAACACCGGCCGTAATTCCTCCATCAAATCCAGCGCCAGCGACGGACGACCCGGCCGGTCCGCGTGTAAAAAACCCACCGCCGGATCCAGTCCCACCGTCTCCAGCGACGACCGGCAATCGTGCACTAACAACGTGTACAAAAACGACAATAAGGCATTGATATTATCCAGCGGCGGCCGCCGCGACCTTTGGGTAAATCGAAAGCCCTCTTTTTGCATCGTTATCAAATGATCGAACACGCTGAAATATGTCCGAGCCGCTTCACCCTCTATCCCCCGCACCACGTCCAACACCGCCGGCTGTTCCAGCACCCCCAGCGAATGCGCCAGATAATCCAACGCCCTGCGTATCTCCCGGCACCACGGACCATCGGGCCGATCCCGTAAAGTTCGCCCCAGTACCACCCGGCAATTTGCCAGCTTGGCCGTCACGACAAACCGGGCCACTTGGGCGGCTTGCTGCGGTTCGTCCGCCCGGCGATACTGCTGGCGTCGCAAAAGAACATTGCCACAAACCTGCCCCTGCACCCGCGCCAGGAATTTACCGGTTTCCGTCAGAAAACTCAGCGCTACATTGTTCTCACCACACAACCCCATAAGCGGACTCGAACACGCCACCTCACCAAAACAAACAATCCCACCGAGATTATGGATAGGCACGCGAAGCTTGGTTTCGCCATCCGCGCGCACACACACCGTCTCGCCATCACGACATAAATAAGCTCCCTGCGTCGTCACAAATAATGTATTGAGTAAACGTTTCATAAATCAGAAATCAAACGATGTTTTTTTATGTATTCATTAACCCTTTTATCTAGTCCCGTTGTTTTCGGCAGGCAGATTTCGTACAGCGAACAACTCTGGCATTTTTTGCTGTAAACAGCCTTGGGAGTCCGGCCCAGTTGGTAAAGCCGGTGTAGCTCTTCGCACAGGTCTGTGGTTTTTTGACGTAGCTGACGATCAAACGCCACAGGATGCCGCCGCCGAGGCCGCCCGTAGAAGAAAGCACCTTCGGGAACCTCTGTTCGCAGCATTTCCTCCAGACACAATGCCCCAGCGCAAAGCTGAACCTCATCGCAGATGTCGATCTTAGGCTTGCCGCGCTTATATTCCACCGGAAACGGCCGCCAGAGACCTTCCTGCCCCGGCAACTCGATTCCACTGTCGCTCTGGCGAAACTCTACCACATCCGCCTGCCCCACCAGCCCCAGCCGCAAACTATGCACCCGCAATCCTCGCGCCACCCGCACGTCGTGACGCGTTTGCGATTCCTCTTCATGCACCCGCTGATGTAGTACCCGGCCCTCGGCCGTGAAGACATTTTCCGCCCAGGCCTGCTCCAGATGGATCAGCCCCCATTGCCGCGGACAAAAATGCAAATGCTGCAACGCGGATATCGGTTGTAAGTCGGATTCGGTGAACATTTACAAACCATCGATTATTTCCGGCTTCAACCCCGGCAATTCGTGCAGAATAATGTCATAATGTTCAATGATGTCTTTGGGTTCAGTAACCCCAACTTTCACTTTTACTTCCAATGACCGATGAACCTTTGCAGATGAATGTTGACCATTCTTATGATTGTGCTTCCACCAATACACCTTGTGGACTTCCATACTTCCTTCCGGCCTTGCGGATGATGCGTCATTTTGAAACAATGTCCTCAATGCTTCTTTGATTGCATCGGCGTCTTCATCATTAAAAGTAGTCTTGGTTGCAAGCTGTGGATTCATGCTTCCATAAAAGACATAGACCCCATGATCAACTCGATGCTTCATTCCCATTGTATCGGAACCCCTTTTAGCACCATCACCTTCTCCGCTAACACTTTTTGTGATTTGGATGCTTGAAACGCGATCACTCACCGGAGCAACAGAGAAGGCAGGATGAATAGAAACTGGCCCGCGGATACCGATAGATACCCCTGCACCATCACCTTTTCCGCCATCATCTTCTGAACCTTCTTTTTTACTTTTGCCCTTTTTGCCGCCTCCTTTGTAAGCAAATACCTGGCCGAATGCACGAACATCAAGCCATTTCTCACAAGCAGCTTCACGGTATTTCTTGTCATCCTTCATATCAACACTTTTCAATTCTCCTTCTGCTCGGGAACGAAGGCTTCTATAATCGTCCACCCTATTATCATCGGATTGGACAAAAATAGAATGACCTGTTTCCATCAACCGATTTCTGATTTTCCGTTTGATACAGACATCGGAAAGCTCACCACTTCCATCATAATTAACTCGTGGGCGATTGCCATTAAGCGGATCTCCGTTTGGATTAGCCCTGTTGACACATACAATAACAGCGAAATCTATTTTGTTTCTCAAAGTCTTTTTTGCTTCCATAATATTAGCTCCTTAATAATTATTGATTCTCTGTACTTTGGTCATTTACATCGTTTGAATTATCATCCTTGTCTGGGATATTGCGCAAATACTCCCGTTGACAATGATACCCTAGTAAAAATTCACCATTGAGTCTCTTGTCATTCTTAAAATCATCATAATCAAACATAGAGACCACCTCATCTATCAGTTTTTGTCTTTTTTTTGATTTTCCTCCAAGCCTTGCTTTATACGGCTCTAGCGATAGCTCTATCGTTCTCCAAGTAGTATAAGGATGTTCTGAAAATCGATTCATCAAGCGGGCCGCATTCGTCTGCCTGTCTTCACCTGATTTATTTAGCGCCCATTGTTCAAGGCTATCTGCTAGAGCAAGTAGCCTACCGTAAAGATAATCCCTTGTTTTTCTGTTTAGTTCCAGAGCCATATCATAGTTTTCCTTTCTGTTATATTGTTTGAATAATGCACAAGCAATACTTAGCGTTTTATTCCATTCCCAGCCATCCATTCCGATTCTGTTTGAAGCATGTCTGACTGCGGATTCAACAAGGTCCCGTGGTATTTGCTGGCCGTCAATAATACAGGGAAGGATTCGCTCCACAGTAGCTTTTCTCAGTTTGTCATCCACTTTGCTACCGTATGCAGCTTCGGCAATATCACTTGGAGCCGGAGCCCCAACAAAAGGCATGTACTTCTTTTTCTTCTTACCGTTTTCCTTGCCCTGAACTTCTATGGAACGATAGTTATGAATCCAGGCGCAGGACTCATGCCAGTTCTCGATCCTTTGCAAAAAGTCAGAGCCTGTCAATTCACGATAATAAGTAATCGCCATTCGTCCCGGAGTTGCAGAATCCAAAGCCATGACAACAACTCCGGTGGTATCTCCAAGTGCTTTCCCATAACCAGCAATCTTCTTTTTTAGTCGAATGGCTATCGCCTGTGCGGTTGAAAACATTGAAGTTTCATCACTTGCCAGATCATCCTCTCCTAAAATAGATATAGCATCATCCGTAAGCTTAGGAATATCTGCACCAGATGTTGCCCACGCAACAATTGCCTGATCGCCTTTTCTATAACCCTGACGACCAATCAACCAACGCAGAGCATAATGGGCTTTCTGTGTCGTTTCAAAGCCGACACCGCAGGCCTGATTTGCTGTGAGAAAGCGACCGCGGAAAGTAAATCCCGACAAGTCGTTTGAAGAAATAAGTTTTGCTTTGTCTCCATCATTTCTTAATTTTGCTGGGTGTTGATCGGCAGAAAAAACTTCCTTCCCTGTGACGTAGCAAAGCGTCTTGTCCTTTTTCGTTGACGAATAGTATTTGATCCAACTGTCTATTATGCTCCGATCGGTCCAAACCGCTGATTGTGGGTCATTCGGAATTTCGACAACCCAGCGGATAAAAGCGTCCGCCTGCCAATTTTCGATTTCTCCTTTCTTATTTATCCTTCCAGGAAGCAAATCAAAAATGTCAGGAACATCCTTCTGTTCTTTGTTGCCGATTCTCTGTTTCAGAATCTTCTTGTCCTTGCCTGCAATCAATACTTTGTGATCAATCAAGTCTTCAACAACAGAACCATGCTTTATGTAGCTATATATGAGCTTAACCTTCTCGTTCCTTTCTGCTTCTATCCAACCAGATAATCGCTTAATATAGGATTCGTGGTATGAATCCTTGTTGCCTCCATACTTCTTGTAGTCCGCCGCAACATATTGAAGTTTATCGCATAGAGGATGTGGTTCTTCTCCGCTGGTTCTGCCGCCAGAGCTTTCCGTGCAAGGTATGACCGTTCTCGCTTCGTTCTTGGACACTACTCTCGCTCTTTTGAAATTACCTTTCTGATCAATGACAATTTCAATATGTGCTTTCTGCGTGGTGTGACAAATAGGAAGAAGCGGAACTTCATTATCATCAGAGCCAGCCCCAATCATTGCCCGACAGTTTTCATAGGTTTCATACAACTTCTGTATCCAGCTCATTTTGCAGCCTCCTCGATTCCATAGCCATCTAACAGGCCTTCCTCTTCTAATCCAACTGATACAGGTGATTCGGCTTTCATCAGCCTTACGAGTTTTCGGATAGTGCAATCTTCAGGCCGGATGAATTGCACAGTGCCGTTAATCATCTTCGGTCGCCAAAAACGTGAATGAAATTCATTTTTGCCAATTTCGTCGGGATAATCGAAGCCGTGGAACATTAAGTCAAAAGAAAGCTCACCATAGTTGTCATAGAATCCTTCACCTTCTCCAAATCTGCATGGCTCCACGTAACCCTGACATTCCCTTGTTCCAAGAAAGACGTCCCTTCTTCCTCCTCTATCAATCATTCGTTTTGCAACATAGTAATGCTTGTTTTCATTTCTGTCTTTTGCCATATCCTCACGATTGAGATTCCATTCAAAATGTGCCCGAACTTGATATTCCACATCTGATAGATAAGTGTAAATAGCGAGCGAGTTGCCCCCGCTATAATTAATTGGCTTAGCGCTTCGTGTCTGAGTTTTGATTGCCTTCATTACCCAAACCTTGTCGATAATCCAGACGATGGTTGGCTTCCAATACACTGAACTTATGATTCCTTTTAACGCTTCATAAGTCGGGATTTGGTATGAACATTTTTCGCCTCCGATCTTCGTCAGTGGATCGGTAAAGAGGGCATATTTGCCATAAACTTTAAATTCAACTATGTTATCCATTACATTTCTCCTAACAATCGGATAAAAATGGCATTTCGGTCACCCAATGCATACTCAGCCCAAAATCCGGGCTATAATATTGCTCGTCAAGACAATAAATCCCTGCTCCTTCTCGAACTTCATGAATGGCCTTTTCTAATTTCTTCCACTCATGAGGAAAGAGATTTACTGAATATCGCTGAGCAGCGCGAATCAGTTTGTGTTGTTCCTTAACATCATCAGTAGAACATAATTCGCTGATAATTGTCCTTCCGTCTTCGTATGGAACAATGACACCTTGAGCAGGTGAATCGATAGCGTGGAAAGCCTTTGATGCAGTCTGGAAAGATTGCCGTAATGGAATGCGAGGCGAGGTATTATTATTTATTCTTTGATACTCTTGGACAGACAGAGTATTCGTCGAAAGGATATTAAACAGATTGTCCTTTCTGCCCACCACAGAATCGCAAGAGACCGGATAATTCATTTCATCTTTTCGCTCATAGAAATAGTATTTGTAGTACTGTTCCATTGCTTTAGGTCCGAGGATGTCCTTATCAAATGCTTCAGGATTTTCTTTGTATTCATCCAAGACACGGACAGCCTTTTCAATGCCAATTCGAATATCTTTCAACTTGTCGAGATTTTCATTCGCAGGATTGACTATCCACACGTTTCCAAGCTTCGGTTTTCCATTTCGGTTACATCTCCCGGCTGCTTGGGCAATTGAATCAAGCCCCGCCAAATACCGGATGACCGAGCCAAAATCAATGTCCACGCCTGCCTCAATCAATTGCGTGCTGACACAAATAACCGGCTGCTTAAGGAGTTGTTCTTTTACGTGATTCAGAACTTTCATGCGGTGTGCAGGACACATATTTGTGCTGAGATGATATATATCGGTTTGTCTTACCTCTTTTAGTTGTTGGCACAGAGAGCGAGCGGCAGCTTTGGTGTTAACTATAATCAGAACGCTTCCGGCGTCTTGAAGTTCTTGTTCGGCCAACGCCGCTACTTCTTTCTCTGACCAACCGCCTATTTTCCGACGATTATGCATTTCGACTCGCCTTAATTTTTTGAAGAGTTCCTTTTCATCCTTTATCATCCGCTGTTCCGGTGATATAGTCAAGGACATCTGAACCGGTTCCACTTTATCAAGAAGCGGCTGTGTAGCGGTACAGAGGACAACAGTCGAACCACAGTTGTTGACAAGAAAGCGAAGTGCAACATTGAACATATGTACACACCGAACAGGTATTGTCTGAACTTCATCAAAAATGATCACAGAGTTTGCAAGCTGGTGCATTCGGCGGGCGCTTCTTGTGCCGGAACCAAATAACGCTTCGAGAAATTGAACGCTGGTTGTGAATACAACAGGTGCATCCCAATTTTCCGACAACAGATTCTGCCTTTTGGTTTCCTTTTCCGGGGTTAAATTAGAATGGTGCTCAAGTACGATTTTGTCTAAGTATTTCCCTTCCGAGTTTTTTTCTTCCAAGATTTTTCTAACTTCAGCCGCATTTTGGTCAATGATGGAAGTGTAGGGAATTATATAGAACACTCTGTCCATCGTATTTGTTGATGCATGGTTCAGCGCAAATCGTAAGCTGGCTAATGTCTTTCCTCCTCCGGTTGGTACGGTTAACTGATATATACCCTTGGGTTTATTGGAAAACTGAAAGCACCGCCACGACACTTGACTTCGCAATTCATCAATATCATTTTTATTCTCAAACGCTTTCAATCTGTTATCCAATCGTTCAATCAAAATCTCCCAAGAAGGCGATTTGCTGGAACTCCTAAATTGAGTGTTATCCGGGAATTCAATATCGGCCGCATCAATTCTGTCAGCATCTATAACGCAGCTAAAGAGAAAGCGAACAAATAGACCTATCTTGAAGTTGAGGGTCTCTTTAGAATCATTGTTGTCTTTCAATGTCTTCAGCTTTTGGGGCAAGCGTTTGACCAGTGATTCCGTTGAGAATATATATTCTAATCCTTTTCGTTCGGTATTGTCTATATAGGATAATGCCTCATTGATATGCGTTAGCTCTTCTGATTTTTTGATCCTTGCAGAAAAATTGTCCCGCCCATCTGCCGAAAGACAATCAATCAAACCCGAGTGGTGAGAAGCGATGCATAGAGATAAAATCTGTGCGGCAAGGATTCCTTCGGGGCTGTTGCTTGAAAGAATGTTATAAATGAATTGAGCACCAGCACTGGAATGATCTATTTTCCCTTTTTTCTTAGCAGCATCAACATAGTCATCAGCATCGGGGTCAATTAGTCCCGCAGCAGAACCAAGGTATTGTTGAAACTCTTTGCTCGCTTTGCCTATATCATGCAGCAACCCAATCAATTCGCCATTCTGTTCGAGGCCTACCTTAGATGCAAATTCAGCGGTTTTTTTCGCAACACCATTCAGATGATCATTAAGAGATTGCTTTTTCCCGTCTTTTGTGATGCGGGACAAGAAGTGACCTTTTAATAATTGCCATCTGCCGCCATCTTTCGGTAGTCGGCCATCCGGGTCGGAATGGGCGTAATAAGTTGTCATCACACCTCCAGTCTAATCACGTCCTGTCATAATGGATACTCCATCGGGGTTTTACTATACAATATCATTTGCCGCCCAAACCGGGTGGGCTCAACCGACATCCAATATACCGGCTGGCAATACCATAGGCAAGTGAATATTCCGGTCGATTCTAAACCGGTCTCTAACGGGCTAAATCCAGGCCACAGGAGACTCAACGACACACCCGAAACCCTACGGTGTCGTACGTAGTGACCGGGTAGCTGCCGTAGCGGGACGAGACCCCGCAGTAGTCGCCGGTGCTCCAACTGCCGCCGCGGATAACGCGGTAATCTCCGTAATAGCAACTACTTGTCCACTCCCACACGTTGCCTGCCATGTCATTCATCCCATAGCCGTAAGAGGGATAATGGTTAACTGGACTCGTATAAGGATAACTGCTCAGGCCGAGCGGATTGGCGCAACCGCCATCGTAATAGTTCGCCTTTGTCTGATCTATGGTCGCCCCGCAGCCATAAATAAAACTCCCGTTATAGTCCGCTACCGCCTGCCATTCCCACTCCGTGGGCAGACGATACCCGTAATAGTTACAGAATGCAGTAGCACCGTACCAGCTTAACTCAACCACCGGATGATCGCTCATATCGTGGCCATCGCGACTGCGGACACTAAAGCTTGTGCCACTCCATGTTATTTGGCTATATGATGTGTAATTCGATGTATAAAAATACACTTGGCCGACAAAATCGGCCCCGCCGTTAGAGCCGCTTGCACCATACACAACATTACTGCTGACAGTTATATCGCCGGAAGCAAGGGCGGCGTTGAGAAACTCACAATACTGGGCATTGGTCGTCTCGTATTTACCCATCTCGCCAGTAAAGCCGCCATGACTGATAGGATTGCCGTCAACATCTTTCATTCCGGCACCAGAATCACTGATAGAGACCCAAGTCATCCCGTTAAGGACGGGGTATGGCTCTCCCTCTGTCAGCCATTGTGATGCTAAAACAGCAAAATCTTGTAAATCGACAAGACAGTCACCGCTAAGGTCAGCCGATGGACACCCAGCGAAGGCTCGGCCACCTGAAAACACAAACACAACTAACACCACAATAACTAATGATTTGTTTGGCCACATTTCTTGTTCCTCCTGATTAGAGTCTTCATTTGTCCACTTCAGGCTCATAGCCCCTGATTTTTAGTTCGGCCGGTCAATGCAACCAGCATATATTGTGCAACCCAAACCCGTACAGCCCTCAACCACCAGCCAATATACCGGATGGCAATACCAAAGGCAAGTGAATATTCGGTTCTCATCCAATTTAGTTGGTAATATCTGAATGACCAGCTTCCGCTGGACCACCTTGTGTTAAGCCGATGGTATTATGTTAACTCATTGAGAAAGCGTAAGTTAAATACAAATTCCTATGCGCTTGAATGACCGGCAGCGTAACCTGCCATATAACAATCAGTTATATACAAAAGACCAATAGCTTCAGAACCGAGGATGAGGTCCGAACCAGTCAACCCTCGCCCAAGGCAGCTCCTGTGGGGTCCATTCTAAGGGGCTGCTGTGGTATGGGGCGACTGGCGGTCAAATTGGGTGTCTGGAAAAGACTTGAAAGCTATTCTCAGGGGCTGTATCATCTGGACAGTCGATACGGATGCGGTATGGTCCACGTACAAAGGCAGAACGTTCATGCAGTCGCCGAAGAAACTGAGGATTCTCTTCTTGTGCACAGGCAATGCCTGCCGCAGTCAGATGGCCGAGGGATGGGCTCGCCATCTGAAAGGCGAGATCGTGGAACCTTACTCGGCGGGGGTGGACCCGCATGCTCTGGATCCTCGGGCCGTGCGGGTTATGGGTGAAGCCGGGGTCGATATTTCGAGCCATCAATCGAAAAAGCTGGACGAACTGCGGGGCATCGTATTCGATTACGTGATAACGGTATGTGACAATGCCCGGGAGCGCTGCCCAATATTCCCAGGCGCAACAAAGGTGTTACATGTGGGATTTGACGATCCGCCGCGATTAGCAAAGCAAGCCCGGACCGAACAAGAAGCTCTTGATCATTACCGTCGCGTCCGTGACGAAATAAGGGATTTCATCGTGCAACTACCGGTTGTGCCTGCCAAAAAGGCCTGAGACGGTACGTGAGCAAGAGTCGGCATGGAATAGTGGACAAAATACAATGGCCGATGAAAAGATACTTATAGTCGATGATGAGCAGGATATACTTGAACTGCTCAATTATAACCTGGGGCGCGAAGGCTATCAGGTTTTTTCAGCCGAAACTGGAGAACAGGCGTACGATTTAGCGAATAAAAAATCGCCCGATTTGATTATATTGGATTTAATGTTGCCGGGCATTGATGGTCTTGAGGTTTGCAGGCGGCTCAGGAAAAATGCCGGCACTGAGACGATTCCGATCATCATGCTCACCGCTAAAGGTGAGGAGGCGGATATTGTCACAGGCCTGGAATTAGGAGCCGACGACTATGTCACCAAGCCTTTTAGCCCCAAGGTACTTTTGTCGCGAGTACGTTCGGTGCTGCGGCGTAAGAAGGACCGGACCGAGGCCGGTGATGTAATCAGGGCACGCGATCTTGTGATTGATCGGACCAGACACGAGGTACTGGCAGCAGGTGTGCCGGTAGAGTTGACATTTACTGAGTTCCGCATTCTGGAAATCCTGGCCAATAAACCGGGACGAGTATTTACCCGCGATCAGATCGTGGATAAGGTGCACGGTAACGAATACATAGTTACAGATCGCACGGTAGATGTCCAGATAGTTTCACTGCGAAAGAAACTGGGTTCCACAGGACAATATATCGAAACGGTGCGAGGGGTGGGATATCGCTTTGGGGATTGATGTGATGCGCCGATGATTGCCTTGGCATTTGTTTTCGTCGAGTCCTGTTAATGCTGTAGTTACAAAGCCATACTGAAATTTATTGCCTATGCAAAAAGCGAAAGTCAGTCAACTTGAGAAATAAATTTAGCGCAATTTTAACACTATGTTAACACAATCCTAACAATTCCAAGATATGATTTGGGATTGGGCCAACATAAGTTGTACGTAATAAAATGAGTAAGCTACTTTTTATGAACCGTCTAAAGGAGAAAAAGTATGAGTAAGATTGTGAAAGAAATCATCAAGTGTCTTGTTATTTTCACTATGGCAGTGGGAATTTCCGGCTGTGGCAAGAAAAGCTCCGAAGACAAAAATGTGATCACGAATTCCGGTTCGGACACGATGGTCAATCTTGCCCAGATGTGGGCGGAAGAGTACCAGAAAATCAAGCCAGGTGTCTCGGTGGAAGTAGGCGGCGGCGGATCGGGCGTCGGAATTCGGGACCTGATGCAGGGTATCGTGCAGATTGCGAATGCCAGCCGGGACATGGAGGATTCGGAAAAAGCCCAGGCCAAACAGAATACCGGCAAGGAACCCCTGGAATGGATCGTAGGTTATGACGCCGTGGCCGTTTACGTTAACAAAAATAATCCGGTGGAAAGTCTCACCCTGGCCCAGTTGGCCCAGATTTATGCCGAAGGCGGAATCACCGATAAATGGTCACAACTGGACATCGATATTACGTCAAAAGGATCAAGCGATGAGATTGTGCGGATAAGCCGTCAAAACAGCTCCGGAACCTATTTCTATTTCCGGGAACACGTACTCAATAATAAAGATTACAAATCTGGTTCCCGCGATATGTCCGGTTCGAAAGATGTCGTCGAACTCGTGGGTAAGACGATGGGTGCTATTGGTTACAGCGGTATGGGATATGTCACCGAGGCGGTCAAGTTCGTCAAAATTGCCAAGACAGAGGGGCAAACTGCGTATGAACCATCCCTGGAGAATGTAGCTTCGGGTAACTATCCCCTAGCCAGACCCTTGCTTATGTACACCCTGGGCCAGCCGGAAGGTGAGATCAAAGAATATATCAATTGGATTTTATCGCCGGCTGGGCAGGAAATCGTTGAGAAATCCGGCTATATCCCCGTACAATCAGGGCAGAAGTAGTGGGTCGGTTCCTGTGAAAGGGAAGAGAGGAATGCAAAACGACCTTGCCTAAGACAAAGAGCATACAATGACCGAGCCGCTGCCGAATCAAATCCAAAGTAAGAGCCGAATCTTCGTGATGCTGAGGCGATTGTTCAGCCGCGTGAGCGAGCGAACGATCGTCAGCCTCATCTATCTTTGCGGTGTGAGCGCTATTATTTTTGTCTTCGGGATATTCTTCTTTGTATTTCGTGAAGGGGCGCCGTTTTTAAAAGATCATCTTGACTTCAAAAGTTTTTTCATGAGCCCCGACTGGTATCCGACCTCAGCCAGTAACAAACGTTATGGCATCTTAGCCCTTTTGGCAGGTACCGGCAGTGTCACGATCACCGCGATGTTGGTGGCAGTTCCTTTTAGCCTGGCATCGGCCGTCTTTATCGCAAAGTTCTGCGGTAAAAAGTTACAGGAAACACTCAAGGTCATGATCGAACTACTGGCCGCTATACCATCCGTGGTGTGGGGATTTATCGGATTGATGGTTCTCAATCCGCTGATCGTCAAGCTGACGGGAGCTTCGATCGGACTGAATATCCTCAACGCCGGGATTGTAGTAGGGCTCATGAGTGTTCCCATTATCGTATCCATCGCCGAAGATGCCATGCGTGCCGTTCCGGACACGTATCTCGAAGCGGCTGAAGCCCTGGGTGCCACTCGATGGCAAACCATACGAAAAGTGATATTCCCCGCAGCGAAAAACGGCCTCCTTGCTGCCGTATTACTGGGTGTAGGCCGCGCTGTGGGTGAAACCATGGCTGTCTTGATGTGTACCGGCCACTCGGTCAACATCCCCTTTGAGTCAAAGGCGCCGTTTTTTCACATCCTGGATTCGGTACGCACTCTCACGGCGACCATCGCCGCGGAACTGGGTGAAGCACCCAGACTGAGTGCCTTGCCGGACGGCACGTATCCGGAAGAAGCACTTCACTACCAGGCACTCTTTGTGATTGGTATCGTATTATTTGCAATCACCTTTGTAATAAACCTGGTAGCCGACATTACCGTAAAAGGGATTCGAAAGAAATGACCGGTACCAACAAAAAACAGGCAATAGTAAGTCCATTCGCCCCCAACGCATTGACGCGTAAGAAAATGAAAAACCAGAAAATCGCGGCTGTCATTTTCGGCTTGATGACTCTGCTTATTTTGATTCCTCTGGTTTTGCTCATCGGGGACATTTTTATTAAGGCTCTGCCTTCTCTCACCTGGGATTTTCTTACCGATGTGCCCCGTAACGGGATGCGCGCCGGGGGCATCTGGTCTGCGTTGATCGGTACGGTGTACCTGGTAGTTTTTTCCTTGCTGGTAGCGGCGCCGGTGGGCGTCATGGCGGGAATCTATCTCAACGAATATGCCAAAGACAATTGGTTTAATCGCATCATAAGTTTGGCCGTAGTAAATCTGGCGGGCGTTCCCAGCATAGTGCATGCCCTGTTTGGCGTGGGTGCCTTTGTTATCTTTGCCGGTTTTGGCAAATCGATCCTGGCTGCCTCGCTTACCATCGCGATTATGACACTGCCGGTCATTATTGTAGCCACCAAGGAAGCTTTATCTGCCGTACCTATACCGTTCAGGGTTGCCTGCTGGAACCTTGGCGCTTCACGCTGGCAGACGATCTGGACCATTGTTCTGCCCAACTCTCTGGGAGGTATCCTGACTGGAATAATCCTGGAGGTCTGTCGCGCCGCCGGAGAAACCGCTCCCATCATGTTCACCGGAGCGGTATTCTTTAAATTTGTTGAACGAGGAGATCTTTTGCCCTACAGTCCTACCGAGCAATGTATGGCGCTGTCGTATCATTTACACACGATATCCACTCAGGTCCCCGGCGTTCCGGAATCCATGCTCTACGGAACGGCGGCCGTTTTGCTGGGATTCATACTGATGTTCAACAGCGTAGCGATAATCGTTCGGATGCGTGTTCGCAACAGGAAGAGATGGTAATCTACGGATGAGCGATTACAAAATAGATATTCAAGAGCTTACCGTTTCATACGGAAAGCATATCGCACTGGAGAATGTTTCAATCCAAGTGCCGCGTAACGGTATTTTCGCCATCATAGGTCCCGCCAATTCCGGAAAGACTACGTTGCTTAAATGTATTAACCGAACTCTGGAATTTATCCCAAAAGCAACCGCCAAAGGCACGATCCTGATTGATGGCGTCGATGTTACCCGTTCTCGACAGGTTTACGATTTGAGAAGAAGAATCGGCATGGTCTTTCCTTTGCCGGTTGGTCTTCCTCTTTCAATCTATAACAATGTGGCTTATGCCCCGCGCAAGGCAGGGCTCAGGAACAAGAAAACCTTGGACGAGATTGTAGAGCGATGTCTGCGTCAGGCCGCGTTGTGGGACGAAGTGAAAGATCGACTCGATATGCTTGGCACGATGCTCTCCGGCGGGCAGCAACAGCGGCTTACCATAGCGCGTGCCCTTTCTCACGATCCCGAAATACTCTGTTTGGACGAGTTTTCTATTGCTATTGATCCCGTAACTACCATGCGAATCGAGGATGTCCTGATCCAGTTCAAGAAGAAAATGACGATTATTCTGGTAACTAATCTCGTACAGCAGGCACGCCGACTGGGTGATTTGACCTGCTTCTTAAATATGGGTAAAGTAGTACAAGTGGGCCAGACGGAGTTGATGTTCTCGGATAATCCGGGCAACCAACTTACATATGATTATGTCCAGGGCGTATTTGGATGATGTTATCATGGTGAGCGAACCAAAAAGGACCGACTATAACATCGTTACCTCAGAGTTGAATCTCTGGTATGGAGATTTCCAGGCCCTCTTGAAGGTGTCGTCGAAAATCAAACCGGGTTTCATTACAGCCCTGATCGGTCCTTCTGGTTGCGGCAAGACTACGTTTCTGCGATGCTTCAATCGTATGAACGAACGATTCCAGAATGTACGAACCGAAGGGAAAGTTGAGATACTGGGAACCAACATTTATGATCCCGAAGTATCGATAGTGGAACTGAGGAAGAAAGTCGGCATGGTATTTCAACGCCCGAATCCGCTGCCGATCTCCATCTATGATAATGTCGCGTTCGGATTGAGAATACATTCACCAAAAAAAAATCTTTTCAAAGACGAAGTGGATGCAGCGGTGGAAAAGGCATTGGAGGAAGTCTTTCTGTTGAATTCTGTAAAGGACCAACTAGGCAGGAAAGCCACTGATCTTCAACTGGAACAACAACAGAAGCTCTGCATTGCCCGACTGCTCCCTTTGAAACCCGAAGTATTGCTTATGGATGAACCATGTTCCGCCCTGGATGCCGCCGGCACCGAAGCCGTGGAAGAACTTCTTTTAAGCTTGCGGAGACAGTACACAATTGTTATTGTTACGCATAATATGGCCCAGGCACGGCGTATCAGCGATGAATGCATCTTTATGCTCAACGGAGAGTTGATCGAACATAACCAGACATCGAGTCTTTTCATAAATCCAAAGGACAAAAGAACAGAAGAATATATTGAAGGCCGATACGGCTAAGTCAAAATAATTGGAGAATCCCATGCCTGTAAAATTTAATGCGGACCTGGTAAAGTTGAAAGAAAAGCTATTACGGATGGGCGCCATCGCCGAAAAAATGATCCATAACATAAGCTTGGTGCTCATTGATGAAAATATGGCTCTTCTTGACAGAATCTATGAAAATGAAAAAGAACTGGATCGCCTGCAAATTGAACTTGATGAGGAAACCGTAAAACTCATTGGTATCTATGCGCCCGTGGCAGGAGATCTCCGCCTACTACTAATGGTGACTAGAATCAATGCGGAGATCGAGCGCATCGGCGATAAAGTAGTAGATATTGGGCATATCGTGGGAAAATTCCTGCAGGAAAAAGGCTCAAAGAAAATTATCAATTTCACGCATATTGCTGATGATACTCAAGGCATGCTTCGTAAGGCGCTTAATGCGTTTGTAAACAAATCTCATAGTGAAGCCCTCGCCGTTATCAATGCTGATGACGAGGTGGACCAACAAACAGATCAAGCCTTCCGGGTGTTATTTACCCACATGCTTGATAATCCTCAAGTTATTGGGTATATATTAGGTCAGATGCTCGTTGCTCAAGCGTTGGAGCGGATAGCGGATCATGCAGTGAATATCGCTGAAGACGTGATATATATGGTAAAAGGCGAGGACATCAGGCACCTGGATAAGGTTGAAGAAAACAATTCGGACGAACATAGTTCATGAAAAAGAAACGACTTATCTGGCATATTTATCCTTCTTTTGTGCTACTCTTGGCACTGGCAATGATTTCGGTGGCCATCTCTGCTTCCAGAATTGCCCACAACTTTCATTATGAGCGGACCGAAAAAGAACTAACGAACGCCACTTATTTGATCGTGGAGCGGTTTAAAGCGGGCCTGATAACGAATAATACATCAGAGATTAACATTTTGTGCCAATCCCTGGCACGTAAGACCGGGTATCGTGTTACCGTGATTCTTCCCTCGGGAGTTGTCGCGGGGGATTCCGAAAAGGATTCGGCAACGATGGACAACCATGGGAATCGTGAGGAAGTTCTGGAGGCGAAAGCGAAAGGTATCGGGCAATTCAAACGTTACAGCAATACCTTGAAAGAAGAGATGTTGTATGTGGCGATGCCGTTAACGATTGGCGGCGAACCAAAAGGCATCGTCCGCACGTCACTTTCCCTGGCCAAAATTGACGAAGCCTTGGTACAAATGTGGTGGAAAATATTTTTGGCAGGGTTAATCATTGCATTAATTGCCGTCCTTGCTACTGCCCTGATATCGCGCAGGATCAGCCGTCCCCTGGAACAAATTCGGCTGTCGGGAAAGTCGTTTGGTCAGGGAGGTCAATATGAGAAACTGCTTTCCTGTAGTATCAGTGAAGTGGATTTCCTGATCCATACGTTGAACATTATGGCCGACCAATTGAATGCTCGCATCAGTACGATAAAGCGACAGCATGATGAGCAGTCGGCGATATTTTCCTGCATGGTGGAAAGCGTTCTTGCCGTGGACGGGGAAAAGAACCTCATCCGGATAAACAAATCCGCTGAAAAACTATTTCAGGTCGATGCTGCTTCCTCCTTAGAGAAAAACATAATGGAAGTAATACGAAATGTAGATTTGCTGGAGTTGATAAGCAGATCATTAGCCGGCTCGGATACTCAAGAGATGGAAATCTTTTTGTCGGACACCGACAGATATTTACTGGGTACAGGCAGTGCCCTGCATGGACCTGACGGCCAAAGAGTTGGCGCCGTGATTGTCTTAAACGATATTACCCGTCTTAGGAAAATGGAGAGGATGCGCCGGGATTTTATTGCCGATGTCTCCCATGAACTGAATACTCCGATAACATCTATTCTGGGATTCACAGCCACTCTCCGCGATGGAACTGTGGATAATACAGCAGATCAGAAACGTTTCCTTGATATTATCCACAAACAATCCAATCGACTGAAAGCCATTGTAGAGGATCTTCTGGCCCTTTCCAGTATAGAGGACAGTACGGAAAAAGGGGAAATCGAACTTGAGGAAAACCATATCGCCGCAGCGATTCACAGCGCAGTCCAGGTTTGCCAAACGGCTGCGACGGAAAAGAATATTCAGATTGAGATATCTTGTGCAGAGACTCTAAAAGCGAATATTAACCTATCCTTAATGCAACAGGCTATTATCAATCTGGTCCATAATGCCATCAAATTCAGTGAACCTGGAACCAAAGTTGAAATTATTGCTGAGAATTTTGATACGGAGATAGCAATTCATGTACGAGATCAGGGACCGGGAATCGCCCAAAAGCATCTATCTCGATTGTTCGAAAGATTTTACCGTGTCGATGATAGTCGAAGCCGCAGTCTTGGAGGCACCGGATTGGGATTAGCCATCGTCAAGCACATAGCCCGGTTCCACGGAGGCTCGGTCAGCGTCCAGAGCACCGTGGGCGAAGGCAGCAGGTTCACGATTCACTTAAGATGTGGATAGGCAAGTAATGAATACCGGGGGAAATCATATTTCTTTGTTAACGCATTACATTTAATGCCAATCTGATTTTTAATCCAAATTTAACATATTCCTCACATTCCCTTAATAAATCTCTGCCATACTACTTATAGAAGAGATGAGTCGTACAGCTCAAGACCGTCTTGAGCAGGCTGCAATTTAGGTTATGTTTTTTTAAGGAGATGTGACATTATGAAGAAGTTATTGTGTGTGATTTGCCTTGCATGGCTGTCAGGAACGATGGTATGCAATGCTCAGGCAGACGAAATCGGCGAATTAAAAAGCCAGGTGATGGAGCAAGACAAGCAACTGAAGGTTTTGCAGGAAAAACTGGAGAAATATGAACTGCTCCACCAGCAGAACAACCAGATTCTCGCCCGGCACATATCGGAACTATCCTCACAAAAGGCGCCGGAAGCGAAACTGCCTGATGCCCTGAAATGGGCCGAAAAGGTTAATATTTTCGGTGATTTCCGCTATCGCCATGAGACCATCGAGGCGGAAAACGATGGCAAGCCGGACCAGCATCGCAATCGTTTTCGGGCTCGGATCGGCCTGAAGGCCGAAATCAACGATGAATGGGATATGGGCTTTCGTTTCGCCAGCGGCAGTGAAGATCCTGTCTCCACCAACCAGACTTTGAGTAACTCTTTTGCCAGCAAGGGATTCTGGATTGACCAGGCTTATCTGGATTATCACCCCGAATTAATCAAAGGGTTGCATATCTATGGTGGTAAAATGAGTAATCCCTTTCACAGGGTGGGTGATAACCAGCTTATCTGGGATGACGATCTAACTCCGGAAGGTATAGCGGCTAAACATAAGATATCTCTGGGAGAAAGTGATGAAATTTTCATCAATGGAGGTGGTTTTTGGGTTACCGAAAGTTCTTCCAGTAACGCGGATATGTCCGTGTGGGGATTACAGAGTGGTTTAAAACATCAGTTTGATGAGAAAAACTACCTTTTGGGTGGAATTACTTACTACAACTATGGCAACATAAAAAACGCCGGCGATCTGGACGTGGCCGCCAGCAGTTTCTTCGGTAATACCTCAACCGATGGAGTTTTTGCTAATGATTATGACATCGTGGAGTTATTCTGCGAAGCCGGTACAAAAGCTACACCGGTGCCGCTGGCGGTTTTTGGCAACTACGTGGAGAACACGGTCGCCGATACCAGTGGTGACAGTGGCTGGCTGGCTGGATTCAAGATCAATAAGGCAGACAAGCCCGGTTCCTGGGAACTCAGCTACGATTACCGCGAACTGCAAAAAGACGCCGTGGTAGGTACTTTTTGTGATTCTGATTTTATCGGAGGCGGTACCAACGGACAGGGCAGTCGTTTCGGCGCTAAATACCAAGTGGCTAAAAACGTTCAAGCCGGACTTACGTATTTCCTCAATGACAGACAGGACCAGGATAACAACTACCGCCGATTGCAGGCTGACATGGTTTTGAAGTTTTAAGTGCTTGATAATAAAAAGCTTAGGATTTTTAATAAAATTTCAACAAATACTTACCCTGTTTTAACAATGATCGGTAAAAAATAATAAAGGTATAGTAGAAATAAGAATCTTTCACAAAAATTAGGAATGGAAAGGAAGTAAAAAGATGAGAACCACAAGAATTGCTATATTATTAACGTTGAGTGTTTTCGTAGGAATGGCCGCGGCAGCCGAACAGGCCCAGATACTTCAGATTGAAGGATCGACGACTGTGGGCCCGATTGTCGCGGCATTTTCGGAAAAGTTCATGCAGATGCATCCGGAAGTAGCTATCACGGTCAAAAAGACCGGCAGCGGTGACGGGGCGGCCGCTTTGATCGATGGACGCTGTGACATCGCTATGATGAGCCGCTTTATGAAGCCCGACGAATTCGAAAAGGCGGTTAAAAACGGAGTCTTCCCGGTGGCCCATGCCATTGCCAATGATGGAGTATGCGTCGTCGTGCACCCGTCAAACCCGATAAAAGAGTTGACTTCAAAACAGATGCGGGACATTTATACCGGTAAGATTACCAACTGGAACCAGTTGGGAGGGCCTGATATGAAGATTGTTCCTATTACCCGTGATACTTCCTCCGGTACCTACGAGACTTTTAACGAAAAAGTGATGGAAAAGGAAAAGATGGCAGGGCATGTGGAATACGTAAATTCAAATCCTCAAGCCGCCGCCCGCGTTAAATCCACCCAGGCAGCAATCGGTTACGTAGGACTGGGATTTCTTGATTCTAACGTTAAAGCTTTGAAAATCGACGGGATAATGCCCAGCAAACAGACCATCGCTAAAGGAACTTATCCGGTAAGTCGTCCATTATTCCTGTTCACCAACGGCTATCCTGAACTCGGTTCTATTGTACATGAATTCTGCACCTTTTATCTGACGGAAACCGGTCAGGAGATCATCAACAGCAAAGGATTTGTACCCTTGACGAATTACTAACCGGATTGCCAAGGCGAGCTTTAGGAAATTCTATTGATAAATTCAAATACAACTAATTTTTCCCCAAACAAAGCGGCCGCTTTTACTCGGCCGCTTTTTCTTACCCCGACAGAAGACCTCAAAGGGTATGTCAGCGGACATCTGGGGCGGCTGATACTTTTTGCGATTACCTGCTTCTCGGTACTTGCCGTGCTGTTGATTTTTGGCTTTGTGGCCCGAGAGGCTATTCCATTTATTACTAAACAAGGCATAGGTGAGTTGCTCACGAGTACCCGTTGGTTTCCCGAAGCGGAAGGCAGTTCTGCCGAGTATGGCGGATTGGCATTAATTGTGGGGTCATTATACGTTACCGTGGGGGCGTTGGTTTTATCAGTGCCGCTGGCTTTGCTGGCAGCGGTATTCCTCAGTGATATAGCGCCCTTTAAGGTCCAGCAAGTATGTAAACCCATTATAGAAATTCTGGCGGCGATTCCTTCGGTGGCCTATGGATTCTTCGCGGTGATAGTGTTGGCGCCCTGGATGCAAAAGCACTGGAATTTCACCACGGGGACCAATGCCCTGAATTCCTCGTTAATCCTGGCGGTGATGGCCATGCCGACCATTGTGAGCGTAGCTCAGGACTCCATATCGGTGGTGGGCCGCGAAATCCGCGAGGCTTCTTACAGCCTGGGCGCGACTCGGACTGAAACGATGACTAAAGTTGTCATACCCGCGGCCCACAGCGGTATCATCGCGGGGATTATCCTGGGCATGATGAGGGCAGTGGGAGAGACTATGGTAGTCTGGATGGCCTCCGGCAATGCCAGTCAGATCCCTCATCCGTGGTGGGACCTGTCACAATCAATTCGCACTATGACAGCGACGATAGCAGGTGAATTGGGCGAAACTCCCAAAGATACCAACCATTATTACGTTCTTTTTGCCGTAGGATTGCTGTTGCTTATTTTCACCTTCAGCCTGAATTTGACTAGTGAATATTTCCTGGCACGTTTCCGAAAACGAAAGGGAACGGCATGAAAACGCGCATGGTGTTAAGACAACTTACGGATAAGAGCTTCACCATTTTGACGGTGGTTTCGGTAATCTTAATCGTCCTGGTACTGGTGGTGGTGCTGGGTCCGATGCTGGGGCGGGGCGCTTCGGCGGTGGTGTTCAAAGGAACGGTGGAGTTTCGCAAACTGCATTACTCCTGGCATCAGCGCGGAAGCGAAGAAAGTATCAGGAAGGAAACAGCGGAAACAGAAAAAGCACGACAATCAATTTATGTTATAGTTGACCGATTTAAGCGCGGGATTGACACCACGACACTGGTAACCGAAGCCCGAAAGAAATATAGAGAATATAAAAAATATCTGCAGTATCAGAATTTGCCGGCGGCGGAATATCAGGAACTTACCCAGGAAGCGAAAAATATCAGAGATACGCTTAGCGATGTTTATAACAGCACTAATAAGCATGAAATCGTAGATTCGCTGGATGCCTTACTTAGGGATAATCCAAAGAAACGATTCCAGGACACGCCCGCGGGGGATTTACTTATCGCGGCTGATGAATATAAAGCGATGGTACAAAAAATCGACTTGACGCACCGTGAGCAGTACATCAGCGAGTTGGCCGAGGTACAAGACCTCCTGCGAAAGCTCTTCGGCCCCCGACCAGAGGAACCAACTCCCGCTTTAATCATGGAACAGTATGGAGCCACCCGATGGGACATGGCTCAGAAATACCTGCATCGATTAGTCTGGATCGAGCAGTGGATACAGATTGATCCCGACAAACCAATGGTAAAAAAACTGGTTCCTCGTGCCCAGCACTTTGCCGGTACAGAACTGGAGGGTTTATTTACACAAATAGAGGGGGAATTGCCCAGGCTGCTCCAGCCGCGTTGGACGTTCTACTGGCAGTATTTTATTGATGACAGTACGGAAGGGTACTTTTTTGGCGGCGTAGGTCCGGAAATCCTGGGAACTCTACTATTTACCATATTGGCAATGTTATTTGCGGTACCCATAGGAGTCATATCAGCAGCCTATCTGGTTGAATACGCGGGCGAAAATATAGTAGTACGGTTAATCCGTACCTGCGTAAATACACTGGCGGGAGTACCGAGTATTGTTTTTGCTCTTTTTGGCCTGGCCTTTTTTGTAAAGGTGCTGATGCCGGCACTGGGCCAGGAATCCAAACCTTGTATCCTGACAGGTTCGCTTACCCTGGCGGTTCTGGTGCTGCCCGTAATCATACGGGCCGGCGAGGAAGCTATTCGCTCTGTGCCGCAGACTTATAAAGAAGCTTCTTTAGCCCTCGGAGCAGGGAAATTTAGAACCCTGGTGACGGTCATTCTCCCGGTGGCCATGCCGGGTATCTTAACCGGCATCATCCTGAGCCTAAGCCGGGCCGCCGGTGAAACCGCGCCCTTGTTATTCGCTGGAGCTGTGGCCGCCGGTCCTATAGCAAAATCAATCTTTGAACCTAGCCGGGTTCTGTCTTACGGAAGCTATGATATCGCTGTGGGTGATCGTTATGCCGCAATGGTGCCCCATAAACAGTTTGGAATGGTTGTTACCCTGATAGTACTGGTGCTGTGCCTGAATATTCTGGCTATCTTTTTACGTTCCAGGGTTTCCAAAAAGCTGAGGGGGCAATGATACCTGGTAAAAAAAAGGAAACATCGATATGCTGATGCGGGCATTGCGAGATGAAACGCACTCACGGAAAAGCTTTGTAGTGAAGAATAAGAAAGAGGCTATGAAAGAAACAACTTCTGTGCAATGTGAACGTGCTATAGTAAAAGCCAGGGATTTTAGTTTATACTATGGTGTGACACCGGGGGTAAAAGGTATTACTATGGATATTTACCCCTGTACGGTCACCGCTATCATCGGTCCCAGCGGCTGCGGCAAGAGCACTTTCTTACGCAGTATCAACCGAATGAACGATCTTATCCCGCATACCCGGGCCGAAGGGGTGCTCGAAGTAAATAACCATGACGTTTATAATAAACGCATCAACCTGGTCAATTTGCGACAACAGGTGGGAATGGTTTTTCAAAAACCTAATCCTTTCGCCAAAAGTATTTATGACAATGTTGCTTATGGTCCTCGGCTACAGGGCATTCGCAAAAGAGGTAATCTCGACTTGCTGGTAGAAAAATGTCTCAATGCCGCGGCTCTCTGGGATGAGGTCAAAGACGATCTGGATAAGTCTGCCCTGGCGCTTTCCGGAGGACAACAGCAGCGATTATGTATCGCTCGGGCTTTGGCGACCAAGCCAAATGTTATCTTGATGGATGAGCCTTGCTCCGCCCTGGATCCCTTGGCCACCGCACGCATCGAGGACCTGATCGGCCAACTGAAATCATCTTATACCATTATTATCGTTACTCACAACATGCAACAGGCTGCAAGAGTCAGTGAATACACAGCCTTTTTTTGCTTGGGCGAACTGATCGAGTATGATAAAACGGATAGAATGTTTACCAATCCCGTAAGAAAACAAACAGAAGATTATATTACCGGAAGATTTGGATAAGGAAAATTATTATGGAACAACAGGCTAAAAGTAAAATATGGAAAATTCGTACCGTAAAAGACTATACCGAAGCCCACAACCATGTTCTGGTGGGACAAGTCTTGGATCATAATGAAGCCTACATACGTCTGCACTGTAGGAGTTATCACTTCGGTAAAGTGGTAAACTTACCCAAGGATGTCAACGAGGGCATTCTGATGGTTCGTATAGTACCCTGGCACCGAGTCGAAATTGTCAATGAACTGGCTGCTTCTTTCAACTATATGAACGCCAGGGTAACCACAGACAAAGACGGTGACGTTGTGTTGAAGGATGATACTTATACCTGCTCCCTCATTTATCGACATGACAAAAGATTTTAAGAAACGGAAACCTATTCATGGCAATACACCTGCAAAGAGAAATTGATAATCTCAAGAAGAAGATTGCCTCAAAATCCTGGCATTGCACCAACCGGTTGCGGTTGACTTACGCTTCATCATCTCCGTCCTGAAGATCAACAATGACCTGGAACGCATTGCCGATCACGCCACCAATATAGCTGAAGACGTCATCTATATGATCAATGGTCAAATCATAAGACACCATCCCGAAAAATACCAGGATCAGTCATAAAGCTCCCGGCCATCAGCGTAACCTGCCATATAACAATCAGTTATATCCAAAACCCCGATAGTTTCAGAGCCGAGGATGAGGTCCGAACCAGTCAACCCTCGCCCAAGGCCGCTCCTGGGGGGTCCGCCGGTCTGCCGACCGGCTCTTCTGACTTGTGACCTCTACCTCTACAGTGCCCAAGGTGAGACTGGACAAACAACCGCTTATGGCGATAATACATGAAAGTCAGCATAGAATTTGTGATGGATATATCTTAAACGTATAGGCTCAGGAAACGCCGCCCGTGGAACAGGAACAAGGGTTATTTGGACCGTTAGATAAGCCGGGGGGAAAAGCGCCCACGGGCGTTTATGTCTGTTCAGAGGATGCGCGGTTGGTCAGGGTCGCTTTTGACCGGGCCGGCGACAATCTTTTTGATTACGCCCTGCCCGAGCAGTTGCACACCAATTTAGCTGTAGGCCAGCGTATCCGGGCTGCCTTGGGCAAAGGCAATCGCCTGGAAGTTGGGTTTTGCGTTGAATTTCCTTGTGAAACGTCGGTCGAACGTGTCAAATACATTAATGAAGTGGTTGACCAAAAGCCTTTGATCGACGACCAGATGATGCAATTGGCCCACTGGATGGCCGGCTATTACTGCTGCCCGCTGGGAGCGGTACTCTCGGCGATGGTGCCGGCGGCGGTCAAACATCAGGTCGGAATGGTTCGCCGAAAATACCTGCGTCTTACCAGCCGTGGCAAAGCGTATCCGCAAAAAACGGACGATCTGCGGCTCAGCGCCCAAGGTCGGGCGATAATATCTTTTCTGAACGACCGGGATTTATCCGCGAACGACCTGTTGCCGCTCAATGATCTGACTGAAAAGCTGCAATGCGGTAAAGGACCTTTTGATACTTTGGTCCGGTGCGGCCTGATCGAAATAATACAGCGGTTTGAGTTGGCTCGTCCGCATTCGAACCTTGCCATTCCCGCCGAGCCGCAGCCGAGTTTTGGTCCCAACGCCGATCAACTTCAGTCACTGGACCAGATCAAGCCGTTGATTGACAAGGACTGCTTTTGGGCTGTACTGCTCCATGGCGTCACCGGCAGCGGCAAGACCGAGGTCTATATAAGGTGTATCGAGCAGGTCCTGCAAAAAGGCAGGCAGGCCTTGGTATTGGTGCCGGAAATTTCGCTGACACCGCAAACGGTCAGCCGATTCCTGGCCCGTTTTCGCCACGTTGCGCTGCTCCATTCGGGGCTGACCGATCCGCAGCGTCATCAGCAGTGGCGATGGATCGCCCAGGGCGGCGCCGAAGTAGTTGTCGGTGCTCGCTCGGCAGTTTTTGCCCCCCTGCCGAACCTGGGGTTGATTATAGTCGATGAAGAACACGAGCCAAGCTACAAACAAGACTCCGCCCCCCGCTATCACGGCCGGGACGTAGCGATCAAACGAGCCCAAATGAACAACATTACCGTTATCCTGGGTTCAGCCACACCATCTCTGGAAAGCCTGTATAATTGTCAAACGAAGGCCCACTTTCAACTGCTCAAGCTGCCCCGACGGGTCCTCAATCTGCCGCTGCCTAAAGTTGCCGTGGTAAATATGTGTACCGAATCGCTGGAAAGAAAAGGACGGCATCTTCTCAGTCGCCTTTTGGAAGCCCAGTTGCATCGCTGCCTCGATCGAAAAAAACAGGCCATTTTACTGCTGAACCGACGCGGACACAGCAGTTATGTATTTTGTCCATCATGCCGGTTCGTGCTGACCTGCCCTAATTGTGATGTGAATTTGACCTGTCATAAAACTCCAGCCGCGCTGGCTTCCGCACGGCGAAGCTGGGTGATGTGCCACTATTGCCTCCACAGCAGTCAGATCCCGAAAGCATGCCCGCTGTGCAAAAACAAACTGCTGCTGCTAGGCGCCGGCACACAACGGGCTGAAGAAGAAATTCAGCGTAAACTGCCCCAGGTGCGCCTCCGTCGGATGGACAGCGATTCGACCAAGCCCGGGGACATGCAGGAAGTATTGGCCGATTTCGGCGCCGGCCGGATCGATGTACTCATTGGCACGCAGATGATCGGCAAAGGGCTGGACTTTCCTAATGTAACGCTGGTCGGCGTACTCAATGCCGACACTGCCCTGTCGCTGCCGGACTTCCGCAGTTCCGAGCGCACGTTTCAACTGATTGAGCAGGTTGCCGGTCGGTGCGGTCGGCTCTGCGACGACGGACGTGTTGTCGTCCAAAGTTTTGTCCCTGACGAACCGGCCGTCAAATTTGCCTGCCATCACGATTATGACAGCTTCTCTCAATATGAACTCAATATCCGTGATCGCTGCCGAATGCCTCCTTTTGACCGACTGGCTCGTATCATCCTGCGTGACGCCAAACTGGAAAAACTGGAACTGGCCGGGAAAAAACTCCGTCAGAACATCGACCTGTTGAATGAGCAATTACAGACGGCAGTGCAGGTTCGCGGACCGATGCCGGCCGGCATAGCAAGGCTTGAAAACTACCATCGTCAGGAAATTATTATAAAAAACCCCGCCATCGGGCCAATCCAGACCCTGCTGACTGAACTGCGACGGCAATATCTGACAAAATTGAATGTCCAGGCGGTTGTGGACGTTGATCCGATCAACCTGTTATAGTACCCAACCGTTCTGTCATGTTTGATCTCGCCGGTGCTTAGTGTGGTTGTAGGACGGCGCCTCTTCAATCCGCGGCGCAGGAGGCGAATTCAGACAACGATTCCACCCATAGCCTGGCTCGCATAACCAGCAATGCCATTTGCAATTGCGGATCGCTTTTGAGATAGTCGGCTGTGCTGAATAACTTCCCTGTTTTTTTATGTTCGGGTGAAACCTCCTGATGCAGCACCTCCGCGTCATATCTCGCCTTATAAAACTCCATGAATTGCTCAATAGTCAGTTCCAGATTAACGTTAGGGATGACTCCGTAATCTTCATTGCTTTTATCTTTCGGATCGTGATGTACCCGCCGGCCATTCGGCAAATAGTAGTACGCTATGGTCATCTTCATCTCAGCGTCGGAAGAGTTTAACGGTTGTATTGTCTGGACGTTGCCCTTACCGTGACTGCGAGTACCGACAATCACAGCTCGATTGTGGTCCTTGAGAGCACCGGCGACAATTTCCGAAGCGCTGGCCGAATCAGAATCGATCAGAATCGCCATCGGCAGTTTGCCGTCAAAAGTGCCTTCCTTCGTCGTCCTGAGAAACTCCTCGTTTCGAGGATTTCGATAACGGCAACTGATGATCGTCTCACCTTCGGAGGAAACGAACATATCAACCACTTCCACCGCCCCGTCGCGATATCCACCCGGATTGTTGCGCAGATCCAGAATAAGGGCCTGCATATTCTGTTTTTTTAACTCACTCAGTGTAAGTTTCAGATCCTCGGTTGTTGTCCCGGAAAAGTGCGCCATGTGCACATAAGCGATACCGTCATTTGGATCGAGCAGATACTGCCAGCCATTGCCTGCTTCACGGTACAGTCCTTTAATTGTGGGCACTACAACCGGTCGCCGGGTAACGGAAAAATCACGCGGCTGATCGAAACCTTCCCGATCAATGGTAAGCATCACTTTCGTACCGGGAGGACCGGTGATCAGAGTAACTGCTTTTTCCAACGTGATTGTTTTGGCGTCTTTGCCGTCGATTTTCAAAATTGTATCATCGGCGTCCAGTCCGGCCTGATAAGCGCTGGCATCGCGGCTGACAAGCGAAGCTACCTTCAAAAACCCTTCTTTGTCCTTGTTGATTATGATACCCACCCCGGTAAATTCGTTGGTCATATTCTTGTAGAATTCCTTCTTGTCTGCCGGCCAAACCATATAAGTGTACTCGTCCACCGCGGAAAAGGCGCCTTCGGCAAACTCCGCCATAATGACTTCACGAGGAAATTTTAAACTTTGCTCGTTGACACTTATCACATAGTCCAGCAGCGACATTACATGACGACGATAAGCGAATCTCTCCGGGGTCTCCCTGATATCATTCAGTCGTGACGAGAGCTTTTCCTTGTAAAACTTGACAGCCTCCGCATCGTCGAGCTGTTTGAATGTCTGGTTCAACTTGTCCGTCTCAGCCAAGAGCAGGCAATTTTCCAGGGCCTGCAAAGCCATTTCGTGGAAATCGGGTTTTTCCACGTAACCACTTTCCAACACGGCCAGTGCCTCGCGGATCATATTCGAGGTTACGCCATCACGCCGTTCCTGCCAACTGACACCTTCCGTATTGGGATCGGGTACGTACATGGACCGTAACATAGCTTGCCGCAGCAATCGCCGATGCAGTTCGTCATACTGATATTTCTGCCTATCCAACAACGTCAAAGGGTAGTAAACTTTACTGTAAGCTTCCAATCCTTCGTCTTTACTTTCAAAATCCTTGGCTATCTCAAGCCCGCGAGCAATGATTTCGTCGTACAAAACCGGATCCACATCTTCCTTCAGGTTCATCTTCTCGGCCAGATCATGAGACTTCACCAGTTCTACCAGCGACTCCAGCCAGTTCTCTTGTATTTTTTCGCGCAGATCGTCTTCCAGCTTTCCTTTGTCATCCAGCTCGAACTCATAAGCAACACTGGCATCCAGAAGACTTTTACGCCAGCGGGCCTGCTGGACCTGTTCGTGAACCTTGTTAAGATATTCCTGATAAGCTTTCTTTCTGGCATCCTGAAGTCGCCCCATAAGCCCGTCATAACTATCCAACAGACTTTGCATCCTACTGTGGATCGATTGCGATTGTGTCTCGGACAAATCGAGTTGATCTGCATACTGATGCGCCAGCTCAAAATCACCACGCGCCATAGCCCGACCCACGTCACAGAAAGTACTAGCCGAAACGTTGCCGACTGCCGGTGTACTATCGATTGGCGGCGCCGGGTTATCCGCCCCAAGGTATTTGACCGCGTAAGGACCTGCCCATACCAACAGCAAAGCTGTCAATAACAATGTAAGTAATTTCTTATTCGAACCCATTTTATCCTTACTCAAAAATAGTGTAACCGACGCCGACAACGCCGTTTCTCAATAAAGGGAGCCATCTTCGTGCCGGTGGGCTCTTCCATTTCCAGCCGCCATGATAACACATCTCAAAGGAAAAGTAAATAAGATTTATCTGACGCCCCCTGAAAGAATGCACTCCACGCTTCTAAGTGCTGTTTTTTGGGTGTCTGCCCGGTGAGCCGACCTTTTTTCTCGATACGTCCGATATATCCCCACAGCGAGCCATTACAACCGAATGTCCTGTTTTAACGTCGTGATCAGCCACAAATAAAAAGCCTTGGCCAGTGTTTTCTCCTCTACGATTACCTTAGCCCGCCCCACCATACCGTCACAAAAACGCGTTTCCCTGCTTGGCATAGGCAAAACCAGTTCATAAGTGTTTTCCGCCGGTTCCAGAGCGTCTTCCCTGGTCGTACCGCCCATGGTAGCCACTTCGCCACCATACATCGTGGAAAAAGCGGCGCTCGACATCTTGATAACCTGTCTGGGAGGCTTTTCAACCACTTCGCTCTCAAATACTTCCCCATCCAGCGACCATAATTTAATCTTAGCCGACTGCCCGGAACTTATCAGTTCTATATCACGATGATTGATCGCCACAACCGCCTCAAAACTGTCCGGTTGAAATACACCAAATATCTCCGCCTGCAGTGGCATATATCGACCCTCAAGGTTCGCCAGCGGCTCACTGGTACGCAATTGCACTATACCTGCGAACTGAGAACGAATAGTAAGTTTATCCAGGTTATACCTGGCACTGGCATATTGGCCCGTCAAAGCCTTGACCTCAGCGTCGATTTGTGCTTTTTGAGCCGTCTCACCCTGCTGCAACGCCAAAGCGCCCTTGGTCTCCAGTTGCTGAATCTGCAAATCCAACTCATCCACCCTGTATTGCAATTGCGAATCTGAAAGTACCAGCAACACCTGATCCGCTTCCACCGCTTGACCGTCTCGAACAAACGTCTTATTGTTTCGCGCCTCGATAAACCCGGGTTGAGTTACATATATCGGATGTATCCCGGCTGGACGCAGCACGCATTGCGCGTCAACGCTCTGTTCGAGCTTCTGCACCATCACTATGTAAATCGCTGCGCACCCCAAAACCAACAAAATTATCGCTGTGGCCAGACGAATATGTAGTTGATGATGCTGCGTAAAGACATATTTCGCAAACTTGACAACCGGAGCCACAAATGCGTTGAAAAGACAGCCCAGTGCCAGTATTCCGCCAATCACCCCCCAACCATACGGATCAAGAAATTTCCACACCATCATTACTATCGCAACCATTATGAACCAGCGATATATCGCGCTGCATATCGCGTAGCCAAGTACCATAAATTCACGGCCGCGAACGTCTATCGGCTCGACCGCCTTTTCCACACCAAGCACAAAACGCTGCACCAGATACCACATAAAACCCCGGCCTTTTTGCTTGAGGTTCGGTATCTCCACCAAGTCCATCATAAAATAGTAACCGTCGAAACGAAGTAATGGATTGCCGTTGAATAGTATCGTGTTCACACTCGCCGCCAGCATCACGTTAAGCGCAAATTGGTTCAGCGCCGTTTTCGACTCCGTCAGCCACCACAGATATGTAGCCAGACCTGCCAGAACAATTTCCACTACGATCCCCCCTGCCGTTATCCACATCCGCCTGCTCTTTTCAGGAACCATCCACGAATCCGACACATCGCAATAAGGGCACGGCATAAACACCAGGAACAATATCCCCATCTCATGAACTTCGCTGCCGAAATATTTGCTCGTCAGTCCGTGACCAAATTCATGGATCAGCTTGATAAGATACAACGCCGGTGCGAAAAACAGCAAATTACGCGGATCGAGAATCGGTTGTCTTTGACTCAGCTTGTCGATATCACTGATCAACAGGGCCAGCGCCCCGGCAAGCATCAGCAGCGTCAGTATTGCCGTAAAACGCCGATAAATCAGCCCGCTCAGATAACGATGCATATAATTCAGCAGCTTGTCCGGGTCAAAAAGCGGTATCTTAAAAAAAAGAAATTCCGCGAGGATCTTTTGGAAAATATTACGAGTTATTACCTTCTTACGCTTGAGCAGATAATCGGTATCGGTAACACCCGATATATGCAGAAGATTTGCGCCCCGCAGCATAATAATGAAACTCATCACCGCTTGCGCATCAAATTCCTCGTCCGGAAACCGCTCGCTCAGAACCTTGCTTATATCTTCTATCGTTGTCTTGCCGTCGAGCATCCGATAGATGGTATATTCCGGCGGACGCAGCCGATAGTAACGCAGCGACGTCGGATCTTTAAGCACAAAACACGGCTTACCGTAATAAACCTGCTCGGTTATCTCCACATCATGACGTGCCTTCGGCAGTGACTGCTTATCTTCCGTCGGCGTATTAATACCCAAAATCAGGTTGTCATGCTCAACTTTAGCCATCGCTGTCCGCCGAAAAAACCAATCAGAAAAACGTTACACGGAAGAACCGAATCACTTTCCGCAACAGCACATACCCTAGCGGACGAGAAACAGTCGAAATCTTCGCTCGGCCGATCATTCCGCTGCGCAAGCTGTGTTCGATCTTTTCCAGCTCCTCGCTCGAAACATCAATGCGAATCTCATATACATTACCTTCATCTTTGATCCGGGCCATCTGACCGATTTGAGCGGCTTCTGCCAAAGTGCTGCTTAACTTATGTTGGGGCGTCGCTGCCAGAAAAAATTCCACCTGCGATCTTTCACCGCCCGCCAAACCTTGTTGCACCCAGTCGATCTCCTCCTGCGGCACATCCAGACGCAACTGCCACTCACTCAAATCCGCAATTTCACATATCGGATCACCTTTTTTCAAGGTCTGTCCTTCTTTACGCTCCAACTGAGCCGTCAGAATTGTTCCATCTATTGGAGAACGAACCTGGCATTTCTCTATTTGCTCATCATAGAACTTGACCTGATTTTCCAGCCTTGTTATTTCCAGTTGGCTTAACTTTATATTCGTATCGCCTATGGCTTGACCTTGGTTAATAAGCTCCTGTGCCCACTTCTGCCGTGCCGAATCACGTTCGGTCGCCAGTGCCAGATCATCCAGTACCGCGATAATCTCTCTTTTTTGCACTTCACCCCTGGCTCGTACGATTTGCTCGATTTGAACCCCATCCAGCGCCGACTCCACAACACGCATGTCCTTAGGCGTCAACTCGCACGCACACTCTATCCTTATCATCCACGGCATAAGCAAAAGAATCGCCAACCCAATCAAGACGATTGCCAATCTTATTATCCATTTCCGCCGTTTCTTCGGATCATCTTTGACCTTCTTCAGCCGCGACAGCGGACGGATCATCGGTACCGATCCCATCTCCAGCGCATTGGCCAACGCCACCCCTGCGTGATTGCTCACCGCCGCCATCACCCCTGCCAGATTACTGCTGATTTGCTCCTCGAACCCCTCAGCAGCCAACACACCAACGTATTTTTCCTCATGCTTGATCGGCTGAAGAAATATCTGATCCAATTGGCTTATGTTGAAATACCCTTTCAGCAAACCTGTCAGCTCTTCCTCCTCCGAAAGCTCCACCAGTTGGTCTCGCGACGCCACTATCGGCTTTTTGATCTCCAGACAGTGTCTGCTCAGCTTTTCCAGCGACTGCATCAGAACCGCCCGACGGTCCGGCTTATCGATACCGCTCACCGCACGCAAACCACGTTTCACAGCCGGATCAATCCATACCACCACACGATCACAACCGATTGCGTCCCGACCAAGGTTGGCTATCTGATACACCACCCGCTCCGCATCCAGTGAGTTGTGCACACCTTCGGTGTATCGAAGCAGCCGCGCCAGCACCTTGCGATCATCTTCCAGCACCGCTGCCCGACGATGCACCAGATATCTCTCTCCCGACTCTCCCGCCTGATCCAGCAGTCCCACTATGGCACGATAATCATGCGCACCCAGATTCTCCGACCCGATCATCTGCACCACCATGGCTACTTGATTCGCTGCACGCAACGGCTTGAAAAACAACGGATACCCGCATTGATTGGTTTTACCCTCCGCACTTGTTTCCAGCCCTTCTGCACCCGCCGCCGGTATCACCAACGTCTTAGACTCGTTTGCCGCACGTTGCACACCCTCTATTACCAACTCCTGTTGGCTAGGCTCATTAATACCGCACAGTTCCATCTCCACATGGCAATAGCATTGTGGCGTCGCACCCGCCTGCAATACCCATATCGCCCCACCACGCGAACCTGTCGCTGCCACGGCAAGTTGCAGAAAATTCGCAAAAAACTGCGGCGGCTCCAGATTACCTGACGGAAGCTTCGCAATCCGATTCAATATCTCCGCCAAACGCTGGGCAGCTTCACTTTCCGGCACGGTCTTATTCCTCGTATCCATCAAAAACTTCTTGTCACGACATTATGATTCTAACAGAATAAACACAATGGTCAAATTTCATCCATTCTTTTTACTATCGGCTGTTAGCCCCGCTGCCATAAAGATTTACGACGATTACCCGAAAACGCCACACAGCCCCCCTACCGTTAGAAAACATCCGTCCCAACCCCCGTCCTGCAGGTCGCCACGCCGTCAACAGCGAAAAACCCCAGATTTGTGCAAAACCACCCCCGCTACACAGACACCCCCGCAGGCCTGCTGTGCGTAAAACACCGGTTGGCACTTACTAATCCATGGTGAAAAAACATCAGATCCTTCTGACTTGACAAAAAATTCCGCCTCCTTATGCCTTTGCTGGCTCGGCCGCAAAAGAACTCCACTCCATAAATACACCACCTACGGTATTATACAGCGGCAAGTACGACGTGTCAACTATTTTCGGACCTCTTTCTGCTGGACGGCCCAGCTTCAGGCAAACAAAAACCCTGCGAGTCCCGTTTCCACAGCAACTCGCAGGGTCTGTTACTTTACAATAAATCTCTCAACTGACCTGTTGTCAGTTGTCATACAGAACGATTAAGGCCCATAAGGCCCAACATACACACTCAGAAAGTTACCAGCCAGTATGCTAAAATCTTCCAAATCGACCGTCCCGTCATAGTTCAGATCACCAGGAATCGGGTCGTCAGCGTATCCGGGAACATTGGTAGTCAGCTCAAATGCCAGATCCCATGATATCCCATCTGGATACTCCACTGGCACAGCATCAGTGGCGACCACCATCGAACCGATTGTCGGCGGCCAGATAGATGTTCCACCAGCGGCATCTATGACTGAATTGATACGCACAGCATCGTCATTGAAGATACGCTCGCGAGTCTTCCAGCCCCACGGATACATTGGAACGACACCAGGATCGTAAATCGCGGCGATGCTCAGCCAATACACCCTGCCATCGGGATATTCATCCTCAACTTCCCATGGCCACGGTTCCTCTGGTTCCTGTTTGAACCACTCATCCTCCGAAAGGAACTGGGCGAACTGGAAGCATGCCTCGTCTTCAATCCATCCCGTACCATCATCTCCGATATGGGGATCACGGTCATATCCGGCAAAGTTCCAGACATAACTTTCACAGAAGTTCTCCCAGACCAGAGTACCGGGACGACTGTAGGGTATTCCATCAACATTTTTAGGCACATCAGTCCATATCCCGATATGGAATGCCTTGGGCACTATCGGTGGCGGAGAAGTACCCGTCCAGCCGAGATATGAACCCCACCAGTGGAAATCGGTAATCGGGCGGTCATCTTTGCACAGCCAATCATCCGCCATTATAGGCTTATTTTGGTAGCTGGATTTCTCATCCCAACCGTCGATAAGACCGCTTTCAAGCACTACCGGCGGTTGACTATATTTGACAAACCACTTGCTATTGACATCATCACTGGAAGGTTTCGGTGTAACGGTCAAATTGTACCAGTAATTCCACAAAGCGCCAACTGAACCACCCGGAGGCGGTGAAACCACATCCGGGAACCATACCCCATTTTCGTCCGCAGCCATTGACACAACCTGCGTGATATCAAATCCTATAGCACCGACATATCCTGCTGCCGGTGGATTAGTGGCGCCTGTCCCGGTCACAGATGTGTCAATCGTCACGGTTGTAAGTACCGAGTCAGGAATGTCAGCGGGTACATTCCACCACCATTCGCGGGACAAACCATTGATATCAACCATACGGTAAGATACCGTCGTGATGCCTGCGGGTGGATACACGTCAACTGATATGATGCAATTGGTCAGATCTGGATCCTCTGCATATTCATAGACCCATGCACTGGCATAATTCTGACCAACTGTTGGCTGGTCAGCCTCGGTCATCCAGACCATTACCAGTCCATCGTCCTCGCAGCGGCTTCCTCCGCCACCACCGTCGGGGCCGTCATCATAAACATATAGTTCTGCAGGCACAAACATGGTTGGCTCACCATAATTATAAGGCTCACCCTCAACCTCGCCCGTTTCCCATGCACTCATTGAATTATTCCATTCATCTTCGGTCATCGGACGAACCTCGCCGGAATCCCGAGCTTCCTGCCAATCTTCCTGACAGGCAAGCAGAAAATATTTTTGTACGGATTGTGGTGATTTTAGCTCATGCATTGAGGCCGGACCGCCTAATGTCATCGGATATTCACCATTAGGATAGAAGTCATTGTCACTGCACGGGGGGATCTCCGGGTCCTTCACAGGTGTATCCTGCCACGTATTACTGGAACCAGAAAGGTTAAGATTAGGTGTGATATATGTAGCTACTGGCTGACCTGTTCCCGGTTCTGTAAATTCTATTTGATACGTAATATCGAAAAAGCTGTCGATAGAAAAAGTGCCGCCATTTTCATGTGTTCTGACAATCGACATCTGACCAGGGGAAGGTTCTGGAATGGTTACAAACACATCAAAAAATGATTCGACCATGCCGCCATAGTATGTAACCCTGATCGGGGCAATGCTTGTCAGGCTCAATGCTACCATCTCGACATCAACTATAGCAGACGTACCGCCTGACGGCAAATCGGCTCCATTTACGCGTTGAATTAATGTGTCAACAGGGCTACCCGGTAGCGGCTTGCCTTTCAGTGCTATGATCCCATCAAAAGGGTCTGACCCAGGCCCGAAAAAATCAACCGGCAGCGGCGGATTTCCAGGTGGGCCGAACATAATCATCGCGTTCTCGGTAATATAGCAGTCTATCCCAGGACTGACGGAGCTTCCTTCGCCCTCTTCAGTGTACGTAATCTCCAAACGGGGCTCGTAGCCCTGTCCACTGCCGTCTTCCCTGCTGGCGAGCTGGCACCAGCTATTCTGGCTGCCTTCAAAATAGGAGTGGGCCTTCAATACGATACTGAGAATATCGTCCACATCGTCTTCCACTGCCTTGAGTACGTCCCAGCAATCGCAACACTGGAGATTGTGATCCTTGTTCTCAACCACCGCGTTGTCCGTGGAAACGCTGGCCCAACTGGTGGGGGCATTGCTATAAGTGATGGCGCCTTCGCTCCACGAATCGTCTGACAGATAGTGAGAACCCACAACAAGCGGGGGGTTTGGACCGGAACCCGTACTGCCGATATACAGCTTGGCACTGACGATCGGAGCACCAATGGGAATACTGCTCAGATCAAACTTGAGATAGCTGCGGGTAATTATCGGCAGTGGGTTGGAGTATGCATCCCCGACGAGCAAATTACTGGAACCGCCGTAATTCACACCGGGATTAGCGCTACTCACATACGCATCACCCACGGGGGTCAGCGTCACAGTAGTAGCCCAAACAAATGTCGGTGCACACAAAATCGCACCAACAAACAACAAAAACAAACTAGCCTTTTTCACAACTTGTCCTCCTAAAAAACATTCTAAGAAAACCGTTCACGATTCTCTTCACCACACATATACTCAAAAACTCCAACAAAATAAAGCCTTCTCGCAGGACGCTCAATTCGCCCAATTCCCGTTCTCACAATGAGTTAAGCAAAGGAAACCCTGCGAGTCCTGTCTTCACAGTAACTCGCAGGGCTTATTACATCACAAAAACATTCTCCTTATGCCAAAGACAATTACGGCAATGGCGTACAAGGAACAGGACAGAGAACCGTGGGCGGCAGAAATGCACCATATACCTTCTGTACATCCGCGAACGTAATCGCTCCGTTCATGTCGTTATCACTACGTCCGGTTAAAGCTCCCGGCGAAGTCGGATTCAGGAAATCGCCATAGACCATCTGTACGTCCGCGAAGGTAATGGCACAATTGCCATCGATATCACCTTGTCTCCAGCAGTCACCACACCAATTCGCAGGTTGACCCCAGCCACACCATACTGCAAACTCCGCCTGAGTGCCGACGAAGCAGGTGGCCGGTTCTTCTTCTGGCGTTATCAACTCGAAGCTCATGTTCACTGGCGGCTGAACTGGTGTCGGACATTGCCACATAACCTTAGACCAGTTGCCATAGTCCCAGCAATTCGGAGTCGGTGGTGTCATATCCACAATCTGCCCGCTGCAGGCCTGTTTCAGACACGCATCCGGACTGGTGTGCCAACCCCAGAATCTTCCGTCTGCTGCCATATCAGAAGGTAAGTGACCGGTGTAAATCATATCGCAGTCATCGACGCCGGCGATTGGCTCCCAAGTGGCGCCAACTACAGCCACAATGTCAAGCCAGTACCTGAAACATTCTTCCTCACAAAACGCGCCTATCTGAGCGGGTACTGTCCCGCTACGTGGATCAACTTCCTGGCAGATCAGACAGCATTGACTCAAATCAACCTTATACCCATAAACGTTATGACCATGGCAGTCCCAATATCCCATCAGCATAATCTCAACCGCATAGGCAGGGGCGAAATACAGGCCCAGGGCTGTCGGATGCACACTGCCGGCCATAATATCGGGCGGACACGCAAGATTCGTGCCATCGATACCTTGGGTATGATGGAAGCTGATGATCCAGCCGTCAACGACCCACGGTTCGATCGGGTTGATAAACGGCTCGTACCGGTCATCGAAATAGCTGCCCCACCAGCGGACTTTCTTAATCACACGACCATCGGAAACAAAGTCATCCGCCACCACCTTGTTCACTTCCATTGCCGGGATATCTTCGTGTATCCAGATATTCGATTGCTCATCGAAACCCTGTTCCGGACCATGCGGCCGTTGAATCCACTTGGTGTATTCTTCTTCCGGTTCTTCCATTATCTCCACACGGTAGTCCTCGATTTCGCCATCGCTGGCCTGACCGCTATATCCAAGGATACCCGCAATTGGATATGTTGTATAACGGAAGCGCGCGTATGTAGGTCCGACAACAGCACCAGCCGGTGCAGTGATCGTCAGGTTGTTCATTCCACCTGCTACAGGAAGATCGACAAATACGTACTCACCTGCATCGTCCCAGTCTAAATCAGCATTGAAGTCAATCCAGACGTTCAGATATCCGCCCCACAAACCAACCGGTGACACGAATACATCAACAGGTTCGCCTACTCCTGCTGTTAATCCACCGTTTACAAAAGTAACGCCATCTTCATCGTCGGCTGCCACCGGATTGATATCATCACCATCAGCAGGCAACGTAGGCTGGCCATCCGGCTCCACATCCTCAAGTTGACCAAGGTAATTAACCCCATCTACCACATGACGGGCGCCGTCGTTAACAAGTTTGGTCGGATACAGTGTCGGCCCACCTGTAGCAGTGTTCTCAGGAGCATCTCCAAAATCAAGTTCTTCCGGCTCTTCTCCTACTGTCCACAGTTCAAAAGCCAGATCCTTGGAGTACATATCAATCTCAATAGGACCGTCAACTCCTTGTTCCGTGCTGGGGCAAAGCGAATGCCAGAACACATAATGCTGTTCTATCCAGTAGGGCTGGTCAACGAATGGCATTATCGGGTCCATAGCATCTACAAATACTTCTCCTGAAACAGCATCATCCTGGAAGTGCCATACATCACGTGGCATGCTATCAGGATACATCACCATACCCGCAGGGTGTTCGCCGGGATTAACCCCAGGCGGTGTCGAAGCGTATGGATCCCTTATCGTGTAGTCACGGTTATGCCATCCCCATCTGGTTAACGGCGGGAACATTTGAAGCTCTGGACACATCATAATTAAATCTTGCCAGGGAATTTTGCCAAGATCACAAGGCATTATTCCACATTGGCCCAGAATCTGAAGGATCATTGGATCGCAATCAACCAGCGCTACAATCTTGATCCAGTAAACCGTATCAGGTTCCTGCGGAAATGGATTCATCAGTTTCGCTTCATACTTAAACAGAGCCTCGAAACATGGCAGTCCGCCCCCACTGACGTTTATCTCAGTGAATTCGCCGGAATTCAATGCTGCACCGGCGGCACGGGTTACTATCTCTGACTGGATCACCTGCCCGGGATGGCTTGGGATGTAATCCGGATCGCCGGGTTGTCCCACTGCAGGAATATCCTCTTCAAAAGCAATGAGGAATCTTACAACGGGCTCCACTATCTCGTTCTCAAGATACGAACCCCACCACTTAACGTTAACAACAGGCGTGCTCTTTAAATCAGCAAAATCATCCGCCATGTAACAGCCACGGTATATTGGCAGGCCTGAGGAATCAATGGTATAAGCCGTACTAAGCTCATCGTGCCCCCAGTAATACGGACCGTCAAGAGGCGCCTGCTGGAATTTCAGACCTTCTTCAATAGGATTACCGGTAATCACAAACGCAAGGTCATATATCTCCTGGGTATCAGGAGTTGCCATATAAATCGGCATCCAACCCATACCGGAATCATACATGGCAGGATACTGATGTGCTGATGTTGACTGTTTCCAGCCAACTGATGGAGGCGGCATCCAAGGCAGATTGGCCCTTATAACCAGCCAGTACGTTGTATCTCGTTGTTGGATCATCGGTTCCAATAAATCCGTGATATTTACCTGATAGACGTCATAATGATCAGGAAATGGAAAGGGTGGGATAGCCAAAGGAGGTGGACTTGGGCATAGCCAACCCTGAGCACCCCCGCCGTAAGGCCTGGTTACGATTTTGCCTCCGGAGAATGCCCATTTTATAGCTCCCGGCATTCCCCCCGCATCATCCCTGATAGTGATATCCCACATAGCGGGATCGTTAAGTGGGAATTCCATATCCTCCTTAAAGGAAACCCAGAAATGAATATCCGTGATCGGGCCGGTTTCACTGCAAACAAAATCGTCTGCCACCCACTGACAACAAAGACACACATCCCAACCGCCATCGATCATGGGCAACTGCGGATAGTGCATCTTGTACGAATCTCCTGGATCCCAGTCGGCCTGAACCAACGGCGCCACGCCGAGCAATAATGCCATCGCACAGACCAAAAACATCAATAAACTACTTCTTTTCATAACTTGTCCTCCTGAAAAAACATGGTAAAAAATGCCAAAAAACTGTCTCCAAACCTCATTCACGATACATATATGAAAAACTGCGCCAAACTACGTTAATCCACTAAAAACATCGTCAATGGCACAGACAAATTCCACACCTCCCGCCAAATTTTTTACAAATACCGATGCCCACATCCAGAAACTGCGACAAAATAAAACCTTTTCACAACCATCACTTTTTCCAATTACCGAGAATTTCCTCCTACACAGCCTCACTTACAAGATGCACAACTCGCGCAAACTCCCCTCTCAAAAAGACTTAGACAAAAAACCCTCCCTCGAAAAATGATCCTGACTCCTGTCCTGGAAACCTTTGCCAATCGGTATTTACAATGAATGAATACTCATACACAAATTGCTCGCGCAATTATATAAAAAAAACTTGCAGCCGTCAACGCTTATTGGACTATTTTTTTAAGCTTTTTTCGTCCTCACGCTTATGATCTCTTATTCTTCTCCGGCCACCAGCTTTTTACCTTTTTCACCCCCTGTACACCAAATATATGCTCATAACGATTGTATCTTTGTAATCTATTACAAATAAAGGAATTACAGGAATATGAGCATAAGATTTGCGCAGCGACTAACTGGGTATGGAGGTTGGAGAAAAAAGGAAGGATCCGAGTTCGCCGTAACCCGGACCCTCCAAGCCAGGCTGTCCCAGCCATAGCTGGGAGACCCACACAGCCTCGTCGTAACCTCTATCGACAGGGCAATGCGTACGGGCTTAATTTACCACCATTTTTTTTTCGAGACCGAACAAGGATCAAAGAATACCAAGGACCGTTAGCACAAATGCCAAAACGCCAAGTAGTATCAGCGTGATAATTACGACAGCAACAACCTTCACCAGCGGACCTCTGCGCAGGCTAAACGTACCATCTTTCAGATAGCGAAACAATATGTCGCCGCAAAATGGGCAACTGTCCATATCTTCGGTAATGGATTGCTTACAATTTGGACATTCGGTAACGCGGTCACGGAATCTGACCGGTTCGTCGATATCTTCTTCGTCCACTTTCCAAATGTCACTGTCGTCAACAAAACCCATTTCTTACTCACTTACTCATTCACCGACTCGCCGGTGTGGTTATGCAGCAACTGATTAACGAACTTCATGACGGCGGTTTGTTTGCCCGCCAACTCCCGCTGATGATAACTCAGCAACCCATGGGCCTCGATTACGTTTTGTCGGGAGGCACGTTTGGCCATAGTGGGATTTTGTAGTATTTGCAATACGTGTGGTTCAACAAACCGTTTTTCGATTACTGCCGGTTCGCAGTCACGGCAAAGCACTCCGCCTGCGCTGCTGCTGAAATAAATACGCCCTTTAGCCGGCAGATCCCTCTGGCAACTGCTGCATCGGTTCCATACCGGGCTTAGCCCAATCTCATGTAGTAGTATCAGTTCAAACCCGAGCAGCGTCACCTCGGCCCGATCGGTTGCCTGCAGTTGCTCAAGCGCCGCTGCAAAGGCACCATAAAGCGCTTCGTGCGGATCAAGGTCCTCGGTGAACTGTCCCAGCAGTTCACACATATATTGGCCGCAGTGCAGTGCCAGCAAATCGCGTCTCAGCCCGGGAAACGGTTCCTGCACATCAAACTCGGTCAACGTGGCCAAAGTGCTTTCGTTACGAGCCGGTACAAAGATAACTGCCCCGCCGGTCAACACGTCAATTCCCACGCCGAATTTACCGCGCCCCCGACGACTACCTTTGGCAATGGCACGAATCTTACCGTTACCACGGCCAAAAAGAGTGACAATCTGACTGCTCTCCGAGTAATTAACACTGCGAATACAGATCGCCTGATCTTTGACGGTACTCATAACGTTCAGTCTTGCGGTTCTTCCTGGTGGGGAGTAATTACAACTTGCAGCCGATTGATCTTGCGATTTCCGGCGTCAATTATCGTAAAGTGAAGATTTTCGTGCTCGAAAGTCTCGCCCGCCTTGGGTATGTAACCCAGTTTGGAAAAGGCAAAGCCGCCAATGGTCTCGTAGTCGGCACTATCAGGTATTTTCAGGTCAAATTCGTCGTTGAGTTGATCAACTTCAAAACGGGCATCGACCTCTATAGTATTTTCGTTGATCTTTTTGATCGGCTGACTCTGTGGCGGCTCGTACTCATCGACTATTTCGCCGACCAGTTCTTCCAGAACGTCTTCGATGGTTACCAGCCCGGCGGTCCCGCCATACTCATCGAGCACTACGGCTACATGGATCTTCTGATTTTGAAAATCGTGCAGCAGATCTCGTACGGTTTTGCTTTCCGGGACAAAGAAAGGTTCACGCAACCGATGGCGAATGTCACTGATACCGTCTGGATGATTCACCTCGCTGAGCAAATCCTTGGCATATAGTAATCCAACAACTTTATCGATTGTCCCCTCATACACAGGATAACGCGAATGACCTTTATTCATAACAATCTCTACGGCCTCTGACAGAGATGACTTGGTATCAATACCAACCACCTCGGTCCGCGGCGTCATAATCTCACCTGTGGTGGTATCGCGAAACTCCAGTACCGAGGTGATCATCTCCCGCTCTTCTTCATCGACTACGCCATCTTTTTCGCCTTCTTCGACAACGTTGAGCAGTTCTTCCTGTTTCTCATCGAGTCGGCCGTTGGACTGATCAACCGAAACGCCCGCCAAATGGCGAATCACCGGATCAATAAAATCCAGAGCCGCTGTTAACGGCCAAACGATCCATTCCAACAGTCGCAGAACCGGATAACAACGGACCAGCAGCGAGGTCCCGGCATACTTGGCCCAGGCGTATGGAATGGCCACTGAAAAAACACTCAACATCAAGGCAGAAATGATGAACGCTTCTACCAGCAACAAAACGCCCGCCCCGCCGTCATCCATGGCAAGATAGTACACCACACACAAAGGCAATACCAAACTAGACAGCAATCTCAGGGTAGCGGTGCTGGAAACCAGTTTAGATTGGCGATCCCGAAGTGTCTGCGCACGCTGTGGGCATCCCTGGGCCAAAAACGCCTCCTCGAGTTTGACCCACGAAACATGGCGCAGAGCCAAATGGCTTACGGAGAAAAACAACGTCAGCAGAATAAAGATCGTTGCGATCAGCAAACACCACGATCCAGGCACGGCTATCTACTCCAGGCCCCCAAATACTTTACCAAAACCCAGCTCCTCCAGGAACTGGTCTTCCTTTTTGTGCATAATTTCAGCGTGCTGGTCCGTCTGATCATCATAGCCCAACTGATGCAGCAGTCCATGCACTACATAGAGATTCAACTCTGCCAACGGATCACCGCCTTGCTGCCTGGCCGTTCGGACCGCAACCTGAGCGTTAACCACAATATCACAATCTACAGTCTTCTGCAGGCCATTCGGCTCTTGTCGGTCCTGGTCACGCAGATCGAAACTAATCACATCTGTGACCTCCGATACACCAAAATATTTCTCTTTTAGCTCGCGGATGGTCGCCTCATCCACAATTGCGAGGCTGATCTGTGCCTTGCTTACGCGCATCTGTTGCAAAACATACTTAACGGTTTGGACCAACTGGCCACGGTCAATTGCCAAAGCATCCTGATTGTCGCATATTTCGATCTCAATTCCACTCAATATATGGCGCCCTATTTGGTTGCGGTCTTTGCCGGTTTAGATAGTTCCTGTTTCGGATAGGCAATCCTCGCATGATACATTCCACACAGACTCTTGATCAGGCTTTCTTCGATAAGGTGTAGTTCACGCATAGTCAGATCACAATCGTTGAACTGGCCGTCCTGAAGGCGTTTCATAGCTATATCGTGCACCAGATTTTCGATACGGCTTGGAGTTGGTTCGTTCACGGCACGGCTGGCGCCTTCCACGGCATCGGCCAGCATGACAATTGCTGCTTCCCTGGAGGCCGGTTTGTGGCCCGGATAGCGGAATTCCGTCTCGGCGATTTTCCGTCCGGAGTCCGGCCCTTTTTTTATCGCCTCATAGTAGAAGAACTCCACCAGTGTTGTGCCGTGATGCGTATCCGTAAACTGATGTAGAATACGTGGAATCTTATATTCCTGCAGCAATTCAAGCCCATCTCTGACATGTCCGACGATGATCATACGGCTCATGGTTGGCGACAGTTCCCGGTGCTGATTGAAGTATTCAGCCTGGTTTTCCACGAAGTATCGTGGTTTATTCAGTTTGCCTACGTCGTGATAGTAACTTCCCACCCGACATAGCAGTCCATTGGCGCCCACCGCCTCGGCCGCCGCCTCAGAGAGCATTCCGACCTGCCAACTGTGGTTGAAGGTTCCCGGTGCTTCCACGGCCAAACGTTTTAGCAGCGGCTTGGTCGCTTCACCGTAATCCAGCAGCGTCATATTGCTGGCAGTACGGAAAACTCGTTCGATCACCGGCAGAAATCCCTGCATCAGAAAACCGACCGCCCATGTTGCCCCGCCCACCAGGAGACTGTTCCAAAATTGCCAATCTTTACTATGCCAATGCGACAGAATCAAATTCATCGCAAAAACAACAATACCCGCCATCCCACATACTTCGATCAGTTTGGTGCGGGTCCGTATCTCACGCAGGGACAATATAGCGATGCCCACCCCACTGCCGGTGGCCAGGAGAATACCCAGTCCTTCCTTAAAGGTGTTGGCCATATCCGCCCATGCCAGTACGCTAATCAACCCCAAGAATGCACTAATGCCCAGAGCCAAACGTTGTGAGTAGGCGATGGTCATCATGATCGCGGTAATCATTACGGGCACCACAAGCAGATGCATCGGCCAACCCCGAATCACCCCCAGACGGACCAGGCCGATCATAATCGACAGCGACGCCAGTAATACACTACCTCGCAGATGATTTTTCACGATTTGCGGCTCATAAGCCATCACGTAATGGCCCAGTCCGATGCTTAAGAACGTTATAATGGATCCTATGACGAGCAGCGACTTGACAAATGCCCAGAAACCGGCCTTCGACTCGTACAGCCTGCTATCAGCCGAAAGGATTGCGCTGGCGATGATGATAAACACCCCCAATAACAATATGGAAACCAAGGCGCCCGAGTCGGAGAACTTCTGCAGCCAAGAAGCAAATTCACTATCGTTGGCACGTCCTTTGCTGAAACGTTTTGGTTTCTTTTTACCCAAGCTCTTCATTACTCATCCACTCATCTCATCTACTCATTTACTCTTTACTCTTGTTTCCCTCGTAAGCCTTGACGATATTTTGCACCAGCCGATGACGTACAATATCGGCATCGGTTAATCGTACAAAAGCGATCCCTTTGATACCTTTCAGTCGAACCATGGCATCGATCAGCCCGGAGATCTGGCCGTCTCCCAGATCGGTTTGACTATCATCTCCGGTGATAATCATTTTTGAGTCGTGTCCCAGACGTGTCAGAAACATCAACATTTGGGATTTGGTGGTATTTTGTGCTTCATCGAGAATCACCACGGCGTTGTTAAGCGTTCTGCCCCGCATAAACGCCAGCGGAACCACCTCGATTATGTCATTTTGCATAAACTGTTTGACCTGATCGTATTTCATCATATCGCCCAGGGCATCGAACAGCGGGCGCAGATAGGGGTTCACTTTGGCTTGCATATCACCGGGAAGGAAACCCAGTTTTTCCCCTGCTTCAACTGCCGGCCGAGCCAGAATAATCCGACGAATTTTATCACCTTTAAGCATAGAAACCGCCATGGCAACTGCCAGATAGGTCTTCCCGGTACCAGCCGGCCCAGTACAAAAAACCATGTCGTTCTCTTCTATCGCCCCAATATATTTTTCCTGACCGGCGGTCCGTGCTTCGATTGCCCGGCCCCGTACGTAAACTTCGATCTGATGGGTCTTATCCTGCATTGATATGACAACCGCATTGCCCAACAATCGCAGCATGTCTTTTTTCGTAATGACATTGCTTTTATTGAGATGTTCCTGCATCGACTCTAACAGGCCGGCGGCCTTGGCCACCGCATCTCTAGTCCCGGAGAGCTTGATCCGACCATCGCGGGCTGTGATACGCACATCGCATATCTCGCGCATAATCCGCAGATTATCGTCTGCCGTGCCGAACAACTGCACGCGTTTTTCCAGATTTTCCAGCGTTAAGGTCAGTTCCATTTGTTATTCCCGCTACCGCGGGAATCCATCTTTAGTAAAACCTCGCAGGGCGGATCACCACATAAACAGCATATATGCCACTGGCGCCGCCACCAAGGGAGAATCCAGCATATCCATTACTCCACCGAACTCCGGCACCAAATTCGCCGAGTCCTTACTACCGGCGTCACGCTTGAGCATCGATTCCAGCAGATCACCCAACTGTCCGCTCACCGCCACCGCAATGCCGAATACTACCGCTTTTTCAAAATACATTATATCAGAAAACTCAGCAAAAAGCGATGCCACAATTACCGCCAGGGCCATTCCCCCGAAAAAACCTTCCCAGGTCTTTTTCGGACTGATCGAGGGCGCCCATTTGTGACGTCCTATAAATCGACCTGTGAAGTAAGCCCCTATGTCAGCAGACTTTACGCACGCCAGAAACATCACCACTGTGCCCGCTTGACTCCATAGATCGCCACCGTCCCGGCCGATGAGCCTGATCGCAACTAAAAAATATCCTCCAAAACCCAGATAAATTACCGAAAAACAGCTCGCTCCCAGATTGACCAGTGTGTTTTCTGTGCCGTTTTTTGCCCCCTGGACCAGGGCCGCTGCAAGCAGACTGCCGAACACCACCCCCGCCAAAGCCAATCCCAGCGACCCTTCGGCAGACCAAAACGGCCCCGTCACCAGCAGCATCACCGCCGGAATTATCACCAAAACCACAGGATTTATCCCCTTAGCACGGGCCATAGTGGCCAACTCCGCCACTGCCTTTACGAGCATCACCATAACCAACAGGGCAAAACCAATCCCCCGAAACTTTCCCGACAAAACAAAATAGTCCCGACCCCCCAGCCAACCTTCACCCAACAGCACCCCCGCCAGAGCCACGCTCATCAGCGTACCCAATACCACCCGCCTGGCCATTGCCGATTTTAATGCCATAATCTCCATAACCTATTTTCCCATGCTATATATCCAACAGATATGCGATGACAGTATTTACGTAAGGGCATGGCTTTACGCACACCGTGCCCTGATTTATTTGGCATCTACCTTAAGGCCACCGAATCGGCGGTCACGACCAGCATAATCCTTTATTGCCCCATACAAAACGTCACCGTCAAAATCGGGCCATAAAACGTCCGTCACGTATAGTTCCACATAGGATATCTGCCACAGCAGAAAATTACTGATCCGCATTTCACCTGCCGTGCGAATCAGCAGATCCGGGTCCGGCAGACCTGCGGTATCAAGATACGAACTAACCATTGTTTCGTCTATATCTTCGGCTTTGAGTGATCCATCCCGGCTGTCATTAACCATCTTTTGAATCGCGGCGACAAGTTCCGACCGTCCTGAATAGTTCAATGCCAGACATAGTGTCATACCGGTATTGTTTTGACTGATCCGAACCGTTTCGCGCAGTTCACGCAGAACGCGATCAGGCAGTATCTGCTCAAACCCGATATGACGTACCTTTATATTGTTATTCATAATGGTCGGCCGTTCTTCGATCAGATACTGTTCATAGAGATCCATCAACCCTGCCACCTCTTCGGGCGGTCGTTTCCAGTTTTCGGTGCTGAACGAATACAACGTCAGGCACTCGACACCCAGCCGAGCTGTTTCGGTTATGGTAAAACGAACACCCTTACTACCGTTACGGTGTCCTTCGATACGCGGCAAACCGCGATGTTGGGCCCAACGACCATTACCATCCATAATTATGGCAATATGCCTCGGCAGCCTGTTCATGGGAATCCCTAAAACAGGATGTAATTGGCAGTTATTACTCATATATTCGGTCTTAACTTTCGTTATCCTCGCATTAGTGAGTCACCGACAGCATTTGATCTCGGCTCGGACCAATGCCGACCATCCGAATTGGAACCTGTAATATCTCTTCCAGAAACAGAATATACTTTTTCGCCTGCTCGGGCAACTGCTCGAAAGAACCAACCCCACTGATATCCTGATCGAAACCCTCGAACGTCTGATATTCGCACTGAACCTCTTTGAGTATCACCTCTTCTGCCGGGAAAAATTCCAACTTTTCGCCTTTATAGCGATATGCGGTACACACTTTCAGTTCTTTCAGACCGCTTAGAGTATCCAGATGCTGCACTATTATCTCATCGATACCGCCGATCCTGACTGAATAGCCCACAGTGACGGCATCAAACCAACCGCAACGCCTTGGCCGACCTGTGGTGGTTCCATACTCATGACCTTTTTCGCGAATATAATCACCGACTTCGTTGTCTTGCTCAGTGGGAAACGGGCCGCCTCCCACACGTGTGGTATAGGCCTTGGCCACTCCTACATAACGATCGATCGCTTTAGCCGGCAGTCCCGTAGCGGCCGGCAGTCCTACCGCACTGGAATTGCTCGATGTTACATACGGAAATGTGCCATGATCCAAATCCAGCAATGTTCCCTGAGCCCCTTCGAACAGCATCCTTTTGCCCTGTCCCCAGGCCTGATGCAAAAGAAACGTGGTGTCGGTAATGAGCGGGGCAATTCGATTCGCCCAACCTCGACATTTCTCAAAAATCTCCTCCAAATCCATCGGCTCAAGGTCCTGATAGATCGCCGCGAAAAGTTTATTCTTATATTCCAATATCCTTTTCAGCTTCTCACGCATAATCTCCAGGTCCAGCAGATCGGCCACCCGTAAAGCGGTGTTGCGCGCAACCTTATCGCTGTAACACGGACCGATACCGCGGACGGTGGTCCCAATCTTAGCCTTACCCATCGCTTCTTCGCTGAGCCGATCCTGCTTCTTGTGATAATCCATCACCAGATGAGCACGCCCCGATATCCGCAAGTTGTCTCCAACCTTCATCCCCCGCTCCTCAAGCCCTGCTATCTCACCCAACAGAACCTCGCCGTCCAGCGCCACCCCATTGGTTATCACACACAATAACCCTTCCCGCAGAATGCCGCTGGGCAGAAGATGCAGCTTGAAAGCCGTTTCGCTATTGCTTCGCACAACCGTATGGCCCGCGTTGGCTCCCCCGCTATAGCGAATCACCATATCCGCTGATTCACTCATACGATCAATTACCTTGCCCTTGCCTTCATCGCCCCATTGCAAGCCAACAACACAGATATTCATTCTTGACCTTTCCTTTAACAACCACTGTCTTAGCGGCTTTTCTTTACACCCAAACGCAACACGCTACCAAAGTAATCCCGCCCGGTCAAACAAATTTATCCCCCAATATCAGTACTGTAAACAGACTTTCAGGCAGCACCGTAAGATTCGAAAAGGCTGAAAAGCCGTTATTAGCTGATTTTGCGGCGATATCGCCTGGGCTGGCCGACCTTCCAGCTTGGACGGCCCCAGATTACAAAAAGAAAAAACGCCTCTACCACTCCAAATTAATACAGTTCTTTTTTGTAATAATCTTGACATTTGTTCCGATAACGGTATAGACTATAGCAGTGGAGGTTTTGTCGAAATGAGTAGACATAGCGCCGCAATGTTAAATCACGCCGCCAAATTTAGCAGGAATGCTTTGCTTACGCCTCTAATCTTTGTGGTGGCGTTTTGCCCCTACGGTTGTGGGAACCTCTTCTCCCAGAAACCCACTGAAATGGAGTCCAAAAGAATACTCAACAACGTGGCTGAGATTCACCCCGTGGCTGAACCAAATACCCCTATCCCACAGATATACACTATCCCACCGGAAATCATCCAACAGACAATTGACGGCAAAGAGGAGACGAAACTATTTTACTATTGCCGTAACCTCATCGCCAAAGATCTGGAAGCTCTCGTCAACGAACAGTTCGCTGTCATTATGCAGAAGGATAAACAAACCATTGGCTCCCCAAACTATACCGTCACCTGCAACCCCGCTGTCAACCAGTTAATAGTCAGGTGCCCCAGTGCGCAGGAGGCCCAGCATGTCCTTGATTTCCTGGTTCTTGTTGATGTCCAACCCATCCAGGTCAAAATCGACTGTCTTGTCTCTGAGGTTTACGCAGACCTGACCATGGACTGGGAAACCACCTTAAAGATAGAAAATCTCTTTGGTGAAACAATCTATCTGGGAGGTAAAACAACTGGAGGCGAGTTACTACCGGCATTCCCCGGCGCCGCGCTCAGGGAAACCGCCCGCGCTGCCTTTGGCCTTAAGACCGGATATATTCGAAATGAAGGCGTCCCCGGACGTGAGTTCAGGGCTTTGGTTGATCTGCTGGTCTCCAGAGGCTATCTGAAAATTATGATGAACCCGTCGGTAGAGGTCGTTAACGGTAAAACCGCAAAATTTCATGCCAGCGAGCACGTACCACTGCAAAAAGAATTTCTCTACCAAAGAGACGGTTTTGTCTCCGAAAAGACGGAGTACATCGACGTAGAAGATATTCTTGAGGTTACCCCCTATGTCTTTGCCGATGGCACTATAGGCATGGAGACAAGCGCGACCATCGGCTCCAAATCCACCCCGGAAGGTGTAAAGCAGATACGAATTATCACCAAACGATCTATCGAAATTGACGAAAATCGGATCAGACCAGGTGAAAGCCTCGTGGTCGGAGGAATAAGAAAGATCGAAAGAAGCTCCATCGTCCGGGGCGTCCCGTTCCTTAAGGATATACCACTGCTCGGCATTCTTTTCTCCAGCAAGGATTACGAAGATCGGGCCAAGGAGGTCATATTCATATTAACTCCTACCATCTCCTCCGGCGGAACTCCCAATCATGAAATGGTTGATATGCTCCAGAAAAAACACGATTTGCCTATTTCTTCCGATCCGTTGTATAAAGCCGTTTCGGACCCATGGGGGCTGGAATCGCGCGAAGAAAAATACCTCCGTGGTACCCTCGATGCTGAACATGCTCAGGCCGAGGCCAGAAATGAAAAACAAAGAGCCAGCCTCGCCGTCGAGAAAGCGGAAAAAGCCTTGGCCGAGGCCCAAAAGGCGAAAGAAGAAACCCAACATGCAAAGCTGGAGGCCGCTCAGGCTGAAGAACAGGCGCAAACCGAAAGACAAAAGGCCGCTGAAGCCATAGCTCAGGCCGAAAAGGCCCAACAGGAAACCCAAAAAGCAAAAGAACAGATCCAGCAGGCAAATCAAAAAGCTGCCGATGCTGAACAACAGGCGCAAGCCGAAAAACAAAAGGCCGCCGAAGCCACCGCCCAGGCCGAAGAGGCCCAACAGGAAACCCAAAAAGCAAAAGAACAGATCCAGCAGGCAAATCAAAAAGCTGCCGATGCTGAACAACAGGCGCAAGCCGAAAAACAAAAGGCCGCCGAAGCCGCCGCCCAGGCCGAAGAGGCCCAACAGAAAGCTCAGGAGGCAAAGGCCGAGGCGCAAAAAGCCGCCGATGCTGAAAAGCAGGCGCAAGCCGAAAAACAAAAGGCCGCCGAAGCCGCCGCCCAGGCCGAAGAGGCCCAGCAGAAAACCCAGAAGGCCGGGGCGCAAAAAGCCAAACAGCAAGATAAAAAAACAAAAACCGGAACCCTAAAATTCAAAATCTAGTCCGACGAAAAGAAACCCGACAACTTCAAGGGTCAGCCGGCCGCCGAACACGTACAATAACCTGCCGGATTCCTGCCCCGCGTTTCTCACCGCTTACCAAATCGGCCAATCTTATAGGTCTTCGCCCTCGCCTCTATGATGACGCAGCAGCAGACGGATGGGCACTTCTGAAAACGGCAGGATTTCTCGCAGATGACTTATCAGATAACGCCGATAATTATCGTCAATGGCCGAAGGATTATTTACGAATAACAATAGCGTCGGCGGCTGGGTTCCTACCTGCGTACCGTAATATATGCGCGGCAGTCCTGTTTTTCGCCGGGCCGAAGGAGCTCGCTGAGAAGTTACTAGTTTTAACGCTTTGTTTAGTCTGCTGGTGGTAACGCTGGTGGTACTCTGCTTGTATAACTGCTTGGCCAACTCCAGCAGTTTGGGAACGTTTTTGCCTTCGCTGGCGGTAATAAAACTGATCGGAGCGTACCCCAATCCCGGCAGAGCTTCGTCCAGATAATCGCCATATTTCTGGGTGTCGGTTTGGTCTATCACCATATCCCATTTATTTATTACGATAACGCACGGCTTATACTCATCAGTGATAAACCGGGCCAACTTCTTATCCACCTGCGAAACCGGTTCGATGGCATCCATAAAAAACAACACTACGTCTGCCCGTCGTATCGAACGAGTAGCTCGGGTATAGCTGTAAAAATCGATGCTGTTCTTGATCATTTGGCTTTTCTTGCGCACCCCGGCCGTATCGATTGCCACAAAACTTTGCCCATCTTTTTCAAATCGCACGTCTATTGCATCACGCGTTGTACCCGGCACTTCGCTGACGATCACACGATCTTCACCGGCAATATTATTGATAAACGTGCTTTTGCCTACATTGCGCCTACCTACCACCGCCAGTTTCATTTCTATTTCTTGCGGCCGATCACTCTGGCATCCTTCCAGTTCTTCCAGAATCCGCTCAACCAGTTCCTGACGATTACGGCCGTGCTGAGCCGAAACCGTCAGCGGTTGGCCAAAACCCAACGCGAAAAACTCGCCCGTCATATCATCCATCGCCGGTGAATCGGCTTTGTTAGCCACCAGTAACACCCGCAACTGCGGCCGCCGCAGAAGCTGCGCCACTTCCTGATCCAACGGTGTCACCCCTTCACGCACATCCACCACAAACAACACTATATCAGCCCGATCTATGGCTATTTTGATTTGTGCTTCGACGTGCTCGGTCAGATCGTCATGGTCTTCGATCCCGTAACCACCGGTATCGACCAGTTCAAAATACTTTTCATCCAGATCAACCACCACGCTGACCCGATCCCGCGTTACCCCCGCGGTCGGCTCAACTATACTTATATTTTCCCCGGCCAGCGAATTTAACAGACTGCTCTTGCCCACGTTCGGCCGGCCTACTATTGCAACTATTGGTAATGTCATAATTGTTCTAAATAACCTTATTTTCGTATTTTCAGCCAATGTCGCCGCCAATGGTCACGCAGCCGCTCCGTAAAACGCACTCCCATTTTTTGACTGCTCGTTCCAAAATCCAAACGCCGCATACGGTCGATCTTATCTTTGCCCTTGCCGGCAGCCATTGCCCCAATCCCCAGCGAGGCGATCCAACTCAACCATTTCTGCCAAAAACCGGCTATCATAACTTTTTACCTTTGTACTGCCCTGCCGGCACTTGCCAAAAGCTCTTCCCGCTCACGCGGGATTATTGACTTCTGAGGCCACAATTGATTTCTTTCCAGCACTTCGTATCCGCCCTGATAATACCGCTCGACCTGGCTCACCCCCGCGTCCACCGGACCGCTGCCGCGAAAACCACTCTCGGCCAGCCAACAACCCATTTCGTGCTCATATTCAGCCGGGTACACCAACGCAATTAGCAACTCATTATCCGACCCTCGTGCCAAATGCAGCTTCGCTCGACACGGCGGCAACTGCCGCTCGCTCCAGGCTGCCAACTTTTGATAATTGGCCCGTCCGCTTGCGTCGTCCAGGCAGTGGAAAAACATCCCGCTTTCCAGAAAAAATTTATCTCGCGCCACGCCCGCCAACTCCATCGTACCGTCCGGCTGAGCACGATGTATCTTGTACACCTTCACCCCAGCGAACGCCTCCGATTCCAACAGCACCGCCACTTCTTCCGCTGTATAGCCGAGACCGCACTGATCGCCGAAATCGACCACATAAAGTCCGACATATTTGGCGGGTTCATCTGTTTTAGGCAACTTCATGCTTGAACTCTCTTGCTTTATAACTTTCATCTGAATCTTAAGAGATGGTAATTCTTTTTGCCGCTGCGCAATACCACCATACTCTCCGACGCCAGCGATTCCATTGTTAACGTATAATCGATGCTATCTATTCTGACGTTGTTCACATACACCCCACCGCTTTTGATAAGTCTTTTCGCTTCGCCGCGAGAACTGCACAGCTTGGCATCACACAATGCCTCCGGCAGAGGAATTCCTTCCGACAGCCGCCGCCGCGAAACCTTTGAACTGGGTACGTCATTAAATATACTGTTCAAAATCTCATCCGAAAGACCGCTGATCTCCTGTCCGAACAGCACCTGCGACGCCTTTACCGCTAACGCTACCTGTTCATCACCGTGTACCAGTTTGGTCACTTCCTGGGCCAGCACTTTTTGCGACTGACGGGCCTCCGGCTCATCATGTACCTGTTTTTCCAACTCGGCAATCCGTTCCATCGGCAAAAACGTAAACAGCTTTAACAGTCCCACCACGTCACGATCATCGGTGCGGACCCAATACTGATAAAACTCGTACGGACTGGTCTTTTGCTCATCCAGCCACACAGCTCCGGCTTCAGTCTTGCCAAACTTCTGCCCACCTGCGTTAGTCAGAAGCGGAGACGTCAAACCATAAACCGCTCGCCCATCCAGTTTTCGTACCAGATCGATCCCGGCCGTGATATTGCCCCACTGATCGTCCCCCCCCACCTGCAGCGTACAGTCATACTCCCGGCTCAGATGCAGAAAATCGTACGATTGCAGCAACTGATAACTGAACTCCGTAAAACTCATCCCCACCTCACTTTGCAGTCGCTTCCGCACCGACTCTTTCCCCATCATCTCCCCTACGCGAAAATGCTTGCCCACATCACGCAAAAATTCCACAAAACTAAACTTGCCGATCCAGTCGGCGTTATTGACCATAATAGCCCGGTTCCCATCGCAACTAAAATCCAGAAACCTGTGCAACTGCTTTTTGATTCCCTCCATGTTTTGCTGGATAGTTTCTTCACTAAGCAGGTTGCGCTCTTCACTCTTGCCGCTGGGATCGCCGATCATCGCCGTAGCCCCGCCTACCAGCGCGATCGGCGTATGACCATGCCGTTGAAATTGCGCCAACAGCATTATCTGCATCAGATGACCAACATGCAGACTATCCGCCGTCGGGTCAAAGCCGGCATACAACACTACAGGCTTTCCCAATTTCCCCGCCATGTCGTCGTCAGATTCGTGACTGACAAACCCACGCTGGGACAACGTTGCCATTACATTTTTCACTAACCAGGCCCTTACTTAGCTTTCGTTTTTTTACTTTGCCGCCCGTTCCGCCGCGTGCAGTGTATTAAGCATCAGCATAGTAATCGTCATCGGCCCTACGCCACCGGGTACCGGCGTAATCGCCGAGGCAACTTCTTTAACCGCCTCGAAATCCACATCACCCACCAGAATACGTTTACCCTCTGCGGTTCGTCCGATTTCATTAACACCTACGTCAATGACAACCGCTCCCGGCTTTACCATATCAGCCGTCACTGCTTTTTGTACGCCGGCTGCCACGATCAGAATATCAGCCCGGCGGGTATGTTCTGCTATGTTTTTGGTTCGCGTATGACAAATGGTAACTGTTGCGTTGGCGCCTTCTTTCTTTTGCAGCAGAATATTAGCGATCGGTTTACCGACTATATTGCTCCGTCCGACGACCACCACCTCGGCCCCTTCTGTTTTTGTGCCCGAGCGGATCAGCATTTGCTGAATACCATACGGAGTACAAGGCAAAAACGACGGCTTGCCGATCACCATCCTGCCCACGTTAACCGGATGAAAACCATCGACGTCTTTATTCGGATCGATCGCATAAAGAACCTTGTTTTCGTCAATATGTTTCGGCAACGGCAGTTGCACCAGGATACCATGAAACTTTTTGTCTTTGTTATACTTATCCACCAGTTTAAGCAAATCGTCTTCGCTGATATCCGCTGGCGGAGATTCCTGGATCGAGTTAAAACCAAGCTCATGGGCCGCTTTCTGCTTGGCCCGAACATAGCTTTCCGAAGCCGGATCATTGCCCACCAATATAGTCACCAAACCGGGAGTGATTCCTTTTGCTGCCTTGAGATGTTCAACTCCTTCCTTGATCTCTTCGCGAATCTGCGCCGCTATCTCTTTTCCTTTGATCAATTTTGCTGACACCTATCAATCTCCTGGTTCTTCTCGTCACCAACTTGCAACCTCTACCTTTGCATTTCCACCAATCATCCACACAACAGACATGATAATCTCAGATCATCCAAAAGTAAACCTGATTAACGCCGGATTTCCGGACGAAATCGGGCAAATCCGCTCTAACCTATTATCACGTAAGAGGTTACATGAAAACACAGCAAAATCTGACAGCTCCACCCAGGAATTCAGTGTGCGACAAATTGGGCACTTGCACATCTCCAAAGAGACCGCCGACAAAACAATGGGTATTCTTATGTTTTGGCAGTAACGGCTGGATTCCCCCATAATTCGTCTGAAATCCCATATCTGTTTGTTGTTGTTCCTTTGTTCGTCCCTGAACATCACAAAACACATATATCCGCCACAATTGTGGGGTACTATAATATGTTCTCGATGAATTTTTTAGCATGGCCAACAGTTTTTACCGCCAGGGCCGCTTCTTCGTCCATCTCGATATCGAATTCCTCTTCAAATGCGGCGATCAACTCGACGCTCTGAATGGATTCCGCCCCAAGGTCCTCGACAAAGCGGGCCTCATCGACTACGCGGCCGATATCGACTTTGAGTGTCCGGGCAACCACATCTTTAATTCTTCTTCCAACATCAGACATCGTCTGTCTCCTGTTTCTTAAGGTTTCTGCAAAATCAAAGCCAGGCATACATTATTTACTCAAACTTACCGATCTTCGAGCATCTTCCTGGGATCGAGGTTGCCCATTTCGATCTCCTTGAAATAATTTACTGTGCCCACCTTCAATTCCACCGTAGCGGCATCGTCACAAACAATAATACCATGCGGATGAAGCTGAAGGCACGAAACCGTCCATATATGGTTCACTCCATTTTCAACAGTTTCTTTAAGGGCACGAGCTTTGTTATGACCGCTTACGATGATCATAACCTTACGGGCGTCCATCACCGTCCCTACTCCTACTGTCAGTGCGGTTTTGGGAACCTGGGTTACGTCGCCGCCAAAAAAACGGGAATTGACGATAATAGTATCCTTGGTCAAGGTCTTAACCCGCGTACGACTTGCCAGAGAAGACCCTGGCTCATTAAAAGCAATGTGACCATCGGCACCGATACCACCAGTGAACAGCTCGACCCCACCGTATTGCTTTATCTTTTTCTCGTATCGGTCACACTCCTTTTCGAGGTCCTTGGCATTCCCGTTAAGAATATTGACGTTCGATTTCTTGATGTTTATATGTTTGAAAAAATTGTTCCACATAAACGAATGATAGCTTTGTGGATGTTTTTCCGGAATGCCTACATATTCGTCCATATTAAACGTTACGACATTGGCAAAGCTCACCTTTTTGTCACGGTTAAGATGGATAAGTTCCTCGTACATCCCCAAAGGTGATGAGCCGGTAGGCAGTCCAAGCACAAAAGGCTTCTTGGCACTCGGCTTGAACCGGTTGATACTGCGGGCCACGTATGCCGCCGCCCATTTACTCACCTTTTCATAGTCCTCTTGTATGATAACTCTCATTACACACACATCCTTTCTGAAAAATCACATTCTATCGAAATACTTCTTTACTTAAACGATCAACTTGCCTTCCGTCAATTTACAGGCTTGAAAGCCTCTGTTCCAGAAGCTCGATCCTCTGTTGCAGTTTTTTGACCGAGTCTTTCATTTCTTTGACAAACTTGTTATCTTCGTAACTACCCCTGACTTGCCTGAAATCTTCTTCTATGTCGCTGTCGGACCCGTCCTGGCTAAAACCGCAGTGGCTCAACTGGTCAAACTCCTTTTCCGAATCGGCAATCACCAGGTTAAGAAACTTGCTTTTCACTTTCAGATACGCCTGGGCACAATTGATAATGTCGTCTTTGCTTGCTCCATCCAGGTCAAGACCAAAGACTTGCTGGTACGTATTTTTCACCCATATCCATTCATCGTCGGCATAAGCCCGGTGGATTTTATCTGTTTGGGCGGCAAAGGCTTCTACAGTATTGATGGTTCCGTTTTCAATTGCCTCTTCCAAATCTACAAGCCGCTGCTTGGGCATCAGTTGACCGCCAATATCCACCCACTGGTCACTATAAACAACGTCCGCTTGGACAGCAAATGCGTCGCGTATCCGCGACATTCCAGCGTCGATATTTTTCTCAACCCTGCGAACAACCTTTTCCAGAAGGTACATCTCTATGCCCGTGCGATAATATTTCTGCCCGGTGCGCAGTATCGGTCTCTTTACAATCGCCCCTCCGACGGACACGTCTTCGACGGACTTCTCAGTGCTCTCATAAAGATTTTTCAATTTGCTGCTGGCGCTGAGCATCTTGCCGACGGTATAGGGACTGAAGACATCGAATGAAATCACATCACGTTTGACAGAACCCCTGCGCCGATCCCGGCTGGGCCATTTCGCACCGTCCCGAACCGTCCCCACGGTCATCAGGTGCAAACCCGGCACCATGTGAGCCTTGCCATCGGGGCGGGCCTCGATATGACTGAATGGAAAGTCCGCTGTGTCAAAAGTGCCGGAATGCTTGCCCAGCACCACGCTGAATGGTCCAACCCGGCACGGCCACATCATATAAGAAAACGAACCGGTCTTGACGCCGCGTAGGAGCTTGCCTTCATGAACTGGCCCGAGCTTGTACATATGGTTCGACTGGTTCGTCCCACTGCCGGCGTTATAGAAACTGAACAACCCTGCTATCAAAAGCGTCGATTTGTGATGCGTAACCGTATAAGGACCGGCAAACACCGAACACGCTTCACCGTGAAAAACCTCGGAATTGGCAAAGAAAAGAGAATTTTCCGCGGAGTATTGTTTGCCGACCTGGCAGCCCTGACCGACAAATACCTTGCCCAAAACAGCACCACCGGTCACCGAAGAGCTTTCCGCAATAATAAAATCCTCAGCCACCACTTTGGCGCCTATAGTCGTCGTCGCCTCCCGAGTACTCAGGATCGTACCGTTTACAAGACTTGCCGCACCGTTTATCGTTGCGTAGGAACCAACATTGACATCGATGATTTCTGTTGTTGAGCAGATGCGCACACCGCAGCCTGCTTTGCCACGGTTGGATCGTACCGATTGCGCATATTCCTTAGCCATAGCCTGTAGTTTCGTGACAACTTTCGGCCGATACCTGTGCATACACATTATATAAGCAAATTGAGCCGAAAGCCCGTCAAACAACACCACCTCTCGTCCGCCGGACTCATTAAGAACATCAACCTCAACACCGTTGCCGAACATGGCGCCGGGGTTGGTTTGCATGGTAGCGACATCCTCGATGCACACATTGTCAGCTATATCATAGTTGGAAATGTGAACACCGATATTAGCGATACGAACTTGATCGCCAATAGTGCAATCAATAATGGTCGCGTTATAGATGCCGCAAGGCATCTCAATGCCCCGAATGGTTTTTATCTTGTCGTTAAGATTGCCGATTTCGACTTTACCGTGAAAATGTACATTTCTGACAGAGTTAGGGTTAAATCCTTCCAATACATAAATCTCATCCCAATTCTGCGCATCACAGCCCCGATTTTCAAGAGCTTCTCTTTCAGATCGACTAAGGCGGCGATAATTGTTTTGGCTCGACATCATAATACCTTTCATCGAGAAAGTTCGTAAGTATCGTGAGCGATAGCGGCCTCTTCATCGGTTGGTATAACAAACACCTTGACCTTACTTTTGCTTGAACTTATTTCGACTTCCTTTCCACGGGCGGCACTGTTTTTTCTCTGGTCGATTTCAATTCCTATCCAGCTCAGCCCGCTGCAAATCCCGGCACGGACCTCAACGGCATTTTCGCCTATACCGCCGGTAAACACCACCGCGTCGAGAGTATCAAGAACGGCCGTATAGGCACCGATGTATTTCTTAATCCGATAGCAGAAAATGTCAATAGCAAGTCTCGCCCGGCTTTCGCCCTTTTCGGCAAGGGCGGTCAGGTTCCGCATGTCATTGGATTTGCCTGATATCCCCAGCAAACCACTCTTCTTGTTACACAGATCGTTCAGGGTCTTCATATCGTAACCCTTCTCGGCGAGATAAAACAAAATAGCCGGATCGAAGTCGCCGGAGCGGGTCCCCATCACCACGCCTTCCAGCGGCGTAAGCCCCATAGAAGTATCGATAGATCGACCCTTTTTGACCGCGGTAACAGAACAGCCATTGCCGAGATGGCAGGTGATAACATTTATGTCATATTTGCCTTTGCCCATGAGAACCGCCCCACGCCGGGCAACGTATCGATGCGAGGTCCCGTGGAAACCGTATCGACGCACCCGATGCTTCTCATAAAGCTCGTACGGCAGAGCATACATATAGGCAACTTCCGGAATCGTGGTATGAAACGCCGTATCGAAACACGCCACCTGCCGCGTATCGGGCAGATTGTACTGCGCCGCCCTGATACCCGTCAGATTGGGCGGATTGTGTAGCGGCGCAAGGTCCGCGAATTTCTCGATCGAGGCCACCACCTTCTCGTCGATGACCACCGAACCGGTAAACTCTTCACCACCATGGACAACCCGATGACCCACAGCGCCAATCCGGGAAATGTCTTCTATGACACCTACATCCTTATCGGTCAGGGTATCCAGTATCAGTTCCATACCTTTTTGATGGTCTTTAATCTTTGTTTCCGCACTGTGGGTGCTGTCGTTATAATAATGAGTCAGTCTCGAAGTCTCTTCCCCGATCCTCTCGACAATACCTCTGGCCAGAACCTGTGCCTCCGGCATCCGGTACAACTGATACTTGATCGAGGAGCTACCCGCGTTAATAACCAATACTATCATTATTCCCTACATCTTTTCTTAACTGCATTTGACTGTAACTGAACTCTTGCAAAACCTTTGATTATAACATAGTCTCTCTTGCCTGCGAACATTCCTATAGTTGTGCCAGAGTTATAATTGTCGTAGAAACTATATCATCTACACTGGCCCCGCGCGAAAGATCGCTTATCGGCTTGGCAAATCCCTGAAGAAAAGGGCCGATAGCCTGAGCATGGGCCATATATTGTGTGAGCTTATATGCAATATTACCACTGTCAAGATCGGGAAATATAAGCACATTAGCCTTACCCGCCACCGCGCTTTCCGTCTTTACCTTCTTGGCCGCCACCCTCGGAACAATGGCTGAATCCGCCTGAAACTCCCCATCGATAGCAAGGTCCGGAGCCTTGCCCCTGGCTATTTGCAAAGCCGCCAGAACCTTATCCACACGACTGCCAGAGGCACTGCCCTTGGTGGAAAACGAAAGCATCGCAACCCGCGGCTCCTCTCCGAGCAGTTTCCTGCCGTTGGCCGCCGAAGCCATCGCTATATCGGCAAGCTGTTCAGCCGTAGGATCGATATTGACCGCGCAATCAGCGTAAATAAACGGTTTATCTTTTTCACCCATAAATTCCGGGATAACCATAACAAAAAAACTCGAAGCCGTATTGATAGCATCCGCCAACCCCACGGTTAAGGTGCCCGCCTGGATGACCGTTGCCGTTGCGTGTGCCACCCCCCCCACCATCGTATCGGCGTCACCGCAGGCTACCATCATCCCCCCATAGAACATTGGCTTCATAACCATCCGTTTCGCTACGCCGATCGACAGATCATCCCTCCCCTCGATGTACTGCTTGGCATAAACATCGAGCTTATCACTACTCCGGTAGTTTATAGTCTCGATCCCGTCCAGGGTAACGCCCGCCTCTTCCATAGCCGCTTCAATTTGCTCCGGCTTACCCAGCACGATCGGCCTGGCAATTCCTTCATCTTTGAGCCGCCGGGCTGCCTGGATGATCCTCTTATCGTCTCCCTCGGGCAAAACAACCGAAAGACCACGACCTTTGACCTTCTCCTCAAAGTCCCTTACTATATCTGCCATTACCTTTCCTGCTCTTTCAAACTCTTTTGGAAAATCTCATCCTCTCTTACATCCGCTGCTCCAAAACATCAACAGCGGGAACACGGCATTCTTGTCCATGACATTACGCATGTCAACAAAAATATAATTTTGTACAACAACCATAGAGTATTAGAATTGACATAACAATACCGGACTCTAGCCGTTTCTGCGCCAGGGACGAGATAGTTTCTTAAAATCGTCCGACCTGCCTGTTATGGTTTGAGATTGGGCGATTATCTCTGCCCAGCCATGCCGTCGCAGCAACCGATAGATATAGGACGTGGAGACCGCCCTACCCAGTTCTTTCTCTATAATCGGCTTTATCATGGCAGCCTTAGCCGCACGACCTGACCGCGCCTTCTGCAAAAAAGGTTTCAACATTTCTGCTTCCCGCCCACGGCTCATCAGGCCCCACCGTCTGCCACCCCGCCCGACTCGTTCCAGACCGCTCGGCCCTTTAGTGTTATACTGACGTATCCACAACCAAACCGACTGCGTAGATACCCCCAGAATCTCAGCCACCTTATTAGCGTGAAGCCGACCCGTACACGTCAGCCAAATAGCCATACACCTGTTATAGGATGGTCCATCCGGCGATCCCTGAAGCCATTGGAACATCTTTTCAAGCGAAAGCCACGGTTTTATCTGTGCCGGCGGACGCATCAACATATCCTTTCCGGAACCGATTATACTATACTGCACGTATGATGTACACAAAAACCACAAACAAAATCCCACCCCAGCAGACCACGAATAATCAAAGGCCGACCTTACACCCGGTTGGATACCAGTTACGCATTGCCGATTGAATCTTCGCAAGCATTTGTAAAACAGCAGATTGTAAAAATGTAAACAGAATTCTTATACCAAGTTGAGTACTATTCGTTTGCCCACATCCTTTTCCAGGTTTCTACTCTTTCTTTTGTACCGCGGCCGGTTTGTCCTCGGCCTTCCACAAGGCCGAAATCATTTCATGGGCCTCGCTGTCACATTGCTTCAACTCGAACCGTATAAAAGGATAATGATCGTTGATACCAAACCGCATCTCGCTCATCTCCGCGAAATATTCCTTCACATCAGTCAGCGCAGGATGACGAACATGTTTGCCGTCGAAACGCAGCACAGAATCGTACTTGCCGCCGTTAACGGCCTTTTGGTAAAGCTCTTTGAGCTGGGCATTATCCGAGCCGACAACGCGATCATAATACCCGTATGCCAACTGATGCAGCACCATAGACGGCTGAAGATCCTGCCACAGCCGAAAATTCCTGGCATTACCAATCTCCACGGCACCCAGCTTGTCGGGATTTTGCTTGTTCTTTTTCAACAATTCCGCGTCACCATGATAGGTCATATATCGAACGTGCTCATCGTTAAGTTCCAGCCAGATGGGCACTTTCTGCAACTCTTTCACCGCCGCCTCGGGCACATAACGTTTGATCAAATGCAGCTTGTGCCGCAGCAGCTTGCACATTTCCTGGCAGTAACCCATCTTCTTATGCAATTGCTTGCTGACATAAACGGTCCACCCCTCGATCTGACGCTGATCGTATTGTTTTGTGGGAGCATACCGCCCTCGGCTTTTGCGGGAGCTTGATTTTTTCGACTTTGGCTTATCTGTCGAGTCTATAAATCGTGCCAGGGCATTGGTGTTGCGTTTTTGTACCTCGCGGTCAATGCCCCACGCATCCTCAAGGGCCGCGTACCATTTCGGATCATATTCTTTCAACTCGGCACGAACAAAAGGATAAAAATCGTTGGCCCCGAAATACGCCTCGGAGTTCTCCGAAAAATATTCCGCCCGACTGGTAAGGGCGTAATGCTTGGTACTGTCGGAATATCGACACAAAACCGCATCATACTTGCCGCTGGCTTTCGCCTGCTCGAACGCCTCGTTCATTATCTGATTGATGCCGTGTTTGCCCGCCTGCACATAGCGAAAATCGTACCCATGAGCCAGCTCATGAAACACCACCCAAGGCTGATCGAGTGCCCCGTGCAGAAAACTCTTCATTCTGCAGAACCCAGCCATTGTGTCCACATCCGGGCAATCATAACCGTTCCCCACCAGCCAACTCCAGTCGTGATAAGCAATACCGAGCGTATCGTATTCCACCCAGACCGGCACCTGCTCCTGCATCTTGGCCAGCGCCGCGGAAGGAACATTCAATCTGATCTGATAAAACTGATGCTCCAGATGCTCTAGCGGCTCAGACATTTCCGCCTCATGCTCAGCCAGGTCCTTCTTATTGATATATACCGTCCAGCCCTCGATATTACGCACTTCAAATAACTCATTCGACCGTTTACCACGTTTCTTCTGATTCTCATCCTCACCAGACGCCCACAGCACACCACCGGCCAACAACACAACCGCAATCCCAAACCACACGCCTCCGACACATCTGACACTTCTCATAACAACTGCTCCATTATGCTTTTTACTGGATTTTCGCAAAACACTCTGCACAGCAAAATAGCAAAATAACCCCGGAAAAGCAACTCTGTTCGTCTTGCCAACTCATGAAGGTCACTGACCAGTAATCGTTGTGCAAAACAAACAATGTCGTTTTTCTGAATCAGCAAACTAATATCGCTGATAAACCCCTGAAAATACAGATTTTATGTGGATTAGCGATCAATCGGTGTTGTTTTCCGTAACCAAACTCCATTATACGGACCATGCGAAAATTAAATAAAAAATTAAAATCCACTATTCCCAACCCCTTAAACTAAAAGAGGTTACAAAAATAATCCGCCATCGGCCACCCGCCAGAGTACACTTGGCATCTGCTTTGCCTATAATAAACCCAGAGAGAACTTGATAGCGGAGAAAAAACTTCCGCCATCGACAGGAGAGAGATGAGATGTCTTGGGAGAGAGCATTGTCCCCGAAGAGTCTTATTCCAACCACGGCAGGCCAACTGTGGCTGGGGATACGATCTCTTTGACAATCACTTCCCGTCAACAACTCTAAAATAGAGTCTAATCTCCTGGATGCGGAAAATGTAAAAAACATAATATCTGGAAATTCTTTTTGTAGAGATGAGAGAGAGGAGTTTGTAATGCAGACTGGAAACATTTGGATGAAATTTGGTTTTGTTGGTATTGTTGTTTTAGGATTGATCGGCGGATCGGCTTCTACCGCTCTTGCGGACATAGAAGCGACTGTGAGTGTGGAGTTCCTTAACGACATGAACTCTCTAATTACCGAAATTGACCCGGGTGATCCGTTCTGGATGAGGGTCTCAGTTGATGGCCCGGCGGCAGGATTAAGCAAGGGATACATCGATGTTACTGTCTCAAGTGCCGAATTCACCTTCGATAAAAACATCTGGGAGCTAGACAGAGACGACGAACACATTAACCCGCTTTTACCGTTCATGAGATTCAGGCCGGTAAATAATACTTGGAACATCCTTCAGGACTCAGAGCCACAATTCTCCAATTGTGGCGGCCAGACCGCTTCGGGCCTCTCAGGATTCGCTGCCAACGGTGACTGGTGGTTCAAGTCTCTCTGCAGCGGGATCAGCACACCGGGAACATTGACCGCCGAGACCAGTCAATTTGTTGAGGATTCTATGTTGTTCACCGTTTACCAAGGTTCCCAATTGACTCGAAACCAGATAGACTTCGGGTCCGGCCAGTTGACCATACTTCCAGAACCAACAACCATGAGCTTGCTGGCAATGGGCGGATTGGCATTCCTTAACCGACGAAAAAATAGATAATAAATACGGGCACAAAGTAGCACCAAATACCGCCAAAACAAACGGAATACGCAAACTTTGATGGCGGATTCCACATAAAATTTTGCCAAACTGGAAAAATATCTGAAAAAATTATTGCCATTGGCCTGCCCAAATACCAGGCCAATGGCATTTTCTTGCGCCAAAAAAAACGCACTAAACCCTTCGTGCCACACAAATTACACTCATTCATCTTTGGTAAGCCCACCAGATCGCCATCGCATATTCAGAATTTCCTCAAAAATTTCCCAAAATTTCCCTTGAAGTAAATTGTATGTCGAAGTATTATAGATGTTAGATCAGTGTAAGGAGAAGGAAGAAGTGTCCTGTCCCTCTCAAGTCTGATCGAATGTGGATGTGAGGAAGTGTTCTGCAATTTCAGGTGTGGGTTTTGCCCGTTTGTGTAACCATGAATGGACGCGTGTCTTGCCGAATGGGCGGCCGTGCCTCAACTCACTTGAAGTTGACGACTGTTGATAGACCAAGGATGGCTTATTGTTTGGATTTTGTGTAGAGTCCAAAAACTAAGGAGTGAAGGATATGAAGCACGTAATTTTTACGAGTGTTTGTTTAGTGCTCGCAGTAACAAGCTATTCGTGGAGTGCTTCCGTCTTAATAGAGTTGAATGATCCACGCGACACAAATCCTGATCCCTACATCGTAGATATCCCCCAAATGGAAATCAACGAGTTTTCAGCGGTTGAGTTCTATGTTGAGAACATGGTCGATGCGAATCGTTGGAAAAATTGGGCGATAACGGTTTGGATTCCGGACGGCTATGCGCCTCCTGCGCAGAACCTCGATTCTGTCGAGTACTACGACGGGGAATGGGGTTTGCTGGCGGGGGCGACGGCCATCGCCATGGAGAAGGACCGACCGGGCATAGATGTTATACCCGGCTACAAGTCTTTTACTGCCGACACAAGAGAAACTGAGTGGTTCGACCTCGGTACTCAGCCGGTAGGTGGTGCACCGTGGGGAGGAGATCGTTTCGAGATCGGGAACCCCGCCTGGGCGTACCTGAGCTTTGACATCCCCGACCTATGCCCAAGGGTGTTTGTAAGTCTTTACGACGAATGTGTCCCCGAACCCATGACCTTAACGTTACTGGGTCTTGGTGGATTGGCTTTATTGCGGAGGCGCAAAGCATAGAATAGCTTTGCTGACTTCAAATTTCGAAGAGTTATTACGTAATGATTCTGTGAGCAATGGGCCGTGGATTAATAATCCGCGGCCCTTCTTTTACTGACTCGTGCCGCGTGCCTTTTTCCTACAACTTTCTTGGCCGCGTCCACTACCGCTTTGACCGTTATACCGAACTTCTCAAAGCACACCCCAGCGGGCGCCGAAGCACCGAACGATGACATACCGACGAACACCCCTTCACAGCCCAACCACTTCCACCAGCCCTGTTCCACACCAGCTTCGATACCGACCCTGGCTCTTACCGTCGGCGGCAGAACACTGTTTTTATACGCCTGATCCTGCTTTTCGAACAACTCCCAGCACGGCATACTCACCACCTCAGCTTTAATGCCGTCTTGCGCCAACTCGGCTGCACCTGTTACAGCGATGCCCACTTCCGAACCCGTCGCCAGCAGCAGCACATCCGGCTGACCGCCTGGAGCCTTTACCAGTGTATATGCCCCCTTTTCCAGATTAGTTGCCGCACCGTATGTATCCTGGTCCAGTACCGTCAGCCCCTGCCGCGTCAACAGCATAGCTACCGGACCGTCGCTGTGCGTCAATGCGTATTTCCATGCCTGCGCCGTCTCGTTGGCATCCGCCGGACGGATCACAACCAGGTTGGGTATCGTCCGCAACGACGCCAGATGTTCCACCGGCTGATGCGTCGGACCATCTTCGCCCACGCCGATACTATCGTGCGTAAACACAAATATACTGCCATGCCCCGACAGCGCCGCCATCCGGATCGCTCCACGCATATAATCACAAAACACCAGAAACGTCCCGCCATAAGCTCTCAGCAGATTACTCGCCGAAATACCGTTCATTATCGCGCCCATCGCGTGTTCACGCACCCCATATCGGATGTACCGGCCCTGCGGACAGCCTTTCTGATAGTCAACCGCACCATCGAAACGTGTGTTATTTGACGGCGTAAGATCGGCACTGCCGCCCATCACCATTCCCAGCTTAGGCATAAGGCTGTTCAGTGTCACCCCTGACGCCTGACGGGTCGCCATCGACGCACCCGCCTTGAATTTCGGCAGAATCTCATCAATATCGACCGCCAGCTTACCCACATCCGCCAGGCGAAACTGCTCAGCCGGTTCCGGATACGCCTTTGCGTATGCCTCAAACATCTGCTTCCATTGTTTTTCAAGTTCCTGACCTTCTACCCCGGCTTTAGCCATCTGCTCTTTAACCTCCGCCGGCACATAAAACGACTTTTCAGGATCCCACCCGAACTTCTTCTTTATCAGCTTAATCTCATCACCGCCCAGCGGTGCCCCATGGGCCGTATGGGTGTCCTGAAAGGTCGGACTACCGAACCCGATATGGCTGCGCAACTGGATTATGCTGGGTCTGCCCTTTTCCGCTTTCGCCTTTTGCAGAGCTTTTTCAATGGCGATTATGTCATTACCATCGCCGCCAACAATCTGAACATACCAGTTATACGCCTCGAATCGCTTGGCTCGATCTTCGGTAAACGCCAGTTCTGTGCCACCATCGATGGTTATATGGTTATCGTCATAGATTACGATCAGATTATCCAGCCCGAGATGCCCTGCCAGCGAACACGCTTCAGAGCTTATACCTTCCTGCAGACAACCATCTCCAGCCATCGTGTATATGTTATAGTCGATAACATCGAATCCATCGCGGTTGAATTTCGCCGCCAGGTGTTTTTGTGCTATCGCCATACCAACCGCATTGGCTATCCCCTGCCCCAGCGGGCCGGTAGTCACCTCCACCCCCTCAGTAACGCCATATTCCGGATGCCCAGGCGTCTTGCTGCCCCACTGACGGAAGTTTTTCAGCTCATCCAGCGACAGATCGTATCCGCTCAGATGCAACATAGCATATAGCAGCATACTACCGTGCCCGGCCGACAATACAAATCGGTCACGATTGTGCCATTTAGGATTTTTCGGATTATACCTCAGAAATTTTGTCCAAAGCGTATATGCCGCTGAAGCCATACCCATAGGCATCCCAGGATGGCCCGATTTCGCCGCCTCCACGCCATCCATTGCCAAAAAGCGTATCGTCTGTACGCATAATTCATCTAATTCCGCCCCATTCAAACTCCTCACACCTGTCATTCCATTCTCCTAAACCAAACCGACAAACACAAAAAAAACAATACGGCACCAGGGACTCGAACCCCGAACCCGCTGATTAAGAGTCAGCTGCTCTACCAATTGAGCTAGTGCCGCATACTTAAAAAACGCACGAACTCAGCCGTCCGTGCCACAGTCAACCTACAATATATATTCATTGGCCCAGCTTTGCAAGCAATTTTACAAGCTTAACTTTCACATTTTTTTTTGGCCTGATTTTCACTCAACAGGGCTTTTTTTTCAGGATCACGGTCCCAGATAAGCATCCTGCATCAACGCTACCTGCACCCGAGCCTGGGCAGCCTCTAAGAATTAGGGGCCGCCTTATGCCTTGCCAGCCACCCCATGACCCACCTGCGAGCCTCTGTCTCATTTTTAATCTCGTTTTCCAGTTGCGCCAGATACAGTTCTTCTGTCAGTTGACCCATCATCGGACCCAACGGCGCACCCAGTCGTTTCAGTTCATGGCCGTCCAGCAGCCGTTTTGGCGTTATCGGCTCATCGCCCAAATCCCTGATCTGACGGCGAAGCTGCCGCAATTTACCCTCATCACGGCCCATAGCCCGCAGATAACACCGGGCCAATTGCACCAGCGGTTCGAACAACGGCTCAGCCAGCCATCTCTTCAGTTGCCCTTTCCCCAGTGGTATCGCCTCCAGCAATTTGCCATGTTGACCCACCAGCCATTGCACCTGACGACGCACTTCATTACTGGTCTTAAGCTTTCGACATATTTGTCCTGCCTTTTTTTCGCCGCACTCCGCCAGCAGAGAAGACATCGCCACCGCAAAACTACAGTCTTTCGGCAGTTGACCCATCACTTTTATGCCCACCTGCAACTGGTTGATGCCAACCGAACAAACAATCTTCTCCAGAAGCCCGCACTCCATCGCCAGTTCCACACCTTTAACCCGATGCGGATCGACCATTATCTTTTCCAACTCACCCGCAATTCTTTCCGCGCTGATCCGCTCGATCTTTGCCGCATGTTTACAAATCGCCTGCCATGTCTTACCTTCAATCTCGAAATCCAACCGGCACGCAAACCGCACCGCCCGCAGCATCCGCAGATGGTCTTCCGCAAACCGCTCATCAGCATTGCCAATCGCCCTGACTATCCCTTTTCGCAGATCTTCTTGCCCCCCCACATAATCTATAACCTTATCTGCCAGCGGATCATAAAACATCCCGTTGATCGTAAAATCGCGACGTTCCGAATCATGCCGTGCATCCGTAAAAACCACCTTCTCTGGACGCCGGCCGTCACTATATGACATATCACTGCGAAATGTCGCCACCTCGATTTGCCTGCCGCCCAGCAGAACCACTACCACCCCAAACTGCGTCCCGACCGTAAGCGTCCGGTCAAACAGCCTGCCAACTTCCGCCGGCACCGCGTTGGTCGCCACATCATAATCTTTCGGCACTTCCCCAAGCAGCTTATCACGCACGCAACCACCAGCCAGCAACGCTTCATAACCACTCTCACGCAGCACACGCACCACCTTCAACACCGCCTGATGGGCCGACATTGCTTTACCTTTATATACCAATCCTTCTTGGGCTTGCTTTGCTTCTTTGTAACTCATTTGTTTTTAAGATATTATAAAAATCGCTGCCTTGATTTCCTATACTTCCTGTTCTATATCATCCCCCATAATCATACCATCTCCACACCGTATTCACAACCCGTAATGAGCTTGACAAAACATATTGGGATGTTAAGATGACTGGGCGTTTGTTATTGGCGGCACCACTTGTCTGACAGGAGGCATAAGAGACGCTATGGCACTGAAAGTAGTTGTTTTAATACCGGCCGCGGGAACGAGTAATCGATTCCGTGGCGAGAAAAAAAAACAGTTTTCCGATCTCAATGGTCGAGCGGTTTTTCTACGTAGTATCGAAATGTTTGCCGACCGCCAGGATGTCAAGAGGGTTATTATCGCTATTCCCGCTGACGATGAAGAGCTTTTTCAGGTCAAGTGGGGTGCCAATCTTGGTTTTTATGGGGTAAAGCATATTATCGGCGGGTCACATCGCTGCGAAACGATAAACAAACTGCTCAGCGAGGTTGACGACAGCGATGTCGATCTGATCGCTCTGCACGATGCGGTACGCCCGTGCGTCACGAAAGAGCAGATCGACGCGGTCTTTGCCGCTGCGGCGAAAACGGGAGCTGCCATTCTCGCCGGTCCTCTGGTCGGCACCATCAAACAGGTCGATCAGGATAAAAACATCACAAAGACCATAGATCGCTCGAAGCTGTGGGAAGCGCAAACTCCGCAGGTTTTCAAGCCCCAGATTATCCGTGCCGCTTATCAGCAGTTGGATAAGATCGACAACAGCATCACCGACGATGCTCAGATTGTGGAGTTGCTTGGCGTACCTGTCAAAGTTGTGGAAAGCGACACCGGCAATGTCAAAATCACAACCGCCGCGGATTTGGCCATAGCCTCAGCTATTCTAAAATCACGGCCCCAACCAAAAGCCAAAGGCCCTGTCGGTCCCTGGGCGGGAGAACAGGGATGGTAACCATCGCCCGGAAGATATAACTTTGCGTATAAAGTTCGATATGTAGAACCGCGTAAGCGAAATCGCACACAAAGGAAAAACAAAAATGAGTAATTGGAAGAAATTCTTTAGAGTGGCTATTGTAGCTATGTTGGTCGTTTCTGGATTTTGGACGACGTCGTTGTGTAGGGCCCAGGAAAAGGTTTTTCCCGGTGCTGATGAGAAAACTCCGTCGCTGGCACACTACTTTACCTGGATCAACAACACCAACGAGGGGTCAACCGAAACGCAAACCATGCTCAATCTGGATTTTTTCCAATGGCTCCACGATGAATACGGTATGATTTTGGATATATACGCCTTTGACGCCGGCAATATCGACGGGCCTAACTATTATGGAAGCATGAAGACTGACAAATTCAAAAAACAGTTTCCCAACGGTTTTGATCCTATTTATAAGAAAGCCAAGGCTATGGGAACCCGGCTGGGCGTGTGGCTCGGACCGGATGGGTTCGGCGATACGCCTGAGGAAGAGCAGGCCCGCATCGATATGCTGGTGAAATTGTGCCGTGATTATGAGTTTGCACTATTTAAGGTTGACGCTGTTTGTGGACAGCTTCGCAATGAGAAACAGCCTGCTTTTGCACGTGCCATGACCGAATGCCGCAAATACAGTCCCGATCTGATTGTTCTAAATCATCGGTTGAACCTCGGCGACGCCAAAGACCATGTCACCACCGAACTGTGGGGCAGTGAAGCCTATATCGACGTTCACCTGCCCAACTGGCAGTACGCTCCGCACAATCGCGCCGCAGCGGTATCGCGAGGCTTTACGGAAAACCTCCAGCGATTGCGTGAGGATCATGGCGTATGTATTTCATCGTGCCTGGATTATTGGGATGATGATCTGGTTCTTCAGGCTTTTGCACGATGTCTGATTTTGGCGCCGGAAACTTATGGCAGTCCCTGGTTTCTGCGCGACGAGGAATATCCCAAATTCGCACGGATATATAACCTCCATCGCCGCTATCGTGATATTCTTGTCAATGGTATCGTTCTGGACGGCAGCGACGAAAGCAATATCCCTTCTTCTAACCTGTTCACCGCGAACGGAGAAAAAGGCGGGTTGAGCGGAGAGTATTTCAACGGTCAGAATTTTCAGACACCTGTCTTGAGCAGGGTGGACCGGGGCATCAATTTCGACTGGGAAGAAGATTCACCCGCCGCTGGCATAAGCAATAACGATTTTTCCGTCAGGTGGACCGGCTCAGTTCTGACTAACCAGGCTGGAGAATATACATTTTCGACTAGTTCCGACGATGGTGTTCGTTTATGGGTGGACAATAATCTCATAATCGACGACTGGAACTCGCATGCGTCGCAAACCAATACCGGCCAACTCACCTTAAAGGCAAAAACCAAATATCCCATCAAGCTTGAGTACTTCGAAGACGGCGGCGACGCGGTTGTCAAACTGGGGTGGAAGGAGCATGGCAATGTTGACTATGGTCCGTTCGCCATTTCACGCGGTGATGAGAGCACACGACTGATTTCACTGCGTAATCTCTCCTGGCTTCCCACCAAATACAAGATAAAACTAGACGCCGGCGTTGGCCTTGCCGACAAAGGACTTATCGAACTGCGACAGTTCCATCCTTTTGAAAAAATATTTGGTCGTTTTCCTTATGGCTCGCAAGTAGATGTTGAGGTACTGCCTTACCGTGCTTGTCTGCTGTTGGCCACGACCAAACCGACCAGCGAACTGGGCGTGATTGGCTGCGATTACCAGGTGCTGCGCGACACGCCCGGAAAGCCGGCTCTCATTAAACTTGTGGGTCTCTCAGGCAGTCAGGCATCGATAACCCTTGCCCCTACCACAGCAACCAAATACGCTAAAGCTACATTAGACGGTAAGCAGGTAAACATTTTTCAGGACACGGTGCAGGTAAAATTTCCCGGCGAGCGGTTCGGGCAGCCTTGGCATCGAAAACTCGGTGCTCTCAAACCATGCCCCGTACCCGCCGATGCTCAAGCCCTTTATGAGGCGACTTGTTTTGCCGCGGACAATAACGCGCTTGAGGTTCGTTCTCTGCTGAATACAGGCCCGACCAAAATCCCGCAGGTACAAAAGGCCCGCAAGGCTTTTATGGAACAGGAAATATTTATCGATCGCGGTATATGGGACAAGTTCCTTTTCGACGGCAATCGGCAAACTACCTTCAAGGCCAGAAAAGATGGCGGACTGTTCCGCCTCGATTTTGGTAAGGTTATCCCTATTGACAAACTGGTCTTCGGGGCAGCCGACGGAGATTTTTCCAAATCTCTCAAAAACGATGAAATATCGGCGGAAGTTTCACCAGATTTGACAACCTGGACGCGAATAGATATCCATGTAGAAAAAGACATAATCGCAAAACCTTCTGCCGACAAGCCGATCAGGTATATACGAATCAGCGGCGCGCCACGCGAAATCGCTGAAGTAGAAGGGTATCTAAACAATATCCCACTTAACCGATCCGGTTGGCGTGCTTCCAATCTGTTTGCATCATATTCATCGGCCCCGGCCGTCAAGGCATGGTCTCTATCGTTTACTTTACCAGAAGCGCCTAAGGGCGCTTACCTGGCCATTCCACTCGCCGGCCGCCATGGCACGGAAGGTGCTTACGCCGCCCTGCGCATCGGGGGCGAATATCTCGGCGCACCGAGCAGGGCTGTTTCTTACCAGAGCAATGCCTGGGAATATCCCGTCAGCCGCACTGACAGCAATTATACGTATTATGTGCCGGTAACAAAAGAAATGCTGAACAAACAAATCGAAGTGGTGGTCCTGGGCCTGGATAGTAAGAATATCAATTTCGAACCGGAGGCATGGATCACAGCTTATCCAATTCCCTTTGAAACGAAGGAGCTTCTGCTTATTCCAAAATAAGAATTGCTGACCGGCACGTTGCTGGACGGATTGACACGCAAAATCCATATAATCGAAGCTAACGGAGAAAGTTACAGGCTCAAAGAGCCTCTGTTCAGTAACCTGAACCATACCACCCAACAATTGTCACCCCCGCGAAAAGCACACCCTCAACTCGATCCACAATTGTCAACCCCACGAATGAACCTGTCTCCACCACGCTTGCGTGGGCATGTAGGGTGGCATGCTCAAGCTTTTTTGCTTGAGCATGTACTATACAAAACCCCGAATTCTATCCGCCGGGTTTCCTCCAACAACACCAGACTAATTTACAATTTTTACCCCCCCCCCCCCAAAAAAAATCCGCATGCAAACCAAGTAATATCAATAAGTTACGTCATTTACTGAAAAATAATAAAAAAAGGCTCGCAAAAGGAAATGCGATTTGCTAATATGCTGCTAACGAAGACTAATGGAGGTTTGTGGATACTTTTGTAATCTTCGTATCTTCATATCTTCATATCTTCGTATCTTCGTATGCGATGGAGGCACGATAGTGACTGATATCAGTCAAATGCTGTTCGGCGCGAGGTCTGTTAAGCTACCTGTCACCACAGGATTGAATGGGGCGTTATTCAGCAGTGGGTTCTTCTGCAACAAACAGTCAGTTGCACTGCGCCAACATCGAATCGAGTACCGAACAGGTCTGACAATGTAAAAGTGTATGTGTGTATGTGTATCTCGTATGTCCTCAATATGTGTTGAGGACGCAATAATCCTTATTACTTTTTTAGGAGAGCAGTATGATGTGTAGAAAAAATGTTTTGACAATTGTAGCCGTGGCGGTGTTCGCCATGGCGCCTGCGGCCGATGCCGCCAAGAATACTTTTTTGGTGCCGGTTTCCCCTTATGGTTCCGGTTGGGAAGAGCTTGCCTACCTGGCGGCTGTGCCGGCCTCGGCTGCGGCCAATACGGATGGACCGTCGGTGATCGCTCTTGGTGGCTTTGGCGTAATGCCTGATGAGGTCGATTGGTATCTCAACCGATACTCCCCGGCCAATACCTACCTGATCAACAAACAGGCCGAGTGGTCACAGGGACATTGGAAGCTCGATGAAGGCAACGGTTCTACCGCTTACGATGTTTCCGCCAACAGCAACAACGGAACCATCACTGGTGCCAGTTGGTCAAGCAATGAGCTGACCTTCGACGGAAGCGGCGACTATGTGACTGCAACCGGTTACAAAGGCGTTACCGGCACATCAAATCGAACCGTCAGCGCATGGATAAAAACTTCGACTGACGGGGTGGTTTTGTCCTGGGGCCACACCTCCAACAATGGCGAAAGCTGGGTGTTAAAAATTCAGGACGGCCACGTATGCGTGGACATTGGAAATGCTTATAAGGAAGGCAGCACCAATGTAGCTGATAATACCTGGCACCATATCGCTGCCAAACTGGACAGCAGTGGCTCGCCAACTATCGCAAACATTACTTTGTTTGTGGACGGCGACAAGGAAACCGTTGTCGAGACTTATGACGTAGCAGGCTCGAGTTTAGCCAACGGACTGCTGGGCTACTGGAAGTTGAATGACGGCAGCGGTGGAACAGCCGCAGATAGTTCGCTATGGGACAAAGACGGAACGCTGATGACCAATGACGCCCTGGATCAACAGGATGTAGGCCCTGACTGGGACAATGGTGGCAAATTGGGTGGATGTCTGTTGTTCGACAAGGCTGACCAAAACTGGGTCGATATTGCGGACGAATCCCATTTTGACGTTTACAGTGCTTTCAGCTTTTCTGTCTGGGCCAAGCAGGGAATGCCCCCGGATTCCGGCGCCATAGTCAACAAGGGAAATGCCTGGGCCTCCGGTTGGCATATTGACCATAGCAACGAAAAGGCCCATGTCATGGCAATGAAAGCATCCGGCTCATATCCTGCAACACCACCTTATCAACTGACCGGCTCCGCCGGTTCACTTAGTGGCGGCGAATGGGACCATCTGGTGTACGTATTTGATTACAGCACCACCGGATACATGTACCTGTATGTCAACGGATCGCTTGACCAAAGTTGTGCGGTTGACGAACCTGTAAAGGCAACCGATTGGCCCTTACGTTTTGGCTGCAATGTCTGGGGCCCTCCGGAGAACTTCTTCAATGGCCGTCTGGATGAGATTGCTTTCTGGGATCGCGCGATAACTTCAACTGAAGTTTCCACCCTGTACAACAGCGGTTCCGGCCAGGAGATCAATCTTGGCTCTACCGATCTTAATACCGCCTCCAGTCAGGATGTCAGAATCGGGATCTTCAACGGCAGCGGTGATTTCAGCGGCACTATTAAAAATGTAATGATTTGCGGTGAAGCGCTGACAGACAATGAAATTGCCGAAATGTATGAGGTGGCTTCACAGGGCTACACAGGTATAACCATCATAACCGAAAGTTCACTTGACGATTTGGCCTGTTACTTGGCCGAAACATTCTGGGCAAATACAAACAGCGTTGTACTGTGCGACGAGAACGATTTTGCCGGTGCTCTGGCGGCCTCGGCACTGGCAGGGCGGCTGGAAGTGCCATTATTGTTCTTTGACGGTTCGAGTGGACTATCCTCGGCGGCTCTCGATGTTATCAACAACGATCTGCAATGCTCAACCGCACTGACGGTCAGCGGCAACAGTACCGTAACCACCCAGCTCTCAGGCATTGGCGTTTCTCAGACTTCTCTGGCGGACGCCGACGACATACTTGGATGGATGGTCACTAACGATCTTCCCGTCGATTACTTTGCTGTCTGTAATCCAAACGACCGTACTGCCGGTTTGATACACAAAACCTCGATAACCGCCTCGCTGATGGCCGCAGCCAGGGGAGGCGCTGTTATACCATTGGCTTATGACGCCGTCTGGAAAAAGATTTTCATACGTACCGGCACTACAAGCACTCAGCCTTCAGGTGCTCCCAGCAGTGTATCAGGAAAATGGCTGCTAGGAACCTTTACGCTGAACAGCCAAACTTACGACTATGTGCTGGCCTGTGGTGATGTTGATCCGTGGTACGATAGAGCTAATATCGACTTCAACGATGACGGTGATTACGGCGATGCCGGTGAGGGGCCTTTCACATCGTCTGATACGATTACGATCGGTGGAAAAAGCTATTCGATTACCGTGGGTCAATATACCCCTGGTGACGTAAAGTTTACCTATCCGACCATCGGCCAGATAATAACAGACATATCGAGCTACTACACAACTCTGGGCGAGGATTATCCTGAGTATATGTGCATCACCGGTTATTTCGATACCATTCCTCCTGCGATCGAAGACAATGCCGGTTCGTATGAAGATGTTGAAGACCTGCCAAACGATCATGTTATCGGCGATACTGACAGTGATGATTTCCAGGATATTGCTGTTGGACGTATAGTGGGTAATTCTCTGCTGGCGACAACATTGCTGGGTGCTCGTTCGGTGACCTATGACGATCTTGTCGGTAATCCCAGCGATTGGGCTAATAAGGCAAAGATATGTGTAGGTGTGGGTTTCGAGAACTGCAGGCATTACGCCCAGAAAAAGCTGGAAAACGTTGGCTTTAACGTCTCAGAATGGCTCTTGAAAGATATTACACTCGAAGAGATCCCCACTAACTGGATGGTTAACATGGCTGCAATCGTTCAGGATGACCATGCCGGCGCACAGGGAATAGGTTATCATATTGGCGCCTTACTGCCTACCGAGCTGCAGTACGCAACAGCGCCTTATATCGCCGAAGTCGGCGGTTGTGTCAGCGCAGGTATTGATGCCGCTCCGCTTAACGAATGCGGCTCATTGCGAGCACTGCAAAAGGGCGCCATTGCCTGGTACGGAACCATGCGGGGTACTCCCGGACTTAAAGACCAGGCCCGCAATGAAATATGGACCAAACTCTGCTCCGGAGACATGACTCTGGGACAGGCCTTCAGGGACGCTTTGCATATCCTCAGTCTCTGGGATCTTGAAGGCGACAACGGTTATAGTATATATTGCCGTCGTAGTATGACGTTATATGGTGATCCGGCGCTGAACCCCTATACTCCGTCGGCTCCGAGCGCTACTCCCGCGCACCTTGCGGTTAACGGCTCCACTCTGACCGCGACGGGACCGCAGACATGGTCGTACGATACACAAGGGTCAACTCCTGAGAATTACGTCTGGCATGGGCCTGGACTGACAGGCGGGGTTGATATACACAAACGCATCTTAGGTACAAGATATACAACCAATGGAACCATCACCAATCTGGTCCAGGAAGGCGGAATACCTGCCTCGCTGGGTTGGCCAACCGGCGAAGCCTTCATCGACGAGCACAGAGACGGCAGTGAAACCGCCACATGGAGATGCCGACTGATAGATTACGATGCCCTGGACGGTATTGTTGACTATCAGGACAACCACATCAACTATACTGTCACCGTCAGTGGCGGCGGCACCGTAACGCCGACAGTGCTCAATTCCCGCCCGACCAACATCACTGAAACCAGCGCCAGGCTTAACGGTCTGCTGCTTTACACCGGCACCGAGACCGGCAATTCCGACCCCACAGTTACTATCTACTGGGGTGACAACGACGGCGGTACAACCACGGGCAACTGGGATCACAGCGAAGCCATCGGCGCCAAGCGGGCCTCAGAGATGTTCCATGCGAACATTTCCAGTCTCACCAGTAGCACAACATACTACTTCCGATGCCGTGCGACCAACTCAGCCGGTAACGACTGGGCCGATGCGACCACTCAGTTCGTTACATCTGGAACGGTCGAACCGACTGTGATTACTACTGCTGCCCAGCTTCAGGCCATCGCCAATGATGTAACAGGCGATTACGTCTTAGGTAATAACATCAATCTTACCGGGACTTTTACATCCATTGCGGACTTCTCCGGTACTTTTGACGGCGCCATGTACACAATCAATGGGTTATCCACCAGTGGTGGCACCAGGGCAAATGGCCTGTTTGGCAAAACCTTGGCCGGTTCTGTGGTGAAAAATGTTGGTTTAACAAACGTTAGTATTACACCAGCAACTGATGCGTGGTATCCTGCAGCCTTGATTGGTGATTGCTATGGTACGGTAGAGAAATGCTGGGTTGCCAGTGGGTCCGTGACCGTTAATGGCGGCGGCAATGTTGGCACATTGATAGGTGTGGTTCGTTCCGGAGGCAGTGTTACAGACTGTTACTCTCTCGCAAGCCTGACAGTTACCGGTGGCCCCACCTATATGGCCGGTTTCACCAAAGGCGACTATGGCATGACTAATTGCTATTTTGCAGGATCAATCACCGGTTCTGTCGCTGGCGGCTTTAATGCCGCGGGCACACCGACCAGTTGTTACTATGATATGACCGTTGCCGGCTTTGACGACAACAGTGGTTTGGAACGGACAACAGCCCAAATGAAAACGCAGAACAATTTCGTTAATTGGGATTTTGATAATACATGGATTATGATCGAAAACCAGACTTATCCCACACTCATTACGGGATGGGGTGACATACCGGTCACCGTGCCAAATTGTGATTTTGAAACAATTTACAAACCGGATTCGACTACGATCACCGGGACCTTATCAAGTCCCGGCTGGACGCAGGGCGTAGGACCGGATTGCCCCATAGATGTCGGACAGTATAACTTTTCCGACCAAACCTCCGGCACCTTGGCCGATATTCCCGGATGGCTCGGGTACGACAGGGCTGGGTGGATTGCTTGGGGCGGTACGTATGGCCGGGACCAGGCTACTGGAAACCTTCAGGGGTCCGTATCAAACCAAATCCCCCGTAGTGGACTAAATTCCTACGTGGTCAACGGCGGCGGCTGGAGCAATCCGGCCGGTGGGTTGATCGTCTCGAATGCCTCTCTCGGCAACATCCTCAGCAATGCAACATATACCCTTTCGATGTACGCCAAGGGCGATGCAACTCCTGTGGTACTTAAACTGTTGGCAAACGGAACAGAACTGACGCCCAGTTCCTCGGTGTCTCCCACTTTGAGCGGCACCTGGCAGGAATTCTCCAGAACCTATAACGCTGGGGACATTACCAGTTACATTGGACAGGCTATGACGATTGTCTGTGGCGTCGGCCGCGACGCCAGTGGCGCCCAGACCCAGTTCGACGACGTATCGCTTAGCTACTTCTTCGGCGGTGGTGCTGATACCGACCCGCCAACGCCCAATCCGGCGACGTTTGCCTCGGCTCCCGCCGCGGTAAGCGGTACCCAGATTACGATGACGGCGACAACAGGCAGCGACGCGACCGGCCCGGTTCAATACTACTTCGATGAGACTTCAGGTAATCCCGGCGGAACCGACAGCGGATGGGTAACCAACCCTGTTTACAATGATACCGGACTCAACAGCAGTACTCAGTACACCTACACGGTGCAAATGCGCGATTCCGTTACGCCTACGCCAAATGTAGGTACTGCGTCAAGCCCAGCTAATGCGACAACTTATGATGATGATCCGCCGACGCCTAACCCTGCGACGTTTGCCTCGGCTCCCGCCGCGGTAAGCAGTAGCCAGATTACGATGACGGCGACTACAGGCTCCGACGCGACCGGCCCGGTTCAATACTACTTCGATGAGACTTCCGGCAATCC
>Ga0315276_10000056_pt1 | contig 82701 bp, 73 predicted proteins | sample YL17G05_0_MG_FD_204542 | JGI IMG/M metagenome (GOLD analysis project Ga0315276, IMG submission 204542) | Sediment microbial communities from Yellowstone Lake, YNP, Wyoming, USA - YL17G05_0 | ecosystem: Environmental > Aquatic > Freshwater > Lake > Sediment | place: USA: Wyoming | collected...
TGGGGTTCTTGAGGAGCCACATGCAGATGGCGTCGATGTTGGCGTCGTCCATCTGGATCCCGGGGTATTCCCGGGCGATACGCTTGCCGGTCTCCAGGAAGAGGCCCTCGGTCGCCCGCACCACGTTAGCCTTGTGGATCACGGTGACCTTCGGGTAGCCGAATTTCTTCGCGTACTCGAACGCGGCGCGGATGATCCGGTCACAGCCGTTCTTGCTGTTGATCTTGCACGTGATGGCGTACTCGCCGGCGGGCATCTTGGCGAAATGGGCGAACGGCTTGCTCAGCCTGCCCAGGACGGCCACCAGCTCCTCCGGGACCGGAGCGAACTCGACGCCGGAGTAAAGATCCTCGGTGTTCTCCCGGAACACCACGAGGTCGATGCCTTCCTTGTAGTTGATCGAATTGCCCGGGTAGGCCTTGCAGGGACGCAGGCAGGTGTAGAGGTCGAACATCTGCCGCATGCGCACGATGGGGCTCCGGTAGACCAGACCTTTGCCCTGCAGCTCCGGGACGAGCTCGCGCTCCGCGTCCTTCACCGGTTTGGAGGTGATGGCGCCGAAGAGCGCCGCGTCGGAGTTCTTCAGGAGTTCGACGGTGCGCGGGGGGAAAGCCTCTCCCTCCCTGCGCCAGAACTCCCAGCCGATGTCGCCATGCTGGTAGGAAGCATCGAACTTGAGGGCGTCGAGGCAGATCCTGGTCGCCTCCATCACCTCGATCCCGACGCCGTCACCGGGAAGCCAGGCGATCTTGTACTTGCTCATGAATCCTCCGTCTCGGGTTGAAGGAGCGGCTCGATCTGGCGAGCCGGCCTCCTCGGAGTGGTGTGGACGGGCCAGAACATGCGCTTCAGGAATGAGCCGGATGTAGAGTCAAACGAGAGCATCCTTCGCGGATCCCATGCAGTTCACTATGCACGGCAGCGAATTATGTCGTAGAATCGGTTGGCCGGGCAAGCGATTTTTTCTCAGGAGTGCATTCCGAAACGTTATGACCACGAGGCGCATCCTTCCCTCACTCACGGCCCTCCAGTTCTTCGATGCCTCGGTGCGTCACATGAGCTTCACCCGGGCGGCGCGCGAGCTCAACGTCACCCAGAGCGCCGTGAGCCGCCAGATCCGCCAGCTCGAGGACTTCGTGGGAAGGCCGCTGTTTCGCCGCCTCAAGCAGCGCCTGGTCCTGACCGAGCCGGGGGAGGCCTACTCGATCGCGGTTCGAGATCTCCTCGACAACGCCGAGGCAGCAACCCTCCAATTGATGGCCTACGGCGGGGGCGGGGTGCTGACGGTCGCATTGCTGCCGACCTTCGGGTCGCGGTGGCTCATCCCCCGGATCGCCGACTTCACGGTCCGGCATCCCGACATCCAGCTCGACCTGGTGACGCAGGTGAAACCGTTCGATTTTTCCGGCAGCCACATCGACGTCGCCATCCACTTCGGCAGCGAGGTGTGGCCGGGCGCGGTCTGCCACCGGCTGATGGGCGAGGTCGTCGTTCCGGTGGCCGCGCCGTCGCTGCTCGCCGGACCCCGCAAGCTCGCGCGCCCCGAGGATGTGGAGCGCTTCACCCTGCTTCAGCACGTGACCCGGCCCCAGGCCTGGCAGGAGTGGCTGCGCGCATGCGGGGTCGAAAATCTTGACGGCCGGGCGGGGCCCCGGTTCGAGCAGTTCCACATGGTCATCCAGGCCGCCATCGCCGGCGTCGGCCTGGCGTTGCTGCCCCAGTTCCTGATTCAAGATGAGCTTGCGAGCGGGCGCCTCGTCGTGGCAATCGACCGCCCCGTCACGAGCGAGTACGCGTACTACCTCGTCTATCCCGAGCGCAAGGCGGACATCCCGCGCGTCGCGGTGTTCCGTGACTGGTTGCTCGGGCAATGCGCAACGCAGGGGGGTGAGCCCTGACCCCACCTGCCGTGGCCCGGTTCGGCGGCAATCGCCGGCAAACTGCCCGTGTCGGGCGCGGCCGGATCCTGAAGAATTCTGGGCTAAGCCCAAGAGAATCCTTGACATCAACGGCAGAAGAAGGGTAAAAAACAACATTCTTGCAACACTTGGTTCCACGGCCTGATTCCGAGGGCAGCCGTCCGATGAAGAGCCCTTTGCCGTTGCGCGAACGGAATCCTCCGCTCCCCGCTGAAGCTGCCGGCATCGGACCCGCCCGCACACCGCCCCAACACCAACCCGGCAGGATGAGACGGATTGCACGGCCCCATCGGACGGACCCGGGTTCCCGGGTGAGGGCGGACCACTGTCGCTCCGCCGGCGGTGGTTGACAGGCAAGGCCTTTCCCCTCGATTGGAGGAGCAATGAGCGAAGGCGCGCACAGGTGGTTCATGACCAACATCCGGGACGGGTATCTCGTCGTGGAGGGGTGTCCGGAATGCGGTGCCCGCTCTTCCTTCTTTTCCACCGAGCATGTGCCACCCGTCGACGAATACCACGACGGAGGGCACTTCTGGATCTACCTGGGCAGCTCCCAGGCCACGAAGTTCGATCTGAAATGCGGCGACTGCGGAAAGACCGTCGACCTGTGCGACATGAACGGGTTGATGCTGTCCGCCTGCCGGGACCCCGGCTGCGCGGTCGGCGAGCTCGTGCGGCGGCAGGGCCCGGGCTCCTGGGTCTACGTGGCGCTGTGCCCCGACAGCACCCACGCCGGGGGGCGGTGCGTCAGCAATGAGGGAATCGAGGCCCTGAATGAGTACTTCAATCAGGACCTCGGGGCCATGGACCGAAGAGTCGTCGTCGTCCCCTGCAGACAGTGCGACAGCATCGACAGGTGCAGGGGAACCGTCATCGCCGACGTCGGGCTGACGGACCTGTACGCAGAGACCCCGGAGGAGGACCGACGCCGCGCCAAGGGCCGAACAGGAGGGAAGGAATGAAGGTCTCCGAACTTGCACAGAAGGCTGGCCTCAAAGCGATCAACGAGTTCAGGGACAGGGAGGTCGAAAGCGTCTACATCTCCGACATGGTCTCGGACATCCTGACCGCGGCGAAGGCCGGCAGCGTCCTCATCACCCTGCAGACTCACAAGAGTCTCATCGCGGCCGCCAACCTCGTGAACGTGGCCATGGTCGTGATCGCCAAGAACCGGAAGCCGGCCGACGACGTCGTGGAGCTCGCCACGAGAGCCGGGATCGGCCTTTTCAACTCCGACCTGGACACCTGGGCTCTCGCCAAGAAGCTTGCGCAGCTGGGGTTCTGAAGGAGAGCCGCGCGATGTCAAGTCATCCGTTCTCCTCGATCGCCCGGGAATTCAAGGGAGAGCCGTCGGACCTGATCCCCGTGCTGCAGAGGGTCCAGGCCGTCGAGGGGTACCTCACCCAGGACTCCGTGCGCCGCATTTCCCGCTGGCTGAGGATCTCCGAGAGCGAGATCTTCGGGGTCGCCACCTTCTTCGCCCAGTTCCGCTTCACCAGGCCCGGCGAGCACTGTCTCAAGGTGTGTCTCGGCACGGCCTGCCACGTGAAGGGAGGAGAGCAGATTCTTGACGTGCTCACCCGCCGCCTGGAGGTTCAGCCGGGCGAGGCCACGGCGGACGGAAAGTACCAGCTCGAACGGGTGGCGTGCCTCGGCTGCTGCGCCCTGGCGCCCGTCGTGGCCCTCGACGAGAAGATCTACGGCCAGACGTCGGTCCTGAGAATCCAGGGGATCCTGGAGGAGCGGGAGAGCCGTGAGAGGTCTTGAGGCGCAGAGAAGCCGCGCGCTCCAGGCGTGGGGCGAACTTCAAAACAACACCCGTCCCCTGGTTTACGTGGGGGCGGGTTCCTGCGGCCTGGCGGCGGGGGCCGCGGAGGTCATTGAGGCCATCGAGAGCCACCTGGCGGAGAAGAAGTACGTCGCGGACATCCTCAGGGTGGGGTGCATCGGCCCGTGCTATCTCGAGCCGCTGGTGGACGTGCAGATGCCCGGCCGCCCCCGGATCAGCTACTCCAACGTCACGCCGGTTCTGGCCAGAGGGCTTCTCGACTCGTTTTTTGAAGGAGAGGAGGTCCCCAAGCGTCGCCTGGTGGGGCACTTCGGCCAGGATGGGTTCCAGGGCGCCCCCAGGTTCTTCGACCACCCCATGCTGGCCCGCCAGGTGCGCGTCGTCCTCCGCAACTGCGGCATTATCGATCCCGACAATGTCGATCACTATCTCGCGCGGGACGGCTACCGGGCCATCGAAAAGTGTCTCTCCATGCCCTGGAGGGACGTCCTCGAGATCGTGAAGAACTCCGGGCTCCGGGGCCGGGGCGGCGCCGGCTTCCCCACCTGGCGGAAGTGGCTGGTCTGCCGCGAGACAGAGAGCGACCGGCGGTGCCTGATCTGCAACGCCGACGAAGGGGACCCCGGGGCCTTCATGAACCGCTCCCTCATTGAGGGCGACCCCCATGCCGTCCTCGAGGGGATGCTCATCGCCGCCTACACGATCGGCGCCGGCGAAGGCACCATCTACATCCGGGCCGAGTACCCCCTGGCCATCCAGCGGCTCCGATCCGCCATCGCCCGGATGCGCGAGCTGGGGCTCCTGGGTGAGCGGATCCTGGGAAGCGATTTCTGCTTCGACCTCAAGATCAAGGAGGGGGCGGGCGCCTTCGTGTGCGGCGAGGAGACCGCCCTCATCGCCAGCATCGAGGGAAGAAGGGGCATGCCCCGGACGCGCCCCCCGTTCCCGGCCGTCGAGGGCCTCTGGGGGAAGCCCACGATCATCAACAACGTCGAGACGCTCGGCTCCCTCCCCCAGATCGTCCGGAACGGCGCCGAGTGGTATGCGCAGTACGGCACGGAAACCTCCAAGGGAACGAAAACTTTCAGCCTGGTCGGGAAGGTGCGGCGCACGGGCCTGATCGAGGTGCCCCTGGGAACGACGCTGCGCACGGTCATCTACGACGTGGGGGGCGGGCTGGTCAAAGGCTTCAAGGCCGTCCAGACGGGCGGCCCCTCCGGAGGCTGTCTCGGGGAGGAGTACCTCGACTCGCCCATCGACTACGAATCCCTGGCGGCGGCCGGCTCGATCATGGGCTCCGGCGGGATCATCGTCCTCGACAGGAACACGTGCATCGTGGACACGGCCAGGTACTTCCTGAACTTCACCCAGGCCGAGTCGTGCGGAAAGTGCGTGCCGTGCCGGGTCGGGACGCGGCACCTCGTGGCCATCCTGGAGAGGATCGCCAGGGGGAAGGGCGAGATCCAGGACCTGGCCAGGCTCGAGCTTCTGGCCCGCGCCGTCAAGGGCGGATCCCTCTGCGGCCTCGGCCAGACGGCCCCGAACCCCGTGCTGACCGCCCTCAAGTACTTCCGCGGCGAGTTCCTGGCCCACATCGTCGACAAGCGCTGCCCGGCCGCGGTGTGCCGCGATCTCGTCGTCTACCGGATCATCAAGGAGAAGTGCACGGGTTGCCAGCGCTGCGTGCAGGTCTGCCCGACCGGCGCCATCACGGGCCCGAGGGCCGAGGCGCACAACCTCGACATGGCCAAGTGCATCAAGTGCCGCTCGTGCTACGAGATCTGCCGGTTTGACGCGGTCGCCGGCGACGCCATCGTCATCGAGCCGGGAGCACAGGCATGAGCCACAGGCCGATCCGCTCCCGGGACGCCCGAACGATCTCGATCGAGATCGACCACCGCCAGGTCGCCTGCCCCGAGGGCGTGTCGGTCCTCAGGGCCGCGGAGATGAACGACGTCTACATCCCTTCGCTGTGCGCCCACAAGGACCTCTCCCCCTTCGGCGGCTGCCGCCTCTGCATGGTGGAGATCGAGGGGATGCGCGGCTATCCCCTGGCCTGCAGCACGATCGTCCAGGAGGGGATGAAGGTTCTCACGAAGACGACCGCGATCGAGGAGATGAGGAAGGAGATCCTGGAGCTCATCCTGAGCGAGCACCCCTCCTCCTGCCTCGTGTGCGGCGAGAGGGAAGAATGCCGGGAGACCCTGTACGGGGTCCGCAAGTCCGGTGTGAGCACCGGATGCCGGTACTGCCCGAACGACCGCGAGTGCGAGCTGCAGAGCGTGGTGGAGAAGCTCGGGGTGACCGAAATCCATTATCCGGTCTACTACCGGGGGTACGAGCCGGAGCATGACGACCCGTTCTTCGACCGGGACTACAACATCTGCATCCTGTGCGGCCGCTGCGTGAGAATGTGCCACGAGGTGCGGGGAACTTCGGTGCTCACCTTCAAGTACCGGGGCCCCAGGACCCATATCGGTCCGGCCTTCGGCCGAAGCCACGTGGAGGCGGGATGCGAGTTCTGCGGCGCCTGCGTCGCCGTGTGTCCGACCGGCACGCTGTCCGACAAGGTGTCCAAGTGGGACGGCAAGCCCGACGGGTTCCGGGTGTCCACCTGCCCGTTCTGCACGCTGGGCTGCCAGATCGAGCTCCACCACAAGAACGGAAGCCTGTCCCGGGTCCGCCCCCATCTCGACCCCGAGATCAACGATGGGCAGCTGTGCGTTCGCGGGGCGTTCTGCCTCCCCGAAGCCACGCACCATCACGAGCGGGCCAGGAAACCCATGCTCGCCCGCGGCAAGTACTTCCGGGAGGTGGACTGGACCGAAGCGCTGGACGAGACCGCCTCCCGCCTCAAGGGCCTCGGGCCCCGGGACTTCCTGATGGTCGTCTCTCCCGACCTCACCAACGAGAGCCTGTATGCGGCTCAGAAGTTCGTGCGCTCGTGCCTGAAGTCGAACAGCATCGATTCCACGGCGCGCTGGGCCCTGCCCGGCGGACCCGGCCTGTGGGCCCGCCTCTTCTCCCTGCCCATCTCGATCCGGGGGCTGGCCCGTGCCGATTCGATCATCGCCGTGGGCCTGGACTCCAGGTTCTCCTTCTCCGTGGCCGGAGTCGAGATTCGCCGGGCCCTGAGAGAGGGGGCGACCCTCGTCACCATCGATTCCCGGGACTCCAATCTCGCGCGCTACACGCGCCACTGGCTGCGGCCCACGCCGGGGAAGGAAGGGGTCGTGCTCCGGGTCCTCGCCGAGGCGCTCGCGGAGGCGCTCGCCGGCAAGTCCACGGCAGGCGCCCTTCCGGTCGCCGCCCGCGAGTCGGGCGTCGACCCGGGAGCGCTGGAAAGGGCCGTGAAGGCTCTTGCCCCGGGCAGGGACCTCGCCGTGGTCGTCGGACCGGCAGCGTATGCCGCGGACTCCCATCACGAGATCGGCCAGGCCCTGCTCCGGCTCGCCGAACGGGAGGGAACGACGATTCTGCCGCTGTTCCACGGCGCCAACACGAGAGGCGCCCTGGAGCTGGGCGTCTTCGGCGAGCTCCTCCCCGGCCTCCGGAAGGCCCCGGGCGACCGGATCTCCCTTGCCGACCTCCTGGAGGGCCGGGCCAGGCCCAAGGTCCTTTACCTCGTGGGGGAGGCTCCCTTCTTCGAGCGGCCGGATTGCGATTACATCATCGCCCAGGACATCTATCGTCCGCCGTTCGAGGTGGATGCCTTCCTCCCCGCGGCGAGCTTCGCCGAGGCCGGCGGGACCCTCACCAACATCGAGGGGAGGGTGCAGGAGATCGTGAAGATCGAAGACCCGGTAGACGGAGCCATCACCGGTTTCGTCCGCCCCGACTGGTTCATTTTCTCCGCCATCACGGAAAAACTCCTCGGTACCGGCCCTCCGTTCCGGGATGAACGCGAGATCCTCAAGGAGATCAGCGAGACAGTCGCGGGCTTCCCCTCCAGCCCCGACCGGCGTCCGCGCAGGCTCGAGCTCCAGGAGGAGATCCCCAGGGACAAGCCGCGGGCCGCTTCCTCCGGAGCGAACGGATATCGCCTGGTCGTCGAGCCCGGGGGGTTCCGCCATCGGGGCATCGACCTGAGCTTCGCGGTGGAGGGGCTGTCGGAGCTCGGCCTCGAGGAGGGATTCAGGCTCCATCCCGACGACCTGGACGATCTGGGTGTCAAGGCCGGGGCCCAGCTGACCCTGAGCCTGGACGGTCTGGAGGTGTCGGGCGCGGCCCATGCGGACGCGGACTGCCCGCGGGGGACGGTCTACGTCCATCGTCCTTCCGCGTACGGAGGAATCCCCCACCGCCGGAGCCTCGAGCCGCTCTACCGCCTGAAAGCGAGTCCGGTCAAGGTGACGCTTTCGGCACGAGGGAAAGCCGCGGGACGGGCTGCGGAAGAACCGGCATTCCGCGGGCCGATCGCCGCGCCGTGAGGGCTGAGCATGTATCGAATCATCACCCGCAGGATGATCGTTCCGAACCTTCATGAATTCACGGTGGAGGCTCCGCTGGTTTCCGCGGCGGCCCGGCCCGGGAACTTCGTCATCCTGAGGCCCGATGAGACGGGAGAGCGGGTGCCCCTGACGGTGGCCGATTGGGATTCCGAGGCCGGGACCGTGACGTCCATCTTCCTCCAGGTCGGGGCCTCGACGGCGAAGCTCGCCAGGCTCAGGCCCGGCGACACGATCCCGACCTTCGCGGGACCCCTCGGCAAGGACGCCGAGATCGGGAAGTTCGGGACGGTCCTCTGCATCGGCGGATGCTACGGGATCGGAAGCATCTATCCCGTAGCCCGCGCGCTTCATCAGGCCGGCAACAAGGTCTATGCCCTGCTCGAGGGACGGAGCCGGTATTTGCTGTACTGGCAAGACAGGTTCCGGGAGGTCTCGGATGGCGTCATCGAGCTTACCCGGGACGGCTCGGCGGGGTACAAGGGCCACATCAACCGCCTCCCGGAGATCCTCAGCCTCGAGAAAATCCAGCCCGACCGCATCATCGTGAACGGGTGCACCTTCCTGATGATGCGGGCCTCCAACGTGACCCGGCCTCTCGGGATCAAGACGATCGTCAACATGAACCCGATCATGATCGACGGAACGGGGATGTGCGGCGTGTGCCGGCTGACCGTGGCCGGAAAGACGAAGTTCGCCTGCGTCGACGGCCCCGACTTCGACGGTCACGAGGTGGACTGGGAGGAGTTCCTCGCGAGGAGGAGGACCTACAACCCCGAGGAGATTCAGCCGCTGCGAAAGAGCGGGTGCGCTTCTCACTACTGAAGCCGGGAGGAGAGGGCAGGTGGCCAAGGCAATCGACCCCAGGAAGCGGGCCATGCCGAAGCAGGAGCCTTTCGAGCGGGTCCGGAACTTCGACGAGGTGGCGCTCGGGTACACTTCCGAGCTCGCCCGCGAGGAGGCCGCCCGCTGCCTGGCGTGCAAGAAGCCCCGCTGCGTCGAGGGGTGCCCGGTGGGCATCGACATCCCCGCGTTCATCCAGCACCTGCACGAGGGGGACTTCCCCGGGGGAATCAGGAAGATCAAGGAGAGAAACGCCCTGCCGGCCGTCTGCGGCCGCGTGTGCCCGCAGGAGGAGCAGTGCGAGAAGGTCTGCGTCCTCGGAAAGAAGCACGAGCCGGTGGCCGTCGGACGGCTCGAGCGCTTCCTGGCCGATTGGGAGGCGGCGAGCGGTGCGGTCGAGAAGCCCGATGCTGCGCCCCCGAACGGCAGGAAGGTGGCGGTGGTGGGCTCGGGCCCCGCGGGGATCACCGTGGCGAGCGATCTCGCCGTGCTGGGCTACGACGTGTCCATCTTCGAGGCCCTGCACGAGGCGGGGGGCGTGCTGACCTACGGAATCCCCGAGTTCCGCCTCCCCAAGGCCATCGTCCAGCGCGAGGTGGAGTACGTGAAGAGCCTGGGAGTGAAGCTCTGCCTCGATTTCATCGTGGGAAAGACCAGGACCGTGGACGCCCTCCTCAAGGAGTTCGACGCGATCTTCCTCGGCACCGGGGCGGGCCTCCCGTGGTTCCTGGAGATCCCGGGAGAAAACCTGAACGGCGTCTACTCGGCCAATGAATACCTGACGCGCTGCAACCTGATGAAGGGCTTCCGCTTCCCGGCCTACAGAACGCCGCTGAAGAGGGCCTCGCGCGTTGCGGTCTTCGGCGGCGGAAACGTGGCCATGGACTCCGCCCGCACAGCACTGCGGCTGGGGGCCGACGAGGTCCACATCGTGTACCGCCGCAGCCGGAGCGAGCTGCCGGCGAGGCTCGAGGAAGTGGAGAACGCCGAGGAGGAAGGCGTGATTTTCGACTACCTCACCCTCCCCACCCGGCTCCTGGGCAACGGGGAGGGATGGCTCACCGAGATCGAGTGCCTGAAGATGGAGCTCGGCGAGCCGGATGAGTCCGGCCGCCGGCGGCCGGTCCCCGTCAAGGGGTCCGAGTTCCGGATGAGCGTGGATGCCGCCGTCTGCGCAATCGGAAACAGCCCCAACCCGCTCATCGGCATGACCACTCCGGGCCTCTCCCTCGGCAAGAAGGGGAACGTCGTCGCCGACGAGGAGACGGGACGGACCTCCCGCGAGAAGATCTGGGCCGGCGGGGACGTTGTCACCGGGGCCGCAACCGTCATCAGCGCCATGGGGGCCGCCAGAAAAGCCGCAAAGTCGATCCATGAGACCCTTTCGCGTTGAAGAAGAAGCCTGTTCCCCGCCCCGGGCGGGGAACGGACCGAGGAGCCTGGAGCCGATAATGATGAGACTCGCCGCCGTCCGGGATCTTCTGCAATGCACGGTCCTCGCGGGCGGAGACGCCCTGGACATCGAAGTGGACACGGCGGTGGCCGCCGACGGGATGAGCGCGGTTCTCGCCGCTCCCCACCCCGGGGCCCTGATGATCACGGGCCTCGCCAACATCCAGTCCGTCCGGACCGCCGACGTGGCGTTCATCTCCGCCATCGTGTACGTGCGCGGGAGCCGTCCCAACGAGACGGCCATCGAATTCGCCCGCAAGAAGAAGATCGTGCTGCTCTCCACGGCTCTTGGGATGTTCGATGCCTGCGGAACCCTGCGCAATCAGGGCATCAAGGGCGCGACCTAGCATGACCGAACAGCTGCTCCGGAAGACGTTCGAAGTGAGGGGGCGGGACTTCGACAAGGCGGGGGACGCCTCGGCGGAGGTCACGTCGATCCTCAAGGACGTCGGGATTGACCCGGGGATCATCCTCCGCGTCGGAGTGGTCACTTTCGAAGCCGAGATGAACGTGGTGATGTACGCGGACACGGGCGAGGTGACGTTCACCCTCACCGACGAGGACATTCTGATCGAGGTGGCGGATCGGGGCCCGGGCATTCCCGACATCGAGCTGGCCATGCAGGAAGGCTACTCGACCGCCCCGGACGAGATGCGCGACATGGGGTTCGGGTTCGGCATGGGCCTCCCGAACATCCGGAAAAACTCGGACACGTTCAACCTGGAGTCCGAGGTGGGGAGAGGGACGAGAGTCTGCTCCCTGATTCGCTTGAACTCCGGTGCCTAGAGGCCGCTCCGGATCGGGCCGGATCCGTCGGATGCCGACATCTCCCGGGCGCCGGGACGGGACGCGCCCCGGCTTCCTTCGCGTTGCCTGCGTCCCGCATGGTCCGCGGCAGGCTGTGAAATGAGCACCACTCTCACCCACGGATTCAAGATCGAGCCGGACCGGTGCAGGGGATGCCTGTCCTGTATGCGCGTCTGCCCGACCTATGCGATCCGGGTGAGAGACGGGAAGGCGCATTACCGGTCCGATCACTGCATCGACTGCGGAGCGTGTCTGAGGGCATGCTCGTCGGGCGCCATTGCAGCCACCACGTGGTCCGTCGAGGACCTCAGCAGATATAAGTTCAAGGTTGCCGTCCCGTCTCCCGTCCTTTTCGGACAATTTCCGGCCGGAATCACGCCCGCCCAGATCGTCAGTGGCCTGCACACCCTCGGCTTCGACGCGGTCTGGGACTATTCGGTGGAAGTCGGCCTGGCGACCCGGGCGATTCATGACTATGTGGACAACTGGAAAGGCCCGTTCCCGCTCATCTCGATCACCTGCCCGGTGGTGGTGCGCCTGGTCCAGGTGTCCTATCCGCGCATGTGCGACCAGCTCATCCAGGTGCAGCTTTCCCGGGAGATTGCGGGCCGCGAGGTCAAGCGGAGGTACTCCCGGAAGCTGGGTCTCTCCCGGGACGAGATCGCCGCCATCTACATCACCCCCTGCCAGGCCAAGACCATCTCCGTCCTCCAGCCGGCCGAAGGAGTGCAGAGCCATCTCGACGGGACCATCGGGATTCGTGACGTTTACAACGCCATCGTGGCGGATGCCAGCCTCCACAAGAACGGCGGAAGCAAACCCTCCGAGGGGGATCTCATTCGCAACTCGACTTTCGTCCGATGGTCCGTGAGCGAGGGCCTGAGCCAGATTCTCTCCCGCCACCGGTATCTGCATGTCACGGGCCTCTCGAACATCATCCAGGTCTTCGACGATATCGCAAGGGGAAAGCTGCGAAACGTGGAGTTCATCGAGGCGTACAACTGCTGGAGCGGGTGCATGGGCGGGAACCTCACGACGGCCAACGCCTACGTCACGCTGAGCATGTGCCACTCCATGATCAGCAAGCTCCCCGAGATGGACCCGGAGACGGAGGCTGAGGTCGAAAGGCGCTTCCCCGGCGAGGATTTCTCCCTCGAGCGTCCCATCCGGCCCCGTCAGGTCGGCGACCCGATGGGCAATCTCAAGGAAAGAGTCCGAATCCTGCAGGAGGCCGAGGCCACCCTGAATACTCTGCCCGGCCTCGACTGCGGCCTCTGCGGCGCCCCGACGTGCAAGGAGCTATCGAGAGATATCAGCATGGGCGAGGCCAACAGGACGGATTGCCTTTTCTACTCGAAAGAACGCCTGCGCCAGCTCCAGACGAGGTACCTTCACCCGAAGGAATAGGTGCCTTCCCGGCGACGGCATCCCTTTCTCCCCGCGCCACACTTCGCCTGCCCATCCCCCAGGCCACCGTCTCAGCCCGGCCCGGCCCAAATCTTTACCTGCCTAGAATTTGACGGCGAGACCGTCTCAGAAACACCTTGCTCGCCCTTCCGACTCGGCGTAGACTTCCGGCTGAAGTTCCTCGATTCTCATCCAATTAGGAGAAGAGCCCTGCCTGAGGTCGGTTCGGTCCTCAACCACCGTTACCGCGTCCTTCGGCCCCTCGGCGAGGGAGGTATGGGGCGCGTCTTCCTGGTGGAAGACCTCCTCAAGGGCGGATTGCCGGTGGCGCTGAAGACCCTGCGCCGGGGGCTCCTCTCCGACGCTGCGGTGGAGCGGTTCAAGGAGGAGTTCCGGGCCATGACCCGGCTCCGGCACCCGAACCTTGCCGCCGTCCACGACTTCGGCATCCTGGAGGAGAACGGGGAACCCTTCCTGACCCTGGAGTACCTGGACGGGAAGGACCTCTCCCGCTTCACCGCGGCCGAGATCCGGCCCCGCCTCCCGGAGCTGATTGCACAGCTCTGCCGGGCGCTGGATTACATCCACGTCCGGGGCGTCCTCCACAACGACATCAAGCCTCAGAACATTTTCCTCCTGCCGGCGCCGGGCGGAGAGGACGGGATCCGGCTCCATGCGAAGCTGATGGATTTCGGGCTGGCGCGCCTGGCGGATCAGGGCGGCGAATCCCGCCGCAGCGGGACGATCCACTACGCCGCACCGGAGCTGCTGTCGGGCGAGAAGGTGGATGCCCGCTCGGATCTCTATTCCCTCGGCGTGGTCCTTTACCGTCTGGCCACGGGCACCCTTCCCTTCTCCGGAAAGGACCCCATCGCCATCATCCGCGCGCACCGCGAGACCCCCCCGGCGCCCCCGAGGGGCCTGGATCCCTCCCTCCCCGCCGGGCTGGAGCGGCTGATTCTGTGGCTTCTTGAGAAGAATCCCGAGGACCGGCCCCGCAGCGCAGCGGCGCTCCTGCGGGCCCTCAACGAAGGGCTCGGCACCGAGTTTCCGCTGGAAACCCGGGAGACCCGGGAGAGCTACCTCACCGGCGCCGTCATGGTCGGGCGCGATTCGGAGATGGAGATGCTCCGCTCCGCCCTCCGGTCCCTCCTGGAGGCCCCGGGATCGGAGCCCCGGGACACCCCGCACCTGATCCTGCTGGGAGGCGAGAGCGGATCCGGGAAGAGCCGGCTCCTCCGGGAGTTCCGTTACCACGTCCAGACTGAGGGGCTGGAGTTCCACCTGGGGAGCTGCTACGAGACGGGACGTACCGTCTACCAGCCTTTCGTCGAGGCCTTCCGCTTCCTCTCACCCGTCGCCCGGCAGATCCTGGAGGGCAGGGACCCGGCCGGCGTGGATGTCCGGATCTCGCAGGTCCTCGCTCCCCTTTTCCCCGACCTTTTCCCCGCGATGGAGCCGGGCATCTCCGCCTCCTCCGGGAGCGACCAGACGGCGAAGACCCTGCTCTTCGAGTCCGCCACGCAGATCCTCCGGGAGATCGGCTCCCGGCGCCCCTTCATCCTGGCCCTGGAGGACCTCCACTGGGCCGATGCCCTGACCATCGAGTTCCTCCGCTACCTCAGAGACCGCTCCCCGGGCCTTCCCCTGCTCATGGTCGGCACCTATCGCGACGACGAGGCGGCGGGCCGGCCCCTGGAGGCCCTGACCGCGCAGCCCGCGCCTGCGGGGACCCAGGCGGCCCTCCGGCTCACTCGCCTGGAAGTGGGGGAGATCTCGCGGCTGGTCCGATCCATGCTCTCGCTGGACGAGGAGCCCGAGGACCTGGCCCTTCTCCTCTACCGGCAGACGGCCGGGAACCCCCTTTTCATCGAGGAGATCCTGAAGGCCCTGGCCGAGGACGCCGCGCTGGAGCGGAAGGAGGGGCGATGGTCCGTGGACCTGGCGCACCTGCAGCAGTTCGAGGTCCCGCGGACCATCAACGAGACCCTGACACGTCGCCTGAGCAGGCTCGACGAGGAGGAGCGCCGCATCATCCGGGTGCTCTCCGTCTTCAACCGCCCCACCCCCCGGGTCCTCCTGGAGCGGGCCGGCGGGTGGGATGTCGCAACACTCGCTCCACAGCTCTCCCATCTCTACTCACGAGGGATCCTGGTCCGCGGCGAGGAGGGGGGCGAGGAGAAAGTCGCCTTCGCCCACATGAAGACCCGGGAGCTGGTCTACCGCAACCTGGGCGCGGAGCGGACGCGCCTGCACCTCCTGGCGGGCCGGATTCTCGAGGAGGCTTCGCGGCTGAGGCCCGACGAGACGCTGGAGGAGGTGGCTTACCACTTCCTGCAGGGAGGGGCGCGGGAGAAGGGGCTGCACTACGCGGAACGCGCCGGGGACAAGTGCGCGCGCCTTTATGCCTACGCTCCCGCCCTGGAGTTCTTCCAGAAGGCGCTCGGGTCGCTGCCCCGCAACGAGTCTCGCCGGCGGATGGAGATCTTCGCGAAGATCGCCCGGATCCACATCCAGTCCGCCAACTACGCGGAGATGCAGGACTACCTCAACCGGGGGCTCCGGATCGCCCGCACGCTGCAGGACCGCTCCCGGGAGGGGCACTTCATCGCCTCCGTCGCCTCGGGCCATCTCCTCCAGGGGCACTTCGAGCTGGCCGTGCGCAGCTCCCGGCTCGCGCTGGCCCTCTTCGAGCCGCTGGGGGACCACCTGGGGATGGGCCGGGCAAAGAACTTCATCGCCACCGCCTACGCCCGGATGAGCCAGTTCGAGGAGGCGATCCCCCACTTCGTCCAGGCCCTGGAGCACCTGGAGACTGCGGGGGACCTGGAGCAGACGGTGGCGGTGCGGAACAACCTGGGGATCGTCCACCTCTGCCAGAACCGGGTGGAAGAGGGGCTCCGGCTCTTCCGGGAGTCCCTGGAGGTCATGCGGAGGATTGGCGACAGGCGGGGCATGGCCATGACCCAGATCAACATCGCCCAGGCCCTGAAGGACCTGGGGAGCCTGGAGGAGGCCGTCGCGTCGGCGGAGGAGGCGATCCGGCTCTACCGCGAGACGCTGGATCGGACCCACCTGGCTGTGACCCTCTCCTCCATGACGGAAATCCATCTGGCCCGGGGCGCCTACGACCGGGCGGAGCACTTCGCCGGGGAATCGCTGAAGGTCCGCCGGGAGATCGGAGAGCCCTTCACGGTCCCGCTTTCCCTGGATCTCCTGGGGGCCGCGCGGCGCTCCTACGGAGATCTGGCGGGAGCGGTGGAGACCCACCAGGAAGGACTCCGGATCGCCCGGGAGCACCGGAACGATCTCCAGGAGGGGTTCCTGCTGGCGGCGCTCGCCCTGGACTCCCTGGAGGAAGGGAAGCCGAAGGAGGCGGAGCTCTCCGCGGAGAGGTCCCTGGTCCTGGCGAGACGCCTCCGGAATCGAAAGATGCAGGCGGTGGCCCTGCGTGTCCTGGTGACCACCGCGCTGGGGACCGGGCAGGCCCGCGAGGCGGCCAGCCGGGCCCGGGACCTGGACTCCCTGGCAGCCCAGGGAGGCAGCAGCGAGGAGCGATGCCGCGCCGCCTGGGCGCTGGGCCTGTGCCGGCTGGCCGAGGGGAACCCCGCCGAGGCCGAGGCGGCCATGGAGCGCTCCCTGGACGGGGCGCTGAAGCTCGGGCGTCTGGACATCTCCGCGGAGGTGCGCCTGGCCCTGGCGCGCACGGCGGAGAAGGCCGGCAGGCCGGAGAAGGCGCTGGAGTTTCTCCGCGGCGCCGCGGAGGACTTCCGGGAGATTGCCTCCCGGATCGAGGACTCGGCGGTGCGGCGCCGTTTCCTGGGAAGCGGCGCGCGGCAGCAGGTCCAGGAGCAGATCGCCATGGCGGAGGCCGTGACTCCCTCCCCGGAGACCGGCCCAGCCGCTTCCGGCAGGATCCCTCCCGTGAAGATGCTGGCCACCATGTACGAGATCAGCCAGATCATCAACACCATCCGCGACCCCACGGAGCTGCTGAATCGGGTCCTGGATCTGGCCATCCAGATCGTGGGCGCGGAGCGGGGCCTCATCTTCCTGCGGGAGGAGGGGACCGGAGAGATGAAGGTCCGGGTGGCGAGGAACCTGGAGCACGAGACGATCCGGGACGCGGGAGAGTACAGCCAGAGGATTCTCCGGCAGTCCCAGGAGGGGCGGTCCATCGTCACCCTGGACGCGGGCTCGGACGAAAGGTTCCAGGAGTACGACAGCGTGAGCCTCTACAACATCCGCTCGCTGGCGTGCGTCCCGTTGCGGATCCGGGACCGGGTCCTCGGGACGGTCTACCTGGACAGCCGGCACCCGGGAACCCTGTTCGGCGAGGAGGACCTGGAGTTCCTGGAGGCCTTCGCCAACCAGGCGGCCATCGCCATCGAGAACGCCCATCTCTACGAGGCGCTGAAGGAGGAGAACCTTTACCTCCGGAAGACGGTGGAGGCGCGCTACGGATTCGAGAACATCATCGGCAGCAGCCCCATACTGGAAAAGGTCCTGGAGAGGGCCGCCCGGGTGGCCGACAGCGACGTGCCCGTGGTGATCCAAGGGGAAAGCGGGACCGGGAAGGAGCTGGTGGCCCGCGCCCTCCACTACAACTCATCGAGGCGGGAGAAACGGTTCCTGTCGGAGAACGTGGCGGCACTTCCGGAGACGCTTCTGGAGAGCGAGCTCTTCGGCCACGTGAAGGGGGCCTTCACCGGCGCGGAGCAGGACAAGCAGGGCCTCTTCGAGCTGGCGGACGGAGGGACCCTCTTTCTGGACGAGGTGGGCGAGATGAGCCTGGCCCTCCAGAGCAAGCTCCTGCGTGTCCTGCAGGACGGGGAGATCCGGCCGGTGGGGGGGAGCCGGATCCGGAAAGTGGATGTCCGGATCCTGGCGGCCACCAATCGCGATCTGAAGGCAATGGTGGCTGACAAGAAGTTCCGGGAGGACCTCTTCTACCGGCTGAACGTGGTGACCCTCACGCTTCCGCCCCTTCGCCAGCGGAAGGAGGACCTGCCCCTGCTGGTGGAGCACTTCCTGGAGAAGATTGCCCGGCAGAAGGGGACGCGTCCCCTCCGGGTCGATCCCACCGTCCTCGCCCTGCTGGTGCGCCATCACTGGCCGGGAAACGTCCGGGAGCTGGAGAACACCATCTCCCGGCTCTCCCTCTTCGCCTCGGGTCCGCTCATCACGCTGAGCGATCTGGCGCGGGACCCGGATCTCCTGGACCGGGTGGCGGAGCTTCCCGGCGGAAAGAAGGCGCCCGAGCCGGACCTGCGAAAGGACGAAATCAAGCAGGCCCTGAAGGCCACCGGAGGGAACAAGGTCCAGGCGGCCGCGCTCCTGGGGATCTCAAGGGCCACCTTCTTCCGCAAGATCCGCCAGTTCCAGATCAAGGCCTGAACTGGTGTCCCGTCTCAGAAATCTCGTTACATTCGGCCGCCGCTGCATCCCGGCCCGCCTTGTTGCTCCTCGCTTACATATTCCCGATATGCGCGCTCGTCGCGCCTCGCGGGCCGGGCGTTTCGACGGCCTCGTTGTTAACGCGATTTCTGAGACGGAACACTAGACGACCCGGCGCGGGAGAGGAAAGGGGTTAGGGACGGGGCGGGGGGCGCGGACCTCCACTTCCCTCTCGCAATCCACCTTGCAGGCGCCGCACAGGGGGATCTCGCCGATCCGCCCCGAGAGGAACTTCGCCCGCAGCGAGACGGCCACGGCTCCGTTCCAGACTTCGTGGAGGCTGCTCTCCCGGACATTCCCCAGGACAATCCGGGCCTCGTAGTCGGTGCAGCAGAGAACCACGTCGCCGTTGAACCTGATGTAGGCCTGTTTGAAAAGCCGCGTGCAGCCGGAGAAGACGTCCATCTTCCGGCTGCGGCTGAAACCCACCGCCTCCCGGACGTTCCCTCCGCGGTTTTCCAGCCTCGTGTACCGGGCGTTGAGACCCCGGCCCCGCCAGTACTCCACGGCGCGGCGGGCGTCGATGATCCCCGTGTCGACCATGGTGATCCAGAGGGCCGGCCGGCGCGCCCGCCGACGCCGCATCTCCCGGACGAGGTGGTCCACGTTGGCCAGCGTCCGGTGCAGGTCCATGCCGCCCCGCATGGTCCTCGCGTAGGCCTCCGGCTCGATTCCCTGGACCGAGATGGCCAGCTCGTGCACTCCTCCTCCGAGGTCGAGGAGCCTCTCCACCACGGGCGCGGTCAGAAGGGATCCGTTGGTCGTGAGGGTCACCCGCGCCCGGCGATTCACCCGGTTGATGTAGGCAATCTTCCCGAAGATCTCCCGATCCACGAACGGCTCGTTCATCAAGTAGGGACTGATCCGGCGGACCCTGTGGCGGGCGCTCTCGTCGATGATCTTCCGGAACAGCGCCCATTCCATCGTCCCCCGCGGCTGGGTGTCCGCAGTGGCGCCGTAAGGACAGAAGATGCAGTCGGCGTTGCATCCGGTCCGGGTCTGGATCTGGAGGGTCCGGGGGAAAGCCGGGACCGGGCGGCGGGTGAGACGCTTCTTCCATCGCTCCAGCAGGCCGTCCCCGGGAAGGACCATGGCATGGCGATTGATCTTCGGGATCCGGTATTTCATGGCTGCCGCACCGAGAGAAGGTCCCCGTAGATCTCCTCGGTCCGCTCCACCATACGTTCCACGCCGAAGGCCCTGGCCCGCTCCCGGCCTCGGCGCCCGAATTCCGGTCCCCGGCTCCGGTCCCGGGTGAAAAACAGGATGGCCTCGGATAGCGCCGCGGGATCCCCGGGAGGGATCAGCAGCCCATCCTCCCCCGGACGAATCACCTCTCTCACGCCGGAGATGTTCGAGGCCGCCACCGGAACGCCGCAGGCCATGGCCTCTTTCAGGACGGCGGGAGAGCCCTCCCCGGAAAGCGAGGGGAACGCGAGGAGGTCCAGCGCCGGAAGGATCGCGGTGACGTCGTCCCGGAACCCCGCCAGCCGAAATCTCTCCTCCAGTCCGGCCGCTTCGATGCGGCGACGCAATTCCGCCTCACGCTCCCCCTTCCCCACGAGGAGGAACCGGAGCCCGGGATGCGCGGGGGCCAGGCGCGCCGCCGCCTCCACCAGCACCACGTGCCCCTTGTGGGCCGCCAGATGGCCGATGGAGCCCACCAGGAACTCGGCGTCCCCGTAGCCCAGGTCCCGGCGGCACGCCGTCCGATCCGGGAGCGGGTCGAAGCGGCCGAGATCCACCGCGCTGTGAATCACGCTTACGCGCTCCCGCGGCACTCCGGCCGCACAGAGGGCCTCCCGGATGGCCTCGGAAACCGCGATGATCCGGTCCACCCGAAGGGTGTACTTGAACCGCGCCAGCGGATTGCGGGCCAGGGGAAAGCTGACGCGGCGGGTGACGACGCTCCTTTGCCGGCCGGCGAGGAGGGAGGCGATGGTGCCGAGGGTGATGGCGTGGGACGTGTGGTAATGGACCAGGTCCGTCCGGAGGGCGCGGAAAAGGTTCGCCAGGCGGACGGCGGCGGCGAGATCGAACTCCCCCCGGGCGGCGAGGGGGGTCACCGGAAGACCCTCCTCTCGGGCCCGGATCTCCAGGGGCGAGCCCGGCGGGACCGCCAGGTGACACCGGTGACCCAGTTTCCGAAGGCCGCGGGCCAGGAGAAGCGTCTGGGCCTCGCCTCCCCGCCACCCCCGCTCGGTGTTGACGTGGAGAACGCTGCAGGAGGTCATGGCCGACTGCCCGGCGCCCCCGGCTCTCCAAGCTCCCAGAGCTTGGCATACTTGAGGAAGACCGAGAAGGCGGCCAGCATGCAGAGGGCCAGGCCGTGGATTCCGTCCAGGAAACCGAGCCTCAGGAAGTACATCTTGAAGAAACGGAGGAGCGGGCGGAGGCCGATGGAAATCCACCCGGCCCTCCTGCCCTCTTTGTGGAGCTGGCTGGCGCCCCAGTCGGAGTAAAGCTGCATCTTCCGCCAGTACTGCCGAAAAGAGCGGAACGAGTAGTGCAGAAGGGGGTTCCTGAGGACCGGCAGGGGACCGGGAAGATCGATCTCGGCGTGAACCTCCCGCTCCTGATAGCGGCCCAGGTCCCTGCGAAAAAGCCGGACTACCTGATCCGTCTCCCACCCGCAGTGCTTCATCCGCCGTCCCAGGAAATGGTTCGCCCTCCGGATCCAATACCCGTCGAAGCGCGGCCCTTCCTCCAGGATCCGCCGGATATCCTCCCGCAGCTCCGGGGTCACCCGCTCGTCCGCGTCCACCAGGAGAACCCATGGGTGGCTTGCCTGGGGAATGGCCCAGTTCTTCTGGGCGGCCGAGTTCACGTATTCGTGCTGGACCACCCGGGCTGAGAACTCCCGGACGATCTCGAGGGTCCTGTCCTGGCTGTAGGAATCCACCACGAAGATCTCGTCGGCCCATCGGACCGAGGCGAGGCAGTCCCGGAGGCTCTCCTCCTCGTTGAAGGTGGGCACCAGGGCCGTGATCTTCGCCGTCATTCCTCTCCCTGCTTGCGCAGGATTTCCCTTGCCTGCCGGGTGAGCCTTCCCTGGGGGTACTCGTGGATGAGGCGCTCGAAATACAGACGCGCCTCGTCCGGATTGTCCGTGAAGACGAGGCACGATCCCAGAAGGTACAGGACCTCGTCCGTCTGGGAATAGTAGGGATATTTGTCCAGGACGACCCGGAACCGGTCGGCGGCGGCCATGTAGGACTTCTTCTGGTAGTAGAAGCGGCCGATGACGAACTCGTGGGCGGCGAGCCTTTCGCGGCAAAGGAGGACCTGGGTCCGCGCCTTCCCCACCTGGGGGCTGTCGGGGTAGAGCCTCTCAACTTTTTCAAACTCGGAGATGGCCCGGTAGGTCAGGTCCTGGTCCCGGTCGGGCGCGAGGACCTGGCCGAAGTAGGACATTCCCACCTGGAACTGGGCGTAGGCGGCCTCCTCCCGCAGGGGGTAGTAGGTGAGAAAGTTCCGGTAGGCGCCCAGGGCCTCTCCCAGGTTCAGGATCCCGCCGTCCAGGTAGAACGCGTCGGCCAGCTTGATCTGCACGAGGGGGAGAAGGTCCCGGTCGTCCTGGGGTATCCGGGTCAGGAGTGACTGCAGGAGAGATCGGGCGGCGTAGTAGCGCTTCTTTTGAATTTTCTGAGTCGCGTCCCGGTAGACCTGGTCCACCGGCTGGACAATCCTGTTCTTCGCCTGCCGGTGGCATGCCAGCGACGCCACGAGGATCAAGGCGGCCGCCGGGAGGATGCGGAGGGCCTGGACGTATCTTGGCGGATTCCGTCGTGTCGTCACGGGCGGGCCAGAAGGTCCCGGTAGGTAGCCGGGAGCCGGATGACCTGGCCCTCCCCGTTCACGGTGGCGTGGACCGTGCGGGCCTCGGCCAGGATCGCTTCCTCCCCCTGCCTCCGGAGGCGATACTCGAAAGTGACCCGGCTCCCGGAGACTTCCGCGAGGAGGGTCTCCACCTCCAGGAGATCATCGTAGCGCACCGGCGCCCGGTAGCGGCAGGAAACCTCCACCACGGGCAGACGGACTCCCTCCGATTCCATCTCGCCGTAGGTGCACCCGAGGCTCCGGAGCAGATCGGTTCGTCCCACCTCGAACCAGGCCAGGTAGTGGGAGTGGTGGGCCGCGCCCATGCGATCCACCTCCAGGTACCGGACCAAGATGGTGCTCACGGCCCGCTTCATCCTTCCGCCTCGCGCATGCGGCGAAGCAGCCTGCGGGCGTTCTCGGCCGGGTCCCCCTTCCCGAATATGGCGTTCCCGGCCACCAGGATGTCGGCCCCCGCGCGGACCAGATCGGCAACGTTCCCGGCGTCAACCCCGCCGTCCACCTCGATTCGCGTCCCGAGACCCCGCCGCGTGATGATCTTCTTGAGCGCAGCCACCTTGGAAAGCACGGAGGGGATGAAGGCCTGGCCCCCGAACCCCGGATTGACCGACATGAGCAGGACGAAATCCACGATCTCCACGATCTCCTCCAGCTCCGGAAGGGGCGTCGCCGGGTTCAGGACGACCCCGGGACTGGCGCCCAGCTGCCGGATCCGGGTGACGGTCCGGTGCAGGTGGTGGCCCGCCTCCACATGGACCGAGATCCAGTCGGCGCCGGACTCCCGGAACGCTTCCAGGTAGCGATCCGGCTCCTCGATCATCAGGTGGACGTCCAGCGGGAGGGAGCTGATCCGATCCACAGCCTTCACCACCGGAGGCCCGATGGTCAGGTTCGGGACGAAGTGGCCGTCCATGACGTCCAGGTGGATGGCACCGGCCCCTCCCCGCTCCACGGCGCGCACCTGCTCCGCGAGGTTTCCGAAATCCGCCGACAGCAGCGACGGCGAGAGGACCGTCCTTCCGCGGGACCGCCTAGCCATTTTCATCCCCCTCCGAACTCACTACGAGGCTGATGGAGTCCCCTTCCCGGAGAGGATGGCCGGCGAGGGGGTACTGCTGCAGCACGGTTCCCGGCGCCACGCCCGCCGTCGCTTCGCGGCGGATGTTGCCTACCCGGAACCCGGCGTCCGCGAAGACCCGTGCGACCCCGGCAAGATCCTGCCCCTCTACGAGGGGCATCACCCAGACTCCGGGGCGTGGCCCCTTGCTGACGAGAAGATCGACCTGCCCCTGGCGCGCCCGGGGGATCCCCTGGGGCGGCTCCTGGGCGAGAATCCTGTCCCCTGCCGTGGCTTCGCTGTAAGCGTAGGCGATCTCGCCGAACCGCAGGCCCGCCTGCTGGAGCGCGATCTGCGCCCGGCGGGCCGGCTGTCCCACCAGCAGCGGGACCTGGAGGACTTCGGTGCCGAGGCTCACCACCACCCGCACCTTTCGATTCCGCTTGAGCCGTGAGCTTCCGGGGGGATCCTGGGTCAGGATCTGGCCGGTTTCGAAATGCGCGTCACTGCGCTCACCGCTCTTCTCCAGGAAAAGGCCGAGTCCCTTCAGCGTCAAGGTGGCCTCCTGGATCGTCGTTCCCTGGAGGGCGGGGACCTCGACCTCCCCTCCCCGGACCGCCTTCCTCATGGAGAGGTATCCGCTCAAGGCAGCCGTGGCGAGAAGCGCCAGGACAAGCCCTCCCCATCTCAACACGGAGAGGAGCAGGGCGAGCGGAAGGGATCTTCCCGACGGCCCGGTGGCCGGCTCAACAGGTTCCATCGTGTCCAACTGATTGATTAGTCGCTAGTAACGCGCATCGAACCCGGGGCGGCATCTTAGCACACGGATCCTGCCCGTTCAACAACTCCGGAGGGTCTGGATCTGCGCCCGGCGGAGCACCGCCGCGAAGAATCCGTCGCAACCCTGCCGGTGGGGCCAGGTCCGGAAATAGCCGGGAGCGGTCACGGCGGATTGGAGGGGCGGAGGAAGGGATCCGGACGGATCGCCAAGCGCGAAATCCGGATGCCGGCTGAGGAAAGACTCGATGCGGTCCTCTCCTTCCTCCGTCTCCAGACTGCAGGCGGAATAGACAAGACGCCCTCCGGGCGCCACGAGAGAGGCGGCTGTTTCGAGCAAGGCCGCCTGGCGCAACGCCAGCGAGGTGAGGTCGGCAGGGACCCGCCGCCAGCGGATCTCAGGCTGGCGCCGCAGGATCCCGGTTCCGGTGCATGGAGCATCGAGGAGCACCCCCGCGAAGGTGCATGAGACAGGAGCGGGCTTCTCCAGGTCCGCGACGACAGGAAGTACTTCCTTCAGGCCGAGCCTCTCGCGGTTCTCCTCCACGAGGCGGAGTCGGGAGACACTCCGGTCGAAGGCAACCACCAGGCCGGAGGGTCCCACCCGCGACGCGAGGCCCATAGACTTGCCGCCCGGGGCGGCGCAGAGATCCGCGAGCACTTCTCCCGGCCGGGCCGCCAGGAGCATCACGATCGCCTGGGAGGCTTCATCCTGCAGATAGCACTTTCCCTCCCGGAAGGCTGCGCTTCTCTGGGGCTGCCCGCGGACCACCCTCAGACTTCCGGGGAGGATGGGAGACACTTCGGTGAGAACCCCCTCCCGGGCCAGCTCGGAAGCGAGGCTCTCGGGATCGGTCCGGAAGGGGTTGACCCAGAGGGCTAGCGGCGCGGGTCCGGAAAGGCTGGCGGAAAGGGAGCGGGTCTCCCCCTCCCCCAGGCGCTCCCACCAGCGGGAGACCATCCACACGGGGAGGGAGTGCCGCAGCGCCAGCGACTCCACGGGATTCTCCCCTTCCGGCGGAAGCCTGAGTTCGTCGCGCTGAAGGCAGGCCTTCCGGAGGACGGCGTTCACGAACCCGCCGGCCCTGGTTCCCGCCCTCTCCCGGGCGATGCCCACCGACTCGTTCACCGCCGCGGAAAAAGGAACGCGATCCAGGTGGATAATCTGGTAAAGGCCGATGCGAAGGGGGGCGAGGAGGGCAGCCTGGATCCTCTCCGTGGAGCGCCCGGAGATCCGGGTCAGGTGGTGGTCGAGCTCGGACCGGCGCCGGAGAGTGCCATAGATCAACTCAGTGGCGAGGTGCAGATCCCGCTCGTCCTGCAGACCGTCTCCCAGGCGGGCCAGCTCCTGGCTGGCCCTGGCCCCGGATTCCTCCAGCCGGTCCAGGATGTCACAGGCGAGGTGCCGGGGGCCCCGGCTTTCCCCCGCTGGCTTGTGCTGCTTCACCGAATCGATCTCCCGGGCCCAAACAGCGGCCCTGCAAGGCCTCCTCTCCGGTCACCCGGCTGCGCCCCTCCATCTGCATCTCCAGCAGGATAACACTGCCCCCCCCGCCACAGGCCACGCGGGGAGGAGCTCCTCCGGAGAGGACCGTTCCCGGTGCGGCGACCGTCTCGTCACCGCTCCTGGGGGGACCGACCGCCACCCGCCAGATCTTCAGGTGCCCACTTCCAAGAGAGGTGGCCGCCCCCGGTCGCGGGCTCATGGCACGCACGAGGTTGGCGATGAAGGCGGCCTCCCTCCCCCAGGAAATCCGGGCAGTCTCCGGACGGATCTTCGGCGCGTAGGTCTCCCGGTCGATGGCCTGGGGCCGGGGGTTGATCTCTCCAGCGGATAGAGCCCGCAGGGTCTCCACCAGAAGGACGGCGCCCATCTCGGACAAACGCTTCTCCACGTCCCCGGCGGTCTCCTCCGATCCGATGGGACAGTCCCGCTGGAGGAGGATCGGCCCCGTATCAATCCCCTCGTCCATCAAAAGCGTCGTGACTCCGGTCCGGGTCTCTCCCCGGAGAATCGCGTGGGTCACCGGGGCGGCCCCACGGTACCGGGGGAGGAGGGAGGCGTGAAGATTGATACATCCCATCGGCGGGAGACGAAGGACGGAGGCGGGGAGAATGAGCCCGTAAGCCACCACCACCGAGGCGTCCACCCCCAGGGCGGCGATCCGATCGGCCGCGGGATCGTCCAGACGCTCCGGCTGGAAGACCTGCAATCCTCGGGACTGGGCCTCGCGCTTCACGGGACCCGGCCGGACCTGTCGGCCCCGTCCCGAGGGGCGGTCGGGCTGCGTCAGGACCAGCCGGATTTCATGACCGGAATCGTGGAGACGGGCCAGGGAAAAGACTGCGAACTCGGGGGTTCCGAAAAAAGCCAGTTTCACGATCCGACCGCGGCCCATTCGCCGGTCCGGATCAGCTTCTGGATTTTTTTTCGCGTGAGGCGGCGCTTGAGGGGGCTCAAGTGCTCGATGAAGACAACGCCGTTCAGATGGTCGATTTCGTGGAGAAGCGCCCGGGCCATCAAAGCCTCTCCCCGGATCCGGAGGGTCTTCCCATCCAGGTTGATCGCTTCCACCTCCACCGCGGCGGGGCGCTCCACCACCTCGGTGATCCCCGGGATGCTCAGGCATCCCTCCTCCTCTGCCTGAGCTCCCTCCAGGGTGATGATTCTGGGGTTGATGAGCACCAGCAACTGGGAGGGATCCTTCCCCACCGAAAGATCGATCACCGCCACTCGTCGCGCAACCCCGACCTGGTTGGCCGCCAGTCCGACTCCAGGCGCGGCGTGCATGGTCTCCACCATGTCCGTCACCAGCCGCCGGACGTCAGCGTCGATTTCCTCAACCTCCTCCGAACGGATCAGGAGGACGGGATCAGGATACTTGACGATCTCTCTGAGGGCCATGACGTCTCATCCGGGAAAAACAGCTGAAGCCGCAGCGGGGCCCCGAGGGGGCCCGCTGCGGCAAACTGCAAAGTAGCATGGCGTTTCGAGCAGCGTCAAGGGTGGTCCGCCACCTAGGGCTTGTCTTTCTTCTTCTCATCCTCTTTCGGGGGAGGCGGAGCCTCTTGCCGCGGGGGCTGGGACCGTCGAGGGGGGGTGTTCGCCCGCGGCTGGGAAGAACGTGGCCTGGAACTCTGGATCTCCTGCTTGGGGGCCTGGCCTTTCTCCGGCCCGGCCTTTTCGTCGCGGGAACGTGCCCCGCCCTGGGGCGTTCGGGCCGAGCCGCTGTTTTCCCCGAAGATTCTGTTCAGGACTCGCCGGGACGCATCCTCGGATGCTGGGGGAGCGGCCGGCGGAGTCGGCTCTCTCCGGGGCCGGACCTTCGTCCCGCCCGGCGCTCCCTGCGACTCTTTCCGGATGACACTCCGGTCGTCCTTTTCCTGGGGTGTGGCCTGGCGGTCTTTTTCCCTCGAGGGACGGGCAGATTCGGCCTTCCCTTCGCGATCGCCCGCTCCGCGGGACTGCCCGGAAACGGCACGTGGGTCCTGCGCTTTTCTGGGGATCCTGTCGGGAGACACGATCCTCGGAGGGGATTTCGTCCCACTCTCGCCGCCCGGCCCCGCCGGTGCGGAAGGCGCGGGTCGGAGGGCGGGAGAACGGCGCCCCTTCGTTGCCTCTCCCTGAAGCAGCGCCTCCCGCCGGTCCGCCTGATGGAAGGGAACCAGGCCCTGGCGGCTTCCCCGCTCCGGCATTTCAAGCCGGTGCTGGCTCTGGGCGCTTTCACGAAAAACCTGTCGCGCCACATCCGGGCGGGTGCGGACCTGTTCGGGCGAGAAGCGAGGCAGCACCCGGGTGGTGACCGCTCCATCCAGGTGGGGGACGCGGTCCGGTTTCACGATGATCCGGGCGGCGTTCCGGTCGGAGAACCGGTTCAGCGGAAGGAAGTTCCACCCGCCTCCATACCGGTTGACGGTCACGTTGGTGATGTTCACGTTGACGTAGGCAGGACTGTTGTAGAAGTCGAGCGGGCACCAGCCCACGTAAGTGGGGGTGATCGCCCAGCTCACCCATGCTCCGGAATAGACACCGCCGGGGATCCAGATCCACCCCACCGAGGCCACCCAGTTCCAGCGACCGTAATGATACGGGACCCAACCCCATGGCTCATAGGCAACCCAGGTCCATCCGCGGGGGTACCACGTCCAGTAGCCGTTGAAGTAAGGTCGCCAGCCGACCTGGTAGATAGTGGGGCGCCAGACCCAGCCGAAGTCCACCATCCACTGCCAGTCCCCATAGTTGTCCAGCTCCGTGACGTAGTGCCGGACAGGGACGGGAACGGCCTGGACGTATTCACGATCCCTTCCGTCATCCTCGAAGAGGTAACTGGCCTGCCGTTCCTCGCACCACTGGTCGAAGTCGTCCAGCCGGAGGGTGTTCACTGCCCGTGGGTCTTCCGGGACCGAGCCGCGCGCCACCTCGCTCTTCCGGCCGCTGCGCACCAGGACAGAACCGTTGTCTCCCGCCAGCTCGGCGACACCCCTGAGGGACACGACCGTCGTCGCTCCCCGGTCGGACTCGACACGGAACCGTCCGCGACCCAGCAGGTAGACGGAGGACTCCTCCGTATCGATGCGCGGATCTTCGTCGGAGCCGGACCCGCCGCCACGGTAGTCCATCTCCAGGGTGCCCACGTGGAGGCGCAGGACCGTGCTGTCCTGGGTCTCTCCCTGGGGATCATGAATTCCCAGGAACTCCACCCATGTTTCCGAGTCGAGCCAGAGAATCGATCCATCGGGAAATTCCACTTCCGCCCGTCCGCCATCCGTGCGCAGCTGGTCGCCCGGGAAGACCGGTGCATTGATGGTGGCCTCCACACGGTCCTGCTCCTGCTGCCGCTGCAGGGTCGCGCTCTCTTCCAGGGCCCGGATCCGGGCAGGGACCGCCTCTGAATCAGATTGCTGGACGGTATCGTAGTCCGGATAGGCGGGAAGAGCGGCCAAAGGGAAGAGGGCCAGGAGAAAAGCTGTCCTGATAAGGCTCCCTGGCATCACTTGGGTTTCTCCACGGCTTTTCATGGCGTTTCCTCCTCTGGCGGATCCCCCCGGGGGGGGACCGCCCGCTTCATCAACTGCTCGCAAAGAAGAGCCAGAAGCATGCCAGGACTCCCGTTCCCGGAAGTACTTGTCCGACAGCCACTTTCCCCGCTGACGTCCGACCCCGGCCATTGTGACCCGTCACCCGGGCAGCAGATTGTCACGCGGGGAGTACACCGCGTGCCCTCACGCCGCCCGCGGCCGCAGCCTTGACCCCACCCCGCCAGGGGCGCTAAAGTGACTGTCGGGACAGGCAATTGCGAGGGGGCCATGAAAGAGTCTCACCCAGCCGCCATTCAGGGCTCCCGGATGGTAGGGACCGCCCTTCTCCTGTTGTTTCTTCTCGGTCTTCCCGTCCGGGCCGGTCACAAGGACGATTCCAGCGCCGAACCCCGCAAGAACCCGAAGGTTGTCCTCTCGGCTTCGCCCGCCTTCGGCTTCTCACCCCTGAACGTTCAGATCGTGGGCACTCTCACCGGAGTGGACTCCCGCGATCCCAATTTCTGTCACGCGGAAACCACCTGGATCCGAGTCGAGCCCGGCTCGAATCCGGAAAAGGGCTCCCGGCTCACCGAAGCGCCTCGTTGTCTCCACGGGGAGAGCGAAATTTCCGTGGCAACCACTTTCAGCAAGACCTTCGACCTTTACCTGCCCGGCCCCTACCTTTACCAGCTCCTCATCACCGGGAAGGACGGGACTCAGGTTCGCTCCAATTTCGTCAAGGTCCAGGTCATGCGGGTTCCCTGACTCCCCCTCGCCCTATCTCTCACCCGGACAGGACCCTGCCAGAAAGCACGTCGAGCGGAAAGCTAGGGAGACACGACAGGAGACTCCGCGGGCGCCTCCCGGAACCGGAGCTTCCTGAAGGCGGCCGATTCCGGGAGAGGCAGAACGGACTGCAGACACCATTCCACGAGGGAACCCTTCGGGAGTCTCGTCCAGGTCCACTCCAGATCCACCGACTGGAGGACCGTCCTCTCCGGCCCCGGAGTCTTCCCGGGCTTCACCCTGACGACCGCCCCCAGGGGTTCCCCCATGATGTAGAGAACGGCGTTCGGGGGGGATTCCGTAAAGTTGATGCTGTTATAGTCAGGCCTCAGGACCGTCTTGAATCTCAGGGTGTTTCCCGCGGTCACGACCTCCCGGACCCGGAAGTAGGCTCCCCTCCCCAGGGCACCCAACTTGAAAACCTCGATGCCGTCGGGTGAGAAGGTCACCGTCCCCTTGTCACGGAGCACTTTATAGGCCGCGATGCGGTCCGACAGAACCTGGACGGGCGCCTCCGGGCGGCAGGCGAGGTAGTAATTCTGGTAGGTGGGCTGGTGGAGGCTCTGGACTCCTTCCGAGTAGTGAAACACCAGCTTCTCTTCCGGGGCGACGCTGACCGCGCAACCCTGGGAAAGGAGCATCCCCGCGCCGACCAGCAGCCAGGCACTCTTTCCTCTCATCACTTCTCCTCCCGGTGTGGCGCCATCTCCGCATTCACCGCCTGGAGGCATTCTAGAAAGGGGGGAGGAAGGTGTCAACGCTGTCGGCATTCCCGGGTTGACAGCGAGAATGGGCGGGAGTAGGTTCGCCGAATTTCCCGGTGACCCGATGCTGATCGCCGCTCCGAGCCATTCCTGGCGCCTTTCGCCCGAGGAGGCGATCCGCGTGCAGCGGCGCCTGGCGGCACGGGTCTCCCTCCGGCCTCTCCGCGGAGCGGTCCGAAGTCTGGCCGGAGCGGACGTTTCCTATGACCCGCGGACCGGCCGCTTCCATGCCGCGGTGGTGCTTCTCTCCTGGCCGGGACTCTCCGTGATCGAGACAGCCCGCGCCCGTGGCCAGTCGAGCTTTCCTTACATCCCGGGCCTGCTGAGCTTCCGGGAGATTCCTCCCCTGCTCCGGGCCTTCCGCAGGCTGCGCCGCCGGCCCTGCCTGATCTTCTGCGACGGCCAGGGGCTCGCCCACCCTCGCCGGTTCGGGCTGGCATGCCACCTGGGACTTCTGCTGGGAATCCCCACGCTGGGGTGCGCCAAGACGTTGCTGGTGGGCGAGTACTCTCCGGTCCCTCCGGAGCGGGGCGGTCGGAGCGCCCTGCTTCTCGACGGACGCCGGGTGGGAACGGTACTCCGGACCCGGGAAGGGACGAAGGCGATCTTCGTCTCCCCGGGCCACAGGCTTTCCATGGCGCAGGCGGCCTCCTGGGCCCTGCGCTGTACCACACGTTACCGCATTCCTGAACCGACCCGCCTCGCGGACCGGGAGGTGGCGAGGATGCGCCGTCTCGACTTGCGGGGCCGGTAGCCCGGCAACCCGATGTGTTAGAATTCGCACGTTTTCCGGCGGAGAGCCCGGGGGCGGCCTTGGACGAGAGATCCGACACGGATGAGCGTTGGGCCCGTTTTCGGGAAGAGATGGTCCGGACCCAGATCCGGGCACGGGGGATCGGAGACCCGCGGGTCCTGGAGGCGATGCGGAAGGTCCCCCGGCACCGATTTGTGCCGGCGGAGAGCCGGGAGCAGGCCTACGGAGATCACCCGATTCCCATCGGCATGGAGCAGACGATCTCCCAGCCCTACATCGTGGCTTTCATGACCGAGCATCTGGGCCTTGGGGGGGGCGGGCGCGTCCTGGAGATCGGGACGGGATCCGGCTATCAGACGGCAATTCTGGCTGAAATCGCCCGGGAGGTCTTCACGGTGGAAATCCTGGAGTCCCTGGGCCGGGAGGCCCGGGAGCGCCTGGCCGGACTGGGCTATTCCAACATCCGGTTCGCCGTGGGGGATGGAAGGGAAGGCTGGCTGGAGGAGGCCCCCTTCGACGGAATCCTGGCCGCGGCTTCCGCCGAGGAGATTCCGCCGCGTCTTCTGGAGCAGCTGGCCCCCGGGGCCCGGCTGGTGCTCCCGCTGGGGGTGGATCAGCAGGACCTCTGGATGATCACGCGAACCCGAGAGGGACACGTCTCCCGCAATCTCCTCCCGGTGCGCTTCGTTCCCCTCATAGGAGGTTGACCCGAAGGGTCGGATAGGAGAAAGCGGAGATCATGTCCAAGGTCATCACACCGAGAAGCGAGGATCCGGCCCGCTGGTACACGGATGTCGTGATCCGTTCGGAACTGGCCGACTATTCGCCGGTCAAGGGCTGCATGGTGATCCGTCCCCTGGGGTACGCCCTCTGGGAGCGGATCCAGGGATACCTGGATGCCCGGCTCAAGGAAACCGGCCACCAGAACGCCTACTTCCCCCTCTTCATCCCCGAGAGCTTCCTCCAGAGGGAGAAGGCCCATGTGGAAGGCTTCTCCCCCGAGCTGGCGATAGTGACGATCGGCGGAGGAAAGGAGCTGGAGGAGAGGCTGGTGGTCCGGCCCACATCCGAGACCATCATGTACAGCATGTTCTCCAAGTGGATTCGCTCCTACCGGGACCTTCCCCTCCTCATCAACCAGTGGTCCAACGTGGTGCGCTGGGAGATGCGCACCCGCCTCTTCCTCCGCACCACCGAGTTCCTCTGGCAGGAGGGACACACGGCCCATGCCACCGAGCAGGAGGCCGAGGAGGAGACCCTCCGGATCCTGGACCTCTACTGCGACTTCGTCGAGAAGCAAATGGCCCTTCCCGTGCTCCGGGGGCTGAAGAGCGAGAAGGAGAAGTTCGCCGGCGCCCTGCGGACCTATTGCATGGAGGCCCTGATGCAGGACGGGAAGGCGCTCCAGGCGGGGACCTCCCACAACCTGGGCCAGAATTTCTCCCGGGTCTTCGACGTGAAGTTCCAGAACAAGGAGGGTGGGACCGAGTACGTCTGGCAGACCAGCTGGGGCGTCTCCACGCGTCTCATCGGCGCCCTGGTGCTCGGCCATGGCGACGACCAGGGCCTGATCCTGCCTCCCGCCCTGGCTCCCACGCAGGTTGTGCTCGTCCCCATCTGGAAAACCGATGACGAGAAGAGCCGGATCCGCGAAGCCGCGGCCCTGCTTCAGGCGTCCCTCGGCCGTGTGGTCCGCCTCCATGTCGATCTGCGGGAGGAGATGTCTCCGGGGTTCAAGTTCAACGAGTGGGAGCTGAAGGGAGTCCCCTTGCGGCTGGAGATGGGCCCGAGGGATCTGGCGAAGCGGCAGGTCATCGCCGTGTCGCGGCTGGACCGCACCAAGGAGGCCCTGCCTCTCGACGATCTGGAGACCCGGGTGCCGGACCTCCTGGCCGTCATCCAGAAGGGGATCTACGATCGGGCCCTCAAGTTCCGCCAGGACAACACCCGGCCGGCGGGAAGCTACTCGGAATTCAAGGAGCAGATTGAGAGCCTGGGAGGGTTCTTCGAGGCGCTCTGGTGCGGAGATTCCCGGTGCGAGACGAAGATCAAGGAAGAGACGAAGGCCACCATCCGGTGCATCCCCCTGGAGGGCCAGGATCGGCAGGGGGCCTGCCTCTGCTGCGGCTCACCGGCGCAGACCCGGGTCTACCTGGCCCGCGCCTACTGACTCTCCCCATGCGCAGGATTGCCTTCCGCCGGCTGGCACCCTGGCTGGCGATGTTCGCTCTGGGCGCCGTCTGGGCCGCAGAGGGACCGGGGGGCCTTGCGCTGCGCTTCACCTCGCCTCCTCCCCACCGGCCGGTGAGCGGGGAAACCCGCGTGGCGCTGGAGGTGAATCTCCCCGCGGGGACCCGGCTGATCCGGATCGAGCTCTTCATTGACGATCAGCGTATTGCCGCGTTCGAGAAACCTCCGTTCGAGATCGTCTGGAACGCCGGCCCTGAGTTTCTCCCCCATCGCCTCCGGGCGGTGGCCACCGACGACGCCGGAAACAGCGCCACCGCCATCCTCGAGACTCCCCCGCTCCGGATCGGGCAGCGGGAATCGGTGGCCCTCGTCAATCTCTTCGTGAACGCCTTCGACGGGAGGGGCCGGGGCGTCACCGATCTTCGCCGCGAGGAATTCCGCGTCCTCGAAGGCGGCGTCCTTCAGGAGATCAGCCACTTCACCGCGGCCCGGCAACCTCTCTCGGTGGCGCTCCTTCTGGACGCTTCCAACAGCATGGGGACCGGACAGCGGATGGAGATCGCCCGGAAGGCGGCCGTGGACTTCATCAAGAAGATGGATTCCTCCGACCGGCTGCTGGTCATGAGCTTCAGCGACAAGGTCCGGGAAATCCAGACACTTACCCGGGACCGGAAGCTGCTGGAGAAGGCCATCGAGAGCATCGCCCCCGAAGGGGGCACTGCTCTTTACGACGCCCTGGTCGAAGGGGCCGCGCGGTTGAAGGAGTTCGAGGGCCGCAAGGCCCTGGTGCTCCTCTCGGATGGAAGGGACCAGGCCCTGAAGGAGAACGCGCCGGGGAGCCTCCATCTTCTTGATGAGGCCCTAGACGCCGTGGTCCGGGGCGAGGTCGCAGTTTACGCGATCGGGCTGGGGGCGCGCCTGCAGGACGAGACGGACCTTTCCCAGCGCTGGACCTTGAGGCAGATCCTCCAGATGCTGGCGGAGAAAACAGGCGGGCGCTTCTACAATCCGGAGAGGGCCGGGCAGCTCTCGGAAGTGTACCGGCAGATCTCCGAGGACCTGAGCCGGCAGTACTCCCTGGCCTACTCGCCCAGGAACGATGCCCGGGACGGCCGGTGGCGCACCTTGCGGGTGGAAGCCTCCCGACCGGGCGTGAGGGTCGTCACCCGGCCCGGCTATTTCGCCCCTTCTCCCTGAACCCCTCCTTTTCCGCCAGGCAGTAACCCAGCCGCCGCCGGATCATCCAGCGGACCGCCAGAAGATCGGCGCAACCCCGGAAGAGCCGGCCGCGGATGCCGTACTTGGAAAAGCCCCAGACCCGCGGGCGGTGCCGCACCGGGATCTCTCCGACGCTGAAACCTTCCAGGCGCAGGAGGGTCGGGAGAAACCGGTGCATCCCGTCATAGAGCCGGATCCGCTCCAGGCACCGGCGCCGGAAGACCTTCAGGGAGCAGCCGGTGTCCAGGACATGGTCCCCGGTCACGCGGTTCCGGACGCCGTTCGCCACCCGCGAGGAGAGGCGCCGCAGCCAGGAGTCGTGCCGCCGGAGACGGTACCCGCAGAGCGCATCCAGTGGGCCCATCCGGTCCAGGAGGATGGGGATGTCGGCGGGATCGTTCTGGAGGTCCGCGTCCAGGGTGATCACCAGCTCCCCGCAGGCGGCGCGGAAGCCGGCGTCGAGGGCCGCCGTCTGCCCGGAGGGCGACTCCAGGCTGAGCACCCGGATCCTCCCGTCGGAGGCCGAAAGGCGGTCCAGGACCTCCGGAGTTCCATCGACGCTCCCGTCGTCGACGAAAAGGACCTCGAAGCCCCGGCCGATCCCTTCCAGGACCGACTGCAGCTCATTCCAGAGCGGCACCAGGTTCTCCCGCTCGTCACGCACCGGGATTACCACGGAGATTCCGGGCCCGCTCACTTGAAGATCCAGAACCGGCGGAGGAAGCTCATCCGCTGGAAAGAGCTCTTCTCCGCCTCGCTGAGCTGTCCGGGGGCGAGGACCGCCTTCCACTTCAGGAAACCGAAATGGTCGATCTTGCGCAGCGCGGGAAAGAGCCAGCGGGCCCTGCGGCTTCCCGGCAGAAAATGGAACGAGGCGTTGAAATCGATGATGAACACCTCTCCCGAGGCATTGATCAGGATGTTGTCCCGCTTCCTCAGATCGATGTGCACGATGCCCCGGGAGTGAATCTCTTCGATGAGGCCCCAGAGGCGGGAGAAGAGGGCGGGGGGCAATTCCCGTCTCTTCCACTGGGAGATGCGCTCTCCCTGGATGAACTCGATGGCCATGGCGTTCTTCCCGATCCGGCCGTAGTAGCGTGGAACGCCGGGGATGCCCGAGAGCCGGCGGTAGATGGAGGCCTCCCTCCGGATCTGCCAGCGGCCATACCAGCGCACCGGGAGAATCTTCCTTCCGAAATCCTTGACGACGGCCTTCCCCCGCCCGGTCTCCACCAGGAGGATGTCGGCTTTCCCCCACTTTCCCTTCTGGTGAAGGCGCACGTTCCCATCCCTGAGATCGGCCTCGGTGAGCGGGAATGCCTCCGCCGGGACGGGGGAATCGCTTTGTTGCACCCGTTCCAATATGCTATCCTCCGCGCGTCGTAACCAATTGGCTTATCGTAACATAAAGCGGCAGGAGATGATCTCGCCACCCAGCCGGGAGATGCTCAGGGCGGGACCCCGGCGCCCCTTCCGATCCGGCCGGAACCGGACCAAGGCCGACATCTTCCTCTGGGAAGAGAGGGGCTCCCGGCTGGCGATCAAGGATTACGCCGCCAGGCCGGCCTGGATCCGGATGACCCTCGGCCGCTACCTCGTGGGCCGGGAATGCGCCGCGTATCAGCGACTCCGGGGCATCCCGGGAGTCCCCCCTTGGGCCGGCCGGATCGATTCCTGCGCCTTCGCCGTGGAATTCGTGGAGGGAGCCGATCTTTCCCGGGTGCGGCGGGGCGAGATCCAGGCCCGGTTCTTTGATCGCCTCCTCGACCTTCTGGCCGCGGTTCACCGGGCGGGCGTGGCCCAGGGGGACCTTCACCACCGGGACGTGATCGTGGGACCCTCGGGAGACCCTTTTCTCGTCGACTTCTCCACGGCCATCTTCCTCGGAAGGCGGACCGGACGGCTCCACCGCCGCCTTTTCGAGACGGCCTGCGCCTCCGACCGGCGGGCCGCATTGAAGCTGAAGGCCCGTTACGTTCCGGAGGCCCTCACCGTCGAGGAGAAGCAGGTGCTGGATCATCCGCCGGCCTGGTATCGACTCGGGAAAGCGGTGCGGAGACTGCTTTTCGGAATGCGCAGGGACCGGGGCCGCCCCGCCCCCCATTGACACCCCCTTCCCCATCTTCTAAGATTCGCGCCCGTTTTCCTCCAACCCGGAAGGAGCGCCGTTGAAATCCAGGCGAAGCAGGGTCCTCGGGTATATCCGTCTGGCGGGGGTTTATCTCTTCATCGGATTCCTGATCTGGGTCTCGCGGCCGACTTCTTCTCTCTTTTTCGCAGGGGCGGTTCTCGTCGTGGCTGGGGAGGCCATCCGGATCTGGGCCGCCGGCCACCTCGTCAAGTCGCTGGAGCTCATCGACTCGGGGCCCTATGCCTATACACAGAACCCCCTCTACCTCGGAAGACTGCTCATCCTCACGGGGTTCTGCGTCATGGCGCGCAACGAAATCCACCTGAACTGGATCGCCCTCGCCCTGGGCTATCTGGTCTTCTTCGGATACTACATCCCACGGAAGCTGCGGGTGGAGGGGGGGCGGCTGCAGAAGATGCACGGCGAAGCCTGGGTCCGCTACAACGCGTCGGTCCCCATCCTGCTCCCCTCCCTGACCCGATATCCCGGCAAGCGGACCGCCTGGTCGCTGCACCGGACGGTGAAGAACCAGGAATACCTGGTCCTCGCCGGGATTCTGCTGATCCTCGTCTTCTTTGCCTGGAAGACCTGGGCCTCCTAGGTCACCGGACCGGCTGCACCCCGGAATCCGTGCGCCCACCGTTCCTGCGTCTTCCGGTAGGCGTCGAGAGTCCCCTCCACCAGCCGATCCCGGGTAAAGAGGGAGAGTACCCGCTCCCGGCCCCGGGCCCCCATGGAGAGTCCGTGGTCGGGCCTCCGGAGAATGGCCGCCATGGCCTCCGCGAGAGCCTCGGGATCGGCGGGCGGCACGAGCAGGCCGGTTTCTCCGTCCTGAATGATCTCGCCGGCGCCCCCGATGGAAGTCGCCACCACGGGCCTGCCCACCGCCATCGCCTCCTTCAGCACCGCGGAGGAAGCATCGCAGTCCACCGAGGGAAGGACCGAGAGATCCAGGGCTGCGGTGATCTGGGGAACGTCCTCGCGGAACCCCAGGAAGGCGACCCTCTCTGAAATCCCGAGATCCACCGCGGCCTCCTTCAGAACCTCCTCCGCGGTGCCCCTTCCCGCAAAGAGGAACCGGGCCGCGGGAAACTCCTTTGCGATCCGGGCGGCGGCCCGCAGGAAGTGCATCCCCCCCTTGTCCGTCACCAGCCGTCCGATGACCCCGATGAGCAGCGGGTCGGGGCCCGCACCGGAGCAGAGTTCCCGGCGGACGGCCGAGCCGTCCACCCCGGCGTGGAAGCGATCCTCCCGGTAGGACGAATGGACAACCGAAATCCGCTCCCGGCTCAGATCCCCCCGGTCGAGAAAGGGCCGATATCGATCCAGCACCGAACCGCTGACCACGATCAGGTGGTCGACCGCGCGACGGTAAAGCACCCTGTTGAAGAGATGGTCGGCGACCTCCTTGGTGTTGTGCCGGGTGAAGACGAGAGGGACCGGGCGGCGGCCGATCCGGCGGGCCAGGGCCGAGGCCCAGAGGTCCTGGGACCCATGGGCATCAATGAGATCGAAATGCCGCGACCCCAAAAGACGGCCCAGGGAGACCGCGTCTCTCATTCCGGAGAGAATGTGCTTGGACTTGAGAAAGCGTGGCTCCTCGAAGGTTTCCAGTCCCGCTTCACGCGCCCGGGCGGATAGAACCGACCCCTCCGGTGCTGCGATGACCACCCGGTGCCCGCGCCGCGCGAGACCCTGGGAGAGCATCAGGATCCGGGACGGCTGTCCTCCCCAGCCGCGATGGAAGTTGGTGTGCAGTATGGAGAGTGCCGGAGGATTCATCGGGGAAAGCCCTCGGGGTCCTTCGAGTCAGCAAGAGTGGCTATGCTATGATGCCGTTCGTCGGAGCGTCAACCGACAGGACTCTTTCATCCGGCGGCGCGGAACCGGTCCTGGTCCCGGCCCCTATCCGCCACCGAGGCGTTGACGGTGATCCGCCGAATCCTGGTCCTGCAAACCCTGCCGCGGCCGCTGGTCTTCAGCCCCAACAACGCGCTCCTCACCCTGGCCCGCCACCTGGACCGCCGGAGATACGAGATGGTGGTGGCGGTGCCGCGCGACGGCCTTCTGACCAGGGCCCTTGAGATGGAGGGGGTCCGGACGGTCCGCGTGCCGGGGCTGAAGACCTACCGCCGGCATGACGCGATCTGGCGTCTGCCGGTGGTGTCTCTCCGGGTCGCCTCGCGGGCGCGGAGAATGGGCGCCCATCTTCTTCTGTCCAACCACGCGGAGCTGGGCCCCTTCGCCCATGCCGCGGCAAGCCTGTGCGGCGTTCCCTGGATCTGCTTCCTGAGGCAGGCGGACCGCTCCCGGCGCTATTATGAGAAATACCGGGTCGCCAGGGCCGATGCGGTGGGTGCCGTGAGCGAGGCGGCCCTCGAGAGTTACCGGGCCTTTCTCCGGGAGAGCGGGGCCGTCCCCAACCCCATGACGGCCGTCCCAACCGGGATCGACCTGCCGGATATCGCGGAAAGCAACGAGGTCGCCTTGCCTCTTCCTCCAGGCTGGCCCTCCTCCGCGCAGATCGTGGGCACGGTGGGATTGAGGGAGGTGAAGCGGCCGGAAATGCTCCTGGAGATCTTCTCCCGGCTCGCCTCCCGATCTCAGGAGGCCCGGTGTCTCTTCGTGGGAGGCGTGGAGGGGAGCCGGAAGCAACAACTCGAGTCGCTGGCAAGGGAGCGGGGAGTCCTCGACCGGATCTGGCTTGCGGGCCAGCAGCGGAAGATGGGCCCCTGGTACCGGACCATGGCAGTCTACGCCCACACATCCCGGAGCGAAGGATTTCCCAAAGCGGCGCTGGAGGCCATGGCCCATGCCCTTCCGGTGGTGGCCTTCCGGGTGGGAGGGGTCCCGGAGGCGGTGGTGGACGGGGAAACCGGTCTCCTGTGCGAGCCGGACGATCTCGAGACCTTCACCCGCCTTCTGGCCCTGCTCCTCTCCCGTCCCGAGCGGGCCCGCGCCCTGGGAGAAGCGGGGCGGAGGCGGGTGGAGGAGCGATTCTCCCCGGAAGTCATGGCCCGGGGAATGATGGATCTGTTCGACCGCACCCTTGCCGAAAGCGGGCGCCCGGGCGCCTCCGCCGCACACGAGTCGCCCGGGAAGAAGGACCGGACGCGATAAGGAGGCCGGGAGGAAAGCCATGGGAGGAATCGGCGTGCTGAGAAGGATCGTTGCCAGGCTCCGGCGTGGAAACTCCCGCGTTTTCTGGGAACGGGAGTACGCCGATTCCCGGGCCGGGACCCGATGGGCCTCCGACGACCGCCTCAGCTTCTACGATTTCGCCGCCGAGGCGCTTCCCCGGGAGCCGCTCAGAATCCTGGACATCGGGAGCGGCTTCGGATACGGCGGGGAAAGGCTGATGGAGATTTGCCCTCTCTGGGAGGTGGAAGGCTTCGAGATCAGCCGGACCGCGGCCGAGCAGGCGGTGATCCCCACCCGCTGCGGGGACCTGCTCCACACCGATCTCCCCCCGGGCTACGACTACCTCCTGATGGTCCAGACCCTGGAGCACTTCCGGGACACTTCGCGGGTCCTCTCCCGGGTGGTCCCGGCCGCCCGGAGAGGCGTGATTCTGACCGTTCCCTACCGCGGCAGGCTCAACCGGAAGCACCTGGCCTCCCTGGACGAGTCCTCCTTCACGGCCTACCCGGGGGCCGCCGTCCGGCTCCGGAAGCGCATCCACGAGAAAGATGGGGCCGAGAAGACCGACATGCGGGTCGTGATCCCGGCCGGACCCCCGGGGGCCTGATGAGAATCATCCTCACCGCCGATTCCTACCTTCCCCGCCTGGGCGGGCAGGAGATGGGCGCCTTCCGGCTGGCCAAGTATCTCCGGCGGAAGGGCCACTCGGTGAAGATCGTCACCACCGAGAAGCGCTCCTGGGAGGGCCCCGAGGCGGGCGGACATGAGGTTATCCGCCTGCCCCACCGCTTCGACCTCCTCCACCGCCGGGACCTGGTCTCCCGGCTTGGTTCGCTTTTCCGCGACGCCGATGTGGTCCATTCCCGCTACTGCTACCGGCTGGCGGCCCTCTCCGCTCCGGTGGCACGCCACCTTCGGCGCCGGTTCGTAGTTTCCCTCCACGGCCTGGGACTCCTGGACAATCCAGGTGACTCCTTCCTGAAGCGGTGGAGCCATCGCCGCTACCGGCGACTTTCCCTGACCCTGGCGGATGCCGTCATCGCCACTAGCGGAGAGTTCGCCCGGCTGGCCGCAGCGCACGCGGACTCCGAGCGAATCCACGTGATCCCCAACGGTGTCGACACCGACGAGTTCGACCCGGCCCGGCCGGCGCCCGAGGCGCTCCGGAGAAGGTACGCGGACGACCTTGTGGTCCTCGCAGTCCGTCGCCTCGTCCCCAAGAACGGCATCCAGTACCTGACCCAGGCCGCGCCGGGCATCCTGGCCCGCTGCCCCCGGGCGCGGTTCGTCATCGGTGGCTGGGGCTCGCAGGAGGCGGAGCTCCGGCGGCTGGTCCGGGATCTGGGTGTGGAGGCGCGCTTCGACTTCGTGGGCGCGATCCCCAATGCGGAGGTCGCCGGCTACCTGGCGGCGGCCCGGGTCGTCGTCTTCCCTTCCTCCATGGAATCCACCAGCCACGCCTGCCTGGAAGCCATGGCCATGGGCCGCCCCGTGGTGGCCAGCCGGCTCGGAGGATTGCAGGAGCTGCTGGGAGAAAAGGACCGGGGGGTCCTGGTGGATCTGTTCGGCTCGAGAGGCTCCAGCTACGACGCTCCCGCTCTCCTTCCGCCCGCTGCGGTGGAGCGTCTCACCTCGGCCATCCTCGATCTCCTGCAGGATCCCGGCAGAGCGGAGCGGATCGGAGCGGCCGGGCAGCGGCACGCCCTCGAGAGCTTCGACTGGAACGTTCTGGTGGACCGGATCCTGGAGGTCTACGGGGGGCCCGGGGGGCCGGGGCCGGTTTCGGCAAGAGAGACGAGCCGGTAGGTCCGGTGCCCGACCGCCGCCCGGTCCAGGATCCGCAGCGGGAGCCGGGCGCGAAGATCGTCCAGATCTTCCGTCTGTACGAGACAGCAGGCCTCCGGAGCCGCCCTCAGGAATTTCTCCAGGTCTTCCGGCCTTCGGATTACTTCCAGCCGCCGGCGCGTGTAGAAGGCGTAAGCCGGACGGTAGTCACCGTAGATCCCCAGAGGGGCTGAGCCAATCCTGGAAACGATCCGCTCGCAGAAAGGCCGCGCCGACTTGTAGTCGTTGAGCCAGGGAAGAAGCGAACCGGCGATTCCCAGATACCCCGCCCAGATTCCTCCCAGCAGTAGGGCCAGGCCCGCCCCGCGCCTCCCCTGCCGCAGCGCCGTGAGCGCCCCAGCGCACGCCGCCAGGTAGAAGATGTCCAGGACCAGAAGCCGGCCGCCCAGGCCGGGATAGGCGCGCGCCGCGAAGGGAATCCACAGCGCTCCCGCCAGGCAGACCGCCGAATAGAGCAGCAACGGGATGTCCATCCATTTCCGGAGCGGGCGCGCGTCCCACCTCACCAGGTACTCCTCCAGGAAGAGCCCCACCAGAAGAGCCAGCGGCGGGAAGAGCGGAAGGAGATACGAAGGCCGCTTCTCCGCCGCCAGGCTGAAGAGGGCCAGCCCCCCCAGGACCCAGCCATAGAGGAAGAGGACCGGACGCCTCCTGGTGCTGTCAGGCCCGGGAAAGGTCGTGACGAGGGCGCCGGCCAGGAAGGGGGTCCAGGGAAGGAACTCCAGCGGGAGCGAGTAGAGGTAGTAGTAGAAGGGACGCGGGTGGTGGACCCCCTCCTGGAACCTCTGAAAAACCTGGGTGCTCACCACGGCCAGGGGATCGAAGCCCGCGCTGCGGGAAAAGGCCCAGAGCCAGGCCAGCGTCGGAAGAAGCGCTGCCGGAATCCCCAGCCACCAGCGGCTCTCCTTCACCCGCGAAAGCTCCCGGGTCGACGCCAGAAACGTCAGCCATGCCGCCGCGGGAACGGCCAGCGCCACCGGTCCCTTGGCCAGGCAGCCCAGCCCCATCGCCAGGTACGCCACCGCCCACCGCCAGGGCTCCCGGCGCTCCAGGGCGCGATACGCCGAGTCCAGGGCCACGAGGGTCAGAAGCGTGAGAAGGATGTCCATGTGGACCCACCGCGCCTCCAGAAAAAATCGCTGGCTCGTGGCCAGGACCAGCGCACCGAAGAGGCCCGCCCTCGGGGTGAAGAGGTCCCGCCCGAGGCGGTAGAGCAGGAGCGCCGAAAGGATCGCCAGGAGGCTGTTGGGAATCCGGCTGCTGAGGGCGGTCACTCCGGAGGCAAGATGGGCGCTGGCCGCCAGGATCCAGAAAAAGAGAGGGGGCTTGTGGGTGTAGGGACGGCCGTTGTCGGCCAGGTTCAGCCAGTCTCCGCTCTCGACGATTCCCCGGGCGATGCCGGCGTAGCGGGGCTCGTCGGGTTCCCAGAGATCCCGCCCCCCGAGGTTGTAGGAGAAAAGAATCAGACAGGCGGCGAGGAGGACCAGCCGGTAGCGCCCGTCCGGCGTCATGGCGGAGAACTGGCCCCCTCGCGGAATTGGAGCTCATAGAGGCGGGCGTAGGCGCCCCTCCCGGCCAGGAGCGCCTCGTGGCTTCCTTCCTCCACGATCCGGCCTCCCTCCAGCACGGTGATGACGTCGGCGTTTCTCACGGTGGAGAGCCGGTGGGCGATGACGAACACCGTCCGCCCCTTCATGAGGTTGTTCAGGGCCTTCTGAACCATCGCCTCCGACTCCGTGTCCAGGGCCGAGGTGGCCTCGTCGAGGATCAGGACGGGGGAGTTCTTGAGAAGGGCCCGGGCGATGGAGATGCGCTGGCGCTCCCCCACCGACAGGAGGTGGCCGGCCTCCCCGAGACGGGTGTCGTATCCCCGGGGCAGACGCAGGATGAAGTCATGGGCGTAGGCCGCCCGCGCCGCCTGCTCCACGTCAAAAAGCGACACGTCCAGCCGCCCGTAGGCGATGTTGTTCCGCACCGTGTCGTCAAAAAGGAGCACCTCCTGGGTCACGATGCCGATCTGGCGGCGGAGGGAGGCAAGGGTGACGTCCCGGATGTCCAGAGAATCGATGGTGACGGATCCGGCGCTCACATCGTAGAACCGGGGGAGGAGATTCAGCAGGGTGGTCTTGCCGGCACCGCTGCTCCCCACGATGGCCACCACCTTCCCGGATTGCACCTGAAGGTTCACGCCCTGCAGGACCGGATTGCTCCCGTAGCTGAAGGACACGTCCCGGAACCGGATCTCCGTACGGAAGGGAGGGAGATCCACGGCCCCGGGCTTCTCGCGGATTTCCAGGTCCGCGTCCATCATCTCGAAGACCCGGCGGGTCGCCGCCATGGACTGCTGCAGATCGTTGTTGATCTTGGCCAGGTTTTTCACCGACGCGTAAAGCCAGCCCAGCGAGAAGAGGAAGCTGGAGAATTCCCCGGGGTTCACCGCGCCGCGGGAGATCTGGTATCCGGCGTACCCGATCAGGAGGGCGGCGGCCAGGGCCCCCACCATCTCCATGATGGGGGGCGAGAGGGAGACCATGCGGGCGCCCCGGAGCTCCTGCCGCTGCACCTTCCTGAGGGCATCGGTGAAGCGACGGACCTCGTAGTCCTCCATCCCGAATCCCTTCACGATCCGGTTCCCGGTGATGGTCTCCTTGAGGATGTTGGTCACTTCCGCCATCTTCTCCTGGCTGGAGCGGCTGGTGATCTTCAGGCGCCGGCCGAACCGGACGATGGGATAGAGCACGACCGGGAGAACCACCAGGCAGACGACGGAGAGCTTCCAGTAAAGGTAGAAGACCCAGCAGAGCTGGCCTACGATGATGAAGCTGAGACGGAAGACGTCCGCCAGGTCCCCCGAAACGGTCCGTTGCATGCGCGCGATGTCCGAAGTCATGCGGGAGATGAGGAGCCCGGTGGGGTTGGAGGAGAAGAAGGAGAGCCCCTGGCGGTGGATCCGGGCATAGAGGTCCCTCCGCAGATCCAGGATCACCTGGAGCCCCACGTAGCGCACATAGTACGCGCTGAAGTAGGTGAGAACGCCTTTCACCAGGTACAGCACCAGGATCAGGACGGCGATGGACAGAAAGGTGGTGTCCCTCCCCTTGTCCACCAGCTTCCTCCCGAACGAGGAATACCGCGTGATCCATCCCTCGCCCAGCAGCCGGTTGGCGTAGTCCAGCGCGTTGAACTTCTCGCTGGCGATCTGGGGTTTTCCCTGGAGGGACCCGGTCCCCGTCGGCAGGACCTCGTTGACCAGCGGCAGCACGAGGCTCGCCAGGGCCAGAATCATCAGGGACGCGAGGGCGGCGCAGACGAGGGCCGCCACCAGCTTTCCCAGGTAGGGGCGGGCGTAACGGAGGAGGCGGAGCAGGTCTTTCATGTCCGCCCGGCTCAGCGCCGGCAGATCTCGAGGGAGTTGAAGAAGTACCCGATCTCGAAGGCGGCCGATTCCGGGGAATCGGAGCCGTGAATGATGTTCTTCTCGATGGAAGAGGCGTAGTCCTTGCGGAGGGTCCCTGCCGCGGCCTTGGCGGGATCGGTGGCGCCCATGGTTTCCCGGAGCCTCGCGATGGCGGCCTCCCCTTCCAGGACCATCACCACCACGGGGCCGGAGGTCATGAACTCCACGAGACTCTTGAAGAACCCCTTGTCGCGGTGAACGTGGTAGAAACCGGCGGCCTGATCGGGGCTCAACCGGAGCATCCTCATGGCCACAGGCTTGAGGCCTTTGCCCTCCAGCCGGCGGAGGACCTCCCCGATGAGGTTGGCCGCCACGCCGTCCGGTTTGACGATGGTCAGGGTGCGCTCCATGGATTCTCCTCGCGGGCCGTTTTCTACGCGGGGCGCGAGGCGAGGGCCTCGGCCATGGCCTCTCCGATGCTGCCGGGGCTGTCCACCACCCGGATCCCGGCCGCCCGCAGAGCCTCCACCTTTTCGCCCGCGGTGCCCCGGCCGCCGGAGATGATGGCTCCGGCGTGTCCCATGCGCTTTCCGGGCGGCGCGGTGCGGCCGGCGATGAACGCCACCACCGGAGCTTTGACGTTCTCCCGGATGAACCGGGCCGCCTCCTCCTCCGCCGTCCCGCCAATCTCCCCGATGAGCACGATTCCCCGGGTGGCGGGGTCCTTGCCGAAGAGATCCAGGGCATCCACAAACTGGGTCCCGATGATGGGATCTCCGCCGATGCCGATGCACGTGCTCTGCCCGATTCCGCGGGAGGTGAGCTGGGCCACCGCTTCGTAGGTGAGCGTGCCGCTGCGGGAGACCACCCCCACCGGCCCCGGAGTGTGGATCGAGCCGGGCATGATGCCGATCTTGCATTCGCCGGGCGTGATGATGCCGGGGCAGTTGGGGCCGATCAGCCGGGTCTTCCCCCCTTGCAGGAAGGCCTGGACCCGGACCATGTCCAGGGTGGGAATCCCCTCGGTGATGCAGACGACCAAGGGGATCCCGGCATCGGCCGCCTCCAGAATGGCGTCGGCGGCAAACGGGGGCGGGACAAAGATCACCGAGGCATTGGCGCCCGTCCGGGCGGCGGCCTCGCCCACGGTGTTGAAAACCGGAATCCCGTCAACGGTGGTTCCCCCTTTGCCGGGGGTCACCCCCGCCACAACCCGTGTGCCGTAGGCCACCGCCTGCCGGGTGTGGAAGGTCCCTTCCCTGCCGGTGATTCCCTGCACCACCAGCCGGGTCTCACGGTTGACCAGGATGCTCATTTCGCCTCTTTCGCCAGGGCCACGACCTTGCGTGCCGCGTCGGCCATCCCATCGGCCACGGTGAAGTTAAGGCCCGAATCCCGCAGGATTCGCCGCCCTTCCTCCACGTTGGTCCCCTCCAGGCGGACCACCATGGGGGCCTTGGCTCCCATCTGCCTGGCCGCCTCCACGACCCCCTGGGCCACCACGTCGCAGCGCATGATCCCGCCGAAGATGTTGATGAGGACGGCCCGCACGCTGCCGTCGGAGAGAAGGATGCGGAACGCGCTGGTGACCTGCTCGACGGTGGCCCCTCCCCCCACGTCCAGAAAGTTGGCGGGAGCCCCGCCGGCGAGCTGGATCAGGTCCATGGTGGCCATGGCCAGCCCCGCTCCGTTCACCATGCAACCCACGTTGCCGTGGAGCTTGATGTAGTTGAGGGAGTGCCGCGAGGCCTCCACCTCCAGGGGCTCCTCTTCCTCAACGTCCCGCAACTCGCGGATTTCCGGGTGCCGGAAGAGCGCATTGTCATCGAAGTTGATCTTGGCGTCCAGGGCCAGGATCTCGCCCTTCCGGGTGACGACCAGCGGGTTGATCTCCGCCAGGGAGGCGTCCATCTCCTCGAAGGCCCTGACCAGGGCCAGCATGAGCTTCGCCGCCTTGTCGCCGACCTCTCCCAGGCCCAGGCCGTAGGCCAGGTTCCGTGCCTGGAAGGGACGGAATCCGAAGCCGGGCCTGACGTGGGAGCGGAGGATCTTCTCGGGTGACCGTCGCGCGACTTCTTCAATCTCCACTCCGCCCTCGGCGGAAGCCATCACGGCCGGCATCCCCACGGCCCGATCCACCACGACGCCGAGGTACAGCTCCCGGGCGATTTCCAGTCCCTCCTCCACGAGGAGCCGGCGCACCACCTTCCCCTCGGGGCCGGTCTGGGGCGTGACCAGGGTCATTCCGATCATCTCGCGGGCAAGCCGCTCCACCTCGGGCAGCGACCGGGCGACCTTGATGCCGCCTCCCTTCCCCCGTCCCCCGGCGTGGACCTGGGCCTTGAGGACGTAGGGAGGAGGACCAAGTCGCCCCGCCACCGCTGCGGCTTCCTGGGGATTGAAGCAAACTTCGCCCCGGGGCACTGAGACTGAGAATTTTTTCAGGAGGTTCTTGGCCTGGTACTCGTGAATCTTCACCGGTCGGCCTCGGCAGGAGAACGAGGAACGCGGAGCCATCCGCTGCTCTCTTGAATGCGGCGCGGTTTATAGCACAGGGATCCGGTGATGTCAAACCATCCCTCTGCGCGGCCGTCGACTCCCGCACCGGCGCCGCATGGGCCGCGGAAACGCGCGCCCAACGCCCTTTTTGACTCGCAGGGACAGGTCTGTTAGCCTGCTGCCGAACCTGATGGAGACCTGTTTTGAGGAAAAGGATCGCCGCGCTCTTTTTCACCGTCCTCGCCCTCCTGCTGTTCCCCGCCCTCCATTCCCGGGCCGCGCCCCCGTCGATCCCCACCGTCCGCGAGCTGGACAACCGGATCCGATCCGTGCTGACCTCGAAGTGCCTGGATTCCGCCCGCGTGGGAATCGAGGTCGTTTCGCTCCGGGACGGAGCCGAGATCTTTGCCCGCAACGCGGAGATTCCCCTCAAGCCCGCTTCCAGCCAGAAGATCTTCACCTCTGCCGCGGCGCTGGCCCTTCTGAAGCCCGACTACGTCTTCCCCACCGTGTTCTACGCCCTCGAGGCGCCCAAAGACGGCATCCTCAACGGGGATCTTTACGTCAAGGGGTTTGGAGCCCCGGATCTGGTGGGCGAGTTCTGGTGGCTGATGGTGCAGGAGCTTCACCGTCAGGGACTCAGGGAGGTGCGCGGAGACCTGGTGGGAGACGACATCTTCTTCGATTCGGAGGCGCGGCCCCCCGGCTGGCCGCAGACCGTGCCGGACGACTCCTGGGTCAGCGCACCGGTGGGAGCGCTTTCCTTCAACTACAACGTGGTGACGGTCCGGGTGCGGCCCGGCCCGGCGGTGGGCAGGCCCCCCCGGGTGGATTTGATCCCACTGGGCGGATACTTCAAGGTGAGCAACCGGGCCTCCACGACCGCCGGGCGAAGCCGGCTGTTCGTGGAGCGGGGCTTCCGGCAGGGGATGAACACCATCACGGTCTCCGGATCCATCCGGCTGGGGAGCGCCCCCATCGAGGTGACGAAGGGGGTGGAGAACCCGACGCTCTACGCTCTCTCGGCGTTCCAGGAACTCTCCGCCCGGCAGGGAATCGTGCTGAAGGGGTCCGCCCGTCGCGGCGCCGTCCCGAAGGAGGCAGGAGAGGTCTTCCGCTTCGAATCGAAGCCCCTGGCGGCCATCGTCAGGGACATGAACAAGCACAGCAACAACTTCATGGCCGAGACGCTGCTGAAGACCCTCGGGGCGGAGTTTCAGGGAACGCCGGGGACCACCCGGAAGGGGCTGGAGGTGGTCCGGGGGTATCTGGAGAAGATCGGCATCTCCACCGGGGACCTGAACCTGGTGGACGGATCCGGCCTCGCCCACGACAACCGGGTGACCGCGCGATCCCTGGTCCACACGCTGAGGGCCATGAACGAGGACTTCGAGCTCTGGCCGGAGTTCCTCTCCTCTCTCCCCGTCGCGGGAATCGACGGGACCCTGCAGAGGAGGTTCCGGCAGGAGGACCTGATGAGGAAGGTGCGCGCCAAGACCGGCAAGATCGCGGGGGTGGCGACCCTCTCCGGCTACGCGGTCAACGAGGCCGACGAGGCTTTCGCGTTCGCCATCCTGATCAACGATTACCGGTGCGGCACGGAGACCATCAAGCAGCTGATGGACCGGATCTGCTCCAGCCTTGTGGAGAGCTCCTTCCGGAGCAGCGCATCTCCGGCAATCCCCAGCCACCCTCCCGACCGGGGCACCGGCCGGTAGCGGATTCAGATCTTCAACTTCTCCACCAATTCCTGGACAGCCCGGGCCGACTGCTGGAGCGCCCTGTTCTCCCCTTCCGACAATTGGATCTCCAGGATCTGCTCGATCCCCTTCCTCCCCAGCTTCACCGGCACGCCCACGAACAGGCCGCGGATGCCGTATTCCCCTTCCAGGTAGGCGGCACAGGGGAGGATCTTCTTGCGGTCCCGGAGGATGGAATCCACCATCTCCACGATGGCGGCCGAGGGGGCGTAGTAGGCACTTCCGGTCTTGAGGAGGGCCACGATCTCCGCTCCGCCGGTCCGGGTCCTTTCCACGAGCCGCTCGATGACGGCGGCGGGCATCAGCTCGGTGATGGGGATTCCCGTCACGGTCGAGAAGCGCGGGAGGGGGACCATGGTGTCGCCGTGACCGCCGAGCACCATGGCGTGGACGTTGTCCACGGAGACGTCCATCTCCTCCGCGATGAAGGACCGGAACCGGGCGGAATCCAGGACTCCCGCCATTCCCACTACCCGCTGCTTCGGGAAGCGGGAGACCCGCAGGGCGGTCTGCGCCATGGCGTCGAGGGGATTGGTCACCACCACCAGGATGGCGTCCGGGGAGTGCCGGACCACCTGCTCGGTCACGCCCTTGACGATGTCGTAGTTCTTGGCGAGCAGATCGTCCCGGCTCATCCCGGGCTTGCGGGCCAGGCCCGCGGTGATCACGACCACATCGGATCCGGCGGTGTCGGCGTAGTCCTGGGTGCCCCTCAGGCGGCAATCATAGCCTTCCACCGGGGCCGACTCCCAGAGATCCAGCGCCTTCCCCTCGGGAATCCCTTCCACCACGTCGATGAGGACCACGTCGGCGAGGTGCTTCTCCACAATGCGCTGGGCCGCAGACGCGCCCACGTTTCCGGCTCCCACGACCGTCACCTTGTTTCTCATACCGGCTCTTTTCCTTTCCCGGGCTCCGCGCTCTAGACGGCCCGGATCTCCTGAACGATGGATTGGGCGAACTCGGAGCACTTCAGTTCGACGGCACCTTCCATCTGCCGCGCGAAGTCATAGGTCACGCGCTTGCGCTGGATGGCGCGCCGGACTCCTTCCACGATCAGATCGGTCACCTCCAGCCAGCCCATGTACTCGAACATCATCGCCCCCGAGAGGATCAGGGACCCGGGGTTGACCTTGTCCTGGCCGGCGTAGGCGGGGGCGCTGCCGTGGGTGGCCTCAAAAAGGGCAACAATGTCACCGATGTTGGCGCCGGGCGCCATTCCGAGTCCCCCCGTCTGGGCGGCGGCGGCGTCGGAGAGGTAGTCGCCGTTCAGGTTCGGGGTTGCCAGGACGCTGTACTCCCGGGGCCGGGTCAGGAGCTGCTGGAACATGGAATCGGCAATCCGGTCCTTGATCACCACCTTGCTCCTGGAGGGCAGGGCGACACCCGACTTCTTCAGGTCGTCCTCCGTGATCGTGTAGTCGGGGAACTCTTCCTTGGCCACCTGGTAGCCCCACTCCTTGAAGGCTCCCTCCGTGTACTTCATGATGTTTCCCTTGTGCACGAAGGTCACGCTCTCCTTCTGCTTCTCGATGGCATAGCGGATGGCCTTGCGGACGAGACGCTTGCTGGCTGTGGCGCTCATGGTCTTGATTCCCAGCGCCGCGTCATCGGGAAGGTCGGTCCCCATCTCGCGGTTCAGGAACGAGAGGACCTTCCTGCACTTCTCCGTCCCCTCCCTCCACTCGATCCCGGCGTAGACATCCTCGGTGTTCTCGCGGAAGATGACGATGTCCAGGTCCCCGGGACGCTTCACCGGTGACGGCACTCCCTCGAAATAGCGCACCGGCCGGATGCAGGCGTAGAGGTTGAGCTGCTGGCGGAGGCTGACGTTCAGGCTGCGGTACCCGCCGCCCACCGGAGTGGTGAGCGGACCCTTGATGGCCACGGTGTAGGCAGCGATGGCCTCCAGCGTGTCGCTGGGCAGCCACTCCCCGTAGCGATCCCGCGCCTTCTCCCCGGCGAAGATCTCGAACCAGGCCACCCGCCGCTTGCCGGAGTAGGCCTTCTCCACCGCCTCGTCGAAGACCAGACGCGATGCCCTCCAGATGTCCGGCCCCGTCCCGTCCCCCTCGATGTAGGGAATGATGGGGTTGGCCGGCACCTTCAGCTTCCCATCCTCCACGGCGATCTTCTGGCCCTCAGTCGGCAGATTGAGCTTTTGGAATTTCAAGATTGTCTCCCCTCCGGTGTACCCGCCGCTGGCCGCGGGTGCTTCCCGCGCGTCCGACTCCCGCCGGTTTGAAACCTGTCCATGTCACAGAATGGCTTCGAAATCTAGCACAGGGCCCGCCACCTCTTCAACCCGCCCCCCGTCAACGGAGGGAACTCCAGGCCCCGGAAAATGACGGCTCAATACTGCGCCAGGCTTCCCTCCTCCCGGGCCTTGCGCACCGCCAGGGAAAACCCGGCCAGACCCAGGGGCAGCAGCAGAACGATGAAGATGATGAGAGCTCCCACCTCGGGAAGGAGATCCGTCAGGCGCGTTCCCGTGAGGAGGGACTTCCGGATGCCGTTGAGGGCGTAAGTGATGGGAAGGAACCGTCCCACGGTGCCCATCCCGTAGGGCATGGACTCCGTGGGGAAGAAGACCCCGCCGAAGAGCGCCGATGCGCTGGAAATCAGGAAATTGATGGGATCCCCTCTTTTCAGGTACAGAATGAAGGCTGCGGAGAGGATCCCGATCCCGGAGAAGGCCAGGATGGTCAGGAACAGGATGAGGAAGAAGGCCAGGAGGCTGTCGTAACGGAGGTGAAGGCCGAACAGCAGCCCGAGACCCAGGTAGGCCATCACCCGGACGGAGGTCATGAGAAAGTCCCACATGGCCGACGAGGTGATGATGACCGGGATGGGAGTGGGGGTGATGAGCATGGCTTCCAGGGTTCCGGTGAGCTGCTCGTTACGGAGCTTGGCGGCAAAGCTCCCCAGGGCCGAGGCCAGGTAGTGGTAGAAGGCGATCCCCACCAGGAGGTAGGCGAAGTAGGGAACGCCGGGCAGGCCCGGGAGCGAGGTCTGGGCGGGCCGCAGGTACCGTGCGATGAGGAACCAGAGCGTCACGGAGAGGAAGATGCCGCCGAACTGCATCAGGAAGGCGGTCCGGTAACTGACCTCATCCAGAAAGTCCTTCCTCAGGAACGCCAGAATCTGCCGGAGCATCCTCAATCCTTCCCCTCCTCGATGCGGTCGAAGACCTCCTGGAGTGTGGGCTCCACCTTGGTGCAGGAGACCACCCGCCCGTTGCTCCGGAGAACCTCCCGCAGGAGCGCGGAGAGGGCCTCGCCGTCCCGGCCGAAGTCCCCCGCCACCCGCAGGAGGCCGCCCTGCAGCGGGCTGGCGGAGAGACCGTCCCGGACGCCGGATGGGAGGGAATCCAGTCCCGAGAGGACCAGGACATAGGCATCCTTCCCGAACCCCCAGTCCAGCAGATCTTCCACCCGGCCCGCCCCGAGGATCCGGCCGCGGGAGAGCACAGCCACCCTCTGGCAGAGCTGCTCCGCTTCCTGGAGGTTGTGGGTGGCCAGAAGGAGCGACTTCCCCTCCCTTCCGTTGAGCTCCTCCGTGATGAAGCGGCGGAGGTGCTTGGCGGAGATGGGATCGAGGCTCCGGGTCGGCTCATCCAGAAGGAGGATCGGCGGGTCGTGGAGAAGCCCCCGGGCCACCGCCAGCCGCTGCTTCATCCCCGAGGAGTAGTCCCGGAAGGGCTTGTCGGCCTGCTCCGAGAGGTCCAGCCGGTCCAGAAGGAAGGCGATCCGGTCCAGGAGGGGCTTCCCGTGCATCTGATAGAGGCTCCCGAAGAACTGGAGATTCTCCTTCCCGGTGAGGCGCCAGTAGAAGCTCCTCTCGTCCGAGGTGACGAACCCCAGCACCCGCTTCACCTGGGTCTCGGAGGCCCGTGTATCAAGCCCTCTCACTCTCGCCTCTCCCGAAGTAGGGAGAACCACGCAGGAAAGGATCTTCAGAAACGTCGTCTTGCCCGCCCCGTTGGGCCCCAGAAGCCCGAAGATGGTGCCCTCCGGAACCACGAGGGAGACGTCCCGGAGGGCCCAGGTCTCCTGCGCCTTCCGGGTGGGGTGGGTCGCCATCTGCCGGAGGGACTTCTTCCGGCGAAAGACCTTGCTCAGTCCGGTGGTCTCGATGGGTGGAAGCATCTGCGGAGCTGCCCGGATCGTCATGCCGTGGTGATGAAATGTCATGCTATCGGGAAGGCGGGAATCGTGTCAACCTTCCATCTCCCGGAGGATCCGCGTCTGTTCCGGAATACTCTTTGACAGTGCTGGAAGCGTTCGGCTATCATGACAGCCCGTCGCAAAGTTTCGAGACCTCCCGGAAGAAAGACAAGATGCTCGAAGCCGTTGGCGTCATCCCTTCGCGCTACCGGTCGACCCGATTCCCGGGCAAAGCGCTTGCGGCTCTTGCCGGCAAGCCTTTGATCCAGCACGTCTACGAGAGAAGCGTGTCGGCCCGGAGCCTGGAGCGGGTCCTGGTGGCCACCGACGACGACAGGATCCTTGAAGCGGTCCGGAAATTCGGCGGGGAGGCCATCCTCACCTCGCCGGACCACCTTTCGGGGACCGACCGGCTGGCGGAGGTCGCCCGTGGGCTGGAGGCAGGAACCTACGTGAACATTCAGGGGGACGAGCCGCTGGTGGATCCCCGGGACATCGACGCTCTGGTCGAGAAGCTCCGCCAGGATCCTTCCGTGGACATGGCGACCTTGAGGAGTCCCATCCGGAAGCGGGAAGACCTGGAAAATCCGAACGTGGTCAAGGTTGTCTGCGATCAGGCGGGAGACGCCCTTTATTTCTCCCGCTCCCCCATCCCGCACCGGATGGGCGGGGACCTCACCGGAACCTACCGCCACCTGGGCCTTTACGCCTACAGGCGGGCGTTCCTGCTGGAGATCACGGCCGCGGCCCCCGGGGCCCTGGAGCGCCTGGAACGGCTGGAGCAGCTGCGGGTCCTGGAGACGGGCCGGGGGATCCGGGTCCTCGACGCCGTGGGGCCGTCCATCGGCGTGGACACTCCCGCGGACTTGGAGCGGGTGCGCAGACTTCTCGAGCACGGCCCCGAACTGACCGCCTGACGCTGCTGGGGAAAGGCCAATATGCCCACCAAGTACATCTTCATCACAGGAGGGGTCGTCTCCTCCCTCGGCAAGGGCCTGGCCGCGGCTTCCATCGGGAGGCTGATGGAAAGCCGCGGGTTCACCGTCACGCTGCAGAAGTTCGACCCCTATCTGAACGTCGACCCGGGCACCATGAGCCCCTACCAGCACGGAGAGGTGTACGTCACCGAGGACGGAACCGAGACCGATCTCGATCTGGGGCATTACGAGCGCTTCACCTCCACCGTCACCTCCCGGGATCACAACTACACCACCGGCAAGATTTACGAATCCATCATCACGAAGGAGCGCCGCGGCGACTACCTCGGCGCCACGGTGCAGGTAATCCCCCACGTCACCGACGAGATCAAAGAGGCCATCCTGAAGATCTCGAAGGGGGTGGACATCCAGATCGTGGAGATCGGCGGCACGGTGGGAGACATCGAGTCGCTCCCCTTCCTGGAGGCCATCCGGCAGTTCCGCCTGGACGTGGGACGCACCGGGGCCATCTACATCCACGTGACCCTCGTCCCCTACATCGGCGCCGTGGGGGAGCTGAAGACCAAGCCCACCCAGCACTCGGTCAGGGAGCTGCGGGCCATCGGCATTCAGCCCGACATCCTCCTCTGCCGGACCGACCGGATCCTTACGAAGGAGATCAAGAAGAAGATCGCGCTCTTTTGCAACGTCTCCGAGGAGGCGGTCATCACCGCCAAGGACGTGGACACGATTTACGAGGTCCCGCTGTTCCTGGCCCGGGAGGGCCTGGACGCCATCATCCTGAAGAACCTGGACCTCCCTTACCGGGACAAGGACATCGCCGACTGGACCCAGGTGGTGGACACCATCCGGAAGCCCGCCAGCGAGGTGGACATCGCCCTGGTGGGCAAGTACGTGGAGTACGAGGATTCCTATAAGAGCCTCAACGAGGCCCTTGCCCACGGGGGAATCGCGAACAAGGCCCGGGTCAACATCCACTGGATCGAGGCGGAGGGGATGGAGAACGGTGACCTGAGGCAGCAACTCGCATCCATGGACGGGATTCTCGTCCCCGGCGGGTTCGGCATCCGGGGTGTGGCGGGGATGATCCACGCCATCCGCTTCGCCCGCGAAAAGAAGGTCCCCTTCTTCGGGATCTGCCTGGGGCTCCAGTGCGCGGTCATCGAGTACGCCCGGAACGTGTGCGGCATGACGGACGCCGACAGCACCGAGTTCAACCCCCAGTCGTCCCGGAAGGTCATCTACAAGCTCAAGGAGCTGGAGGGGGTGGAATCCATGGGGGCGAACATGCGCCTGGGGCGTTACCCGTGCCTGCTGGAGCAGAGTTCCTTCGCCCACCAGGCCTACGGCGTCACCGAGATCTCCGAGCGGCACCGGCACCGGTACGAGGTCAACCGTGCGCTGGCCGACGACATGGTCAAGAAGGGGCTGAGAATCTCCGGGCAGTCTCCCGACGGCCGGTTTGTGGAAATCATCGAGCTGGCCGAACAGCCCTGGTTCCTGGCCTGCCAGTTCCATCCCGAGTTCAAGTCCAAGCCCCTGGCACCGCACCCGCTTTTCCGTAGATTCATTGCGGCCTGTCTCCAGCGGCGGAGCCAGGCGAAATGCTAGCCCGAGTTATTTATGAAGGTCCGTAGCGAGACCGTGGAGATGGCTGCCATCAAGGGCACCCGCAGGGGCGAGGACCCGAGGCGTACTAGCAGTACGTCACAGGGTACGAGACCCGAGGACGCCCGTCAGGGCTGCCAGATCCGCGGTCGCAGCAGGAGCTTCGTGAATAATTCGGGCTTCTAGGCGCAGGAGGGCCGTCTCTTGCGGGAGATGGAGATCGGAGGGATCGCGAGGGTGGGCGGCGACCGCCGCCCGCTGATCATCGCGGGTCCCTGTGTCATCGAGAGCGAGGAGCACTGTCTTCGGATGGCCCGGGCCCTGAAGGACATTGCCGGGCAGGCCGGGCTCCCCCTCGTCTTCAAGGCTTCCTTCGACAAGGCCAACCGCTCCTCCATCCGCTCCTACCGCGGACCCGGGCTGGAGGAAGGGCTCCGCATCCTGAACCGGGTCAAAAACGAGACGGCGCTGCCGGTCCTCTCCGACATCCACGAGCCGTCCCAGGCATCGCCCGCTTCCCGGGTACTCGACGTGCTCCAGATTCCGGCCTTCCTTTGCCGGCAGACCGATCTTCTTCTGGCCGCTGCCGCCACCGGGCGCCCGGTGAATGTCAAGAAGGGACAGTTCCTCTCCCCGTGGGAGGCCGGGAACATCGTCGAGAAAATCCGCTCCGCGGGGAACGACCTGGTCCTCCTCACCGAGCGCGGCACGACGTTCGGATACCAGAACCTGGTGGTGGACTTTCGCTCCATCCCCATCATGCAGGGCTTCGACTGTCCGGTCATCTTCGACGCCACCCATTCGGTCCAGCGGCCGGGACAGAAGGGGGAATCCTCGGGTGGAGACCGCGCCTACATCCCCTCTCTGGCGCGTGCCGGGATCGCCGCCGGGGCCGACGGTCTCTTTTTGGAGGTCCACGACAACCCCGAGCGGGCCCTCTCCGACGGCCCCAACGCGCTCCCCCTCTCCGAGTTCCCGCGCCTGCTGGGCGAGGTCCGCGGCATCGCGGAGATCATGGGGAGGATCCGATGATCCGTCGGATCGGAAGGCAGGTCCTGGAGGAGGAGGCCCGGGCCATCCTGGACCTGGTGCCGCGCCTGGGGCCGTCCTTCGACGCCGCCGTGGAGGCCATGGCCGCGTGCGCCGGGAGGATCGTGGTCAGCGGCATGGGGAAATCGGGCCTCATCGGCGCGAAGATCGCCGCCACTCTCGCAAGCACCGGCACTCCTTCTCTCTTCCTTCATCCCGCGGAGGCCATTCACGGCGACATCGGGATGGTGGTCGGCGGGGACCTGGTTCTCGGGATCTCCTCCAGCGGAGAGACCGAGGAGATGGTTCGGCTGCTTGAGCTTCTCAAGAGGCTTGGTGTTCCGCTCATCTCCCTCACCGGTAACCTGGAGTCCACGCTGGCCCGCCACAGCGTGGTGGCGCTGGACGTGGGCGTTTCCCGGGAGGCCGGCCCGATGGGGCTGGTGCCCACCACCAGCACCGTCGCAGCGCTGGCCATGGGCGACGCTCTCGCCGTCGCGCTCCTCGAGAAAAAGGGGTTCACGGCCCGCGATTTTGCCGCCTACCATCCCGGAGGCAGCCTCGGAAGGGAGATGCTCCTGGTGGCGGACCTGATGCACTCCGGAGAGGCGATCCCCATGGTCCCGGCGGAAGTCTCCATGGTCGAAGCCGTCCGGGAGATGTCCGCCAAGAATATGGGGATGACCTGCATCTTGGGGCCTGCCTCGACCCTGGCGGGGATCGTGACCGACGGGGACCTGCGGCGGCTTCTGCAGAAGGGGGTCGACCTCCTCTCCAGGAGGGCCGGAGAGTGCATGACCCCGGAACCGGCCACCATCTCCGCCCGGGAGCCGGCGGCGAAGGCACTGCAGATCATGGAGGCCCGAAAGATCACATCCCTGGTCGTGGTGGATTCCCGGCGTTGCGTGGAAGGAGTCATCCACATCCACGACCTCTGGCGCACCGAACTCTTCTGAGATCCCATGACCACCCGGCGCGGAGAGGCTCGCACGGCTGCCCGGACCCGGCTCCTGAAATCCCGTGTCCGGACTGTGTCCCTGGTCCTCATGGATGTGGATGGCGTCATGACCGACGGCGGGATTCTCTTCATTGACGGCGGGAGCGAGGGGAGGATATTCGACGCCAAGGACGGCGTCGGCATCTGGCTCCTCCGGCACGCGGGCCTGCTGACCGGCATCATTTCCGGGCGGACCTCTCCGGCCGTCCGGCGGCGGGCCCGGGAGCTGGGTATGGACGAGGTCCATCTCAAGGTCCGGGACAAGCTGTCCGCCTATGAGGAGATCCTCGACCGCCGCGGGCTGCGGGATGAGGCGGTCTGCTTCATCGGGGACGACCTGGTGGACTTGCCGGTCCTGCGACGGGCAGGTCTCGCGGTGGCTCCCGCCGACGCCCATCCCTCCGTGCGCCGTGAAGCAGGCCTGGTCACCCGGGCTCCCGGAGGCCGGGGGGCCATCCGGGAAGTCGCCGATCTGATTCTCAATACCCAGGGAAAACTGGGAAAGGTGCTCCAGCGCATCGGGAGGGAACCGGCGTGAGTCTCGTCATCGCACTCCTCTGCATCCTCTTTTTCGGAGCCGTGCTTCTCCTGGTCGTCCTGAACCACGGAGTAACCGACATCAATCTCCTCTTCCGCACCTGCGAGCAGGTCCCGGTCGCCGTGGTGATGGTGGTTTCCCTTCTGGCGGGGATCGTCTTCACTTCCTTCATCAGCATCATGGATGGAGTCAGAATCCGGGTGCAGAACCGCCGGCTCAGGAAGCGGGTCGTGCGTCTCGAGGACGAGATGGAGGGGATGCGCCACCCGCGGGAAGAGTCCGGGGCGCCGCCGGATGAAGATCCCCATCCCCCCGTGGATTACTCCTCGCTTTGAGGGGTAGGGCCATCCTCCGGGGGCTCCGGCCGCCGGGCGGTCTCAGGGGGTCATTCTTTCGGGGCGAATCCCCGAAGATCGCTGCCGTCCGGACCGCTGCCCTCCCCGGAATCGGAACATAGACCCGGGGGCGGAACCGGACCGTCCAGGGGGCCGTTTCCTTCCGGGACCATCACCAGATTCGGGAGATCCAGGAAGAGAACCGTCTGGCCCTGGGGAGTTCGGAAGGACACGACCGCCTGAGTCCCCGACATCCGGAGGGAAGGATGCCGGCTGGGAACGGCCGGGTCGGAGACGGGATAAGACGGCGTCCATGCGCCGTTGAGGAAAAGGCTCAGATAGACCCGCGGGATCGGCTCCCTGCGCCACCAGACCACCAGGGGGTTTCCCGCGGCGTCGAACGCGAGGCGGGGAGCCAGGTCGTCATACGGGTTGTCGGCCCTTTCCAGGAACTGGGGTCCCTGCCAGTGCCCACCGGACCAGGTGGCGAATGCAATCTCCCTGTCATGGCCGTCACCGGCGGACCAGATGACCCAGGGCTGCCGGGTGCCGGGCTGCTCCGCTATGACCGGGCGCGAATCTCCCATCCGATCCCCCTGCAGGTTCAGCAGGGTGGAGGGATCGGCACCCCCGCGCACCTGGCCCCAGATGACGCGCCGGGCGCTGCGGGATTCGGTCAGTAAAAGAGTCTTCAGGTACTTGCCCCGGGCATCAGTCACCACCGACACTTCGGCGAGCAGGGGGGCCGCGGACAGAACCAGGAGCAGCCCCGCGAAGGCCGAGCGCACCATCCACGGGACGGCGGGGGACCTAGGACCGCACGGCGCGCGATTCATTGCGGCCCCCCCTGTCGATATAGGCGTCGAACTGGACAACCTCGTCGAACTGCCTCTCCAGCGAAGACCTGAGATGGCGCAGACGGCCGAAGCAGATCTTTTCCTGGACGGCGTTCCCCTCACGCTGCGCAATCTCCCACAGGTAGTAGGCCGCCTGGAAGAGAATGTCGGTGTACGGGCTGTCACCGCTGTGGGCGACTGTCTCGGCTTCCTCGAAGTACTCCCGGGCGCGACCGAGCTTGCCATCCTTGAAATAGACCTGTCCCAGGATTCGGAGGCAGTAGGCCGTTCCGCGCCGGAGGCCTTCCTTGCGGCTGAGGGCAAGGGCCTCGCGTATCTCCTTGAGGCCCTTCTCGGTCCGGTTCAGCATGACGTGGCAGTATCCGAGGTTGGCCTGCAAAAGGACAATCTCCTGGGGGCTCGCCGTCTCCCGGGCCATTTCCAGGGCCTGCGCATGGAACTCCGCCGCCCGATCGTACTGCTCCTCCTCGAAGCAGGTGCGCCCGATGGCATGCAGCGCATAAGCTTGGTCGGCCCTGTCCCCTGAGGTCTTCGCCAGGTCCAGGCAGCGCTCCGCTTCGAGCAAGGACAGATACCGATCGCCGCGCTCATCGTGGACGTTGGCGAGCATCAGGAGCGAAAGAAACCGGGTCCTCGGAGAGATTCTCCGGTGATCCCGGAGAACCAGCCGGAGTTCGCTTTCGGCCAGGTTGATCTTTCCCAGACGGAAGAGAGCGAAAGCCATCTTGTAGCGGGCTCTCGCCCGGAGGTCCTCCCGATCCGGAGCCAGGGTTGACTCGGCGGCCTGAAGAGCCGACTCGAACGCCACATAGGCCCGGCCGAAATTGCCCACTTCCAACTCGGCGTCTCCTCTCGACTGCAGCTCCTCATAGCCCAGGCCCGGGGAGGGCTTGTAGGACTCGTATCTCTCCATCTCCAGAACGTCGGAGAAGTTTTGGACGGAGACGTTGAAGATGTTGGCCAGAATGCAGAGCTTGTCGAAGGAGGGATAGCACCGCCCACGCTCGTAGCGGGAGAGCTGGGAGTTGTCAATCTCTCCCCCTTCGGCCCGGGCTCGAACCTCGACCCGCCTCAAGGAAAAGCCGTATCCGGTTCTCAGCCTCTTAAGGTAAGTGCCAAGTCTTGCGCTGCCCCTCTGCTCTTCCACTGTCCTCTCCCCCGCTTCAGGAAGCGGCCTTCCCTCTCACGGAAAAAACCGAACCTGCTGGAAGATGCCTCCGGCCCCGATCCTCCTGCATCCTGAACGATACGGCACACTTACCACTGCTTCTGATGGGAACGTACCACTCTCCCTCCCGGGCGTCAAGCGCAAAATTCCCAGGGGCGCTGCATGCGTGCAGCGCCCCTGTTCGCAGCGTAATTCCCTGACTGACGGGCTCTTGGGCCGCAGCGGGCATCGTCCGGCCTGGGTCGATCGGAGAGTCTCAGTCTCGAAGGGCCCGGGTGATTTCCTCGGGTCCGACCACCGCCGTTCCGAGCTTGCCCACGGCGCAGCCGGCGGCCGCATTGGCGAGGATGGCGGCCTCCTCCGGTGACGCCCCGGCGACCATGGCGAGGGTCAACGCCGAGATCACGGTATCGCCCGCGCCGGTTACGTCGAAGACCTCCCGGGCCATCGCCGGGATCCGAAGAGGAGGATGCGAGGCCTGGAAGAGCGTCATTCCCTCCTCACCCTGGGTGAGAAGAACCGCAGAGCAGCCGAGGCGAATGCGAATCGCCTCGCCGGCTTCCAGAAGGCCCTCCTCCGCTCTCGCCCGAGGCGCCGCCATCATCCTGGCCTCATGCGCATTGGGGGTGATGACCGTGACAGGCTTGTAATGTTCATAGTTGGACGGCTTCGGATCGACGGATATCACCACCCCCGCAGAAGCAGCTGCCGGAAGAATCCGGCGGAGAATGCCCGGCGAAACAGATCCCTTGTCATAGTCGGACACCAGGAGGGCGCCGGCCCCGGGGAGGCGATCGAGCACCGCCCGGCAAATCGCGTCCTCGGCAGCGGGTGGAAGGGGGTCCGTGGACTCCCGGTCGATTCGGACCACCTGCTGATGATGGGCGATGACCCGCGTCTTGATTGTGGTGCTCCGCCCGGCAGCCTCCAGGATGGCGCCATCATCCATATCGGCCTTCCGGAGCGATTCACGGAACTGCTCTCCCTCCGGATCGCGGCCGAGAACACCCACCAGATTCACGCTGGCTCCGAGCGCATGAAGGTTCCGGGCCACATTCCCCGCCCCGCCCAGGGTCACGCTTTCCGATTGGATCCGCACGACGGGAACGGGGGCCTCCGGAGAGATCCGCGTGACGCTCCCCCAGAGAAACCGATCCAGCATGAGGTCCCCGACGACGATAACCCTGGAGCCGGGCATTCGGCCGAGCAACTCGCTAAGGCGCGCGGAAGAGAGAGAGGGGATCAATCTGGTTCCCGGGAGGAGTCCCCGATCCGGGCTTCATCCACAAGCATGACCGGAATGTCATCGACCACGGGGTAGATTCGGCGGCACTGCTCGCATCGGAGTCCGGTGCCGTCCTTCAGGAGCTGGACGGGTGTGCGGCAGACGGGACAGGCCAGAATCTCGAGGAGCCTAGGATCCAGGGACATGTGAAATTCTTAGCACAGGGGTGGTACCCTGTCAACGATGGACCCGGCCGCCCGCTCGGGCAGCCCCGCTGCGGTTGCTATAATAACGTCCCGGATGGAGACGGCGAGAAGCCATGGAGTCCATGAGGCTTTGCGATGGGGACGGAGTGTTGCTGGTGCGTCTCGGCGCCGTGGGGGACGTGGTTCGGACCCTTCCCTGCCTCGCTCCTCTTCGCCGAGCGGCGCCGGGCATCCGGCTGGGATGGGTGGTGGAAGCCCCGTCCGCAGCCCTTCTTCCGGGACGCCCGTGGCTGGATGACGTTTTCATCTTTCCGCGCGGCTCCCTCCGCCCCGCAAGGCTGCTTCGGGAACCTGTCCGGGGGCTTCGGGCGTTCGGGGATTTCATCACCCGGGTTCGGGCCTTCCGGCCGAGCCTCTCCGTCGATTTCCAGGGCAGTGCCAAGAGCTCGCTCCTAGGATGGCTGTCGGGGGCCCCCCTTCGCCTCGGTTTCGACCGAACCGGAGCCCGGGAGGGAAGCTTCCTTCTCAGCAACATCCGGATCCGCCCCTCTTCGGCGCGCCTCAATCGCATTCAGAAGAACCTTGAACTCCTGCGCCCGGTGGCTCCCGAGGCCTACCCCCTGGAGTTTCCCTTTCGATGCGACAGACCCTCGGAGAAGGTCGCGAGATTTTTGGAGACCTTCAGGGACCGGATCCGCGTCGCCGTCCACCCCGGCACCAGCCGCCGGCAGAATCACAAGCAGTGGCCCGCAGAGAACTACGCGCGCCTGCTGGCTTTCTTCAGCCGGGAGGGATGGGTGCCGATCCTGACCTGGGGTCCCGGAGAGGAAGGTCTCCTCGGCACGATCCAGGCCCTGTCCGGGCACTCCGGAGTCCCGACCCCTCCCCTCGATCTGGAGGAGATGCGGCAGATCCTGGCGGCCTGCCACCTCTTCGTGGGAGGCGATACCGGGCCGATGCACCTCGCCTGGAGCCAGGGGGTCCCGGTGGTGGTCCTCTTCGGCTCCACCGATCCGCTGATCAATGGCCCGATGGGTGATGGTCACCGGGTCATCGCGCCCGCCTGGGAAGGGAACCGGCCACATCCCGTGCGGGGGGACCGGTCGGCCATCCGTCGCATCGAGCCCGAGGCGGTGATGCAGGCGGCCCTCGATCTGCTCTCTTCCCGGAAGGGAGCCGGGGCCGGGGCCCCCGAGCGATGAAGCCCCCCTTTGCGGACGCTCCCATCCGCAAGATTCTCGTGCGGGTGAACAACTGGGTCGGGGACGTGGTCATGATTTCTCCGGCCATGCGCGCCCTCCGGAACCGGTTTCCGCGAGCCGAGATCACCCTTCTGGCAAAGACCTGGGTCTTGGACGCTCTCCGGGGCAGTCCTTACTGCGACAGGCTCCTGGAGTACGACCGGCCGGGTGCCCACGCCGGGCCATCGGGTCGCTTGCGGCTGATTCGCACCCTTCGGAGAGAGCGCTTCGACCTGGCCGTGCTCTTTCAGAAGGCCTTCGAGGCGGCCTTCCTCGCGCGCGCCGCCGGAATCCCCTTCAGGGTCGGCTTCCGGACCGATTCCCGGGGATGGCTTCTCACCCACCCCATCGAGGAGCCGGGGGAGACGCATCACGTGGAACATTTCCTCCGGATCGCCGAGGCGGTGGGCTGCCGGACAACGGACCGGCGCCTGAGCTTCCACCTGGATCAGCGGTCCCGGGATGCGGCGGCCCGGTTCCTGCGCGACGGCGGGATCCAGGCCGAGGAACTGCGAGTGGCCGTGCACCCCGGGGCTTCCAAGGCGCCGCGGGGCTGGCACCCGGAGCGGTTCGCCCAAGTCGCCTCCCGTCTGGCGCTGGAGCACGGTGCCCGCCCCATCCTGCTCGGATCGGACGCCGATCGGTCCACCCTCGAGGCGATGGCCGCCATCATCGGGCCGGCGGCGATTCTCCCCCCGGCCGGGCAGACACTGGGGGAGATGGCCGCCCTTCTGGAGCGCTGCCATCTCCTGATCTGCAACGACAGCGGCCCCATGCACGTCGCGGCGGCCCTGAGGATTCCGGTCGTGGCGATCTTTGGTCCGGGACATCCGGCGCGAACCGCACCCTACACAGACGCCGGGCTCTACCGCGTTCTCACCGCGGCCTACCCCTGCTCCCCCTGCCGCCAGAAATTCTTCCGGGAGTGCCTTCCGGCTCCTTCCGGAAAACCCTATTGCCTGGAAGATGTGCCGGTGGAGGCGGCGATCAGGGCCTGCATTGACATGGTCGCAAAGAGGTATGAGGGACCGCTCATGGATGGAAGCTCCGCCTTCGGGAGACCGCCCTCCTGAGCCCCTCCCGCGCCCAACGGGCTCTCAGGTAAAGGGATAGACCTCCGAGAAGACGACGATCGCGGCGCGCGTAATGTCGGAGGAAGAGAGCCCGCTGCCGGGGAGACAGGGGCTCCTTCATCCCCGACTCCTTGCAGAGCGACCGGTAGAGACGCATCAGATTGGATCCTCTCTCCGGGATTGCCAGGACGTCTTTCATCACTGCCCCGTCCAGGTCGAGGACCCAGATCCCCGTCGGATTGACCAGCAGGTTTCCCAAGTTGAGGTCCCGGTGAAGACAGCCCGCGTCATGGAGTGAAGAGAGCGCCCGGGCCACCTGGTCCAGCATGGGTCCCCAGCGGGCCGGATCCCGGCCCGCCCTCCCGAGCCACTGCCGCAGGTTCTCAGCCTGCGGCACCAGCCGGCTGAGGATGCAGGACCGATAGAATCCCGGGAAAGACCTCCTCAGGTAAACGGCCAGGATCTCGGGCGTTGCAATCCCGCTCAGGCGGATCCTTTCCGACGCTTCGAGCTCGCGCACCGGCCGCTGCGCTCCGACGAACAGGTCCCGGGTCACCCCTGCCAGAAGGCCGCCGTGCAGGTAGCGTCGCACTACGGCCTGACCGATCCCGTCCAGCAGGATCACGCGGGACGGTGCACGCCCCCCTTCGCGGGTGAGGACCCGGCCTTCCCTCCCGGCAAGCCGGCCGTCCCATCTCCCCGGATCGCAGGAGAGGGGGAGCCCCGTGCGCAGGATCCAGATCCTGCCCCCCGGGCCATGCACATTCCTGAACCCCTCAGGTGCGGCGGTCACGGCGAGACCCCGGGACGCTCAGGAGCGGGCCCTCGGGCGCACCAGGTAGGAGGCGCCCAGACCCAGGAGGTAGAGAACCACCATCGGGAGCGCGAAAACGCACTGGGTGATCACGTCCGGTGTAGGAGTGATGATCGCGGCCACGATGAATATGACCAGGACGGCATACTTGAAATTGCGGAGAAGGAAGGCGGGGGTCACGATTCCAACCTTGGCCAGGATAAAAATCGCCACGGGCATCTCGAAGATGAGTCCCATCGCCAGGATGAGCTTGCTCTCGAACTGGAAGAGGCTCCGGATGGTGAGGGCGGGCTCGAAATCCTCGGCTACGGAAAGGAGGAAGCGGGCCGCGTAGGGAAAGGCCACGTAATAGCCGAAAAGACCGCCGCCGATGAAGAACAGGGACGAGAGGACGATGAACGGGGCCGCATAGCGCCGCTCGCTCGGGTAAAGCCCCGGGGAGATAAACAACCAGATCTGATAGAGGACCACCGGTGATGCGGCGAACAACCCCGCCAGCAGGGCGACTTTCATGTAGAGGAGAAAAGGCTCGGTGATCTCCAGGAAGACCGGCTTGTGCCCATGGAGAAAAGGGAGGATGGGGGCCAGGAAAAACTGGAAGATCTGCCGGGAAAAGTACCAGCCGATCATGAAGAAGAAGACGATGGCCAGGAGGGCGCGGAAAATCCGAACCCGGAGCTCCCCGAGATGCTCCAGGAACGACATCCGTCCCCCCTCAGGCGGGGTTGTCTGCACCGTCGTTTCCGCCGGCGGGCGGTGAGCCGGGCACGGGAGTCGGGGCGTTCGAGGACGGACCGCGGACGGGGGAATCTCCCACGCCGGTCTCCGCCTCAGCGATCTCCCGATCGAGAGTGGACTTCAGATCCGTGGTGGCTCTTCGGAACTCGCTGATCCCTCTGCCGAGGGCGCGACTCAGCTCAGGGAGCTTTCGGGGCCCGAAGATCAGGAGTGCGACGATGAAGATGACGATGAGTTCGGGAGCGCCTATGGAACCAAACATCCCTGCACTCCTCCCGCCGGCTTTCCCTCACTGCAGAGAGAGTCCGGCCCAGGCCAGGGTCTATCTCGTTCGGTCATGCTAGTTTGTCCACGCCATCAAGTCAACGCCGGGAACCGGACCGGATCGCTTGCAGCGGCTTCCCCGGCGCGACGGCGACGGATGGGGGGAATCTTCATGCTCCGGGGCCTTCTTTACTTCGCCCGGGGGCGACACTATACTTGCCCGGCAAACAACGAAGAGGCTTGGATGCTGAATCGGCGACAACTCTTGCTGGCGGCCGCGATTCTCCTGGCGGGGTCCCTCACGGGCGGGCTGCTGGCGCCGCGGCTGGATGCGGCGGCCGGCACCGTCGACGACCGCCTCAAGACCTTCAGCCAGATCCTCGGTATCATCCAGGACCGATACATTGAGGAGGTTTCCCCGGAAGTGGCCATCGAAGGCGCCATCCGGGGAATGCTCAAGACACTGGATCCTCATACCAACTTCCTGAACGCCACCGACTACCAGGACATGATGGAGGAGCAGCACGGGAGTTTCAGCGGCCTCGGCATCGTCATCTCCAAGCCCTCCGTGGACAGGCCCCTCACGGTCGTCTCCCCCATTGAAGGCACTCCTGCCTTCCGGGCCGGTATCCGTTCCGGAGACGTGATCTCGCAGATCGAGGGTGTCGACACGCTGGACATGTCGGTGGACCAGGCCATGAAGCGCCTCCGGGGCGCCAAGGGAACCCAGGTCACCCTCACCATCACCCGCCCTGGAGAGGATGCCCCGCTTCATTTCACAATCACCCGGGACGATATTCCCACTCGAAGCGTTCAATACGCCTTCATGATCCGCCCGGGAATCGGCTTCGTCCGCGTGATCAACTTCACGCAGACGACGGACCGCGAGCTGGAGGAGAAGCTCCGCATCCTTAAGAGCGCCGGAATGGACCGACTGATCCTGGACCTGAGGGGAAACCCCGGCGGCCTTCTGGAGCAGGCGGTCCGTGTCGCGGACAAGTTCTTGACCAAGGGGCAGAAGATCGTGTACACGCGCGGCCGGACCCGCGGATCGGATCAGGAGTATCTGGCCACCGGGATCGGAACGCACATCGATTTCCCCCTCATCATTCTCGTCAACAAGTACAGCGCCAGCGCTTCCGAAATTGTGGCGGGTTCCGTCCAGGACCATGACCGCGGCCTGCTCATCGGGAAGTCCACCTGGGGCAAGGGGCTTGTCCAGACGGTCTATCCCCTGAGCCACCGTTCAGCCCTGGCGCTCACCACCGCCCACTATTACACTCCCAGCGGGCGACTGATTCAGAGGGACTACAACTCTCTGGAGGATTACTACTACCTTTCCGGAGACGAGCAGGAAGAGGAGCAGATTTCCAAGGAGCAGCGCCGCACCGATTCGGGCCGCGTTGTCTACGGGGGAGGCGGCATCACGCCGGACATCCTGGTGGACAATCCCAAGTTGAGCAAGTTCCTTCGCCAGCTCGAGAACGAGCAGGTCTTCTTCAGCTTTGCCGTGCAGTACAACGTTTCCCACAAGGATCTGCCCCGGGACTTCACCCTCGACGACCCCGCGATGGATGACTTCAGAGGGTTTCTCGACCAGCGGAAGATTGCCTTCACCGAGCAGGACCTGCGCGACAGCGACACGTACATCCGGACCTCCATCCGCAAGGAGGTTGCCTCAGCCCGGTGGGGTGGTGAGGAAGGCTTCCGCATCCTCGCCGAGATCGACCCCCAGATCCAGAAAGCGCTGGAGAGCTTTCCCCAGGCCCAGCTGCTGGCCCACCTCCCTTCCGGTGAATCCGGGCCGTCAGACGGCCAGCAGAAGCCCTAGTCTTCCACCCGAATCCAGCGACTCGAGACAGGACCTCTGGGACTCCCACGACCGCCTCCCCAGGCGGCGGAGGGCCTGCACTCTTTCTTCCACAGGGAGGGGGTCCAGATGGGAGAGAAGCCGGATGGCGAGTCGTGCCGCGGTCCAGTAACGGTGGCGGAACGGCGGTGGCAGGCCTTCCCCGGCGCCGTGGAAGAGATGATGGAGCATCCACCTCCGCTGGGACGGCGCCAGATGGGTGCGGTGGCTCAGGCGGGCGAGAAAGTGCGCCAGCACCATGTACTTCGTCACGTTGGCGTGGAACTCCAGCTCCAGCAGCCCCACCCCTCTCCTGTGTCGGGCACACCAGGCAAGCATGAGGAGATGGTCCAGCTCCTCCACCAGCGCTGAGAAGGGCCCCACATTGTCCTCGTCCACCCGGTGCAGCGGGTTTTGCCTCTCCAGGTGAAGCACGAGCGCGTCGGGATAGTAGACGGCTATGCGGACCTGGGGTCCCCGCCAGCTCACCAGCGTCCTGGCCCCGGGAGAGGCCCCCGGCAACTCCTCCTCGATTTCTTTCCCCTCGTAGAGCCTCCGGTAGCCCTCATCTCCAAGCAGATAGGGGCCCAGGTCCTCGATCCCGGTGTTCCAATCGTAGCTTCGTTCGATGAGTCGCTGAAGGCGGGTCAGCAGGGAATCCCAGGGAGGCACGTCAGCCCTCGCCCCGATATCGGAATTCCCCCCCGGATTCGTCGATGACGATGGTTCGGTAGGGCAGCCGGACCCTGGCCTGCCGCAACACGGTCCTTTCCACCGTCTCCGGCTCGAAAGGCCGCTCTCCCAGGCGAATCTCGCGGAGATGCCGAATCGTCTCTTCGCGTCCGGTGTCTCCGGCAATTTCATCCTGCTTGATCTTCCGGCTCACCTCGATGCCGCAATGGCGCCGGACGGCCGCCGCCAGGGGCCGGGCCCCCTGGGTCCCGGTGAACCCGACCTCAATCAGCCTCCGGCGGGCCCGGGGCGTAAGCCTCACCCGGAGATCATGGAGTGCGCGGAAGCGCTCGATTACATCGGCAAGCTCCAGATCCAGAATCGCTTCCATGGAGGCCGGGGAGAGCGAGGAAAAGCGGAGGATTTGAAGCCGGGCGACAGACTCCGACGAAAGTGCCTTCCTGAGGCGCCGCTCCGCCTCCTCCTCCCGGCGCCTGCTCTTCCCCGGAACCCCCCCCCTGCGGAGGATGGATTCCAGGTACTTTCCGCAGGAGCCGCCCCGATTCGACGTGAAGGCCAGAATCCACCCTTCGAAGATGAGCTCCCTGCCCCGCCTGTCGCGGGCAATGCCCCCGTCCAGGATGGAGAGAAGAAGTCTGCGGAGACGGGGACAGGTCTTCTCCGGATTGTCCACGATGAGGATGGCGAGCGGCGACCGGGAGGCACGCTCATGAAATCCCTCTAGAACCCACGGCTCGGTGCCGCCCGCCAAGTCCGCGGCGGCCCCCTTCGGTCCCTCGACATGGGGAGAAGAAGCGTCCCACGCCCCCTCGATGACGAGGAAGGGGATCTCAGTCTTCCAGTGGGCTTCCAGGACCCTGGCGAGGGACTTCATAAGGTGCTTCTTCCCGACACCGGCGGGCCCGACCAGGGAGTACGACAAAGGGGTGCCGTCGGACCGGGCGCCGGTCATGTCCAGAAGAAGACCATCGCAGAGGGACTCCACTGCTTCATCCTGATCGATGACGAGGCTCTTCAGCTCCCGCCGCACCTTCTCGATGTCGGTGTTAGCAAGCAGGAGCATGCGTTCATAGTGAGAGAGCAGGCGCTCGCGTGGCCCTGGTCCAGCCCCCGGAGTGGCGGTCCCCGCCGATGGAGCGCCTGGCGGCCGCTCCGGGGGAACCCGGCCCTCCTCCGCCCCCGCCCCGGTCCATGCTTCCCTCACCGGAGAGGGAGCCGGCGAAACCACGGTCGGGGCGGGGGCCGGGTCATCCCGGAGATTGCTCAGGAGGTGCGCGTGAAGGTTGAACCGGGCCGCGCACCGCCTCAGAAACTCGACCTCTTTCTCGATGGGAAGGGTGCTCACACGGTTGCGCCGGAAGAGTTCTCGGAGCTCACGTTCATCGGCCAGGATAGAGAGAATCTCGGCGGCCATCCCGTAGGCCCGGATTCCCAGGGTCTCGAGGCTCAGACCGTGGTAGTCCCTCACCCCGGCCATGCCGATGTCGTACAGGCAGCGGTCCCCGACCTCCTTCAGTTCCTCGGGAACCCGGGTCACTCTCCGCAGGGGCGTTCTCGCACTCCCCGAGATCCGATTCAGGAGATCTTCCGGGCTGTCGGGCCTCGTGATCTCGCCCCGGAGGATCTGGTTCAGGTTCGCGGTGTGATAGACATCCGAGAGGGCCCGCGAGCAGTGCTCCACCACCTGGGCGAGGTGCCGGGTCTCCAGGTCGTCCACATTCTGGTCGGCAAAAAGCCGCCGGGCCACTTCCCGGATGCGGGCCTCGATCCGTCCCTGGCTGACGTCCTCGATTGCGATGCCGTTTGCACTGGACATGGGTCTCGCTCCGCACCCTGCTAAAGAGGAGCACCGTCACGAGAAATATAGGATGACTTCCCGCATCTTCAAGGTCCACGGGTGCAGAAGGCGCCCGGGAACGGCTTCTCTCCGGGCCATGCTCTCCAGAAGGCTTCCTTATTTATGGGCCCATTCCGCTCGCCGCAGGCCAATTTCCCGCGGCTTGACAGCCCCGGGCGCCCCTGCTATATTGGCACTCGTTCCTGTCGAGCGCTAACATCAAAAACAACGTAACTTCTTACATTACAACAAAATAGCGGAGGGCTAACATGAAGGTGAAGCCACTTTACGACCGGATCCTGATTCGGAGGCTCGACTCGAAGGAAGAGGTGAAAGGCGGGATCATCATCCCCGACACGGCCAAGGAGAAGCCCATGGAGGGAAAGGTCGTGGCGGTTGGAGCGGGAAAAGTCGACAAGGCCGGCAAGCGGATCCCCCTGGAGGTGAAGGTCGGCGACAAGGTGCTCATCGGCAAGTACTCGGGCCAGGAGGTCAAGATCGACGATGTCGAGCACGTCATTATCCGGGAGGATGAGGTTCTCGGAATCCTCGGCTGATCCCGGCTCCTCCGGGTATCTTGCCTGGGAGTTCTAAACATCGGGGGGCCGCCCTGTGAGAAGGCCCCCATTATCAGGATCAGGAGGGAGACATGGCAGCGAAGGAAATTGTCTATTCCGAGGATTGCCGGCACGCCATCCTGCGGGGCGTCAACAAGCTCGCAGATGCCGTCAAGGTGACCCTCGGCCCCAAGGGACGGAACGTCGTCCTCGAGAAGAAGTTCGGCTCGCCCACCAGCACCAAGGACGGAGTGACGGTCGCCAAGGAAATCGAACTGGAAGACCCGCGCGAGAACATCGGCGCTCAGATGGTCCGTGAGGTGGCCAGCAAGACCAGCGACGTGGCCGGGGACGGGACCACCACCGCCACCGTCCTGGCCCAGGCCATCTACCGCGAGGGGTGCAAGGCCGTCACGGCCGGCGCCAACCCCATGGACCTGAAGCGCGGCATCGAGAAGGCCGTGGAAAGGGTCGTCGAGGAAATCAGGAAGATCTCCAAGGACGTGGCCGGCAAGGCCATCGCCCAGGTCGGCACGATCTCCGCCAACAACGACGAGGCCATCGGCCAGACCATCGCCCAGGCCATGGAGAAGGTCGGCAAGGACGGCGTCATCACGGTCGAAGAAGCGAAGGGCATGGAGACCTCGCTGGAGATCGTGGAAGGGATGCAGTTCGACCGGGGCTACCTTTCCCCCTACTTCGTCACGGACCCCGAGAGAATGGAGTGCATCCTGGAGAGTCCCTTCATCTTGATCCATGAGAAGAAGATCTCCAGCATGAAGGACCTGCTGCCTCTCCTGGAGCAGGTGGCGAAGATGGGCCGTCCACTGCTCATCATCGCCGAGGAGGTCGAGGGCGAGGCCCTGGCTACCCTGGTGGTCAACAAGCTGCGCGGCACGCTGCAGGTGGCCGCGGTGAAGGCCCCGGGCTTCGGTGACCGACGCAAGGCCATGCTGGAAGACATCGCCATCCTGACCGGCGGCAAGGTCATCACCGAGGACCTGGGTATCAAGCTCGAAAACGTCAAGACCGACGATCTCGGCGAGGCCAAGAAGATCAGCATTGACAAGGACAACACCACCATCGTCGAGGGTGACGGGAAGGCCTCCGAGATCCAGGGCCGGGTCAAGCAGATCCGCACCCAGATCGAAGAGACCACTTCCGACTACGACCGCGAGAAGCTCCAGGAGCGCCTGGCGAAGCTGGTCGGCGGCGTGGCCATCATCAAGGTCGGTGCGGCCACCGAAACCGAGATGAAGGAGAAGAAGGCCCGGGTCGAGGATGCCATGCACGCCACCAAGGCCGCCGTGGAGGAAGGCATCGTCCCCGGCGGTGGAATCGCCTTTCTCCGCGCCATTCCGATCCTCGAGAAGGTCAAAGAGAAGAACGACGACGTCCAGCTCGGCATCAACATCGTCCGCCGGGCCCTCGAGGAGCCCCTGCGTCAGATCGCGAACAACGCCGGTCACGAGGGCTCCATCATCGTGGCGGAAGCCAAGGAGAAGGAGAAGACCGTCGGCTTCGACGCCTACACCGGCAAATGGGTCGATATGTTCGACGCCGGGATCATCGACCCCGCCAAGGTGACCCGCAACGCTCTGCAGAACGCCGCCAGCATTGCGGGGCTCATGCTCACCACCGAGGCACTGATCCACGAGGTGCCCGAGAAGGAGAAGGCTCCCGCCATGCCCCACGGCGGCGGCGGAATGGGCGGGATGTACTAAAGCCCTGCTGCAGCCCGAAAAAGACCCGCCGGTCGCGGAACCCACGCGGCCGGCGGGTTCTTGCTTTAGGGGATTTCCCGGGGTTCGGGAGCAAGCGGATGGGGAACAGGAAGGGGCGGAGGAGGAGCCCTTCCCGGGCTTCTCAGCGGCTCAGGGTGGCCCCCGTCAACCCCGAGAAGGTATTGGTGACCTGAACGTCCTTGGGGATCTCCACATTGAATCGGGCCTCGGCGATCTCGGGATTCACCCGGACGTCGCTGAACGTGAGGGTCGTTGAATCACCGTCTGTCTCCACGTACTCCAGCTGCCTCGGCAGGTAAGTCTTCTCATCAACCCAGAACCGCACCAGCTGCAGCCGGTCCTTCACCCTCCGGCGCTTCGGCGTGAGGACCATCAGGAAGGTGCCCGGCTCCGCCCCCGGGTCCCCCAGCGAGATGTCGAAGAACTTCTTCAGGTCCTCGGCCGTCTGGCCGATCCCGAAGACGCGGAAGACCCTGCGGCCCGCCAGCTTTCCCAGGGGCACCTCCTCTGCCTTCTTTCGCGCCGGATAGTAGGCCACGAAGTGATCCTCGGTGATGAGGAAGACCTGGGGCTCCGGGTCGGAGTACTCCCACTTGATGCGAGTCGGGTGGGAGTAGAGGAAAGTGCCGTTGGAGACAACGGGCCTGGCCAGCAGGCTCAGGTTCTTTCTTTCGGTGAAGCTGGCAGTCAGGCTCCGGGTCGCCTGCTGTGTCCGGTTGAAGCGGTCGAGCAGGTCTTCAAGCCGCACGGAGGAGGAACCCGGATCCTCCGCGCCCCCGACGGGGCAGAGAGAGACCTGGCCCAGGATCGCCACAAACAGCAGAGCGCGACTGAAGTTTCGGACGGCGAGCTTCAAGCCCCTTCCCCAGTCTCCGGTCTCGACTTCCCGGCCTCGGGCGCCGGCGCACCGAAGCGATTCGTAAATCCCCGGCGGCCAACAATATATAGAATACCCCCCGGGGCGTCAAACATTCGTTCCACGCCGGGTCCACGCCTCGGAGTTATGCTATGATGCCGGCCCGCTGAGAAGAACTTTCGGCCCGCAGTCGCGCCGTAAAGGCGCACCGGATCCGCCCGAAGCATCCTCGGGCCCCCTCGCTGCAGGGAAAGCGCCGGGGGCTGAATCCTCCGGCAGAGAGCCGGTTCGACTCGATCTTCCGGGGACATCCTCCCTTGAGATCCTATCTCTTTCGCCGCTGCCTGCAGTTCATCCCGGTGCTGCTGGGCGTGTGCACGCTGGTCTTCTCCCTGATCCATCTGATTCCAGGTGATCCGATCCAGGTGATGCTCGGCGAAGGGGCGCGGGCCACCGACGTGGCCGACCTCCGCTCCCGCCTCGGCCTGGACCGCCCCCTGCCTGCCCAGTACGCGGACTTCCTTCTCCAGCTCTGCCGGGGGAGCCTGGGTGAGTCCATCCGCTATCGCGAACCGGTCGCCCGACTCGTACTCGAGCGGTACCCGGCCACCTTGGCGCTGGCCGGCGCCAGCTTGTTCCTGGCCGTCCTCATCGCCTTCCCGGCCGGGATCATCGCCGCGACCCACCGGGGAGGAATGTGGGACCGTCTGGCCAGCCTCCTCGCCTTGGTGGGGCTCTCCCTGCCGAATTTCTGGGTGGGGCCCATGCTGATCTTCCTCTTCTCGGTCAGGCTGGACTGGTTCCCTGTCTCGGGCATGGAGACACCGCTGTCCATCGTTCTTCCGTCCGTCACCATGGGTGCCGCCCTTTCCGCCATCCTGATGAGGATGATCCGGTCCAGTCTTCTCGAGGAAATCGCGGAGCCCTACTCGGCGGCAGCCCGTGCCCGCGGACTCGGCAAGTGGAAGGTGATGCTCGTCCACGCGCTGAAGAACGCCTTGAACCCCGTCCTCACCGTCCTCGGACTCCAGCTCGGCGTCCTCCTGACGGGCGCCATCATCACCGAGACCGTGTTCGGCTGGCCGGGCCTCGGAAGACTCACCATCCAGGCCATCGAGACCCGGGACTACCCGCTGGTCCAGGGCTGCATCCTCATGATCTCCCTCACCTACGTGCTGGTGAACCTGGCAACGGACATCGCCTATGTATACTTCGACCCGAGGATCCGGTATGGCTGAGGGCAGGGCCGAGCCGGCGCTTCCTGGCAAGGCAGGGACCGGCTCGCTCATCGGACACTTCCGACGGGACCCCTTTACGGCGGTGAGCGCAGGGATCCTCCTTCTCCTGGCCGCAGTGGCCGCCGCCGCGCCGGTCCTCGCCCCCTACTCCGCGGGGGCCCAAGATCTCTCCCTTCGCTTTGCCACCCCCTCCGCCCTGCATCCCCTGGGGCTGGATGAGCTCGGCCGGGACATTCTGTCCCGGCTCATGCTGGGCGCACGGATTTCCCTGGTCCTCAGCTTCGTCGTGGTGCTCCTGTCGGCGGGGATGGGCATCCTCGTGGGCTCCCTGGCCGGCCTCGCCGGGGGCTGGGTGGATGACCTGGTGATGAGGCTCATCGACGTCCTGCTCTCGTTCCCGAGCATCCTCCTCGCCATCTCCCTCGCGGCGGTCTTGGGACCAGGGCTCGGCAATCTGCTCCTGGCCCTCTGCCTCATCGGATGGGTGGGGTACGCCCGGCTTACCCGCGCCCAGGTCCTCAAGACCCGCGAGATGCAGTTTGTAGCAGCAGCCCGGGCCTCCGGCGCCCGCACCGCGAGAATCCTGCTTCTCCATCTCCTCCCCAATATCGCCGGCCCGCTCCTGGTTCAGGCCACGGTGGGCATGGCCGGTGTCATCCTCTCCGAAGCTGGCCTGAGCTTCCTTGGGCTGGGACTGCCTCCGCCCAGCCCCAGCTGGGGCAGCATGCTTCGCAGCGGAAGCCAGCACCTCTTCGACGCACCTCACCTGGTCGTCTACCCGGGAGTCGCCATCATGGTGGCGGTCCTGAGCTTCAATTTCTTCGGGGATTCCTTGCGGGACTGGCTGGACCCGAGAATCCGAAAGGGACTGGAGGCGGGACGTCGCTAGTGATTTTCTCCGGCGCGCAGGCTCGATGACACGCTGCGGTGGATGGTCTCCCATTCCTCGGGCGGGATGGCCAGGAACACCTCCACGACCCGCGGATCAAACTGGATGCCCCGGTTGCGAATGATCTCCTCCCGCGCGTGCTCATAGGTCAGGGCCCTTCGGTAGGGACGGTCCGAGGTCATGGCATCCAGCGTATCCACCACCGCGAAAATCCGCGCGCCCAGCGGTATCTCCTCTCCCCTCAGCCCCCGCGGGTAGCCGGAGCCGTCGTACCTCTCCTGGTGGGAGAGGACGATCGGGAGCGATCTCTCCAGGAACAAGATTCCCGAGAGGATTCTGTGGCCAATCTCCGGGTGGAGCTTCATCTCAGCCCATTCCTCGGGGGTCAGATTGTCCGACTTGCGGAGCACGGCATCGGAGATCCCGATCTTTCCCACGTCGTGCAGCAGCGCTCCCCGACGGATGTCGGTGAGTTCGGCTTCCTTCACGCCCATCCGCTGCGCAATCACCGCTGTGTACTCGCTCACCCGGACCGAATGCCCCTGGGTCTCGGTGTCCCGGGTGTCGAGGGCCGCCGCCAGGGCCTTCAGGGTCGTCTCGTACGATGATTGCAGCTTTTCGAACAGGCTCTCGATCTCCTGGCGCTTCAGGACCACCTGGGCCGTTCTTTCCGCAACCTTCTCCTCCAGGTTCCTCTGATATTCGCGGTTCTCCAGGATGAGGCGCCTCTTCTCCAGGACCTTCTGGATAGTGAAGCGCACTTCCTCGAGATTGAACGGCTTGGTGAGATAGTCGCTGGCGCCCATACGGATGGCCTGGAGGGCGACTTCCACGTCCACAACTCCGGTGATCATGACCACTTCGATGTCGGGATGGCCCTCCCGCAGCGCCCGGAGCAGCTTGACCCCGTCCATTCTGGGCATGTCGATGTCGCTGAGAACGAGGGAGAATTCGCGCTCTTTGAGGCGATCGAGGGCTTCGTACCCGTTGGAGGCAATGGTGCAGAAGTATCCGGAGGCCTTCAGCCCTTCCTGGAGGAGATCCCGGATGGCGGGCTCGTCGTCCACGACCAGGATTTCGGTGGGAGCGCCACGGTGCTCAGAAGCGGCGCATGTCGTCGGGTGACTCTTTTTGTCAGTCGCCTGGGGCAAGACATCTCTTCCTTTGCAATGTATGCGCGATTCCTCCTCATAATTTAGACCTCGTTCCTCGAGAGTCAATCACTCTCGTCGATTCTCCTCCGATGATGCCGCGATCAGCGCGTCTCCAGCCAGTTGGGTCCGCTGCGGACCTCCGCCAGAAGCGGCACGTCCAGAGGATGGACACTTTCCATGGCCTCTTTCAACAGACCTTTGACTTCCTCCGCCTCTCGATCAGGCACTTCCAGAAGGAGCTCGTCATGCACCTGGATCAGAAGGCGGGTCTCGAGTCCCCTCTCCTTCAGTGCCCGGTCCAGCCGGATCATGGCCATCTTGATCAGGTCCGCAGCCGTGCCCTGGACGGTGGTGTTCACGGCCACCCGAATGCCCTGCCTTCTCACGTTTGCGTTCCGGCTCAAGATTTCCGGAACCGGACGAACGCGTCCGAACAGCGTCAGGACGCGGCCGACCCGCTCCGCCTGCTCCACGACGCCGTCCACGTACTTCTTCACGCCCGAGAAGCGCCGGAGATAATCGTCGATGAACCGCTGGGCGACGCCGTTGGACACTCCCAGCTCCTTCGCCAGACGGAAGGCCCCCATCCCATAGAGGATTCCGAAGTTGATGGCCTTGGCCTGGCGCCTCAGCTCCGCAGTCACGAGCTCGGGGGCCACCCCGAAGACCTGGGCCGCGGTGCGGGCGTGGATGTCCTCCCCCGCGCGAAAGGCCCGAATCATCTCCGGGTCTCCGGAAAGGTGGGCGAGGACGCGGAGCTCAATCTGCGAATAATCGGCAATCAGAATCCGCCACCCTTCCCGCGCCACGAAGGCCTTGCGGATCTGGCGTCCTCTCTCGCTCTTCACGGGAATGTTCTGGAGATTCGGATTGCTGCTGGACAGGCGCCCGGTGGCCGCGGCGGCCTGGTTGAAAGAGGCGTGGACCCGGCCCGTCTCGGGATTGACCAGGCGCGGCAGGGCCTCGACGTAGGTGGAGAGGAGCTTGGAAAGACTCCGGTACTCCACAATGGTCGCGGGGAGAGGGTGGGACCCCGCCAGGTCTTCCAGCACATCCATCCCGGTCGAGAAGTGTCTCTCCTTCTCGGTCTTGCGCCCAGGCGTGAGACCCAGCCGCCCGAACAGCACCTCGCGCAGCTGCTGGGGGGAGTTGACGTTGAAGCGCTGGCCGGCGAGAAGGTAGATCCTCTCTTCGATCTCCCGAAGGTCCCGGTTCCACTCGCGGGCGATTTCTCCCAGCAGGCCGGCGTCCACACGGACCCCTGTCCACTCCATCTCCGCCAGGATCGAAAGCAGCGGGGTTTCCATCTCCCGGTAGAGATCCAGGAGTCCGGCCTCCCGCAGGTCCCGGAGGAGCGGCTCTTCCAGCTCCAGCAGCGTCCTGCAGGCCCATCCCGATTCGCGGGCAAGCTCCGCGTCGGGTCTCTCCGGGGCGGTGCTCGACTTGAGATCCCCGCGAGGCGGCGGCCGCACGGGCGTTTCTCCGTGGAGAAGGTAGGCGCTCTCCAGAACCGGCAGGGAATAGTCCCGGCGCTCGGGATCCAGAAGGTAGGCCGCGAGCGTCGTGTCCACGATCCTCCCGCCCAGGGACACGCCCCGGCGGAGCAGGTAGACCTGAAGCTTCTTCATGTCCTCGGAGATTTTCCTCACCTTCCGGTCCGCCATCAGAGGGGCCAGGCACGACAGGACCTCGCTTTCCGGCAGGGTTGGAGATGAAACGAGATCGCTCTCCCGCAAGGAAATGTAGAGCGCGCGCCCCGGATCCGCGGAAAGGGCGACTCCCGCCAACCGCGCCCTCATGGGCTCGGGGGAGGAAAGAACGGGTACCACGGCGACCCGCTCCGCGCCGGAAATCGCCTGGATCGCCCTCCGGAGATCCTCGAATCCCTGAACCTGCTCCACCTGCAGCCCCTCCCCCGACGGCACCACTCCCTCTTGCCGGACCGGCAGGGGGGCCGAGGACGGGCTCCTGAATTCCTCCAGAATCCTGGTGAATCCCAGCTCGCCGAAGAGACGCCGGGCCTCTTCCGCCAGGGGCTCACGGCGCCGGAACGTCTCCGGCTCCCATTCCACGGGAGCGTCTAAGCTGATGCGGACCAGGTCCCGGCTCATTCTCGCCTGCCCCTGGTTCTGCAGCAGGCTCTCGCGGTAGCTCTTCCGGGGAATCTCGGCGGCGTGTTCCAGGCACCCCTCCAGACTGCCGTAGAGGTTGATCAGGTCCCTGGCGCCCTTCTCGCCGATTCCGGGCACGCCGGGCACGTTGTCGCTGGAATCCCCCATCAGGGCCAGCACCTCCACGACCTTTCCGGGAGGCACGCCGAAGCTCTTTCGGACTCCCTCCGCGTCCAGCAGCTCCCCCTTGACGGGGTGGAGCACGCTGACGGAGTCGTCCACCAGCTGGAGAAGGTCCTTGTCCGTGGAGACTATGATGACCTTGTAGCCCGTGCGGGAGGCCTTGAGCGCAAGCGTGCCGATGAGATCATCCGCCTCGAACCCCGGCACCTCGACCGTGGGCACCCCCAGAACCCGGCAGACCCTCTTCACGTCGGGAATCTGGGCCACCAGGTCCTCCGGCGGCGCCAGGCGGTTGGCCTTGTACTGTGGGAAGACTTTGTGCCGGTGCGTCGGCTCGGGACGATCGAAAACCGCCGCCACATACTCCGGCTTCTCGTCCTGGAGCAGTTTCCGGACAATCTGGGTGAAGCCGAAGGTGGCGTTGGTGGGCCTGTGGGCCGGGCTGGTCAGTTTCCGGATGGCATAGAACGCCCGGAAGATGTTCGACGTTCCATCCAGGAGGTAGAGCTTCTTCGGGTCGGCGTTCTCAGTCACGAGTCCCGGCGCCGGTGGGCCGCCCGGCCAGACGAGCCGAAAGTTCCTGATAGAAGGGGAACCGCCTGCAGAGATCCCGGACCTTCGCCCGGGCGCCCTCGACGGCCTCAAGACGGCCTCCAGCCTCCAGGACGTCGGCGACGAGGGTGCCGATCTCCGCCATCTCTGACTCATGCATTCCCCGGGTGGACACCGACGGAGTGCCGATCCGAAGGCCGCTCGCCTTCATGGGAGGATTCGTGTCGAAGGGAATCGCGTTCTTGTTGACGGCAACGCCCACTTCGCCCAGGGTCTTCTCGGCCTGCTGCCCCGTCATCCCCTTCTGGAACACGTCCATCATGAAGAGGTGACAGTCGGTCCCCCCCGAGATGATCCGGTAGCCACGCCCCGCCAGCGTCTCCGCCAGGACTACGGCATTCCGCCGGGTCGCCGCCTGGTCGCGCCGGAACGCCTCCGAGAAAGCCTCCTGAAATGCTACCGCCTTGGCGGCGATCATGTGGACGAGGGGCCCACCCTGCACTCCCGGGAAGAGGGCCCTGTCGATTTCCTTGGCGAACCTGGCCTGGCAGAGGATCAGCCCCCCCCGCGGCCCACGGAGCGTCTTGTGGGTGGTCAGGGTCACGAACTCGGAATGGGGCACCGGACTCGGGTACTCTCCGGCGGCGATCAGCCCGGCGTAGTGGGCCACGTCGGCCATCACCATGGCACCGCAGCCGTCGGCGATCTTCCTGACGCGCGCGAAATCGATGACCCGGGAATAGGCGCTCGCCCCGACGATGATCAGCTTCGGCCGGTTTTCCCTGGCCAGACGCTCCATCTCGTCGTAATCCAGCAGCTCCGTCCGGCGATCCACTCCGTAGGGGATCACCTTGAAGTAGGAGCCGGAGAAGTTCAGGGGGTGCCCGTGGGTGAGATGTCCGCCGTGGGGGAGGCTCATGCCCAGGATGGTGTCGCCCGGCTTGAGGACCGCGAAACAGACCGCCATGTTGGCCTGGGCACCGGAGTGGGGCTGAACGTTGGCATGGTCGGCCCCGAAGAGCCTCTTGGCCCGCTCGATGGCGAGGGTTTCCACCGTGTCGGTGTGCTGGCAGCCGCCGTAATACCTCTTTCCCGGATATCCCTCGGCGTACTTGTTGGTGAATACCGAGCCCATCGCCTCCAGGACCGCCTCACTGACCAGGTTCTCGGAAGCGATGAGATTGATGTTGCCCGTCTGGCGCGCAACTTCCGCCTCGATGGCCCGGGCTATCTCCGGGTCAGTCTCATAGAGTCTTGAACTCACGGTTCTCCTTTCGCCCTGTCGTCCGGCCCTGAAGACCCCTGTCCGCCAGCCACCGCCTGCCGGTTTCTCTTGCCGGCGGATCGTATTACAAGCCCCTCGCCCGATCAAGGAACTGCATGGGACCGCAGGGTAATCGGATCTCGCCCGGGAGGGAAAAATCCAGAAACAAACATTGACAATAATTCACTCAATAAATATACTATGCATCGACTAATAAAAATTCGAGGAGCTAACCCATTGATTAAATTCGATAAATTCACGACCAAGGCCCAGGAAGCCATCCGAACGTCGCAGGAGATGGCCAACTCCCTTGGCAGTCCCACCCTCACACCGGAGCACCTTCTCCTTGCCCTGATTTCCCAGGAGGATGGCGTTGTCCCCGCTCTTCTCGACCAGATGGGTGTGGATCGATCCGCGATGGAGTCCGGAGTCCGGTCCCTCCTGGACCAGTCTCCGCGGATCTCCCATGGAGGCTCGGAACCGAGGCCGTCGCCCGGGTTCCAGAAGCACCTGGAGTCGGCTGTTCAGCTCGCGACCCAATTCCAGGACGAGTATGTCAGTGCCGAACACCTGTTCCTGGCCATCGTCCAGGCCCCCGGGAACCTCTCCTCCCTGTTCCGGAAACTTCGGATCGAGCCCCAGGCTCTCCTCGCAGCCCTGAAGGCCGTTCGCGGGTCCCAGCGCATCTCGGATCCCGAGCCCGAGGCCAAGTACCAGGCTCTCACCCGGTACGGAAGGGATCTCACGGCACTGGCCAGACAGCAGAAGCTCGATCCGGTCATCGGGAGGGACGACGAGATCCGCCGCGTCATTCAGGTGCTGTCCCGCAGGACCAAGAACAACCCCGTCATCATCGGGGAGCCGGGCGTGGGAAAGACCGCGATCGTGGAGGGACTGGCCCGGAGAATCGTCGACGGTGACGTGCCCGACTCTTTGAAGGAGAAGAGGATCGTCGGCCTGGATTTGGGGTCGCTCATCGCCGGCGCCAAGTACCGGGGCGAGTTCGAAGACCGTCTCAAGGCGGTCCTGAAGGAAATCCAGGAGGCCCAGGGGGCCGTCATCCTGTTCATCGACGAGCTGCACACTCTGGTGGGCGCCGGCTCCGCGGAAGGGGCCGTGGACGCTTCCAACATGCTCAAGCCGGCCCTTGCCCGGGGCGAGCTGCGGTGCGTCGGCGCCACCACCCTGGACGAATACCGGAAGCACATCGAGAAGGACGCGGCCCTGGAACGGAGGTTCCAGCCGGTGATGGTCCTCGAGCCGTCGTTGGAGGACA